>SXGU01425687.1_pt1 | contig 10473 bp, 12 predicted proteins | sample 3174531 | NCBI WGS metagenome assembly SXGU01 (sample SAMN11356863, study PRJNA531348) | freshwater metagenome | isolation source: freshwater sample F1-140 | place: China: Fuxian Lake, Yuxi | collected 2017-12-25 | reverse complement strand
GCGACCGGATTTTCGTAACCGGAAAAAATGATAATGATCAGTAGGTTGGAGATCATCACCACATCGATCAACCCCAGCACGATGAGCATGATTTTCTCTTCGGTTAGTGTGAGTGTGCCGACGACCAGGTGTTCCAACTCGACCATGAAGTGGACGACATAGACCAGCTGCGCAATGATTAGTCCGAGATACAGCGGGACCTGCAGCCAGCGGCTGCCGAATAGGACGGTGGAGAGCAATTTGTTGCGGTTTTCGACGGGTTGATTGTTTTCAGGCTTCATTGTTTTGGGCTTCATTGGGTTGAGGGTCAGAGATAGATGACAAGGCAGATAGGACATCCAACGAACCCTGAGGCAAGTATCGCCGGGGCTTTCGCCCCCTGTCAAACGAGAATTGCGCCTTGATACCGCGAAAAGGATAATCGAACGATGTGGGTGTGGGGCACGATTCCCATAGAAAAAATCCCTATGCCGGGTGTCATGGCGTTTTTTAGGAGGCCAGCCTTCTGGCCGATACCGTCGTTATTGACGGGGTGTCCTTCCAGAAATGTGAGCCGGGCTTTTTTGCTATTGCGGCTTTCAGCAACGGAAGTTATGTTTTGCGTTATCGCCTTAACGAGGCGGAGCAACCTGTGAATCAGGAAATGACTGAAAAAATCTGGAAACCGAATGTTGTTGTCGCAGCGGTGATTGAAGACGCTGGGCGTTTTTTGCTGGTTGAGGAAGAGACCGAGGACGGCCTGCGTTATAACCAGCCGGCAGGGCATCTTGAAAAGGGCGAAAGTCTGCTCGACGCGGTGCGGCGCGAGGCCTTTGAGGAGACCGCGCATCACTTTGAGCCGACCGAGTTACTCGGCGTGTACAAATGGCCGCACCCGACCAAGGATATGACCTATCTGCGCTTTGCTTTTACTGGCGTGGTTGGGGGATTTGATCCGACCGCGCCGCTGGACAGTGGTATTTTGCGGGCGGTGTGGCTGACGCGGGACGAAATCGTCGCCAGCCAGATGCGGCATCGCAGCCCCTTTGTGTTGCGGTGTGTGGACGATTATTTAACGGGGCGGCGATTTCCTCTGGATCTGTTGACGGAATATTGATGGCACACATTGTGGTTGGCTTGTCTGGTGGGGTCGATTCGGCTGTTACCGCCTATCTGCTTAAGCAGCAGGGCCACCGTGTGACCGGCATCTTCATGAAAAACTGGGAAGGGGATGATGACGATCCAGATTGCCCGGCGCGCCAGGATTTTCTCGATGTATTGGCGATTAGTGATGCGCTGGGCATTGAGGTTGATTTGGTTAACTTTGCGGCGGAGTATCGCGAGCGGGTGTTTGCCTATTTCCTCGCTGAATATCAGGCGGGTCGAACGCCCAATCCGGATGTGCTGTGCAACGCCGAGATCAAGTTCAAGGCCTTTCTCGAACATGCGTTGGGGCTGGGTGCGGATCATATTGCTACCGGCCATTACGCACGACTGACCGGCGCAACCCCTGAGCGCCGGTTGCTGAAGGCGGTCGATGCCAACAAGGACCAGAGCTATTTCCTCTACCGCTTGAGGCAGGAGCAGATTGCACCGGCGCTGTTTCCGCTAGGCGAGTTGACTAAGCCGGAGGTACGCGCCATCGCTTGTGACATCCACTTGCCGGTGGCAAACAAGAAGGATTCGACCGGCATCTGCTTCATTGGCGAACGCGATTTCCGCGCTTTTCTCAAGCGTTACCTGCCCACCACCCCGGGGTTGATGCAGACCCCTGAGGGGCGTGTCGTCGGCCAACATGAGGGACTTTCGTATTACACGTTGGGTCAACGACAAGGGCTGGGCATCGGCGGCATCAAGGGCGTGCCGGAAGGTGTTCCGTGGTTCGTTGCCGGTAAGGATCTGGCGGATAACCGGTTGATCGTGGTGCAGGGCCATACGCATCCCTTGCTGCAAAGTCGCGCACTCACGGCCAGTCAACTCAATTGGATCGGCCCCCCGCCGCGTGTGGGTCAGCCTTACACGGCCAAGACGCGCTATCGCCAGGTCGATGCGCCTTGCGTGGTTACGGCGCTGGAGGGTGATCGCCTGCAACTGGGCTTTTCCGAAGATCAATGGGCCGTGACGCCGGGCCAGTCGGTGGTGCTCTACGAGGGCGAGGTGTGCCTGGGCGGTGGAGTTATTCTCGAGCCAGACGACATTTGCCATAGGCGGAGTTCGTGATGTTGCCGTTTGAGGAAGATCTGCGTGTTGAGATTGAATATGAACGGGGTACGCTTGAAGGAATCGGCGCACACGCCGAGGCGCGTGGTGCGATCCATGGCCCGTAGACAAACGCCCCGCTTGCGTATTCTTCTTGGGTCGGCCATTGCCATGGGACCTGGAAAGGCGGACTTGCTTGAGGCTATTGCCGCTACCGGTTCAATATCCGCTGCGGCACGGGAAATGGGCATGTCCTACCGACGCGCATGGCAATTGGTTGAGACCATGAACCAGTGTTTTTTGATGCCTTTGGTGGAAACGGCCAAGGGTGGGGCCGGGGGCGGAGGGGCCTACATTACCCCTTTGGGTGAGGATGTCTTGCACCGCTATCGGTTTATGGAACAAAAGGCGGCGCAGAGTATTGCAACAGAGATGGATGCCTTTTCCGCGACACTTTCTGCTACTGAACCTCGATCTTCATCAATCTGATGCTATCTGTTCGTGCTACGATTCGATATATTATGCCGTGCATATCGAAGAAGCTCATGCGCCTATTTTTGTTTGTTGTCATGTGCCTTGCCACTAGCCTGACGCAGGCAGCCGAGGTCAAGGTCGCGGTGGCCTCTAATTTTGTTCAGCCGCTGGCGGCGGTTGCGGCGGTGTTTCAGAAGGACACCGGGCACACAGTGAGCGTTTCAGTGGCCAGCACCGGTAAGTTGTATGCGCAGATTCGCAACGGCGCACCGTTCGATGTGTTGTTATCTGCCGATGACGAGACCCCGGCGCGGTTGGAGGCCGAGGGCCTTGGGGTGCTCGGCAGTCGGTTTACCTACGCGACCGGTGTATTGCTGCTGTGGTCGGCCGATGCGGCTGCCGTGGATGTTGAGGGCCGTGTGCTGAGCCAGCCGGGCAGTGGCAAGATTGCAATTGCCAATCCCAGGCTCGCGCCCTATGGTCGTGCTGCGCAGCAGGCGCTAACGGCGCTCTCGCTGTATGACCATCTCAAATCGCGTTTTGTGATGGGCGAGAATATTGGGCAGACCTTTCAGTTTGTCGCCAGCGGAAATGCCTCGCTGGGTTTTTTGGCCGCTTCGCAAGTGATGTTGAATGGGAAATTGAAGAGCGGTTCGGCGTGGCGGGTCCCGGCGAGGATTTACGCGCCGATCCGCCAGGACGCCATATTGCTGAAATCCGGCGCGAATAACACAGCGGCGCAGGCCTTGTTGCGTATGCTGCGCGAATCGGCCGCGCGCACCATCATTCAGTCTTACGGTTACGAATGAGCCCGGGAGACCTTGCTGCCCTGGTGTTGACGCTGAAACTGGCGGGCATTGTCACCGCGCTGTTGTTGTTGATGGGGACGCCGCTGGCATGGTGGTTGGCGCATACGCGGTGCCGATTCAGGCCGGTGGTCGAGGCGCTGGTGGCGCTGCCCATTGTGCTGCCGCCGTCGGTGCTGGGTTTTTATTTGCTGGTGGCGATGGGGCCACATGGGCCGATCGGCGCGCTGACGCAGGCGCTGGGCCTAGGCACACTGCCATTTACCTTCGCCGGACTGGTGCTGGCCTCGGTGTTTTATTCCTTGCCGTTTGTGGTGCAACCCATCCAGCAGGCCTTTGCTGCAATTCCCAGCGGGCTGATGGAGGCGGCCTCTACACTGCGCGCTGGGCCGTGGGATCGCTTTCGCAGTGTGGCCTTGCCGCTCGCTGCGCCAGGTTTTTTGACCGCCGGCATTCTTGGCTTTGCCCACACGCTGGGCGAGTTTGGCGTGGTGTTGATGGTGGGCGGCAATATCGAGGGCGAAACGCGGGTGGTGTCGGTGCAGATCTACGACCATGTTGAAGCGCTGGAATATGGCGCAGCGCATGGCTTGTCGCTGACCCTCCTGGTCTTGTCGTTCAGCATTTTATTGGTGTTGTACGCACGGCGGCAGCCGTGGCGGTTGTAGCCATGTTGCGCGCCAGGTTTTGTCACGCCTATCCCGGTTTCAGGCTGGCCGTGGATTTGGCCTTGCCGATGCGCGGTGTGACGGCGCTGTTCGGGGCATCGGGTTCAGGTAAGACGACGCTGCTGCGATTGATTGCCGGGTTGGAACGCGCCGCTGACGGGTATCTTTCATTGGGTGATTCGGTTTGGCAGGACGCGTCTGTTTTTCTGCCGGCGCATCAGCGCCCTGTTGGGGTGGTGTTTCAGGATGCGCGGTTATTTCCGCATCTGACCGTGCGGCAGAACCTGGCATACGGGCGGCGGCGTGTGGCCAACACCTCCCTCAGCAGATCTCCCGGAGGACGAGGGGAGGAAGAAATGGCCGAATGGCTGGGCATTGACCATTTATTGACGCGCAAGCCGGATCGATTGTCCGGTGGTGAGGCGCAGCGGGTGGCGATTGCCCGGGCCCTGTTGACTGAGCCGCGCATCCTCTTGATGGACGAACCGTTGGCCGCGCTGGATGCGGATCGCCGCACTGAGATCCTGCCTTATCTGGAACGGCTGCATGCCGAGGCGGACATTCCCATTGTTTATGTCAGCCACAGTTTTGATGAGGTGGTGCGGCTAGCCGATCATCTAGTGCTGCTTGACGATGGAGGCGTGGTGGCCGCCGGTGGATTGATGGAACTGACGACGCGGCTGGATCTGCCGTTGGCGCATCGTCCTGAGGCCGAGGCCATCATCGAGGCGCAGGTGGTTGAACACGATGCTGAGTTCCATTTGACCTGTGTGGGTTTTACGGGTGGCCGACTCTGGTTGTCGTTACATGATGCGCCTGTCGGTAGCACGGTGCGGGTGCGGGTTCGCGCCCGCGATGTCAGTCTGACGCAGGCACCGCAAATCGGTACCAGTATCCTTAATATCCTCCCGGCAGTGTTGATGGACTTGGCCGGGGAGGGCGATAGTCAGGTCGTGATTGGGCTCGATGTTGGTGGGACACGTTTTTTGAGCCGTGTGACGCGGAAGTCCGTCAGCCTGCTGGGGTTGGCGCCGGGCACAACGGTTTATGCCCAGATCAAGGGCGTCGCGATCGTTGAGTAGACCGCCGCTGAGTCGCCGAGGGTTGTGTAGGGGTTGATTTTCGCCGATCTTTACACGACAGGTACGGTGTTTTTGAAGTTGGGTCGTTCCATCAGACGATCAAACAATTCCGATAGGCCTGGATGGGCGCGGCGCCAGTCGATCTCGTCGCTGTAACGCAGGTCGAGATAACCGAGTGCGCAGCCGACGGCAATATCGGCCAATGTGTATGCGCCCTCTGCACACCAGTCATTTTTACTCAGGTCGGTGGCTAGCGCAGCGAGGCCCCGATTGACCTTGTTGATCTGGCGGGCGATCCACTCCGGGCTTTGTTGTGTCGCCGGGCGTTTGCGTTCCATGAATACGAGTGCAGCGGCATCGATGATGCCATCGGCCAAGGCTTCACAGCGTTTGACGGCAAGGCATGGACGCACCTCACGCGGGATGAGCGGATGGACCGGGCTGATATGGTCGAGATATTCGACGATCACACGCGAGTCATAGATTGCCCGCCCGTCCTCCATGACCCAGACCGGCACCTTGCCGAGCGGATTGAAGTCAGGCACATGGGTGGTGGCTTCCCAGGGGACATCGATGATGAATTCGTAGTCGATATGCTTTTCGGCAGCGACGATGCGCACTTTGCGCACGAAGGGGCTGGTCAGGGATCCGATGAGTTTTGTCATGACAATCAGGCAGAGAGGATAACGTCAGCGTGGGGCAGGGCAGCCGTGAGGCGACGCAGGGTTTCATCCCGCCCAAGCAGAAACAAGGTGGCCTCCAGCGAGGGGGTCTGGGCAGTGCCGAACAGCATCAGACGCAGCGGGATGCCGATCTGTCCGAGTTTGAGGCCATTTGCCTTGGCACGGGCTTTGAGCGCCGCATTGAGGGCGTCCGTAGTCCATTCACATGCGGCAAGGTCGGATGAGAGGGCACGGATCGCGTCCAGGCCAGCGGCATCACATTTGGTGCGCAATTCTTCGGCGGTGGGTTCGATCTGCACAAAGAAGATGTGAGTGGCGTCGGCCAGTTCCACCAGCGTACTGACACGTCCTTTCAGCAGACCCATCAGCGCGGCCAGGTCCGGGCCATGGTCGCAGTTCACGCCCATCCGGGTCAGGCGTGTGCGTACCAGGCCGGCCAGGCGATCGTCGTCGGCCTCCTTCAGGTATTGCTGGTTGAGCCAGGTGAGTTTTTCGCCATTGAAACGCGAGGGGGCATGACTGATGTTGGCTGTATCGAACCAGTCGACGAATTGCGGCATTGAAAACTTTTCGTCGTCGCCGTGGCCCCAACCCAGGCGGGCGAGGTAATTCAGCAGAGCCTCGGGCAGGTAGCCGTCTTCCTCGTATTGCAGCACCGACACGGCGCCGTGGCGTTTTGACAGGCGCTCGCCGTCATGCCCGAGGATCATCGGGACATGCGCAAACACTGGCAGCGGCGCGCCCAGCGCCTGATACAGGTGAATCTGGCGCGGGGTGTTGGTGACATGGTCATCGCCGCGAATGACATGGGTGATGCCCAGATCCCAGTCGTCGATCACCACGCCGAAGTTGTAGGTGGGGATGCCGTCGCCGCGCATCAGCACCAGGTCATCGAGCTCGCTGTTGGCCACCGTGATCGGCCCTTTGACCAAGTCGTCGAAGGTGACTGTGCCTTCCTGCGGGGTTTTGAAGCGCAGCACAGGGGCGATGCCTTCGGGTGGTGGTGGCAATGTCTTGCCCGGCTCCGGGCGCCAGCGGCCATCGTAGCGCGGCTTTTCGCCCCGGGCGCGCTGCGCCTCGCGCAATGCATCGATCTCGTCCTTGCTTGCGTAGCACCAGTATGCTTTACCTTCAGCCAGCAACTGCGTGGCGATGGCCTGGTAGCGGTCCAGCCGTTTCATCTGGTAGAACGGGCCTTCGTCCCAGGTCAGCCCAAGCCAGCTCATGCCTTCCAGGATGGCGCGCTCGGATTCCAGCGTCGAGCGTTCCTGGTCGGTGTCCTCGATGCGCAGGATGAACTGGCCGCCGTGACGGCGGGCATAGGCCCACGAAATCAGCGCCGTGCGGGCGCCGCCGATGTGCAGATAGCCGGTGGGGGAGGGGGCAAAACGGGTGCGGATCATGCGAGCTTGTATGGGATGTTTGAGGCGTGTGGGTGATTTTACCCGACAAGGATGCGATGCTGCGTATTGAACATGCAATGCAAAGTAGTTTTGACCGCGATTGCGTTGGCGGTTAGAATTCGTGCCCTCTCCCGGGCGGTTAACTCAGCGGTAGAGTGCCACCTTCACACGGTGGAAGCCACTGGTTCGAACCCAGTACCGCCCACCAAATAAAAAGGCCCGCTACGATATTTCGTGGCGGGCCTTTCGTTTTGAATTTTGCGCTCAGTGGGGATTGACCTGAACATTGACGCGCAGGTTACGACCTGGGTCGTTAGGCAGTACAGAGGTGAATTCGCGGCCATTGTAGCGATAAGTCACGCTATAGCCGGTGAGTCGTTGGGTCCAGTTGTCGGTGACGCGGCAACGCTCAACGGTCTGGCTTGCGCCCGGGTTGTTTTGCATGCGGTCACCGACGATGGCACCGGTGATGGCACCCAATGCAGTGGCAACATCCTTGCCGGAGCCTTTACCGACCTGGTTACCCAAGATGCCACCGGCGATGCCGCCGATAAGTGCACCAGCCGGGCTACGGTCGCCTTGAGCAGCGCTGGCTTGCGGCGTGCTGGTTTCCAGCCAGCAATCGCGTTTCGGTTCGTTGAAGCGTTCATAGATTGGGATGGCAGACACGACCTGAGCATGGTCCATGAAATCGGCGGCGAGGGCACTGCCCATCGGAAGGCTGATGGCGAGCAAGGTAGAGAAAGTGATTTTACTCATGAGATGCTCCTGAAAAATTGTTGATGAATCTTGTTGACCAGTATAGACCGGGTTGATAAGTGAAGTATTAATATTTCGTATCGTCGTGGGGGAGCGCGGTCAGACGAGTGCGCCGGGGTAAAATCGCCAAGCCTCTTCTTGTCCCTATAATCGCACCCATGTCTGATCCCCAATTTATCCATCTGCGTCTGCACAGTGAGTATTCGGTGCAGGATGGGTTGCTGCGTATTGACGAGATACTAGCCCTGGCGCAGGCAGACGCGATGCCGGCCGTAGCGCTGACTGACTTGTCTAATCTATTCGGTCTGATCAAGTTCTATACGGCGGCGCGCAAGGCGGGGGTCAAGCCGGTGGTCGGCTGTGAGGTCTGGATCGACACGGGGCATGCGGATCGTGCGGCGCGTCTGTTGCTACTGGTGCAGGATCGTGCTGGATACCGCCTCTTGTCCGAACTCCTGACCCGGGCGTATCGCGAGAATCAGCAGCGGGGACGGCCGATGTTGCGTCCCGAGTGGTTCGATGCTGGTAGCGAGGGCTTGATTGCTCTGTCGGGCGCGCAGTGGGGCGATGTTGGGCAGGCGATTTTAAATGGTAATGCCGATCAGGCGCAGGCCTTGGCGGCGGCGTGGGCGCGGCGCTTTCCCGGCCGTTTTTACCTGGAAGTTCAGCGTAATAGTCGCCTGGAGTCCGAGCCGGTCTTGCAAGGCGCCATGGCGCTGGCCGCTAGGCTGGATCTCCCGTTGGTGGCGACGCACCCGGTGCAGTTCAAAGATCAGGAGGATTACAAGGCGCACGAGGCGCGGGTATGTATTGCCCGTGGCGAAATACTGGCTGACCGACGCCGTCAGAAGTCGTTTGTTGAGGATGATGCTTTTCTTACCCAGGCTGAGATGGCACGGCGTTTTGCAGACTTACCTGAGGCATTGGCCAACAGCGTTGCCATTGCTCGGCGTTGCAATTTGACGCTGGAGTTGGGTAAGAGCTGTTTGCCTGACTTTCCTACTCCGCCGGGGGTGGGCTTCGAAGAATATCTGCGCGAGCAGGCCCGCACGGGTCTGACCGCACGGATGGAGCGCCTTTATCCGGAGACCACTCAGCGCGAGGCGCGGCAGACGGAGTATGGTGATCGGCTGGAACTGGAACTGGAAACCATTATCCAGATGGGTTTTTCCGGTTACTTTCTGATCGTGGCGGACTTCATTAACTGGGCCAAACAGAATGGGGTGCCGGTGGGCCCGGGGCGGGGTTCCGGTGCGGGCTCGCTGGTGGCCTACAGCTTGGGTATTACTGATCTCGATCCGTTGCGCTACGCCTTGCTGTTTGAGCGTTTTCTGAACTCCGAGCGGGTGTCGATGCCTGACTTCGATATCGACTTTTGTCAGGATCAGCGCTATCGCGTTATCGACTATGTGCGCGACAAGTACGGTGCTGATGCAGTGTCACAGATTGTCACCTTCGGCACCCTGGCGGCGCGGGCGGTGGTGCGCGATGTAGGTCGGGTGTTGGAGTTGCCGTACAACTTTTGCGACCAGTTGTCGAAGATGATTCCCTCGGCGCCGGGCAAGAATGTCACGCTCGACGAGGCATTGGAACAGGTGCCGGAGTTGAAGGAGCGTTACGGCAAGGAAGAAGAGGTAAAGGAACTTTTCGACCTAGCGCGTCGGCTAGAAGGACTGACCCGAAATATTGGCATGCACGCCGGCGGGGTGTTGATTGCGCCGGGCCGGCTGACTGATTTTTGCCCGCTCTACCTTGCCGACAGTTCCGGGGCGGTCGCCGTTTCGCAGTTCGATAAGGATGATGTGGAGAAGGCCGGGCTGGTGAAGTTTGACTTTCTGGGCCTGCGCAACCTGACCATCATTGATCTGGCCGTGAAATATTGCCGCCAGATGGATCCGGATTTTGGCACGGATCTCGATAGCTTGGCCTTTAATGACCCAGCAGCCTACGCGATCCTGAAAAAGGCCAATACGACGGCGATCTTCCAACTCGAATCCGAGGGCATGAAAAAACTCTTGGCTAAGCTGGAGCCGGATTGTTTCGAAGACATTATTGCTGTGCTGGCGCTGTACCGGCCTGGCCCGCTTGGCTCCGGCATGGTGGATGATTTCATCCTGCGCAAGAAGGGCAAGCAGCCGATCAACTATTTCCATCCGGACCTGAAGGATTGTCTGGCGCCGACCTACGGCGTCATCGTCTATCAGGAACAGGTCATGCAGATCTCGCAGATCATCGGCGGCTATATATCGAGGCAAACGGCCTCCCCCCCCCCCTGAGGGGGGGTCCGGAGGGCTCCGGAGGGCTAAATTCTGCCCCTGGGAAAGGCCTGGGAAAGGCCTGGGAACCCCCCCTGAGGGGGGGTCCTGACAGGCCTGGGACAGGCCTGGGAGGCCTAGAATTAGGCCTGGGACAGGCCTTGG
>SXGU01485526.1_pt1 | contig 10474 bp, 6 predicted proteins | sample 3174531 | NCBI WGS metagenome assembly SXGU01 (sample SAMN11356863, study PRJNA531348) | freshwater metagenome | isolation source: freshwater sample F1-140 | place: China: Fuxian Lake, Yuxi | collected 2017-12-25 | reverse complement strand
TTGGGCGCGCGCCGCCTCCAATTGCGCGTTCTTGGCTTCCATCTCCGCTCTGGCTTGCTCCGCAGCTTCGCGCGCACCGCGTTCCTCCCGCAACAGTTGCTCACGCAACTGCTCCGCCTCGCGCTTGCGCCGGACGACCAGCGCCCGCGCCACGAACGCCCAGCCCACCAAACCCAGCACCACGCCGCCGCCGGGTGCCATGATCCAGGCGTTGGCATACCACAATGGCGCGACGTGGACGGTGGCGAGGCCGAGCGGTGAACGGTTCAAATCCCGGTCCATGAATTGCACGGCGAGCGTGTGCAGTCCGCGCGACGGCGGCACCCAGTTGAATCGCGGGCTGGCGCTCGGCTCCGACCAGCCGGGCGCCGCGTTGAGTTCGGCTTCGTTCGGTTGGCCGGCCACCGCCTTCCAGCGGAAGCGCCGGAGTTCGGGCCGGGTGCGGAATTCCACCACGCCGATTGCAAAGGCGAGTTCGCGATCCTGCGTCGCCTGGATCGGGCCGGTGCGCGCCGGCGCCGCGCCGCGCACGACGCGGAGCGTGGGCGTGCGCAGCTCGACCTTCATGGGCTGGTAGCGCGCCAACCCCGCCGATGTTCCCAGCCACAACGCCCCCTGCGCATCTTCCGCCAGGGCATTGATCGCGCTTTCGGGCAACCCATCGCGGTGATCGAACGTCCGCCAGGTCGTCCCGTCGTAGCAGGTCAACCCGCCGTCGGTCCCGAACCAGAGCCAGCCGCGCCGGTCCCGGTGAATGGCCGCGACCCGGTTGCCGCCCAGGCGCGCGTCCCGGGCGGTGATCAGCGTGAAGTGCTTGCCGTCCCAACGCCCGGCGCCGCCGTAACCCGTCCCCATCCACAGTCCCCCATCCGGTTCTTCGAGCAGACTCAGGATCGTGTCGTCAATCAACCACGGTCCCGGTGGACGCACCGGGCGAAATCTCTCGCCGTCGTACTCCGCCAGCCCGGCCCCCCAATTTCCGATCCACAATTTGCCGCCGGCCCGGGCAAGGAGCGACAGCGGTAGAGAGGTGTTTTTGTTCCACTCCGGCAGGGAGATGGTCGGCAGCCCTTGCGACGTGCCGAACACTTCCGCGTCGCCGGCCGCAATCCGCGTAAGCCCGTCGGGAGGACTGGCCACCCAGAGTCGCCCTTGCGCATCGCGCATCATCGCCGTGATCCACATGGCATTGGTGGGAAGCGACGCTGCCAATGTTGGAATTGAAAGCTGCTGGCCGTCATGCGTCGCGAGAAATCTCCGCGAGGTGGAATCAAATCCAAATCCTCGGTTGAATTCGTTGGTGCCTCCTCCCAGCCAAACCGTGCCTTCGCGATCTTCCCAGAGACTGAAAACATAGTCGCCGCCCAGCCCTTCCGCCGTCGTCAGTGTTTCAAGGGAATTCTCGCGCAGCCGCGTCGCCCCGCCGCCTTGCGTCCCGGCCCAGATGGAACCAGCCTGAGTCGAGAGCACCGTGTTGACATTGGCGGACTTCAGGCCGTCGCCGAGCGACCAAATCCGCGGGCCGTCCAGTTCGAGGCGTTGGATGCCGCTTTCGGTCGCCAGCCACAAAGCGCCATCGGCGGTTTGGCGAACGTCGTGGACACGGTTGTGCAGCAGCCCGTCTTCCCGCCTCAGCACGACCATGCTCACGCCGTCATACCGGGCCAGTCCTTCCTCCGTGCCGAACCACCGGACACCCTCCTTGTCCGCCTGGCTTCCATAAACCATGTCCGACGGAAGCCCATCGCGCGTGGAGACAAAGCTGAAGTTTGTGCCATCGAAGCGGGCGATGCCGTGCTTCCAAACCTGAAACCACACCGCGCCGTCCGGCGCCACGCGGGGCGCGTCCAGTAGCGTTGTCGGCAACCCTTGACTTTCCGTCCAGTGGTTGACGTTGGTGCCAACAACGCGGAACAACCCGTGGTGATTGGCGACCCAGAGCGCGCCGCCCGGCCCCGCCGCCAACGGTTGATGCATGGTCGTATCATGTCCGGTGACGCCGACAAACTTTTCAAATTTGCCCTCCTGGAACCGGAAGAGTGCCTTGATGCTCCACGCCCACAGCGTGCCGTCAGTCGTGCGGGCGAGCGCTTCCACCCGGCCGATGGGCTGGCCGTCCACTTTGTCAAAGACCTCCGCGCGGTCAGCCGTGTTGGTCGCAGCGGACCAGTGATATCGAATCACGCCGAGGTCGGTGCCCAACCACACCACGCCATTGGTGTCCGCCAGGACCGACCGGATGTTCGGCGTGGGCAGGCCGTCTTCCGGGGTGAACTGCCGTAGTTCCGTGCCGTCGTGGCGCGCCACTCCGGCGCTCATGGGAAACCAGACCGCGCCGTCCGGCGCCTCGTGAATGTGCAACGCCCAGGCGCGCGCCATCCCCGGCCAGCGCGCGATGGTTTGTAGCCGCCATTTCTTGAACGGCGCGAGCCGGAAGGCGATGGCCTTGAGTTGCATGATCTCGGCCTCCGGCATCTCGGGGCGGACGTGGAAAATTCTCCCGCCGTCGAACCAGGTTTTTCCGCCCAGCCCATGCGCGCGCACTTGATACGCGCCGGGCTTGAGGTTCGGGAAAGCAAAAGCGCCCGTCTCGTCCGTCAGCACGCGCGCGACCACGGTGCCGGCGGGGAACTGATCAATTTCGGATTTCGGATTTCGGATTTCGCCGCCTGCGTCAGCCGGAACACCCCGGTCCGGCTGGCCGGTTTGGTGGATTTCAACCCGCGCGTTCGGCAGCGGTTTGCCGGCACCGTCCGTGATGGTTCCCGACACGACCACGGGAAGCGCCGAGTTTGCGACGGTGGCCTGGCCCTGGAGCTTGCCGTGATGCCCGCCCGGCGAGGAATCGCGCCCGGGTTTGGCGGGATCATCAAAGTTCCAGAGGCCAACCAGATCCCGCTCGGTGCCGGTGAGCTTCCGGCGCATGTTCTCGCGGATTTGCCCGGGGGTGCGCGCCATCTTCCAGACGCGGACCTCATCCATCTCGCCCTCGAAGCCGAGACCATCTCTTGGAGCTCGACCGAAGTGGGCCTGCTCGACGCCGTTCGTGATGTAAAAGCGGTCCGTATAGGCATTGGTACCCAATAACTGTCCGTTGCCATACAGGTTCACACCGTTGGTGCTTAACACGACCGCGACATGACTCCATTCACGAACGGGAATGCTCGCACTTCCACGGACAAAGGATCCTGCGGATCCACCCGTGCGCACGAAGGTAAAATTAGGACGCGTGTTATTGGGCAGTGCATAGACAACAAAAAAGTTGGAGCTAGTGCCGAAAGAAAGTGCAGGCGAAAATCCCGTGCTATCCCATTTCACCCAGGCTTCGAGGGTGGCTTCGGTGGTGCCCTTCAGCAGGTTCGATTGCACCTCCACGAAACTGTTCGTGTCGGTCAACCGCAGCACGCGGTTTGTAGCCACCGACGCGAGGAGGCGGACTTCTTCGCGGATCGCCGGTTCCGCCTCCTCACGTCGGCGGCTACCACCTTCCGGCTGCACCAATTCCACCACCAGGTTCGCGTGCGGCGTTTTGCCGTTCAGCGCCACCGCATTCCCGGCGATGTGCGTGGCCCGGCCCAATTTCCAGGCGTTGGTGCGCTCGGTGAAGGGAGTGATCGGGACCGCAAGCTGCCAGCCGCCGAGGTCATTGGTGCTGGAAGCGAACAAGTCCACCGTGGGTGCAGTCGTCCAAATCGTGAGCGGAGCATTGCCTGCAGAGCCGCTTGTCGCGCGCCCGACTTCTGTTCCATTCACCTCGGCACGGACGGTGGCATTTCGCACCGGTTCGCCGGCGGCATCGGTAACCTGCACCATCAACCGTGACCAGGGCGCAAGGGTGGTCGCCGTAGGCAACGTGGCTTCGACCACTTTGGCCTGGCCCATCAACGTCCCATGTTGCGCGGCAGGGGAAGCGTCGCCGGCCGAGCCGCCTTCAAAATTCCACAGACCCGCCAAGCCCTCCTCCTGGCCGGTCAGGTTTTTGAACATGTTCTCGCGGATTTGTGCCTCCGTGCGTACGCCCTTCCAGACGCGGACTTCGTCCATCTGCCCGTGGAAGTCGGCGTCGGCGGTATAGACGGCACGGAAGTTGGATCGCCCGAAATAATTTCGCTTTTCCATGCCTGCCGATCGAAACTGGGTGCGATCAACATTGGTCGATAGCAGTCCTCCATCGACAAAGAGTTTCACTTCGTTCTTCCCAGAAACCACCGCCACGTGAGTCCACCGACTGAGCGACAGCATCCCGGGCTGCTGAAGTGTCGTGCAGTCATCACCACGAAACGATTCCACAAACAAGGTTGAGGTTGTGCCGCGGTTTTGAACATCCAGATTACGTCCCGCAAGCGTGAAGTCGAAGAACCGGGACATGGAGCCAAAACTCTCCCACTTGACCCAGCCTTCGACGGTCACTTCCGTGAGGTTCGTGAACGCGCCGAGGGGCAGTTCGACGAAGCTGTTCGTGCCGTCGAGTTCGAGGACGCGGGTGGGAGTTGGTTCGTTGTTCGTTGTTCGTGGTTGGTTGTTGGCGGCGGGTTGGGCGTGTATTTGAACTACCGAAAGCAAAAGCAGCAGCGCGGAAAACAAACATGCACCGCGATGTTCCTGGTGAGTGGCTTGCACGCGGCAGATTCAGCCAGAAGTCGAGCAGTGAGGAAAGGGCCAATTGATATTCCCTCTGCGCAAGGAGGACAATTCTGGAGCAAAACTTTGTTCCTTCCGCGGAAGGAGGCCAATGTTGGGCTAAAACTGCGCCGCTTCGGCGGATGGGGGACGATTCTGGTGTAAAATTGCGGTCCTTCGGCGGAAGGAGGTGGATGCTGGAGCAGGATCGCGTTCCTTCCCCGGAAGGAGGGAGATTCTGGAGTAGAGTTGCGTTCCGTCCGAGGAAGGTGGAGGGATTTCGGATGTTTCGGCGCAGTTGCGGCGCGAGGGCAGGGTCTGTCAGTCCGGGCGGTAATTTTTTACCGGGCTTGACGAGCGTTCGAGTGTCTTGGTTTTGGGCGGAATCCGCGGGAGGGATTGGGAAACTGCTGGCGTGGGGTGCGTGTTACGTGTGGGATCGGAGGCTGTCCCGTTTTGATGCGGCGCTGTTCAGGAAGAGAGACGCACCACGGTGGCCTGCCTGTTGCTATGCTGTGCGCGGGCATGGATTGCGCTTTTGCGAGTCGAGTTGACAGGGGTGGGGACGGCTCGTCCCCACGGGTTTCGGAAGCTGGGGACGTGCCGGCCCCGCCCCTGCAAAAGGGCTCAATCCATGGCCGCGTTGAGTATAACTCCAGTCGGTGCCGCCGTGCGGCGCGCCCGGATGGGACTCGTGCCCGGATTCAGCACGATGTCCGGTTCGCACAGGTGTCTGAACTGAATCCGATTCATGAGCATCGAAGGTCAACATGAGCACGAATAGAATTCCGGATAATTTCGGCAAGGTCACGCTGCTTACAGCCAGGTGCATCGAGGGAGCTCTGCGGGAAGGTGGGAGCATCCCGCTGACGATCAACACGGCGGCGCTGATCGCGGCGGATTTCGAGGTGCTGACTGGCGCGCAGGCACCCTACGAAGAAAATCGCGCGTTGCTGGAGGCCGCATATCGGAATTACCACGAAGTGCTCGGTGAGTGTTACGATTGGAGCCAGATGACGCGGGACTATTTGAAACGTTATCTGGGCAAGTCTTTCGACACATCCTGGGTGCCTGCGGGTTTTCAAAATTCACTCGCGATCAAACGGGGTGATTCGTTTCTGTATCCGTTGCTGGGCGCATTGAAGAGTTTCTTCACCACGCATGCGGACTGGCAGGATGAGCCGCACGAGATCACGGCGGCGAAAGCCCAGGCGGCGAGGGATGTGTTGTTGAGCGCGAGCACAGCCGTGAGCCAGGCCCGGCTGGCATGCGCCGCGAGCAAGCACGCGCGCGACGCGGCTTACGCTGCGATGCGCAGGCGGCTGAGTGGTTTGTGCATCGAGCTGAAGCTGAGGATCGGTTTGAATGATCCACGCTGGCTGGCTTTCGGGCTGAACATTCCCGGCACGCCCAGCATTCCGGATGTGCCGAAGAATTTGAGAGCCGTCAGCTACGAGCAGGGTGAAATCCTGGCGACGTGTGATGAGGCGCCGCGCGCGACGCATTACCGTTTTTACACGCAGGTGAATCTGGAACAGCCAGAGCCGGTGTTCGTGGGGCATTCTCCCGCGCCGACACTGGTGATCTCAAACATCGAGCCGGATCAAAATTACCAGGTATTCGTCTCTGCTGTGAATGAAGCTGGTGAGAGCAATCTGAGTGAGCCCGCGGAAGTGACGCTCCTTGCGCTACAAAAAGCGGCGTAATCGTCCTCGCAAAATCTGTGTTGGGAGGAAGGGGACGCCAGGCCAACCAGGCAAGCAATGAAGTTTGCGCTGCGGAGGAATTGCCAGCCTCACCCCTGCCGTGCCGGTCCGGTCACCGGCCGTTCTTCGAGTCGGGGCTCCACCAAATGAGATTCTTTTCAGGGTTTGACTGTTCCGTGTTGAATTTCTTGAACGCCAGGAACTCGACGTTCCCTCCCAGGGCTGAGATCACGGCACCCGATCCATGCACGCGGCCGATGCCCTCGCCTTTGTCTGGAAAGCTCGACGCATCCCACCAGACCACCGGGTTCTTCGGACCTGGATCATCTGGTTCCCATAAGATCCAGCATTGCGGACTCCAGGCGCCCGACAGCTTTATGCCCTGCCGCTGGCCGTGGGAGCAGGCCGAACTGTTCATTTTGTAACTGGAGAGCTGGTTGAACCGCTTCGAGAAGAAGGGGCCCTTCCTGTCGGCAGCACATAAATACGATCTTGTGCTTTTCAGATAAGGCCACCAGAGGCCACCGGCGTACGCGTCCGCAACATTAGTGTAAGTTTGTGGCTTCGGTATCTTCTCCGCGCTGCCGACGGCTCCAAAAAGCCAGCCAGGATTGCTCCAAGCCCAATTCGCCCAGGCGAGCTGGTCATTGTTGTCCATGGCATACAAATGCAGCGTCAACATCATCTGTTTGTGATTGTTGATGCACTGCGTACGGGTGGCCCTGTCCTTGGCCTTTGACAGGACAGGCAGCAACATGCCGGCGAGGATCGCGATGATGGCGATCACGACCAGCAGTTCGATCAGCGTGAATGCCTGGCGTTCGAAGGTTTTCCGGCGTGCATGAAGTGGATTGGTGGACACGCGAGTCTCGTAGCATTCTTGCCATGCCGCGTCCAACACAGACTTGGCCTGGAAGGTGAGCTCTCGAGGCAACGCTTACTTGACCGGCGTTGCGCTCAGATCCAAGCACACCAGCTTGTCCTTGCTCCGCGCATACAGGCGGCCGTCGGCGATCGCGGGGTGAGCCCGCACGCCCGACGGAAGAATCTGAGCTTCTTGGAGGATCTTGAACCGGTCAGGTGAAGCATTCGCCATCAGAAGTCGCCCATCCTCATGCAGCAGATAAAGCCGGTTCCCGGCGAGCGTGACAGTGCCGGCACCGAACCGCTCCTGGCTCCAGCGCACCTGGCCAGTCGCCCACTCGACGCACCGAAATGCAGGTCGTCCAGTATCCTGCCGCCCATGATAGCCGTAGAGAAAGCCATCTTTCACCACACACGTCGCGTAGTGGTTGGACATCACATCATCTGAAGCCCAACGCTTGTTCCACTTACCGCCTGATTGTCGAAGCAACAGACAGCCAGTCCCATAGCTTTCAGATACGAAGATCTCGCCATTCACCACCAGAGGAGCGGAGGCATTGATGGAAGCATGGAGCCGTGCCCGCCAGGGCCACTCGAACTGAATCTTCCCGTCACCGGGCGTCAGCCCAAGCAATCCATTGCGCGTAAAAAAGATGACGAGCTGGCTCCCTCCGACCCGCGCTAACACGGGTGAAGAGTAACCCGCTTCATGATCCGATGCCTTCCACGCGAGCTTTCCTGTGAGTTCGTCAAACGCCGCCACGCCAGCGTTTCCGCCTATGGCAACAAACACTTTTCCCTGCTCGACGAGAGGTGAGCACGCCAAACCGAAGAATCCTTTGTCGGCCGCGAATTCCTTCCTGGCATCCACGCTCCACAGCTTCCGACCTGTCGCAGCTTCGACGCACCGCAGCATTCCTTCCGCGCCGAAAGCGAATACGCGACCCGAACTCACTGCCGGTGTCCCTCGCGGTCCTTCATCGAATCCAAAATCATCGCGATAGCCGGTGGGGATTCCATTTTTCCACAATGATTCGCCAGTCGCCGCATTCAGAGATTCGACGACTTCCTCGTTGTCGATCCGATGAAAGAGCAAGACTTCCTTCCCGACAACGATCGGCCCGCTGAAGCCCTGGCCGATGGGTCGTTGCCAGATGCTGCGCGGCCCATCTGCGGGCCAGGAGTCTGCCAGACCATCTCCGGGGTAAACACCATTTCGAGTGGGGCCAAGAAACTGAGGCCAGTCCGATGGAGTTGCAGCGAGGCACCCGCAGCTAATGCGGCACAGTATCGATAACCAAAGGCAGAAGAAGGGACGGAAACACGAACGAATTGGAAAAAAAATGCCGCCTCTGGCGTTCCTTATAGCCAGAGGCGGCGAAGAGCCGCTCCCCACCCGAAATACACACTGCGAATCTGCTCTGCCCCACGTCTCCTCAGCGACTCTCTTTACGAGAGGGTTGCTCATTTCTGACGGCTCCTCAATGCAACCCGATGGAAGGGTAGCACTGAAATCGATTTGCGCTACCCCCATTACTGGGGAGAAAATGTTGCCTAGCAATGAAGCCTTCATAAATATTAGTGACGATATGGCTCCAATGTCACACGCCGAGGTACCTGTTTACAGCCTCATGACGGGAGCGAACGTGGAGCTTGCTGTAAATCCCCTTGGTATGGGAATGCACCGTTCCATAGCTCACCCCCAACAGGTCAGCGATTTCTTTGTACTGATAACCCTTGGAAAGGTAATCTAGGATTTCCTTCTCCCTGCTGGTCAGTCGTGCGGAAACATCCTGCCCCCGATCTGAACCATGGAAGGAACGGATCACTTTTCGAGCGATGTTGCTGCTCATGGGGGCTCCCCCGTGGTGAGCATCCACAATGGCCGTTAGAAGGTCGTTGGGAGGTGTTTGTTTGAGAAGGTATCCGCTCGCACCCGCCTTTAATGCCTGAAAGATCAAATCCTCGTCATCGTAAGCGGTCAGCATGACAACGAGCCTTCCTGGATCGAGTGATTTCAATCTGCGCACGCAATCGATTCCAGACATTCCTCCCAGATGGATATCCATCAGGACAACATCGGGACTCTCACCGGGAATCTCTCGCAGAGCTTCCTCGGCGGAGGAATATACTCCCGTGCAATTCAAGCCGGAGGCGGAAGACACCAGTGCGGCCAGGCTTTCACGCACCCGCGCATCATCTTCCACCACCACCACAGTGATGGGCAGGGTATCGCTCTGGATAGCATCACTCATGAGAACGCAGTCAAGGGCTGTTCACGCTCGGGGAAGCGGCAAATCCATTTGAGAAGGACATCGAGCTCCACATCATGAAGCGATTGAAGCAGGCAATGTTTTCAATGGCAGCTCGAAAATGGCACGAGTCCCTCCCGCTGGATTATCCCGAAGCTCAAACTTCCCACCCAATCCTGTCAGACGTTCCTTCATGTTCGCCAGACCGCTGCGTTTCCGATCCACGATGGCAGGATCGAAGCCACAGCCGTTGTCGTCGAGTGTTATTCGCAGGTGCTGCGTGTCCAACTGAACACGGAGCCAGACCTCGGAAGCGTCCGCATGTCGCACGACATTGTTCAAGGCTTGCTTGATGGCGAGGAAGAGGTTGTGCCTCACGTCCGCCGGCAGGGGAATGTCCGGGAGGTCTTCAGGCCGGTCCACACGGAATCGCACGCCGGCGATTCTCAGGAAATCCTGCGAATACCGGGTGATATAATCGACGAGGCTTGGGAGGGTATCATGCTTTGGATTCACCGCCCATACGATCTCGTCCATTGAGCGAAACACTTCCCGTGTCGTTTGCTTCAATTTCTGAAGATGCTTTGCGGCGGCATCTGGCCGTGAAAGTTCACGCTCCGTCAGTTCACCCAGAAGCCCGATTTCCGTCAAGCTGGCCCCGAGATCATCGTGCATTTCCTGGGCGATCCGCGACCGTTCCCGCTCCAGGGCATGTTGATGTTCCAACCGCTGGATCTTGGCGCTGACGACCATCTGGCCGCGGTGCATGCCGTAACCCGCCGCGAGCACCGACGCCGCGCAAAGAACATAGAACCCGTATGTTTGGTAAAAATAAGGAGCAATGCGGAACGAAAAAGTGGCGGGCCGATCCGTCCACACGCCGTGGTTGTTACAGCATGGCCCTCGACAAGGAGGGTGGAATGAAGTTTGAGGGCAAGGAGATGGAATGAATTTGGTGGCGCGCCGCTGTGGACTCTGATTGGATTGGCGCATGTCCATCGCGCATGCGGATCAAATGTTGGCAGGATTGCC
>SXGU01249131.1_pt1 | contig 10474 bp, 12 predicted proteins | sample 3174531 | NCBI WGS metagenome assembly SXGU01 (sample SAMN11356863, study PRJNA531348) | freshwater metagenome | isolation source: freshwater sample F1-140 | place: China: Fuxian Lake, Yuxi | collected 2017-12-25 | reverse complement strand
GTCAACACCGTCGTCGTCGACAAGACCGGCACCCTCACTGAAGGCAAGCCCGCCGTCACCGCCATCCACCCCGCCACCGGCCACGACGCCCACGAGCTGCTCCGTCTCGCAGCCGCGGTTGAGAACGCCTCCGAGCACCCCCTGGCCCGCGCCATCGTCGAGAAGGCCCAGGCCCAGTCGAGCGGCAGGCTGTCTGAGGTGGCTGACTTCGACGCGCCCGCCGGCAAGGGCGTCCTCGGCACCGTCGAAGGCCGCCGGGTGCTCATCGGCACGACCGGGTTCCTCACCAGCGAGGGCGTCGACCCGGCAGAGTTGGCTGGGCCGGCGGACGAGCTGCGCCGCAGCGGCGCCACGGCCGTCCTCGTCGCCATCGACGGGCAGCCGGCCGGCGTCATCGGCATCGCCGACCAGGTCAAGGACACCACCCCCGCCGCCCTGGCCGCACTCCGCAAGGAGGGCATCGAGGTCATCATGCTCACCGGCGACAACCAGGTCACCGCGCAGGCCGTCGCCGCCGACCTCGGCATCGAACGCGTCGAGGCTGAGGTGCTGCCCGACCACAAGGCAGACGTCGTCAACCGCCTGCGCGCCGAAGGCCGCGTTGTCGCGTTCGCCGGCGACGGAGTGAACGACGCCCCCGCCCTCGCGGCCGCCGACGTGGGCCTAGCCATGGGGACCGGCACCGACGTCGCCATCGAGTCCGCCGGTGTCACCCTCCTCCGCGGCGACCTCAACGGCATCGCCCACGCCCGCCAGCTCTCCCACGCCGTCATGTCGAACGTACGCAGGGGCCTCTTTCTCGCCTTCGCGTACAACACCGCGGGCATCCCCATCGCGGCCGGCGTCCTCTACCCCGTGTTCGGGTGGCTGCTGTCCCCGGTCATCGCCGCGGCCGCCATGGCCCTGTCGTCGGTCAGCGTCATCATCAACGCCCTGCGGCTCCGCACCCAGCGGCTCGGCTGACCGCGCCGTCCGTAGCATCGAACCCGATGGGCCCCGCGCCCAGGACCACCGCCGCCGGCACCCGCAGACCCCTGCGGGTGCCGGCGGCTGCGCGCGTCAGCGGCCCCACTGCGCTGGCAGCGCTCGTCGTGGCCCTCGTTGTCGGCATCCTCGGCATGCACGCCCTCACCAGCCACGGCACCACCGTCGCGCCAGTGGCTGCCACCGGCATGACGGCGCCTGCCCACGCCGCGGAGATGGTGGCCAGCACTTCCCACGACGCCCACGCCCACGCCGCGGAACCCGCCACAGGCACCACGGCCGTGCGCACCGAGGCTGACCGGGGCTCGGGTTCGGGACACGACATGGCGGGCATGGCCATGCTGTGCGTCGTCATGCTCGCCGGCGCGGCGCTCACCCTGCTCGTCCTGCTGGCCGTCGGCGTTCGGCGGCCGCTGCTGCCGGCCACGTTCGCACCCGCCGCCGTACGCGCCCGGGTCCAGCGGCGGGTCCGCGGCACCGGCCCACCGCCCGTGTGGCAGTTCTCCGTCATCAGGTGCTGACAGGCAGGTAGCCCGCCGACCCAGCACGGTCCCTGCTGCGCCTGCACCTTGTCGCGCGCCTGGATCAAGTGCTGCCCGAGCGGTGCGCACCCGACCTGCCTGACCCTGATGACCTCGAACAGGAGAACCACCTCATGCGCTACCCCCGACCCGCCGCGCTCGTACGCCGGCCCACCCTGCTGCTCGGCAGCCTGACCCTCGGCCTGGCACTCACGCTCACCGCGTGCGGCAACGACGAGGCGCCCGGCAACACGTCCGCGCAGGTGTCCGAGACCGACCACAACGACGCCGACGTCGCCTTCGCGACCGACATGATCCAGCACCACGCCCAGGCCCTCTCGATGGTGGACCTGACCGTCGACCGCACCCTCGACCCCGAGGTGCAGCAGCTCGCCGACGACATCCGCGAGGCCCAGGGCCCCGAGATCGAGACCATGAGCGACTGGCTCCAGGACTGGGATGAGGAGATCCCCGCGACGATGCGCGACCACTCCAACGCCGGGCACGACATGGGTGGGATGGGTGACTCCATGGACGGCCTGGCCTCCGACATGCCCGGCATGATGTCGGGCGAGGACTTCGACGAGCTCGAGAACGCCTCCGACGCCGAGTTCCAGAACATGTGGCTCGAGATGATGGTTAAGCACCACGAGGGCGCCGTCGAGATGGCCCAGGAGCAGCAGGAGAACGGCCAGTACAAGCCGGCCGTCGACCTCGCCGGTGATGTGGTGGACACGCAGACGGCCGAGATCGAGAAGATGAACTCGCTGCTCGGCTCCTGAGGCACCAAGCATCCGCGCTCGTCCGCGGCGGGGCGGTCACCCCATGTCGGGTGACCGCCCTGCACCACCGGGTTGTCCCCGAACCGCGTAGACCACCCACCCACCCAGACCCACTCACCCCCACCCGGAGTGTCATGTTCCACCGCCCGCAACGCCGCATGACCGCAACCGTTCTCACCGTCGGAGCCGCCGCTCTCGTCCTGACCGGCTGCGGAACCGACGACAGCCCGACCCCGCCGGGGGCGCCGAACGCTGCCGAGGACACGGCGCTGGGCCACGTGCACGGCCTCGGCGTCGACCCAGGCGACGGCACCTTGTACGTGGCCTCCCATTTCGGCGTCTTCCGCGTCGGCCAGGACGGGACGCCCGAACGGGTCGCCGACCGATGGCAGGACACCATGGGCTTCGCCGTGGTGGGCCCAGGTCACTTCCTCGGGTCCGGCCATCCCGACCTGCGCGAACGACTCCCGGCCAGCTTGGGACTGATCGAGTCCACCGACGGCGCCGAGACGTGGGAGACAGTGTCGCTGCTCGGCGACGCCGACCTGCACGCCATCGAACCGGCGGGCGACCGCATCTACGCCTACGACTCCGTGAGCGGGTCGCTCCTCACAACCACCGACCGCAAGAACTGGACCACCCTCAGCACGCAGCCGCTCTACGATCTCGCCGCTGATCCCGCCGACCCGGACACCGTCTACGCCACCACCGACCGCGGCGCCCTTGTCCGCTCCACCGACGGGCAGGAGCCCCGCCCAGTAGCCGGGGCGCCAACGCTCACGGCCATCGACTGGCAGCCCGACGGACCGCTGGTAGGCATCGGCGCCGACGGCGCGGTCATGACCAGCTCCGACGCCGTCCAGTGGCAGAAGGCAGGCCAGCTCGACGGGCCCGCCGAAGCACTTGACGCCGTAGCGGGCAGGTGGCACGCAGCCACCGAGAAGGGCGTGTACGAGTCCACCGATGACGGCCAAACCTGGCAGCCGCTGATCACCCACAGCCCCTGACTGCTCGCACGTAGGAGCCACAGCACGCCGCCCACATTGATCAAACGAGATGCACTCATCTCGGCCAGGCGCGCCCGCATCGAGGAGGGTCCGGCTGATTCAGTCGAGGTCCCGGCCTGATCGACCCCAGGCTTCAGCGTAACGTCGAAGTGTCCAGCAGGGTTCGGCGATGAGAGGAGGCGTGTCCTTGGGAGCACGCTTCACACCGGCCTGCGAGCGCAGGCTGCCGGGTCGGTCGTCGCGCTACCAGTCGAGTTCTTGGCAGCCGCGGTCGACGGCGGCTTCGACCTGCAGGGTGGCGTGCTCGATGCCGTGGCCGGCGCGCAGCACCCGCCGTGCTTCGGTCAGCACGGAGGCGGCGGTGGTCGTGTCACGGGCGACGAGGTGCGCGGTGGCCACGTGCATGCCGGAGGTGAGGGTCCACACGTGCAGGTCGTGAACGTCGTCGACACCGTCGATGGCCTCGAGATCGGCGGTGACGTCGTCCATCTCCATGCCAGCGGGCACGTGCTGGCCGAGGACGGCGAGGACTTCGCGACCGAGCATGACCGCACGGACGGCAACGAACGTGCCAATGGCGAGTGCCACCAGCGTGTCCCAGTTTGAGTTGCCGGTGGCGGCGACGAGGAGCCCGGCGGCGATGACGCCGACGGACCCGGCGGTGTCGGCGACGACCTCGAGGTAGGCGCCCTTGACGTTGAGGCTCTCCGATGCGCCGCCGCGCAGCAGGACCATCGCGATGACGTTGACGGCCAGGCCGAGCGCACCGACGACGAGCATCGGGCCGGTCTCGACCGTCACGTCGTCGCCGACGCGACCGACGGCTTCGACAACGACGTACACGGCGACGCCGAGCATGAGGAGGCCGGCCAGGCCGGAGGCGAAGACCTCGGCGCGGTACGAGCCGTAGGTGCGACGTCCCGTGGTGTCGCGGCGGGTGGCGATGCGGGTGGCGACGAGCGCGGCACCCAGGGCGACGACGTCGGCGGCCATGTGGCCGGCATCGGAGAGCAGCGCCAGCGACCCGGACAGCAGGCCGTAGGTGAGCTCGACGACGAAGAAGACGGCGATGAGGGCGAAGGAGACCGCGAGACGCCACCGGTGCCGCCCGCCGGCGTGACCGGCCGGGGGGGCGTGGCTGTGTCCGGCGCCCATCAGAGGACTTCCTGGGTCGGCTGGGGACTGCGGGTGGCGGGTTCGGCCGGGACTCGTCCGAGCCCGGGGACGAACCGGCCCACCGTGGCCGCGTAGGCGGCGTACGCCGGACCGTGGGTGCGCAGCAGGTACGGCTCTTCAACGACGCGCACCTGCAGCTGCACTGCGGCGAGCAGCAGGACGAACCCGAGGAGCGCCACCAGGTTGGGCACCATGAGCGCGAGGCCTAGGCCGGTGGTGGCCATGGCGGTGAAGATGGGGTTGCGCATGAGGGCGAACGGGCCGGCGGTGACGAGGTCGGTGCGTTCGGTCTCGTCGACGCCGATGCGCCAGCTGGTGCCCATCGCGAGTTGTGTGAGGAACGTGGCGAGCACGCCGGCGACCCCCACCGCGAAGCCGAGCAGCTGGACAGGCGCTGCGTCGAGGGCTGCGACCGGCTCGAGTCCGAGCAGGGCGGTCACTGGGCCCAGCACGCCGGCCACCAGCGCGACGGTGAACAGGACGCCAGCCCACCACTCGGGGGAACCGAACCGGCCGGAGATGCCTCGCCAGCCGGTGTCGCCGGTGCGGCGCCACTGCACCCAGGTGCGTAGTCCGAACCCGACGCCGAGGTAGACCGCGTAGATGGCCAGAGCTGCCACGGCGACCGCGTCGTTGCCGAGTTCAGTCATCGTCCTCATCCTGTTCGTCGTCGTCGTCCTCGACGAGCTCGCCTTCCCACGCTTCGCGGCCTTCGTGGACGGCGAACGCGGCGATGACGAACCCGGCGACGGGGTCCAGCCACGCGGCGCCGGTGAGGGCGTACAGGCCGAGACCGACCAGCGTGGAGATGCTGAGCAGGACGCAGATGCGGGTCTCGGCGGCGTCGGCCAGGATGAGCGGGTCTCCGCCGAGCTGTTCTCCGACGCGGCGTTTGGCACGTGCGAGCAGCGGCATCACGAACACCGACGCGGCGAGCAGCACGATGCCGACCATCGAGTTCTCCGGCGGCTCGTCTTCGAGCAGGGACCGGATGCCCTCGAAGACGACGTATGCGGCCAGCACGAAGAACGTGACGGCGACGGCCTTCAGGGTCCGTCGCTCCTTGGCCTCGTCGGCCTCGCCGTGCCGAAGCCGGGCGGCGAGCCGGAGCCCGACCAGGACGGAGGCGGCGGACTCGATGCCGGAGTCCAGACCGAACCCGACCAGGGAGACGAGTCCGGCCATCAGGCCGGCGGTGATGGCGACCGCTCCCTCGACGATGTTGTAGGCGACGGTGAACTGAGCCAGCCGCAGCCCGCGGCGCGTGAGCCGTTCGGTCTCGGCGTCGGTCAGCGAAGGAGAGCCGGGAAGGTTGTGCGTGGGTCGAGACATCAGGGTCGCCTGCCGATCTCGAACACCTCGGAACCCGGGGCGGTGGGCTCGTCGTTCTGGTCGGCGGGTGTGCAGCACCCGTCGGTGCACGTGCCGCCGCTGCAGCAACCGTCATCCGGGTCCTCGGCGCCTGCGCCGAGACCGACGGGTCCGCAGCCACAGTTCTCCCCGCGCCACGCCTCGCGGCCCTCCTTGACGGCGACGGCGGCGATGATGAGGCCGGCGATGGGGTCGGCCCACGACCAGCCTAGGGTCGCGTTGAGGAGGAGCCCGACGAGCAGAACCGCGGACAGGTACGTGCACAGCAGCGTCTGCGTGGAGTCGGCGACCACCGCGTTCGAGCCGAGGGCCTTGCCGGTGCGCCGCTGGGCCCAGGACAGGAACGGCATGATGACCAGCGACGCCGCGGCCAGCGCGATGCCGACCGTCGAGGTGTCCGGGTCGTGGTCGCCGAGCAGGGCGCGAACCGACTCGAAGGTGACGTAGGCGGCGAGCGCGAAGAACGACAGCGCCATCAAGCGCAGCGCCTGCTGTTCGCGGGACTCGGGGAGCCGGTGGCGGAACTGCCACAAGATGATGAGCCCGGACGAGACCTCGACGACTGAGTCGAGTCCGAACCCGACGAGTGCGACTGACCCCGCGATGATGCCGGCGGTGATGGCGATGACCGCCTCGATGAGGTTGTAGGCCACGGACGCGCCGGCGAGGAGCTGGGCGCGACGACCGAGACGCGCCTTGTCGTCGGCGGTGAGTGCGGCGGGGGTGTGCACGTGGGCGGTCATCAGGCGTCCTTGTGGGTGGCGGTGCCGAAGTTCGGGCACAGCGTCACAGCGTCGCCAGTCAGGCCGAGAAGCCGTTCCGCGGCGGTGAGCAGCTCGAGGACGGCCTCGGGGTGGGTCAGGGAGAACAGCGACGCGCGGCCCTGGGGACGGGAGTCGACGAGGCCGCAGTCCTTGAGGCAGGCAAGGTGCTTGGACACGGTCGACTGCGCGAGCCCGAGGTGCGCCATCAGGTCGACGACGCGGTGCTCGCCGAGGGCGAGGTGGCGAAGGATGATGAGCCGGTTCGGGTCGCTCAAGCCGTGGAACAGGCAGCCAGCCGCTTCCAGGCCCGCGCGCTCGAGCGAGTCGGGAGGCGCGGGAGCGGTAGCAGCATCGGTCGTTGGCATCATAGTCCGGCGATGTTAGCACTCTCGACGCGTCCACGCGGTGGCGGTGTCCGATGAGCAAGCCCCGGAGCTGTCCCGGAGGCGTCGGCCGCGACCGACAGGCGGTACGGAGCCGGCAAGGCTGCGTCCGCACCTCTTCGCGGTCCGCGCGCCCGGAACGAGTGACAGACGCCCCCACTCCCGCAGGACCTCTGCCTCGTCCGCCGACCAGCGGAGACGGGCACGATGAAAGGTGGAGGTGGTGAGCATGTCTGACTCGCCCCAACCCCGACGTCACATGCGCCGAGGCGGCTGGATAGCCCTGATCGTCGTCGTCGTGCTGTTGAGTCTCATGGGTGGCTCCTACGCCCTCGGCCGGAGCAGCTCTGACCCCGCGGCCACCACCGTGTCGGCTCAGCCAGCAGCCGGGACGTCGAGCCCAAGGATGATGACGTGGGCGCAGCGCCCCACCGATGACGTGTCCTGGATGCGCACCCACCAGGCCGACCGCTGTCGCGACGATCACTGAAAGTCCTCGTCGGGCGTCACGCCGCAATCAGGTCGACAGACCGTTCGACGAAATCTGCGCCACACGCTTGCGTGCGGCGTCCTGGCGCGGACGGGTGCCGGTGGGCCAGACAAGAGAGCCCCCGCTGACGGTGGGGGCATCAGGCCCACACCGCTGCGGCCGACACCCGCTGGAGGGTCTACGTGACACCGATGAACCAGCCGCAGCCCGCGCTTGCGCTCGCTGCCAACCCCGCTCCGCCCGGCGACCGGGAGACGACGCGTCTCCTGAAGCTTTGGACAGAGCTCACCCAGCGCGCCGCCTCGGCGGCCGCGCACCGCAGCTCGGACGAAGAGTCCCGCGGATCCTGCAGCTCCAGGTCGAGGAAGCCCTCGCCGACCGCCTGACCGACCCCGATGTCGTGATGGCGGAGCTGTGGGTATGGGAGGCCACACTGCTGCACTTGGCAGAGACGCCTCCCGAGACATGCCTCATCTGCCGCAAGGCCCGGCTGGGTCTCCCCGCCGATCTTCCGCTTCCTACGGATCTGGGAGGTGCGCGATGACTGTCGCTCACATCCCCACCGGGGCCGGACCGGTCACCGTCACCGGGGACACCGTGGTGATACACGACCTGTCCGTCACTCACGGCGGGGCCGCCGCGTTCGTCCGAGGTCACATGACCGAGCACGGCGCGGACGCCGCAGCCGACCTGGTCAGGCGCGCCGTCCCCGTCGGCCTGGTCGCCCTCTCCCTGGGCACAGCCGGTATCGACACCGGCTCGCTCACCCGCACTCTGGATGCGTTCGCGGACAGGGTGGACGCGAAGTCCGAGGCAGCCTTGGCCAACCTTGATCAGACGCTCCTGCGCCTCCGGGGAGGCGAGGAGGCGGTCGCGAAAACGGCCAGCGCGGTCCTCGACCGGCTCCCCGCCCAAGTCGAGGCAGCGCTCGCCGGCCAGGCCGGGAACGTCCGAGCCAGCGTCATGGAGGCGGCGCGAGCCGTTCAGGACGCGGGGGTCCGGGAGCTCACCACGGCGCTGACTCGGCACTCCGAGTCGGTCCGCGATGCCCTCAGCCTCGATCGCGACGGACCGGTCCGCCAGTTGCGCAAGGAGGTGCTCGAAGAGCTCGGCGGCACCCGTCGCGAGCTCGGTGAGCAGCTCGCTCTCGTCAAGGGCCTCGTCGAGGCCGCGCAGGTGGCCAAGACCGCCGGCGCCAAGAGCAGCCGCGCGATCGGGGCCGCCAACGAGGACGACGCCATGGCGCTGTGCCACGACGTCGTGACGGCCGCAGGTGACATGTTCGAGCGCACCGGAGGTCAGCCAGGTACAGGTGGGACCACCCGTCGCACAGGCGATGGCGTCGCGACCCTGTCGCAGGCCATCACAGGCCACGGCCGACAGGTCAGGATCGTCATCGAATCCAAGTCGAGAACACGAGCTTTGTCGGCGAAGCAACACCGCGAGGAGATCGCCAACGCATGCCGTGTCCGCGACGCGGCAGGCGGTCTCGTGCTCGTCCCGACAGACGTTGAGGTGCCCGGTGGCGGATCGTTCGCCCGCGTGGACACCTGCGCGTACGTCGTCAGCACCGAACACGGTGATGGCGTACCCCAGCTCATCTACCTTCTCCTTCGCGAGCACGTGGCGATGTTGAAGGTCCGGCACGACGACGGGTCCGAGATCGACCTCGACCAGGTCGAGGCGCGGCTCAACGTCGCGCTCGCTGGCATCAGCCAGCTCGACGAGGTGGGCCGCCTGGCCATCCAGGCCAAGAACTCGCTCGAGAAGCTCATCGTCCTCGGCCGGGACACGCAGCAGAAGGTCAGGGAGACCCTGACCGAGGGTCTCGCCCTCATGCACCCGTAGAACCAGTGAGGAGGAGCGCATTTAGCGCTCCTCCTCACTCTGCATTGCCCTTTCCCGCCTACCCGGGCGCAGGGTCCTGCCGCGCAGGATCGTCACCGTCGTAGTAGGTCAACCAGGCCGGCCACTCATCCGGGTCCATCGGCAATCCGAGCGCGCCGTAGTCGATCACTCCGACCGTCACCTGTTGATAGAGCAGCCGTCCGTAGCGTCTCGCCTCGTCGACGTCATGGACCAGTGCGCGCAGGGCCTCAAGGCCATGGGCGAGGGTGGCCGGCCGGTCCTCCAACGTCCCCTCCGCGAGGTCCGTGAGGCTGCCCTCGAGGCAGGCCTCCGGTAGGTCCCAGGCGTTGTGGGTGTGTGCGGGCGTCAGGGGAGGGGCTGCGTTGCTGTCCAGCCGTCGGAGGAGTCCGTCGTAGCGGCGTTGCAGGAGGGCGATGGCGAGCTCGGCTGCGTGAGCGTTGCCACGACGGGCAGCAGGACCGGCGCGGGGACACCACGTCGCAGGACGAGCAGGCTGGCGGCCAGGACCACCGCCGCGATCAGCGCCAGACCGGGGGCGGTGGGGACGTCGCCGCCGGCCCAGGTGTGGGCCGACGCGGCCCCGGTGACGGTGAGGACCGTGGCGGCGAGGGCGCGCGCGAGGGCGTACGGCGCACGCGCCTGCACCACCCGCACCTCACCCGCCACGGACCCATGTTCCCAGACGCCTGTCCCGGGACGACGGGCTGTCCGGGCTCAGCCGTGCGAGCCCCGCGGCCGGCGGTAGTCGGCGTGTCCGTGCGGCGGAGCGCAGGAGCCGCCGCGGTGGCGGCTCCTCATGAACATCAGCGGGAAGACCAGCAGCCAGAACGGAGCCTCGGTGAGCAGGCTCAGCACGATGAGCACCGCCAGCACGGGCAGCAGCGGCACCCGCTGCCAGGCGCTCGACCGGCGTGGAGCGGCCGGCTTCGGCCGCGGCGGAAGAGGCGCCGGGACCCGCGGCAGGTCGCTGAAGAGCAGTGCCAGGTCGGCGCGGGTGCGGGCGGTCCAGATCGCGTCGAGCCGCTCGTCGTACTCCTCGTGGTCGAGGCGTCCCTCGGCGTAGTGGCCGGCGAGGTCGGCCATCGCGCGCTCGCGGTCGCTGTCGGCGATGCGCATCCGGGGGTCGG
>SXGU01496839.1_pt1 | contig 10475 bp, 7 predicted proteins | sample 3174531 | NCBI WGS metagenome assembly SXGU01 (sample SAMN11356863, study PRJNA531348) | freshwater metagenome | isolation source: freshwater sample F1-140 | place: China: Fuxian Lake, Yuxi | collected 2017-12-25 | reverse complement strand
GATTTTTTCCGAACCGCCCCTGATACCGCCCGTGGTCAGCAGCGAGGTCATCGCAAAGTTGATGGCCTTCTGTATCTCGGAAAATGAATCGAGCGCCGCATCGGGCCCGCCAAAAAAATCGACCGGCGCAGCCTCCAGGCATGATCTGACCGTCTGCAGGTAATGCGGTGGCAAAATGCAGTCCGAATCGAAGATCAGGAAATAATCGCCCGAAGCCATCTTCATTCCCGTATTGCGCGAGTCGCCCGGGCCCGTATTGGGCTTGTCATGATATACAATTTCCATCTGAGGGAAAAGCCTGACGATCTCGTCGCTCTTGAGTGCCGAGCCGTCCTCGATGACCACTACCTCAAATTTCGGTGCGCTCTCCTGTGCCGACAGGCTGGCCAGCAATTCCTGCAATTCCTGCGGGCGGTTGTAAACCGGGACGATCACCGAAAATTTCATAGCCCAAATATACTCGAAAAAAAAACCGCCCGAAGGCGGCTTGTCTTACTGCTTGATGAATTTTGCCGTCATGGGCCGGTCGCCGCCATACGCCTGCACCATATAGACGCCGGCCGACAGACCTGAAACGTCGATAGGTTGCTCGCCCACCGATTCCACGACCATGACCTTTTGCCCGAGTGCATTGTGGATGGTGATTTTGCCCTCGATACCGCTGATGTTGAGAAAATTACCTGCGGGATTTGGGTATAGCCTGATCGTGCGCAAGTCGTGACCAGCCGATGACAACGAGGCATGATAGGCCGAAACCCTGAAGTTTCCAAATGTATCGTTTGCGTACTCCCAAACGCGCGCGTAGATTGTCTGTCCTGGGGTCAGGCCGGTCAGGTTAAGGATTGAAAATGCTTCCAGGCCCTCATCATCGCTGCATCCCAATGCGACAAGCGATCCGCAATCTCCCGAATAAGCGCTCATCGCCGTGTCATTAAGTTCGGAACCCGGTTCGGGCCTGGTTTCGAGGCTGATGCTGCCACTTTCAGGGACCACTACACTGAACCACACATCCCCGCCAAACGCGAAAGTGCCGCATGTGGGATTGGGCGGTCCAATGGATTTTGAAGCGCCGACATTGGTGGCGGTCAACGGAAAATCCTCAAAAGTGCCACCGGCCGAAAGCGCGAATGCGGTGCTGCATTCGTCATTGGCCACGGCCATGACCGCGGTCGTAAAGGCGAAAGGTCCCGCCCAGCCGCTGTCAAGCTCCTCGCCGCAATGGGCAAGGATCCAGACGTCGTAATCGGTCGATGCTTCAAGTCCGTCAATCACCAAGGGCGCGGTGACGTTTACGTAGTTCGCCATGGCAGGCGAAGGCCCACCCGCAGGCCCCACGAAGACATCCCATGAAGTATGGCCGCAACCTGCTTCCCATGACAGGAGTGCGCTGGAGGAATTGACATTGCCAAGCGTAACGCTGCCCACCGGGGCACAGGCCTCACCGGCGAGGATGGTGATATTGTAATCTTCAGTTTCGCCGTAACCATAAGTGGCGCAAGGATCAATCAAAGTCCCCTGCAGGTTCCAGACATCGCGAATCCGCATGCGGTGCTCGCCCGCCGGAGGATCGCACGCCAGCTGGATTTCGAACGTACCGGTTCCATTAGAGCCGATTTCCTCGGTCGTAAAGCCCACTTTCTCATCGGCCGAAAACACGAGGTCGTCGTTGTAATCTATCCACACCGCAACGTTTTGCTGCGCATATGAACCCACCGTAACCTGGATTTCGTACGTCGCCCCTGCCTGGAGTTCGGCCGTGTGATAAGGCTCGCCCTGGAATACCGAGTAAAAGGGATTCACGGGCAAGGTTCCCGTATTGTTCGCCAGCGTGGTTCCGGTGATCACGACATTCGAGATCAGGTCGCCGTCGGTCTTGCCGAAATCATAATTGGGATAACAGTAGCATTCGTCGTTTGGCGTCTGCAAAACCGCTACAGCCTCACTGATGGCCGAACCGCCAGCGGCGCAGGATACGACCGCACGGTAAAAAGTCGCTTGGTCCTGGGTGGTGGAAAGTTCGCGCCCGTTGGCCCCGGCAATGTCGTCGAAATCGCTTCCGTTTGCCGATGACTGCCATTGGAAGGAAAGGCCGTACTCAGCGAAGTCATTTGAAAGCGACAAGGTAAAGGTGACATCCTCGCAAACTGCCGTCGCAGTCGACAACGCGTCTCCGGGATCGGGCGTCGAGGCGCACTGCGGCGTCGGCATGAAGGTATATTTCCGACCGGCGACATCGGCGGTCGATGCGATATTGTTGACGGCGGTCGAAGAGGAAGCGACTCCTCCGGCCGGAGCGGGCATGACGCTTACAAAATCTGCCTCACCATTGATCCCAATGCTGGCCGATGGCGTACCGACAGGCGTCATTACCGTGCCGTATATAAAGTCGATCTGGCCCGTGGTCTCATGCAGCCTCATCTTAAACGATGCAAAGTTTGTGGCACTGGAGGTCCCCCCGCCCGAAATATTGATGTTGTTCCAACCGATTTCCATCGTTCTGTTAGGCGCTGAACCCGACAGGGCATAACGGATGGCACCTGTCCCGCGGTTATGGTCATCCCAGAAGGCGGCAATCAACGGGCTTTGCGGAGAGGCCGAACCCAATTCATTGATCCAATTGTTGGGTCCCACGGCAGCCCCGAGGCGGATGAAGCCGTTGGTGCTGATGCTCATGGCCGTATATTCGGCGCCTCCAAAAGGGAAGGCAAAGCCGATGGGGACATTGTTCTGTGTCCCGTCATCACCCGTCGCGGTGGAATTCGTGCCGGCGACCGCGGCATACGTTTCGGTGGATTCGGCAAATGAGTATCCTGCCACCGATTGTGCGGCAAGTTGCAAGGAGGAGAACGTCAGTAGGAAAAAGGTAATTTTTTTCATGTTGCGGTTTAATGTGCGCCTAATTTATAAAAAAATGTTAAAGCATAAAAAAAGCCGCCCGATAAGGCGGCTTTATAATTTGAAATATTAGGATTATTCCTTGATCACCTTGATGGTTTTCTCGGCTTTGCCCGATGACAGTTTTACGAGGTACGCTCCTTTTGGCAGTGCGCTCATGTCAACCGATCCGATGGTCGTGCCCAATTGCGCGGTAAGTACGCGCTGGCCCAACATGTTGTAAACGCTTGCTGATGAAATTTCATTCGCAGCAGAGACGTTCAACACGTTCTTCACCGGGTTCGGATAATATGAGAACGAGCCTCCCGCAAACACAGGAGCGGTGAGTGACGCATCATAAGCAGAGATCTGGAACGCTCCCGTATCGGCGTTGTCGTTGTCATACCGCCAGACACTCACATAGAGTGTTTCGCCCGGGTCACGTCCAGACACGGTGATCAATGAGAAAAGGTCGGTGCCTTCGTCATCACTGCATCCAATTTCGGTCAGTGATCCGCAGGTTCCTGAATAAATGACCATCACGGTATCCTGGAAATCCGAACCTTCTACGGTTCCGGTCTCAAATGTCAGGCTTCCCGAATCTGGAACCACAACACTGTACCATACGTTTTCAACAGCAAATTCCTGGCAGGAAGGCAGCGGGCTGTCTGGAGCCGTCGCACCTACGTTGGTCGTCGTCAATGCACCCGAAGCGAAATCTCCGCCGGGAGTCAGGGGAAATGCGCCTGTACATTCGTCATTGTTGGGAGCCGGTGCAGGAGTTACCGTAAGGACACCACTGTTGTATGTGGTTCCGTCCCAGAAGTTTCCGTTTGTCCCGTCGGTACCGCCATAAACATATCCGCCGTCGTTCAGCCTCCAGCGAGTGGCAAAATAATACATGCCCGGCTCAAGGTCCTGCCCAATTACCGCCATGTATTCGTCGTTATTGGTAACCTGGGCAAGTGCATTCCACTCACCTTCCACCCACTGATCTGAAGACCAGGTAGCCGGATCCGTATTTTCCGCGCTGACGCCAACCCACATCTGGATGCCTTCGGCCTGTCCGGTAAGTCCCGGCTCGACATCGGTAAGTCCCGCTTCATAAACCTGGCCGTAAACCGTGATCGATCCTCCTTCTACTATCGTCTCGTTGGACGGGTATTGAAGATTTGCGTAATCGGGCGTTTCATCCGAAGGAACCCCGCAGATAACGGCGCGCACGCGATTGACACTTTCGTATTCACACTGGTCGTTATTATGGCTGATGAACCACACCTGTCCGGTCGTGGTCGAAACCCACGTGAAGGGAGATTCTCCCGCGCCATAGCTGATCGCGCCGTCGGAGTTGCCGATGGTCACGAAATCGGTCGTCCCACTGATAAAGGTGTAGGTTTGCCCTTCGGTAACGTTGACAATTGAATATTCACCCGTATAGGCGTTCGCCACGATTTCATTGATGGTGACACCGTCGCAGACTTCAGGAGTGAAGCCTTCCGTCCCCGTCGGCCACTGGCCATTCGGAACATCCAGACAGAAGCCCGGAGCACTTTCAGTTGTGAAACTCCAAACATCGCAACCTGTAGCGGGACCCGCCGCATTGACAGGAACGACCTGCCAGTAAATGGTGGCATTGAAGCCGGTGATATTAAGGGTCACGCTGGTTTCGGTAAAGTTACCCACAAGCATCGTGGCTGTCGTAGGGCTGTCGCCGGCGTAGAGGTTGTAAGACAGAACATCGCCTTCCGGTGCGACCCATGAGAATGTATACTCACCGGTTGGCACATTTACAGCTCCGTTGGCAGGAGTTGGACCCGACGCGCAAAGGGGCGCTTCCACATCTGCCGACAGACTGACATCATCAATCAGCCAGTTGTCACCGTCGTCATTGGTCATGACAAAGGCAACATAGACCTGCTGTCCAATGTAGTTGCTCAGGTCCACCATTTGCGGCCCGAAGGTCATTGGGACAGCGCTTTCAGGAATGACCAATATATCCGTGAAGGACGCGTGGTCGGTCTGGGACGTAGTGGAAACCTTGATCGCGTAGCCATTGGTATAGTCAAACGTATATTGCTGACGGTGGAAAAACGCGAGGTTCGGGGTTTCGGCCGTTACGGTAAACTGGGGCGTTACAAGCCAATCCTCCTTAGGGGCGCCGGGCGCTGTATTGTCCCAACGAACAAAAGCCGAGGCCGTCCCGGTATTAAAATCGGCGGTAGTGCGCTGCCAGTTCTGGCCCGCACCTGCCTGATTCGTTCCGATAAACGAAGCCCAACCTGCCGGTGGAAAAGTTGTGCCTTCAAAGCTCTCGGGGAACTGTACATAGCTTTTGGTGCCGAAAAGGCCAAGACATGCAAGCAAAAAGGTAATTTTCTTCATTAAAATAGGTTTTTGGTTCAAGCGTTAAAGATAAGCAAAAAAAAAGCCCGCCAAAAAAGCGGGCCGTTGTGTTTAACACTATTATTTCGTAAAAGTTTCCATAACCTGCTGGCTGACACCCATATTGGAAAAGCCGCCGTCGTTGTAGAGATTTTGAAGCGTGACCCTTTTCGTGAGGTCGCTGAACATCGCAACGGTGTAATTGGCGCAATCCAATGCCGTCGCATTTCCCAGCGGTGACATCTTGTCGGCGTAGGAAATGAAGCCGTCGAAACCCTTCACGCCCTGTCCGGCTGTGGTTGGGGTCGGTGACTGTGAAATCGTATTGACGCGGACCTTTTTGTCCTTTCCAAAGAAATACCCGAAACTCCGCGCGATGGACTCCAGGTATGCCTTATTGTCGGCCATGTCATTGTAATCGGGGAAAACGCGCTGTGCGGCCATGTAGGTAAGGGCGACGATGCTGCCCCACTCGTTCATCGCATCTTTCTGGTAAAGTACCTGCATGACCTTGTGGAACGATACGGCCGAAACGTCCCAGCCCTTTTGTGTATACTCGTAGTTCTGGCTTGTGTAGTGGTTGCCCTTGCGGACGTTTACCGACATGCCGATGGAGTGCAAAACGAAATCGAGCTTGCCGCCCAGGATTTCCATCGCCTCGGTAACCAATTTCTCAAGATCCTGTACCGACGTGGCGTCGGCGGGGATGATCTTGGAACCGGTCCTGTCTGCCAATTGGTTGATGGTACCCATGCGCATGGCGATCGGGGCGTTGGTCAGCACGAAAGTTCCGCCCTCTTCGTGGACGCGCTCGGCGGTTTTCCAGGCAATCGAATTCTCGTCCAGGGCGCCGAAGATGATGCCCCTTTTGCCTTTGAGTAGATTGTACATATTATTGGTATTGATTAGCCTCGACAAATATAGCGGATTATCTCACGAAAGCAAGGCCCGCGCGTGATTTATGGCCGACTCCGAGACCTGCGAACCCGACAGCATCTGCGCGATTTCCGCGATCCGCCGTTCGCCCTCGAGTTCGGCAATACCGGTTTGGGTGCGGCCATCGGACACCGTCTTGAAGACCTTGTAATGGCGGCTGCCCTTGGCCGCGATCTGCGGAAGGTGCGTGATCGCAAAAACCTGCATCGACTGCGCCATCGCGTTCATGATGTTTCCCATGGAATCTGCGATTTCGCCCGAAACGCCCGTATCGATCTCGTCAAAAATGATGGCCGGAAGTTTCGCATATCCCGCCAGCACCGCCTTGACCGCCAGCATGATCCGCGACATCTCGCCTCCGGACGCGACTTTGCGCATCGGCGCGAACCCTGAACCCTTGTTGGCCGCGAACATAAACTCGATACGGTCGGTGCCGTTGAAAAGAAAGTCCTGTGCAGGGGAGAGATCGGCCTGGAAAAGCGCATGCGGCATGCCGAGGTTTTGCAGGATCGACCCGATCTTTTCGGAAAGCGTTGGAGATGCGGCCCTTCGCGATGCGGTGATCTGGCCTGCAAGCGCCTTGAGTTCCGACTCCAGGGTCGCGATTTCAATTTCGGTGCGGGCGATATTTTCACCCAGGTTCGCATCCACATCGGCGGCGGCGGCCAGACCATCGCGGATCTCGATGAGTTCGGCAACGGTGGCGACATGGTGCTTCTTCTGCAAATTATAGAGCCCCTGCAATTGTGCATTGACGATTTCCAAACGTCCGGGATCGACGGAAAGCGAGGCGGCGTTCGCGGAAAGTTCCGATACCAGATCCCGCAGCTCGATCATCGATGCCGAGGCCCGTGCGGCCCACTCGTCATAAGAACTGGAAAACGGTGCAAGTTTTTGGAGCCCCACCTTGAATTCACGCAGCGGTGACAAAAACCCGAACTGCTCATCCTCGGCAAATGCCCGAGCGCGTTCGAGCTGTTCCATGATGGAACTCATGTTTTCCAGCATCGCGCCTTCCGATTCCAGTTCGGCCTGGTCAAGCGCATCCAGCCGGGCCTCGGTAAGTTCGGTGAGCAGGAAGGCCTTGTAATCACTTTCGCGCGCCGAATCGGTGAATCGCTTGCGCATGTCCTCAAGTTCGGCCCGCATATCGCGATACCGGGAAAGCTTCAGGGTGTATTCGGCCAAAAGCGTCCCATTACCGGCAAGGGCATCCAATATCCTGAATTGATTCTCGGAATCGGACAGGGACCTTGTCTCGTGCTGGGAATGGATGTCGATCAGGTTAGCCGACAGTTCTGTCAGGGCCTGCAGGTTAGCGGGGCTGTCATTGACAAAGGCGCGGGATTTTCCTCCCGGCAGGATTTCCCGGCGGATGATGGTCTGCGGATCATAGTCGAGCCCCAGGTCCTCGAAACGCGACTCCAATCCATAGGCCGCGACATCGAAATGTGCTTCGATGACACATTTTTTTTCGGGATCGCGAAGGGATGTGGAATCGGCGCGTTTGCCAAGTGCCAGGCCCAGCGCACCCAGCAATATGGATTTGCCGGCGCCGGTCTCGCCGGTGATGATCGAAAAACCATCAGAAAAATCGATGGAGAGGCTGTCGATCAGCGCAAAATTCTCGATATGGAGTGAGGTCAGCATCGGGGCAGGATCAAAACCTGATGCGTGACCATTTGCTGGAATTCAGCGGGGATATCCGGTTCAGGTTGTCCACGACGCCCGTCACGGGTATGGACGGACCGCCCGAAAACACCGACACGATCTCGTCGCTCTTCGCATCGAAGAAAACCCTTGTAAGGAAAGCGTTTGGCCTGACCGTATAGAGTTGCGACAGGGTTTCAAGCGACTTCGCGATCTTTTCCTTGGCCGCCTTCTGGTCGCGCGCCATCGTATCCATTCCCCCGAAATGGTATTCGAACATCGCATCGCGGAACGGCGAATATGTGGGCGAGAGCAGGTCATTGATCAAAAAGTAGCGGTTCTGGTTCCCGTCGGCCTGTGCCCAACCCTTGTAACCGCCCTGCTGTGCCACGTTGGCCACCTCACGCGCGACCTCCAGCCATGGTGTTCCGCCACCTGGCGCGAACGTATCGGCATCGAGGCCGATGATCACGAAACAATAAAAGGCCACGACCGAAACCAAATTGGAATCGAAGCTCGTCGGGTTGAAAACGAGCCGCTCGAATTCGGCGTAGCGAAAGCTTAGGTCCTTGTCGTTAAAGTTCAGTATCGGCGAGGAATAGGTGGAATTGTGGACCGGCCTCGCACTCTGGACCTGGATCGACGCCGTGTAGGTATCCCCATTGCCAAAGGCGCTGAGGGTAATGTACATCGAGCAGTTAATGCGCTCGTGCTGTTCGTATTTTTCACCGGTCCAATCCGTTCGGTTGATGAATTCATTAAGCGAATTCTCCAGCGTCTTGAAGGTTTGCGGATTGGCATTTGCGATGGTCTCGGCATTGACGGTGACGGTGCAGTTGAGCTGCTGCGCAACCGATGCGGTACAGGCAAATAACAGGCAGAGCAATATCTTATTCATAATGTGCGGCAATTTTAGCGATCAGGTCCCGCGCCACCGCTTCCTTGGATTTGAGCTCCATGGCTTCGGTGCGCAATTCTCTGTCGATGAACGTCACCTTGTTGGTGGGATGGCCAAATCCGGAACCTTGGTCACGCAGCGAATTGAGAACGATCAAATCTAGGTTTTTTTTCTTGATCTTGGATACGGCATTCCCGTATTCATTTTCGGTTTCCAGTGCAAAGCCCACGAGGAACCTGTCCTGCTTGACGGTCCCCATCCAGGCCAGGATATCCGTGGTCTTTTCCAACATGACTTCCATCGTGGCGCCGTCCTTCTTGATTTTTTCGGGCGCGGCCGTTACAGGCCTGAAATCGGCAACGGCAGCGGCGGCAACGGCGGCATCGCAGTCAGGGAAATGCTTCTGGCAGGCCTCGAGCATCTGTTGTGCCGAGGTCACGCGCACCAATTCGATGCCCGGGTGATCGGCCGAAAGCGAAACAGGCCCGCTGACCAGGACCACTTGGGCGCCCTGCGAGGCCGCCTCATTGGCGATGTCGAAACCCATCTTTCCCGAGGAATGGTTCCCAATAAAACGCACGGGATCAATCGCTTCGTGTGTGGGCCCGGCGGTAACCAGTATTTTTTTTCCCCGAAGCGGCAATCTCGACTCAATATCTTTTTGGATAAAGCTGACGATGTCCTCGGGTTCGGTCATGCGTCCCTCGCCCACCAAACCGCTGGCGAGTTCACCAAATGCGGCCGGAATCACGATATTTCCGAAATTTTTCAGGGATTCCAGGCTTTCCAGCGTCGAGGGGTGTTTGTACATGTCCAGGTCCATGGCGGGCGCGAAATAGACCGGGCATTTGGCCGACAGATAGCAGGCCACCAACAGGTTGTCGCAATTGCCGGTTGCCATTTTTGAAAGCGTGTTCGCGGTGGCAGGGGCGATGATCATCAGATCGGCCCAAAGGCCCATCTCAACGTGGTTGTTCCATTCGGAACCTTCCTCCAATGAATAGAACTCCCAATGGACGGGGTTATTCGATAAGGTAGAAAGCGTTAGGGGCGTAACGAAATCACGGGCGGCCGGGGTCATGACAACACGAACCCGGGCGCCCGATTTCACCAAAAGCCTGACCAGCGCGGCCGTCTTATATGCCGCGATCCCGCCAGAGACCCCGAGCAATATGTTCTTTCCGCGAAGGACCGACATCTTACAGGCTTGCGTCCCTGTGGTAGATTTTTCCGTCAAGCCACTCCTGGACCGCAAGTGCATGCGGTTTTGGAAGTTTCTCGTAGTATTTTGAAACCTCGATCTGCTCTTTGTTCTCAAAGATTTCCTCAAGGCTGTCATTGTAAGTCGCGAACTCCTCGAGTTTTTCGGTGAGCTCCTTCTTGATCTCCGAATTGATCTGGTTGGCCCTTTTCGCCATGATGGTGATGGCTTCGTAAATGTTGCCGGTCCCTTCTTCGATGGCGGTCTTGTTGTAGGTCACCGTGTTTACGGGTGCCGTGGTTTTCTTTAGGTCCATGCTCATTATTTAATGTATTGCTTTAGGTCGTTATCAATCCTGGCGAGCATTTCATCGGCCTCGCCTTTAAATTTGGTGGATGGGTTGAACTTCATCAGGGTTCCGTGCCACCACCTGAAGGTCCATTTCCCCGTCCAGCGGAAGGTTTTCTTCCGGCCCTCTTCGACCGTGAAGGCCGTCGACGACGTCTCGCTGACGGTCGAGGCTGGGGAGGCCGT
>SXGU01560962.1_pt1 | contig 10477 bp, 8 predicted proteins | sample 3174531 | NCBI WGS metagenome assembly SXGU01 (sample SAMN11356863, study PRJNA531348) | freshwater metagenome | isolation source: freshwater sample F1-140 | place: China: Fuxian Lake, Yuxi | collected 2017-12-25 | reverse complement strand
GTTTTTCGGGTCCCAGCGGTGGTTTTTATCACGGAACGAATAGACACGCTCCTTGGCGCGCGATTTTTCCTCGTCTCGCCGAGCACCGCCAAAAGCCGCGTCAAATTGATATTTATTCAAGGCCTGTTTGAGGCCGTCCGTTTTCATGACATCGGTATGTTTTTTACTGCCGTGCGTAAAAGGACCGATGCCTTGATCAACGCCGTCCTGATTGATATGCACTAACAACTCAAGGCCGAGTTTTTTAACCATCTGGTCGCGAAATGCAATCATTTCCTTGAATTTCCAGGTGGTATCCACATGCATCAAAGGAAACGGCGGTTTGCCGGGAAAAAAGGCTTTCATGGTCAGATGCAGCATAACGGCAGAATCCTTGCCGACAGAATACAACATTACCGGACGCTCAAATTCAGCCGCCACTTCACGAATAATATGAATACTTTCAGCTTCCAGCTCTTTAAGGTGTGTCAGTTTATGGATGGTCATTAAATTAAAGTCCGTCGGGGGGATATATCACGATTTGATTTTGAGATCATTCAATCAAATCGTGTATTTTAATTTGAACCGGCTATTAATGCCAGCTATCTTCAAATAAAAAGCAGGGCATCAACACGAAGCGCGTCGCTCGTTTTAGCGGAAGCTAAAATAGAATTCGACGCATTTGAAGCATTCGGATTTTTACCAAACAACTTGTATATCGATTTTTAAAGCCGAGGAATCAGCCTTCGGCGCAGAGTACCTAAAAAAACGGTGCCGAGTTGCGGCGTCTTTTCAATAAACTTCCCCACTTCTTTCAGCATGTCTGAGGAAATAATGTCCATTGTATGCAAAATAAAATCCATGTTAAATTATCACCGAACATTTTCATATCTGAATGATTTTTAACTATTTTTTAGCATTTATTTGTCTTTATTATGTGCCGAATTTTCATTTTTTGGCAGCTTTTTCCACTAATCCCGCTTGTATTATAGGTATTGCAAGTAGCCCTACCTGCAATACCGTTTTATCATAAACGACTTTTTTAGATTTTTAATGGTGTAATATTTTTTTATGGCTGATATTAATAATGGTGCGGTCTTTGTTACTGATACTCCGCACTGGTTGAGTGTGGAAGGGCGACAAAACTTAATTTACGGGTATTCATTTCAGGAAGTGGAAAAACGATTATCTTATGGCTCCTTTGTAGGCGATAAGCTGAATTATATATTCATGGAGACACCCAAGGCAGCGTGCAGCAGCCTGAAATGGATTATTTCTGACCTGGAAAATCGTCAAGTTCAGCACAAGCATTGCGGATATGGCACTCAACCTGGAATGGTGATTCATGCTCGTGCTAGCCACGGAATTAAAAATCTTATGCAAGTCAATGAAACTGAACGATTAAGATTGATTATTGATAATCAAGTAACGCGTTTTTGTGTTGTCAGGAATCCGTATGCACGTCTTGCTTCGGCATGGGCTGACAAAATTCGCCAAAAGGAACCGAATTACGAAAAAGTTTGGCTGCAGGTTGCAAAACACTGTAATACCGATCCAAGTTTTTGCCCCACTTTTTCACAGTTTGTACGTTGGCTTGTGGACACACAACAACCGGATAAATGCAATGCCCACTGGCGAGGCATGTCATATTTACTGCTTCCGGAATTATTGAGTTATACGCATGTGTTGCATACTGAAAATCTTGTCGACGAGTTAGACGCCGTTTTGCGTTTAATTGCACCTACACAAAACGCATCCGAATTGCTAAAAAAACATCGCACCAACGAGTCATTGCCAATGGATTGGAAGGCGTGTTACGACGAAGAAACGGCTAAACGGGTTGCCGACTTTTACAAAACAGATTTTGAACGATACGGTTATTCTCTGGACTCCTGGAAATCAAAAGCGGAAACCATCAGCTTAGCTGATGAAAATAAAGCGTTACGTGAACAGCTTCGCAGGTATGAAACCTCTGCACTCGAAGCGGTCAGAGCCAGAAATGATGTCATTTTCGAATTAATTAACAATAAAACGTCTAATCCCGTTAAAACAAAACCGGTCGAGAAAAAATCAATCCTTGTTTTGGGAGACTCCCATTCAAGAATATTTAAGCAAAAGAATTGGCGGAGGCTGACGCCCAAACTGTCATGGAATGCTGTCTGTGTTGAAGGTGCTACGGTATCCGGACTAACAAATCCAAACAGCAAAACCCAGGCCGGTAATTATTTTGCCCAAGCATTATCGGAACATCAGGCCAAAGTTATATTGTTGTGTCTCGGAGAAGTCGACACTGGTTTTGTTATTTGGTACAGGTCAGAAAAGCATGGCATTGACGTACAACAAGCAGCGCAACTTGCTGTTGATAATTATTGCCGCCTGATAGAGGCGGCCCGACAACGAGCGAGCACCATTGTTCTTAGCGCTCCCTTGCCTACCCTTCAAGATAACTGTCAAGTAGGCGCGGTTGCTAAAGCGAGATCAAGTATTAAAGCCTCTCAGCAACAGCGTACGGAGCTGACATGCTGGTTTAATAAAGAAATCCAAAATTGGTGCATTAAGAATAATATTAATTACGTCAACATTGATCCATTATCGAAAGGCGCTGACGGACTTGTTGATCCTCAATTACGTCATCCTGATCCAAAAAATCACCATTATGATCCTGAAAGTTATCAAAAACTATTAGTGGAACAGTTGTTACCCGTTATAAGAAATATGGCGCGGTGAAAAACCGATATACACATTCTCCGCCAGCCCTGTTTATATGCTTGCATATTACATCTATCAACGGATGATCATATTATGGAAGTTGATTATTCAGGATTGGCGCATTGATATTTTAGAATCGATAATTTGTTTGCCTAAAATCCGTATATTTTCAGGCAGTGAGGCCAGGTAATTTTTGATTGACTCGGAATATTTTTCGGAAGCAAAACGATCCTGTTCATCATTGTTATCGCGTATTGCAAAGTAACCGGTATTAAAGTGTTTTGATTTGTCATCATTCGCTTTCCAGCCGTTTCCTCTTGATATCTTCCATTGATATTCTTCTTTAGAGCGAATAGCGTAATGGTTAAGGTGACAAACCTCATGAAAGAAAGGCGCCTTATTAATGTGTCCCCTCAATGATCTATGGGTAATATCACGCGGGGGAACCTGTCCTTCAGGTTTTGAAGCGGCATAAATAATTCGCACCGGTAATTCTTCATTTTTAGGGCTTGGTCGATGATGCAGCAGGTTCTTGAATAATGTTGGATCGACTTTGGAAATGCTTTTGAACCGCGTGTTAAAAACAAATGTAGATGAACATTGTAAAAATCGATCAACTGTCAAATCTGGGGAATACCGGTTTATTCCGGATGAGCCAAAGTGTTTCCAATTAACATATAGTGCATCCGGAAATGAGTAGTAGGAAAGAAGCTCTTGTACCGTTTGATGTTTCCTCAGAATCAAAAACTCATCGCAATCAAACCAGGCTAAATAATTGCCATGTTGTTCCTTGTCCGCAAGCAATTCTCTTGATAGCCCGTTAAATGCGCTTAACTGCGGCTTTTGACCGGGTTTTAATACTCTGGGTCGCCAATCAATTAAACCTTCATCTCTCAATGCAGCAAGCAGGGCATCGGAGCCGTCATCATTATCATTTGAATAAATAATTATCCGATCGAAACCAAGTAACTTATGGTGAGCAATCCATTCCAAAAGATAAGGTCCTTCGTTACGGACAGCCGTTGCTAATATAAACTTCATAAAACTCTACTAATCAGGTTGGTTAATACAAAAACGAAGGGAGGCACAATTTTTGCCGGATACTGTTTTGGTCGCCGGTCCAAGCAATCAACAAGAACGTAAAACGCTTAAAATACCCGTGACACCGCAGCCGTCCTGTTCTTCTTGCGTTGCAAGACTTAAATTACGATCGCTGAAATCTTGGGGGAGAAGCCTAAGCGGAGTGAATTTTTTAGTCCCAGTAGCAATTAGGGTTGGAAGATGTCATGAAGCGCTTTTTGCGTAGTGAAATTGCAAAATATGCCGACATCACGTCGAGTCATTGCTTAGTCAAACATAGCCCTTGTGGCTATGAACCGAGAGTACTCGAATAATCAGCGGACTGTAGGCATTGTTTAATGGCTTTACGTTTTTGCTGATTGCTTGGACCGGTCACCGGAATAGTATTTCGCAAAAATCGCTCCCTTCGTAAGACTTTGAATTTTCGCTACGGTGTAAAAATTCGCTTCATGAATACACCCTATCCCATTGTTTATTGCGATTTAAAAATAGTCACTCCGCTTAGGATACATTTTTGATATATCCAGCGAATATAAACGTGATTGATTAATTGCCCACCCTCTTCACTCACATTTCTAATGCGTAAAACAAAAATTTTGCTTTTGCGATTATACCAAAAAACAAGAAAACGCTTTCGCTTTTAATGATACCCATCAGCATCTTGTCGGGCCTAAGGATGAGTCGCTTAAGAACCGCAAATCATGATGAATTAGAGATTTTTGAGCAAAGACTCCTTCTCCAGAGAGATACCGGGTTGAGAAAAATCTAACCACTGGATTTTACTCTCCTCATATTGATCCTCTCCAGCAGGTGAGGAAAGCTTCCGTCTACATTTTTTTGCGAATTGTTCATGTTAGGCGTTGGTGCATAAATCCGCGAAATCTGGCACCGATTCAAAAAAACAACCGGCATTATTTAACCAAGCGCGTTTATAATCAGTCGGGACTTGAACATTTCCCCCAAACTCGAACCTTGTGAAAAGTACGTAGGAGCAGCTGCACGATGACTGTCGAACTATTGATTAACCTTGCGGTGCAGTTTCTTGGAACCGGGGCCGCATTCTTCCTCGCCTACCGGTCCTTCCAAAAACGCCGAATTCAGTTGGGTGACGAGCCGACGCTACCCCAATATTTTAGCCGCCGAAGCATCTACTGGATAGGCATCGCATCATACTGCACGTTGATGGCGGCGCTTTATTGGCTGCTTACCTGGCAGTGGCTGCCGGTGGAACCGCTGGTAACGCTGATTGTGAAGCACCTGCGTTCAGGAGAATGGGTGAATCTTCTGAATGGGTTGGACGGCAATACGATCGTACCGTTGATTGTCGCGGCGCTATTGCTGTTTTTTATCGCCTGGGAAAACCGGTTTAATCCCTTGTTGATATTAAGGGACAGCATCCATGACGCTTTCGCCATTCCGACCAAGGCGACAGAAGTCTATAACGCGCTCATTACTTCAAGATTATCGGCCGTTGATGACACGCTAAAAGCCCAAATCGGCAATCGTCTGCTGGTGCAGAGCATCGACCCCGGTGATTTCGAAAAATCCAGCGCCACGGTCGAGTATAAATGGGCGCATAACTGCCTGCTTTTTGACCGGATACAAAACTACGCCAATCAATCGTCCTATCGCCGCCTGTTCGCCGAACCGTCGCTGAAATGGGGGGAAATCTGTATCTCCTACAATGCCATGTCGGAAAAAGTGCTGGTCTGGAAAGAGGCGGAACCGCACTATACCAAGACGGTAAAATTGCTAAAGGATCTGGATCAGCTCACCGGATTACTGTGTCGCATGCTCGCCTCGCTGGTCGTATTCGGCAGTGCCAGCGAGAACGAGATATGGATAACTGTGAAGCAACTCGGCGGCAATGTCCACGAGGCACGCCTCAAACACACCTATAAATATATCCTGCTGTTCACGGCGGCCACCAGCATCGGAACCATGTTGGGGCGAGAGATTTCGATCTCGCTACACAATGCCTCCCTGTTCCCCGATCAACCGTTGGCGCACTTTGATTACACGACGCTGCGCTGGGTCGCCTACGCCATTGCGATTTATATCCTACCGATAGCACTGGTTTTTATTTCAAGGACGCTCGCCTTCCGGCACCAACGCGAGCAATCCGACCGCTACTATGGCTTCTATATGGCCGTGATGATATTAGGGTTTATTGTCAGCACCAGCGCATCGGCGCTGATACTCGAATTAACTTACTACAAGGATAACTTCCGCTTTCTGGACAGCTTTATGGCGCATACGCGCTGGGGCATCCTGCCTGCGTTGATGTGCGGTTTTGTGGCTTACCGGATGGACACGCCGGTGAGCGGATCGGAAACGCCGGGTAAGCTGGTTATGGACGCTGTGTTGCGTTTTATCGGCTGGGGCTTGGTCGCCGTTATTATCATGCTTTATGCGACCGGCGACATGACTATCCAGGAAACAAATCTGCGCTTTACCCTGGTCGGCACAGCTTTTTTTATGCTCGGTTTATTGGGGGCTTCGGTCAGTTTCAAGACAGGGAGGCTGGATGATTAGCTGTTTCATCCCGCGTCATTAATTTTTGAATCGGTGTTTGGTGCCCCGAGGCGGATTTGAACCACCGGCCTGTCCCTTAGGAGGGGACCGCTCTATCCTGCTGAGCTATCGGGGCAAAGCGGGCAATTCTACCATAAAGCCCGGCATTTAATCTCTTCGTTTTAGTGTTCGGCGTTTTTCCTGTGTGAAAAGTCCACGCAGTTCAAGCTGTTTGCAAATAACAGCCGCCTGACCAAGTCCGCTTATGGGTAGATGACTTTGGGTTTAAAGTAGGCTGCCGGATATTTGGGATCGGATTCATCTTTATCCTGGCTTTGCTCAACATAATCCTTGTCGATATAAACGACTTTGGATTCGAAACTGGAGGCCGGGTATTTGGCATCCACTTCGGGCGTTTGAGCAGCAGCAGCGCTCGGGTCTGAATAAATGACCTTGGACTCGAAGCTTGAGGCCGGGTATTTACTGTCTGCCTCGGTGGTTTGAGCGGCGGCATCCGGATCTGTATAAATGACCTTGGATTCGAAACTTGAGGCTGGGTATTTGTCGTCGGTAGCAGCAGATGCGGTCAGTGATGTGAATGCAATACCGGCAACTGCCAACCCTAAAATTATTATTTTTTTCATATTTAGTTAGTCTCCAAATAGTTGTAGGTCAAACCCAGTGACTGTTCTCTAGTGATTTCACATCATTGCCGGTTTTGTTAATCTTTTCATCCCAAGACCTTTCCGCCAGGCGGGATGAAGGTACCGATAATGCCATGCGATAAGTATAAAACAAGCACAGATGGTCTGAGAGTATCGAATATTTTCAATCATTCCGCAACCGTTTTTAGTAAAAACGCACTGTTAGCGACATCGGTGTTCGATAGGTCTTACAACAATTGTTTAATGGCCGGATATTCGTTTAACAACTGTTGCCGAAAGGCCTCAACAGTAGATTCATTATTGCGTTCACTCCGGGCAATCGGCACGGTGATTTCGCAGATGACATTCATCGGTCCCGCCGACAAAAAAACCAGTCGGTCGGCCAGCGCAATCGCTTCGCGCAGGTCGTGGGTGACGAATAAAACGGTGTGCGGACGTTGTTGCCACAGTTTCAGCAACAATTCTCTGACCTGCCTCGCTGTGGGCGCGTCCAGCGACACAAAGGGCTCATCCATCAGCAATACATCAGGGTCCACGGCAAACGCGCGGATGATCGATACCCGGCGGCTCATGCCTAATGACAGGCGTTCAGGGTAAGCGTGTTGCACCTCGGTTAATTGCATGACCTCAAGCAATGGCGCAATCAATTCGGGCGATTGTTGCTTATCAAGCACCAGTTCAATGTTTTCTCTGACGGTTCGCCAGGGCAAGAGGCGCGGGTTCTGGAAAATGTAGCCTATTTTGGGAGCCGTGTGTTGGCTACCGACACTGATTTCACCGTCATAATCCGTATCCAGGCCGGCAATAATGTTCAATAGTGTGGTTTTACCGCAGCCGGAGGCGCCGACCAGGCAGATGAATTCACCGGCTTCAAGCGACAAATCAAGATTGGCGATAGTCGGTTTTTGCGCGGTCGGGTAAATTTTGCTGTTGATATGAATGTGGACAGGAGTCATTTTATCGGCGCCAGCGTTGGGATTTTCTGTCCAGCGGTTTCAAAATCAGTAACTCTATCAATTGAATGACGGCGACAAAGGCGATTGTATAAGCCAGGATATTGGCGACATCAAATAGCTGAAAGAATAAATGCAGCTGGTAACCCATGCCGTTGCTGCGGCCCAATAATTCGACCACCAGGATTATTTTCCAGATTAATGCCAGGCCCGACCGGGTAGCGCCCATGACAAAGGGATGCAGTTGCGGCCATATCACATGCACAAGCGTCTTGCGTCGGCTGAAATGATAACAACGCGCCATTTCCAGTAAATCCCGGTCCAATGCTCGCGTGCCTTCCCGGATCGTGACGATTACATTGGGCAGCTTATTGACAACGACAGCCAGTATCGCAGCTGACTCAACTAGGCCGAACCAGACATAGCACAAGATTATCGTGACCAGTGCAGGTACATTCAGAAAAATAACCAGCCAATTATCGAAGAACGCATCCAGCTTTTTATTGCGACCCAGGACAATGCCGATCGCACAACCCAGCAGCATCGCGATGGAAAAACTGATGACCAGTCTCAACAAGGTGACGCCCAGATGATAGGGAAGCTGGCCCGATTGGCAACCTTGCAGGAAAACGACGGCGACTTGTTGCGGCGACGGCAGCGTGTTGCTGTGTAAATAAACGGACAAGCCTTGCCAGACCGCTAAAAAAGCCAGCAAAGACAGGCCGGGCAACAGTTTCTTAAGACTGATCAAAACAGGTCGATATTATTCAATGGACCAGAATGTGCCGGGTTGCAGGGTTTCCGACGGCCCTGTCAGTTGATTGTTACTGAGCGTGCGCAGCAGCGTGTAAATACGGCCTGCCGCTTGTTGTTCCTTATCGCCCCATTGCTCGATGCGGCCTTCACAATAGCGCTGGCGCAGTTTGGTTTGAGTGGATAAATCGTCTGCCTTGGTCAGGGGAATAATTTTTTGCCATACAGAATCAGATGTACACAGACGATTTTTAGCCTGTTGGCTGGCTTTAAAGAAACTGTTAACGGCTTGCTTATGGCTGTCCGCCCATTTTTTATTGAAAACATAGCCTAGAGCGGGCACATTTTCAGTAAATCCCAGCGCTTTTAAAATACCCTTGCCGTCAATGATTTGCCGATAACCCTGGCCTTCAAGACGGGCGGCAAAATGCCAGTAATTGAGCGCGGCATCGACATGGTTTTGTTTAAGTTGCTCATTGATGAGCGGCGGCGCGCCGAAAACTTTTTCCACAGAGCCGTTCAGGTCAAATTTTTCCTGTTGCGCCAGTGCTTGCAGCAAGAGCCAGTTTTTATCCAGTTCGCCGCCGGCTATCGCTAAACGCTTACCTTTGAGATCCTGTAGCAAATGAATAGCGCTTTTTTCCGGGACAAGCAATGCACCGGAGGTATCCGAATAGGGATAAAAAGTGAAATCGGCGCCGCTGGCGCGGAGCCTGGAAACCCAAATCCAATCTGATACGATCATATCGACAGCGCCCGATTGCAGAGCAATTTTGCCGGCTTCGGCATTGGCGACATTGTGCAGTTCCAGTTGAAAATCGGCTGACTTTGTTTGCGGGTCGTCCTGTAAGGCGGATAATTCCCAATCGACCGTTCCGAAGGCCTGAGCGCCGATTCGTATGACAGTTTTTTCTGCGGCAAAACCGTTACATGCGACAAGTAAGCAAAGGCTTGTAAAAAAGACATTAAATTTCATGGCATCAATCGCAAAGAATAGGAATTTAAAGCGGTGTATTTTATATGCACACAGGCTTCAAGCGAAAACGATTGTATCATCGGCTTAAGTTTTCGGATTCACTATTGGCCGATTAGCATGCTTTTGCCCCACAGGGTTTGTGTACCTGCACGGAATATTAAAGTGTGGGGGCAAACCGGCTTACCTCCACACTGAAGTATTTACTTCATCGGTTAGTGCTTCATCATCATTTGCGAATGATGTGATTTCATGAGCTGCAACTGCTGGTTTTTGAGTTGTTCTTTCTTGGCAGGATCTTTCTCAGCCAGGATCTGATTGGAAAGATCGTGCATCGCCAGCATGTGCTCTTGCATGGCGCGCATGTGTTGGTCCATTTGTTCCTCGCTCATACCGCCCATCATGCCCATGCCCATCCCCATCCCCTGGTGCATCGGCATGTCTTTAGTTGGTTCAGGAGCTTTTTGCGGCTCTGCGGCAAAACTTGCCGAGCCGAGGGGAAGTAACAGTAAAAAAGCCGCCGTTGATTTATATAAATGTTTCATAATGATTACCTTGAGTAGATTGCTTGTCAGTTAAAACCAATTGGGAACCTTTGGGAGACAATAAAACCTTAAAAGTTCCCTGGTGGAATTTCACTGCCGTTAAGTTAATTATTTCGTGTCTTCGTGGTGAAAAATGCTTTTAACCTGATTTTGGACAATACTTTGTACAGTCTCAGCAGCTTGGCAACGATCGTCAATATAACGGCTGATAAACTTACCGATTATTAATCATTAACATTGTGAGGAAAACCATGTGTGAATTATTGGGTATGAGCGCAAATGTTCCCACCGATATTTGTTTCAGCT
>SXGU01506955.1_pt1 | contig 10477 bp, 10 predicted proteins | sample 3174531 | NCBI WGS metagenome assembly SXGU01 (sample SAMN11356863, study PRJNA531348) | freshwater metagenome | isolation source: freshwater sample F1-140 | place: China: Fuxian Lake, Yuxi | collected 2017-12-25 | reverse complement strand
TTGGCGCTCGTCAACTTGTTGATCGCCTTCGGCCCCGAATTCCGGTTTCTAGATGAGCCATTGGCTGCGAATCCTTTCGAGGCCATCTTTAAAACTTTTCCCTTTTCCCTCTCCCGCTCACCGGGGAGATTTGCGACCGTTTTTGTGCTCGCGTGTACGTTCCTCGCGTTCGATGGGGCGAGAGCGCGATGGCAAAAAGCGAAGTGGTTTCGACAAGCCGGTTGGATCGTCGTGATCTGGGCCATCGTGACGGGCCCGGTTTTATATGGCCGCATCGTCATGCCGACATTGAAGCTCGATTTTTGGATGCCTTGGTCTGCTCTCGATGACATCAAGCACTCGCCACCAGAGACCATCGTGACGCATTTTCCGGCGGCGTTGATGATCGATCAGGGACTCAATTTTTTTCAGATCTTCCACGGGCACCCGATGGCGACGGGCTACCTGGCTTACACGAGCTATACACCCGAGACCATGAGAAAGTTCCGCGAGAGTGCTCCGTTCGTCTTTGCGACTCTCTGCACGGGTGAACCTCTTAAGTTCGAGAAGCCACCTTACGGCGGAGACCTTCTGAAGTACCGCGAGGCGATGCTCAAGGCGAATGCCCGGTATATCATCGTCAACCGAAACTTGATGCGCGTCATGCCCTGCCCGGATCTTGATCAGTTCGTGGATGCCTTGATTCGTCAACCCTGGGTGACGGTTCTCGAGAGAGAAAAACCCTTCGCCGTCTTGCGGATCAATTAAGGTTCGTTTTCGGGGAACGTCGTCGCGAGCGCGCACTGCATGACATTCTTAGTGGATTTGCAGACATAGCTCATTTCGACCGCGTGAACTTCGTAGCCGAGCCTTACGTGGACCGAAGTTTTCTCCTGCCAAACTTTCACGATCGAGTAGCGTTCGCCGTCAATCCCTCGGGACGAGATTTGCTTAGCAACCTCTTTCGCGGCCTGTTGCATCTCGCGGGCAGAAATCGCGGGCTGAGTCGAGACGAAGGGCCGCGGCGACGCCGCCTTCTGACTCCAGCAGGCAACGGCACCGCCGTCGCCGAGCTCACAGGCATACGGTCGCTCCACCATATCCGAACCGCTTGATGTATCGTACAAGCGGGCACGTGCAAACCCGCCGTGTTTCTCCGACGCAAAGCCCGCGAGTTTTGCGCACGGCAGATCTAAATCAATCTTGTTTTCACGAGAGTACTGATCGATCGCGAGGAAGGTCGCATCAAAGAGCGAATTCGCGAAGACATCCGGGCCCCAAAAAAGAATGCCACAGACAAAAGTGAGAGAAGCCAAAAATCTCATCATCCCGCACCTCCGCGCCCGGACTTCGTCATGAGCGTCTTCGGTCGTTCCGGATCGCGAGGTGAGTTGGATCAAACCGGATTAGACTATCGTCACGCCCGATTTAGTCGAAGGTGGGGCGCACAGGTTGTGCGTCGTCTTTTTGGCCACGCGCACAAATGCACGAAAGATCGTTGAAATCCTCATTGCGACTGCCTAGCCTTAAGCCTGCGAAAGACAACCACTCGAACCTGTAGGAGAAACAGCATGAAACGAGTGTCCAGCTTGCTAGTTTTGTTAGCATTGACGGCGCCTTTGGCGGTCAACGCTCAAGATAAAAAACCCCGCCAATCACTCCATGACGAGTTCACCGGCCAAGGTTACGGCGTCGCCGGTTGCGGTCTCGGTTCAATCGTCTTCGGCCCGAAGCCCGGCATGGTCCAGATCGCTGCGGCAACCGTGAACGCAACGGGCGTGCAAACGTTCGGTATCACCACTGGGACTTCGAACTGCGACATCCCTGAGATGGGACAACAAGCCGCAGCCTTCATCGAAGTGAATCGCGAAGTTCTCGCGAAAGACGCAGCTCGTGGCCAAGGCGAAACGGTTGCCGGCCTCGCGTCGATCTTGAAGTGCTCGAACCCCGCGACGCTCGGTCAAGGCCTCCAGTCGAACTACGAAAAAATCTTCTCGACGAAGTCTTCGTACGATGCGACTCGCGAAATCCTTTCGACCATTGAACTCAACCAAGCGCTCAAAGCATCTTGCGCAATCCAAGGCTAATAAGAGGAGATCACCATGTTGAAAGTACTGACACTCGTTCTTCTCGCATTCGGCGCTCAATCCGCTTTCGCTAAAGGACCGATCGGTCCCGCAGGCTGCGGCCTCGGCCACGCGATCTTCGGAAAAGAAAACCAAGTTCTCGCGGCGACGACAAACGGAACATTCTATAACCAGATCTTCGGCATCACTTCGGGCACGCTCGAGTGCGACCGCGGTGGCCGGGCTACGGCGATGGCGATGTTCGTAGAATCTAACCGCGTTGCGCTCGCGAACGAATCCGCTCGCGGCCAAGGCGAAACGGTTCACGCCCTCTCGAACATCCTCGGATGCCAAGATTCGGCAGCTCTCGGTGCGTCGCTGAAGGCGAACTACGCTGAGATCTTCGCGAATCAAGACAACTCGATCGCGATCTCCAACTCGATCCAACAAACGGTTGAGAAGTCTCCGGCTCTTTCGCAGACTTGCCAGCCCATCAGCTAAGTGACAGTATGGCCGACGCATGAACTGCTTATCGGCCGAACTTCGTAGCTTCGGCGGCCTCTTGGCCGCCGTTCTTTTTTTAACTCCCACGTTGGCGCTCGCCGTCGGTGATCAAGCCGTCACTGAATCGGTCGTTCAAGAAGCACGCGCGAAGAATCTCGCCGATCGAAACGAGTGGCGAAAAATCGTTCATTACCGAAAAACGCTCTTCGGCTGGGAAGCCGAGGCCGATGGTGTCGGGTTTTACGTTCATCCCGAGGGAAAAACAAATCCGCAGGCAGAACTTGAAGCCACATTGCGCGGCTTTTTCTCCACCGAAAAACGCAAGCCCGAAGGTTTTGCGATGCCGGCGCAGACGGTTCGATGTCAATTTCCCGCTCGCTGGGAGTGGCTCAACCGTGAACTCTCTCTCGATCAACGGATTCCGAAAGAAGACTGCGAAGAATTCGAGAAGTTCCGAAAGCGAATGGCTGCGCAATCCGCAACTCTCATCTTCTCCTCTTACCATATGAACAGCCCGTCGTCGGCCTACGGGCACTCGCTTCTTCGTTTGAACAAGACGGCAACCCCGCAATCGAGTGACCATCAGCAGCTCCTCGATACCGGACTCAACTACGCAGCGTTGCCAAACACAACAAATCCTGTTTGGTACGCGATCTCGGGTCTTGCAGGGCTCTTCCCGGGCGCCTTCTCGACGATGCCGTATTACTACAAGGTTCGCGAGTACAGCGATTACGAGTCGCGCGATCTCTGGGAATACAACTTGAATCTCACCCAAGAAGAAGTCGATCGCCTCGTGGCGCATGCTTGGGAGCTCGGGAGCACGACATTCTCCTACTATTATCTGACCGAGAACTGCTCCTACCACATGCTAACCCTCTTGGAGGTCGCCGTTCCGAGAGCAAATCTTGTCGACCGCATTCCCTTCTGGGTCATTCCGAGCGACACGATCAAGGCCATCATGGATGAGCCCGGGCTCGTAAAAAACGTCCACTACCGTCCTTCGCTCAACACCCAATTCACGGCACGCCTCGCGCGTCTGGATCGAAACGAACAACGGGTTTTAAAGCGCATCACGAAATCTCGAAACCGTGACGAGGTCAGTTTGATACTCGATCCCGCGCGACAAGGAGAAATCCTTGATGCTTACATCGATTTCATCGATCTCAACTTCGCCGATCAGCTCATGACGAAAGACCCGGAAGTCTCCGAGTGGAAACAACAAACCCTCATCGCTCGGAGTCGTCTGCCGACGAGCGATCCGCTCAAGATTTCCACGCCCGACGACGCTCCCCACATGAGTCACGGGTCAGCGCGGCTCTCCGTTTACCGAAACGAGAGCCCACGACAGGGAGGCTCCACGGGAGTCTCGATGCGCTTCGCACTTCAGGATCTCACTGAAGTCTCGACGGGCCTCCCCCCCGATTCGGAAATCGAATTCTTCGATTTTCACGGTCGCTGGTGGGACCGGGAGAAAACTCTTCGCCTCGAAGACTTCACCCTCTTTGAAGTCGCGACGTTCGCTCCCCTCAGTGACTACAACATGCGCCCGTCGTGGCGCTTTCGCTTGGGCGCCGATCGCATCTACGATCCGCGGTGTTCGAATTGCACGGCGGGTTCCCTCGTGACCGGAGGTGGAGGGACCGTTCAGATTCTCGGAAGTCCCCGCACGACGGCTTTCCTCCTCGCCGACTTGGCCGTTCAAGGCTCCGGTTCTTTCGAGGAGTCTCGCATCAGCCTTCTGGCCGGCCCGAGTCTCGGCTTGCGAACGGAACTTCATAAGAGAGTGATCTGGCTCAACGAAGCCCGCTATCGACGAGCGTTCAGTCAACCTCAGTTCGACGAGAGACAACTCGAATCGCGAATTCGACTCACCTCCCCCTCTCTCGCATGGGCTCTCGAATTGCGCGGCGAATGGGGACGCTTTGATGAGGAGGTGACTCTTGGTCTTGCGCACTATTTTTAAATTCTTGCTCATCGCCATCCTGGTGAGTGGCTGCTCGTCGGTCCTCTATTTCCCAACGTTCCACGAGCACGTGGATCGCGCGAAAATGCCGATCAAACCTGAAGACATTCAGTTTCAATCGGAAGACGGAACGTCCCTCCACGGTTGGTATTTCAAATCACTTCTGAAGCCCGAAGAGACCTCTAACTGCACGATTCTATTCTTTCACGGAAATGCGCAGAATCTCTCGACCCACTTCTTCACCCTCTATTCGGCTCCGAGCCAAGGGTATGATTACTTCATCTTCGATTATCGGGGATACGGCCGATCCGAGGGAAAACCCACCCCCGCCGGGACCGTCGCCGACGGGCGCGCGGCCATCAAATGGCTTCACGAGCGCGATCCTAAGAGAAAAATCGTCGTCTTCGGCCAGAGTTTAGGCGGTATCATCGCTCTGAAATCCGCGATCGACATGAAAGAGAAAGCGCCCATTCAGTTCGTGGTCGTCGATTCGACCTTCTCGTCGTACAAAGCGGTGGGGAGAAAAGTTCTCTCGAGAAGCTGGATCACGTGGCTCTTTCAACCGCTCGGTTGGCTCCTTCTCGGTGACAAGGAAGCTCCCGAACGACACCTCGATAAACTTCCCCCGATTCCCCTCCTCGTCATCCACGGCGATCAGGATCCCGTTATCGATTACTCGCTGGGTGAGAGACTCTTTGAACGCGCCTCCGAACCCAAGGAGTTCTGGCGCGTTCCCGGAGGAAGGCATACCGACTTCATGTGGTCGGCCAAAGGAGAGTTCGCCAAAAAGTTTTATGACCGTCTCGATCAAGCGTGCGCGAGCGGCTCGTAAACATATTCGCTTTTTTGTTATAATCTTCCACACGGCCTTCTTCTCGCGCTGGGGCGGTGCTACTTCTAGACTTAACGCCCTAGAGGACACCCAAAGACACCCATTGAAGGAGGCTCCATGAAACTCATCACGATCGCACTCTCGACCGTCTTCATTTCGTTGAATGCCAGCGCCGCCGATTCGGCAGCCATGAAACCAACTGACGCGCAGATCTCCTCGGTCGTCATGACGGCAAGCCAAGCGGAAGTCACCGACGCCAAGTTGGCCCAGTCCAAGGCGACCAACAAGGAGGTCAAAGACTTCGCGGCACAGATGATCAAAGACCACGGAAAGAACGAGAAGGACGCTCAAGCACTCACCAAAAAAATCGGCGTCACTCCCGACATGAATTTCGCCCAAACGCAGGAGCTGAAGAAATCGACGGCGACGAAGGCCGAAACGATGAAGAGTCTGAAGGGCGCCGAGTTCGACAAGGCTTACATCGAAAACCAGGTCGCCATGCACCAGTCTTTGCTGAATGATCTGAACGAAAAATTCATCCCGGCGGCGCAGAACCCTGAGTTCAAGACCTTCCTACAAACAACGAAAGGTCACATCGAAGCGCACCTCACTCATGCGAAAGACCTGCAAGCCAAGATGACCAAATAACCCACTGACGCCTCGCGCTGGACGCGGGTAAATAGTATTCTTACTCTCGCCCCTTCGGTAGAAATTTGGCTCGCTTTTTACCGAGGGGGTTCCATGTCGACCGCAACGCAAAACCAAGATCCCGAGATTGAATGGTTGAAAAACGTCTATCAAGGCGATTCGATGCCTCAACTCACGCTCCGGGCCATCTTGATGGGTTCGTTTCTTGGCGGCTTCATGGCTCTCTCGAATCTTTACGTCGGTCTCAAGACCGGTTGGGGCCTCGGCGTCGCGATCACGTCTTGCATCTTGTCTTTCGCGATTTACAAGTCGCTCATGACGGTCTTCCCGCGACTCTTCCGCACGGAGATGTCGATTCTCGAAAACAACTGCATGCAGTCGACGGCCTCCTCGGCCGGGTACTCGACCGGCGGAACCATGGTGTCTGCGATCGCGGCCTATTTGATCGTCACCGGCCAACACATTCCTTGGCCGGTCCTCGCGTGGTGGACTTTCTTCCTTGCCGCCCTCGGCGTTTTTCTCGCGATTCCGATGAAGCGACAGATGATTAACCATGAGCAATTGCGATTCCCCACGGGAACGGCCGCAGCCGAAACTTTGCGCAGTCTTCACTCCGAGGGTGTTGAGGCGATGCAAAAGGCGCGAGCGCTGGGCCTGTCGGGTGTCTTCGGAGCGGCGATCGCGTGGTTTCGCGATGCGGGCAAACCGTTTTCCATCCCCGGTATGATCCCGTTTCCCGGTGCGATCAACGGTGTTCCGCTCGCCAAGTGGACGATCTCTTTCGAAATGAGCGCGATTCTGATCGCCGCAGGCGCCATCATGGGCTGGAAGATTGCTTGGTCACTTCTCCTGGGCGCCACATTCAACTACGCTTATTTAGCTCCGAAGATGGTTGAGCTGGGTGCCATCGACGCCGCCAACGTCGGCTATCGTTCGATCGTGAGCTGGAGCACCTGGGCGGGGGCGTCCATCATGGTGACGTCGGGTCTTTTGCAGTTTGCGTTTCAATGGAAGAGCATCCTGCGCGCGTTCAGTGGCTTGGGATCGCTGTTCGGGAACAAGCGCGACGCCGCTCACGACCCCATGGCCCGCATCGAAGTTCCGACGAGCTGGTTCTTAACCGGAACCCTGCTTTCGGGTCTCGGTTGCATCACGGTCTTGTACATTTCGTTCGGGACTTCGCTCCTCATGGGCGTCATTGCGGTTGTCTTGTCGTTCTTCCTAAGCATCGTCGCGTGCCGGGCGACGGGCGAAACGGATGTTACACCCGTGGGCGCGATGGGAAAAATCACGCAGCTGACGTTCGGTGCGCTCGCACCGTCGAACATCGTGACGAACCTCATGACCGCGAGTGTAACGGCAGGTGCTGCGGGCTCGGCCGCGGATCTCTTGACGGATCTTAAGAGCGGCTATCTTCTGGGAGCCAATGCTCGCAAACAGTTCATCGCGCAGTTTTTGGGTATCTTTGCCGGCACTCTCGTTGTCGTCCCAGCCTTCTATATCATTGTTCCCGATGCAGCCGCCCTCGGCACCGATCAATGGCCCGCACCGGCCGCACAAGTTTGGGCCGCGGTCGCGAAACTTTTGGCCGCTGGCGTTCATGCCCTCCACCCGACCGCGCAATCCGGGATGCTGATTGGCGGTCTCATCGGGATCATCCTTCCGCTCATGGAGCGGTTTTTCCCTAAGGCGAAATCGTTTATTCCATCGGCCACGGGACTCGGACTTTCCATGGTCATTCCGTTCTTTAACTCGCTTGCGATGTTCCTCGGCGCGGTCATCGCGCTCGCTCTCGAGAAGAAAATGCCGGCAATCGCCGAGAAATACGTGGTTCCCGTGAGCTCGGGCGTAATCGCGGGAGAGTCGCTGATGGGGATTGTCGTCGCACTTTTGAGCGCGACCGGCTTACTGGGTGGCGGAGGCCACTGATTAGAAACATTTTTTATTTAGTTTGCCCGTGAAGTTTCACGAATTCAGCACTTTGCGGGCCTGTCAGGAAAGTCTCCCAAATTGACTAGGTTCTAAACAGGTGCTCGGCCAAATGCCGAGCAAAGTTGGGCACTGTCTTGGCGCGCCCTACTCCTTTCGCAAGGTTAGGCGCGGCCCGCCGTTCGCAATGTCTTCCGGCAAATTGAATGATTTGAAGGAGACAAGGACGATGAACGCGACGTTTGGAAAAATCGGATTTTTGGCCGCACTCGCAATGAGCTTCGTAGCGAGTGAGGGACATGCACACGGAAAGAAGCACCATCATGGGAGCTCCTGTCGTACTGAGGTGGTGAGCCGCACTTCGGCGGGCCCCGCCGACTATCATGCTCTCTACGCTTCCATCACGGCGACGAACGTGACGATCCAAGACTTCCGCCTGAAAACAAATGATGGCCAGGTTATCGAAATCACCACGGCTCCGACGGTCATCAACCTTCAGAATCTGACGGCATTCGGTCAAGGCCTCCAGATCGACACGACAAACATTCAGCTGCCGGATGGCTCTACAACCATCGACCTCGTTGAAATCGAAACGCGCATCGTGAATCCCCGCTCGGCCGTGATCACGACGTCTGATGAAGACTGCGACCTTCGAGTTCCCCAGCGTCTCGTGTTCTACACGGCCGCTCCGATTGCGCTCGGAAACGAACAGTACATCGTTAAAGTTCCGTTTTCTCCCCTGGCCTCGATCCAGATCGACGACGTGACAACAATCACACGCCAAGTCGGCAAACGTTGCTCGCAGCAGCCGACGTCGGAGACGGAACGGTTCTGCAGCCTCGCAAATAAGCGCCAGGCGATTTCGAACATCGTCCGCCGCGTCGACGAGTTCTGATCATCGTAAACAAACATTGTATACGAAACGCAAGCCTGGCCCATCGGCCAGGCTTTTTCATTTGGTTTCTCAAAGCTCCCTCTTCGATCGATAATCGATCGGGTACGGGAGAGTTATGCCGAACATCGTTTATTTCACCTCTACGCAAGAATCCGATACGAAGTTCGCTGAGGCACTGGCGAATCACCTCGGGGTTCAAGCCAGGCAGCTCCGCTCACTCGATGAAGTCGAGGCCGTTCTCGATCACCCCGGAGACGCGATCGTCCTCGTAGAAGCTCCGGGCACGATTTTGGACCGCGTCCGTTTCGAAGAAAAACTGACACCAGCTCATTCCGCTCGAGTGCACTACATCTATCCGTCATCGCGCGACTTGGCTTTAGCGCTCGCGGAGACCTCCAAAGTCACGAATTTTCTCACGCGAGGCTGGGTGAGCGTCGAAACGGCCGCACAACTTTATTCCCGCGTGGTTCGGGCACGCGCCGAGCGCTCGGCGGTGCTCGACACCCAAAAAGGCAATCCCGCTCATCAGACGTTCCGCTTAAGCAGCTCGCTGCAAAAGAATTGGGCCGCCTCGGGCCTCCATTTTCATCTCGTGGGTTACGGCTACAAAAAACAACTCTGCACGAAGATCGCGAGTGCCGCCGATGAACTGATTATGAACGCCATTTTCGATGCGCCCGTTCATGAGGACGGGAAACCGAAGTACGCGGTTCCATCGGATGCGGAGTTTGACCTGTCGGGTAAGGACAGCGTCTCGCTCGAGTTTTCTCAGGAACTTCCCGTCTTCCAATTGAGAGTCACGGACTTTTACGGAAGCCTGGAGACGGATCGAACGCTTCGTCACATTTCGAAAGCCTTCGACCAAACGTCGGAGGACATCATCGACGGTCAGGCTCGCCCAGGATTGGGTCTCGCGACCATCTTCCGTTCGGGCGCAAGCCTCCTCTACATCACCGAAAAAGGCGTGCGCACGGATGCAGCGGTTTTCTTTCTGGTTCCATCAGATGAGAACTTCCAATTCGTGTCGGTCCTCTAGACCTCCGGCCCAAAGTCCAGAGTAGAGTTAAAACTAGCTTCCTGATTTCGCGTGCGGGGCATAGACTCATAACATGCTGAATCTTGATCGCACCCAAACGCCCGGTATCTACCAGATGAAAATTATCGGGGCGATCTCCGAGAGTTCAGATTTCACCGCCAAAATCGAGAATGATGTTAAAGAGCTTCACGTCAACTGTAAGGCGATCGTTCGCATCAACTCGATGGGCATCACGAAATGGATTTTGTTCTTCCGCGATCTTCGAAAAAAGGGCGTGAAGCTCAAGTTCTTCGAAGTCGGGGTTTCCGTCGTTAACCTTTGCAACTTCGTTTCTGGCATGGTGGAAAAAGATGAAGTGCAGTCCATCGCGCTCCCCTTTTTCTGCGAAAACTGCAACACGGAAACGGAGAAATTCGCCGCTGTCGATGATCTCCGCGCAACGAATTTCAAGCTCGCCCCTCTCACCTGCCCCAGCTGCGGTCAACTCACCGAGTTCGATGGCGCGGAGGCTCATTACTTCGATTTTTTGACCGTGGATTAAAGCGACGAGAGTTGCACGACCGCTTTGATGATGTTTTGGAGTGAAGCATCGATCTTTGCGAGGCTCGCCGCATTGGGATCATCG
>SXGU01537946.1_pt1 | contig 10479 bp, 7 predicted proteins | sample 3174531 | NCBI WGS metagenome assembly SXGU01 (sample SAMN11356863, study PRJNA531348) | freshwater metagenome | isolation source: freshwater sample F1-140 | place: China: Fuxian Lake, Yuxi | collected 2017-12-25 | reverse complement strand
CCGACGTCGCCGCACACCAGACGATCCATCGGCCGCGGTACCTGCAGGTCCAAAATGGCGTCGTCGATCGCGCGCTGCTGGTCCGGGGTCTCCTCCCAGGCGAACTCGGCCTCCCACTCGCGAAAGACCTCGTCCGGCGGCGAAAAGGAGTGCCCTGGCCGGCTCTGGCGCTCGGCGTAGAGCTTGACCAGGTGCTGGGCAATTTCGGCGACGGCTTTGCGGGCTTTGCGCTTGGTCTTGAGCCAGCGATCGTGGCCGAGGCGGTCCAGCTGCGGGGCGCTGTCCGAGCCCTCTTCGGTGACGGTGGCGTACTTTTGGACGTGCTCCAGGTTGGCGACCGGCACGTACAGCCGCTGGTCGTCCTTGTAGAGCAACAGCAGATAGTCCTGCTCACTACCCGCCGCCGCCATGCGCACCAGGCCCACATAGCGGCCGATGCCGTGGTCAGCGTGGACCACGTAGTCGCCTTCCGCGAGCTCGGCCATGTCGCGCAACGCATGGCTGGCCTTGGCTTTGCGCTTGGCCGGGTCGGGCTTGGCCGACTTGAGCCCAAAGATCTCCGACTCGTCAAAGACGACCAGGTGCAGCGCCGCCAGCACGTAGCCTTCGCCGCTGCCGCCCAGGACCAATAGGGCATCGAGGTCGCGGCGGGTGCGCAACTGGTCGATGTCCGCCGGTCGCAGCGGACCGTCGTGCAGCTCGGTGCCGACGCCATAGTGCCGCAAGATCGACTGCAAGCGCTGGCGTCCACCCTCGCTGTGCGCGGCGACCACCACCAATTGTTTGAGCTTTCTAGCGGTGTGGACGTGCTGGACCAGCGGGCGCAGGCCCTCGTCCTTGCCCCTGGCGTCGCGCAGCTGCTGTGCCACTTCGCGGTTGTTGCCGACTTCGAGCAAGAAAGTCGGTGTCTTATTGGCCTCTTCCAGGATCGCAAACGGTCGCACGAACAGCTGGGTGTGGCTGGCCAGCTGCGCCCGTACGTCGTCGGGGCTACACCAGATGGCCGTCGGCGCGTAGCACAGATGCTTGTCGGCGCGCGCGGCGTCGTAGTGGGCCCAGTGCTCGCGCCAGGTGGCGTCCAGAGCCAGATGCACGGCGTCCGGGTTGTCGAGCACCACGATCGGACGGTGCGCGCCAGACTTGGGACACAGGTCCAGCAGCGTCTGCCGCTCGGGCGCGACGGCGGCGATCAAGCCCTCCATGCCCGGCACCACGTGCCCGGCGCCCAGTTCGTCCAAGATGGCGCGCAGCTCGACATTGCCGACGTCGTGGTGGTCGGCGAGATCAGTCAGCGCCGCCGACATCGTGGGCAGCCGCGGGGCGTCGATGACCAACTCACGAGCAGGAGGGGCCAATAGATCCAGTAAGTTGTCGTCGTCGCCGGCGGCCTGGGTCTCGGGATCGAAAAAGCGCAGTCGCGCCACGTCGTCGCCGTCCAGATCGATGCGCACCGGCCGGTCGTAGAGCGTGCTCCATACGTCCAGACCGCCGCCCCGCAAGGCGTACGTGCCCGGATCTTCGACCACCGGCACCCGCTCATAGCCGCCGGCCTGCAGCATCTCGACAGCCTCGACCTTGTCGAAATTGCTGCCGACCGACGCGAGCACCGTCGTGCGGTCCAGCGTCTGCGCGTCGAGCGTCGGCCGCAACAGCGCCTCCGCGGGCAGCACCACCGCTGCAACGCCAAGGCCCAGATTCAACCGGTAGCCAGCCGCGAGACGGCCCTGGGCAATCGCGCGCAGCGGCGCCAGCGCCTGGTAGGGCGACACGTCGTTGTCGTCGTAGGGCAGCACCGGCCGCAAGCCGGGCCAGAGCTCCGCTTCAAAGGTGGCAAGGCCCTCGCGCAGTTGGCGAGCGCGGCGGGCATCCGCAGCGATGACCACGATCGGGCGTTTGAGGCGCTGCCGCACCGCCGCCAGCACGAACGGCACCACCGCACCCTCGGCCGCGGCGAGGACGGTGACCGGGTTGTCGTGCTCCAGCGACAGCAGCAGCCCTTGGACATCAAAGGGCCGCGCCGCATGGGCGGTGGGCAGGCTGGGCATGCGGGTGCGCCGGGGTCGGGGCTAGAAGCCGACTTGCAGGTCGGCGTCGTCGCGCGGCCGCAACAGGAAATTGCCAAAGCTGTAGGTCAGGTGGCCGGCGATGCTCACGAATTTGGTGCCAGCCGTGAACTTGGTCTTGGCATCCTTGTCATAGTATTGCGACCCTGGAGCGACTGCGACCCGCAGCGTCGCGGAACCCGACGACACCATGAACTCGCCGTGAAATTTGCCGTCGCTGCCGACCACGTTGGGGTTGTCGACGACCACGCCGCTGACGCGAAGGAGCACATCCTCGTACAGCTCCGGGCTGTTGAAGACGCTGGCGATTGGCAGGCTATACGGCTCCGGCGCAGCGACTTTGCCTTTTTGGACGATGCCGTCGGCGTTTTCGACCATGATCTCGGTCTGGCAATAGAATTCCGCCGCCGCACCAGTGACTTGCACCACATCGCCAGGCACCAGGAGCAACGGATTGGCGGCGACGATGAAGGCCATGCCAGCGTTGTCAGCCGTCACTGGGCCCGTGGCGGGCCGAGCGTAGAACAGCGTGCTTTTCTTGCCGCCCGCTGCCGTCACCGTGGTCATCGGCCCAGTGACAACCGCTGGTTCCACAATGACTTTGGTGCCATAGACGATGCCGTCTGGCTTTTCACATTGCACGCTCGCCGCTGCGGTCTGCAATTGCGCGATCGTCGCCGGCACTGGAGCGACTGGAACGTCAGCCGTTTCAGCGGCGACGTCGGGCGCCACGTCTGGCACAGCCGTATCCTTGGGCGGCGCCACATCCGGATTGACCACGTCCGTCGGCGACACCGGGCTGTCTGCCTTGTCGCCGCCGTCCTTGGCTGCCGCAGTATCCGCCGAAGTCGCAGCGGCGTCGCTGCCGACTGTCGCGGTGTCCGCAGTGCCAGCGTCGCTGCCGCCCGTGGCATTGAGCACACAGACGTTGTTGGCATTGCACGTCATGCCGGCAGGGCAAGCGCCACCTGCGCCGCACAACAGCACATTGGCACCGCTGCCACCCGAGCCGCCGCCTGCGACGGTGCACGCACTGAGGAGCGCCAGGCACCACAGCGCCAACAAGGACATTTTCATCGGAGGGCTCCGCGGCCGCTGGCGGCCAAACCGGCAATGCGCGACCATGGCGCGCGCGTAGGCTACGAAGGCCGGGCGGCCGCCGTCAAGCCACACCGCAGTCGCGCAAAGGAAATCAACTTCAATGGCCTACCCTTCCACAACAACGGCGCCCCCCGTGGACCTGCAAATCACGGGGCTTGGCGGCCTGGGCGACGGCGTCGGACGCCTTGCCGATGGCCAGGTGGTGTTCGTGCCGGGTGCTGTTCCGGGCGACCACCTGCAAGTGCAGGTCGTCGGCAAGCGCCAGGGCGTGCTGCGCGGACAGCTGCTGGCGATCCGCCAGCCGTCACAAGACCGCGTGACGCCGCCCTGCGCCGCGTTCGGCCAGTGCGGCGGCTGCGACTTGCAGCATCTGAGCGACGCGGCGCGCCTGCGCCATCACCAGCAGCACCTGCAGCGCGTCGTCGGCGCAGCGCTGGCCGTAGACGCGGTGGCGGTGCAAGCCGCCGGGCACCGCAGGCGGGCGCGGCTGCACGTGCGGCAGACCCAGGGCAGCCTGGTGGTGGGGATGCTCACGGCCCGCAGCGATCAAGTGGCGCAAACCGAGCACTGCCCTGCGCTCAGTGCGGCGCTGGAAGCGGTGCGCCAGCGCGCGCCGGCGGCGTTGCAGGACTTCCTGTACCTGGGCGAACTGTCGCTGGTGCTCGGCAGCGCTGGCGTGGTGGCGATGCTCAGCGGCAAGGTCCGCAGTTCGCCGCCAACAGCGCGCGAGCTGTCCGCGCGCTTGGGCGTTGTGGGCTTGCGCTACCGCTTGGGCCAACACGCTGACCAGTGGGGCGAGGACGACGTCGCGCTGCCCGAAGTCGACGCTCCGTGGGTGGTGCGCACCCAGCCCGACGGCTTCTGCCAGGCCAGCGAGCAGGCCAACCGCGCGCTGCGGTCGGTGGTAGCGGCTGCGGTGCGCGACGCGGGCGAGTTTGCGCGCGCTGCGGAGTTCTACGCCGGGTCCGGCAATTTCACTGATCTACTGTTGCGACCTGGCGCGCAGGTGGTGGCATTTGAGCAGGACGAAGCCGCCTGCGGGCAGCTGGCCCGCGCTGCGCGCGACGCCGGCTGGTCGGACCGGCTGCGCATCGTCCAGGGCGACGTGGCCGCTCAACTGTCCGCCGCCGCAGGCTCGGAAGTTTGGCTACTCGACCCCGGTCGACCCGGCGCTCCAGAGTTATGCGCCGCTGCCGGTCGCCTGGCGCCGCGCGACGTCATCTACGTATCGTGCGCCCTGGACACGCTGGGCCGCGACGCCCGCACGCTGGCCGGACACGGCCTGGTGCCCGTGCAGGCCACCATCATCGACGGGTTCGCCTGGACGGTCCACGCCGAGGCCGTGGTGCGATTCGCTCGACAGTAGCAGCCAAGCGCGGCCGGCGTGAATTTGAGCGCTTTCGCGACGCCGTGCTAGCCTTGCCGACCTTGCCGCGGGGCTGTTGCACCCCCTGGCCAGATCGAACGCGCCGACCGCGCGTCGTAGGGGAAGGACGCCGATGTGGCTCCTGCAGATGGCGACGCTCCTGGCCGTGATGGCCTTGGAAGCGATGGACGACGAGGCGCTGATGGAGCGCTTCGCCGCGGGCGACAGCCGGGCGCTGGGGATCTTGTACGATCGCCACAACCGGGCTTTGAAAGCCTTTGCCATCCAGCAGGGGGCGGCGCGCCCCGATGATGTGGTGCAGGACGCGTTCCTGCGGGTGGTGCGAAATGCAACAGGCTTCAAGGGCCAAAGCAAGTTCAGAACCTGGTTGTTCACGATCGGCCGCAACTTGTGTGTGGATGCGTCGCGGCGCGACCGCTTCCGCAACGGGCCGTCGCTCGATGCCCCGATGGGCAGCGACGAGGGGCCGACGTTGGGCGAGCGGATTGCGTCTGACGCCGTGGGCTTGGACGCCAGCCGCAACACGGCCGACGCCCAATTCAGCCGATCGTACGACGTGGCACTGGCCAACCTGCCTACTGAGCAACGCGAGGTCTTTACGCTTCGCGAGATCAGTGGCTTGAGCTTCGCCGAGATCGCCGAAGCCACGCAAACCAACGAGAACACCGTCAAGAGTCGAATGCGCTATGCCCTTAAGGCCTTGCGCGAGGCGCTGGCGGATTTCGCATAATCAACCGTACCGGCTCCCGGTCGCTCAGACCCGCCCGGCGCGGGTTGTGAGCAAGGGAGGAGGCCATGGCCACCAACGACCCGACCACTTTGGACGACGCGGCGTTCGTCGACGCCTATGAGCGGCGCATCGCGGGCGGTCTGCCCGGCGACGTGCCGGTGCAGTGGCGCGACGAGATTGAAGCCATGGCGCGGATGCACCAGCGCATTGCGGCGCTGCCGATGCCCGAGGTGTCGCCGGCGGTGCGCTCGGTGGTGCTGACGGCGGCGGCGCAGGCGGCGGCAGATCATGCCCAACCGCAGTCGGTGTTTGCGCGGCTGGCCGACTGGCTGTTCCGGCCAGGTCCAGTGCTGGCGATGGCCAGCGCGGCCGCGCTGCTGATTGCCGTCAGCGCCCGCCAGGACAAGGACACTACGGCCCCGACCGGTGCCGAAGCCGTCGCCGTTGCCGACCGTCCGCCGCCGGTGCTGACCGCCGAGCCCTACGTCGCGCCACCACCGGCACCGCCCGCCGCAGTCGCAGCCACAGCACCCGCTGCTGCGCCGATGGCAGGGGCGGCAGCGCCCGCGCCGGACAGGGCGGAGGCCGGTCAGGTCGCCTTTGGCGACGAACCGCTGCACAACGCGCCGATCGAGGCCAAGCCTGCGTCGCTCGGACCCGCCCAGGTCGCGGAGACCAAGCTGCAGCGAGCGCCCAAGGCCGAGGCTGAGCAGCAGTTCGCGCAGCCGCCACCCAAGCAGGCGCAGGTCGCCAACGCCGACAAGGGCTACGCGGGCAAAGACGACGCCGTGCGCGACGAGGCCGCGCAGGTGCCCGGCGCAGCCATGGGCATGGTCGCCAACAACAAGGCCGCGGCCGCCGACAAGAACCAGGCACCGCAAGAAGAAGCCGAACAGGCTCGCCGCAACCAGGCGCTGGACAACGCGGTGCTGCGCAAGGCCGAGGACATCCAGCGCGGCGCGTACGGCAACCAGCAGGCGGAGAACCGGGCCGCAGCCTCCAGCGCGCCGTCGACGCCGGCGCCCGTGCAAAACCGGGCGGAAAACGCCCCGGCGGCACAGGCCGAGTCCGCAGCCAACTCGGCGGTGGCTGAGGTCGCGCGGCTGCGTGCAGAAGTGGAAAAGACCAGCGACGCCACCAAGAAACTGGCGCTGCTCAAGATCTTGCAGGGCGTGGCGATCAAGGCCGGCGACGCCAAGACCGCCGGCTGGGCCAAGGCGCAGGTGGCGGCCGTCGAAGCGGAACGCGTCGCCCCGGGCAAAGTTCAGCGCGCCAAGGCGGCGGAACCCGTCAAAGCCAAGGCTTCCGGCGCTTCGTCCGTCGAGTAAGCGGCTGACTTTGGCGCTAGGGACCGGCCAGCAAGCCGGCTAGCCTGCCCGCCATTGGCCGCAACAGCGTTGGCAATAGCGCCAGAACCCGATCGCGGCGCCGCGGCGCCCGACCGAGCAACGCCACCACAAAGCCGCGCCGCCAGTGACTAGACTCATGCAGCGCCGCTGGCGCCGCTACCCCGGCCTCACGCGCCCACTGGGCCAGGCTGGTCTGTGGCAGCACCACCTTGCGCAGCGCAGCGGCGGGCACGACCAGCACGCCTTCGTCGACAATAGCCTGCCACGCAGTGACGCCACCGGTGCGCGCAGCTTGGACCAGCGCCACGCCGCGCGGTCCCGGCGGATGATCGGCCTGCACCAGCACTGCCACGTCCGCCGGCAAGGCGCGCACCGCCACCGCCAGCGCCACCAACGGATCGGCCAGGCCGCCGGGACAGCTCGCTACGGTAACCGCGGCGTCCTCTTCGACTGTGGCCACGGTGTCGTCGGTAGACCCCAGGTCGAGCACCGCCAACCGCACATCGACCTCGGGCACGACCTGCCGCCAGGCCGCCAGCCGCGCGGCGATGACTGGGCCGTGGTTGCGCGCCACCAGCACCAGCGCCACGCCGACTGCACGCCCCGAAGGCGTATCCAGCGCCACGGCAGGTGCGCTGGAACTGCTATCTGCGGGTCGATGGTGGGTGGCGTGCGCCGCACGTTCCAGGCCATCTGGCGCGCGGCCTGGCCGCTGGGCGATCGGCGCCGGCGCTGCGGCTTTTGCTGGCGTTTCGTCGGGCGCCGCTGGGCGGAACCGCAGCGCGCGGTCCTGCATCGACTCGGTCGCAGGCCGTTGCGGGGCGACGGCTCGGACTTCAGGTTCGCGGGCGGCGCTGCGAGCGGCGCGCTGGCGCTCGGCAATATCGGCCATGCTCAGCGCTTTGCGCGGGCCCTGGCCGGGCTCTGGCTCGGCGCGCAGCCGTGGCGGGGGCGCGACCGGCGGAGGCGGCGGTCGGCGGGCCAAGGGCTTGTCGTCTTGCAAAAAGCGCTGGCGATACCGCACGGCGCGATCGGCCATGGACTCGGCAGGGACAGTCGGCGGCGCGGCTGGCGTGGCAGCCTCGACAGGCGCAGGTTCAGGGACCGGCTCGGGCTCGGCGACAACGACAGGTTCAGGGACAACGACCTGTTTAGGGACAACGACAGGTTCGGGAACAGCGGCGGGCTCAGGGGCAGGGACAGGTTCAGAGTCCGGTGCTGGCTCAGCGACAGCAACAGGCTCAGAGACAGGTTCAGGGACAGGCTCTGGGACAGACCCATGCCCAGAGGCAGGTGGCGCAGCGGCGGCAGAGGCGGTTTCGAGGGCGTGTTCTGCGAGATCCAGCAGCGGTGCACTCGCCACGGGCTTCTTGCGAGAAGACCGTCGCGACGCAGCCGGTGGGGCGGCCATCGCGGCCTGCACAGGCACAGCCGCGGCCAGGTCCGGCGCAGCTGCGGGTTCCGCTTTCTTGCGGGGCATGGCGTGTCCTGCGGACGGCGCGCAAGGACGGACTAGCGCGTTACGTCGACGAAAAGATAGCGACCCAGGTGCGCCGACAAATAGGGGCGCCGCTCGCGCAGCACCACCACCACGCGCGCGCCTTTGCCCGGCACGTCTTCGGCCTTGATCATCTCGATGGCCGTCGGAAATGCGCCGGTCAGGATCTCGCGCTTGAGGTTGTTGGCGGCGATGCTGACCTGCGGCAAATCGATGACGATGTGCAGGTCGTCAGGTCGGTACACGTAACCGCAGGCAATGTTCTCGACCTGAATGTAGACGCGCGAGCCATCGGCGTTGTTCTGAAAGCCAACCCACGACAGCGTCTGCGGCTCGACCTTGCAGCGGCCGCCGCTGCCAACGGCCGGAGCGGCATTCCAATCGGGGATGTTGCCGCTGTAGGGCCGCTCTTTGTAGAGGTTGCCAGCGCGATCGACGAACACCTCGCGGGCCCTGTCGTCGCCGAGCAGCGGAAACGGAAACGGCCGCGGCGGTGGCGCAAACGGCCCGAGCTTGGTGGCGTCATCGCCGACCGGAGTTGCGCTGTCTTCGACGCGCGGCTCCTTGGCGGTTGGCTTGGGCTCATCCTTCTTGGGTTCTGCGGCCTTGGCGTCGTCCTTCTTCGCGTCCGCCTTGGGCTTTTCGGCCTTCTTGCCCGCGTCAGCGCCGTCTTTGCCTTTTTCGGCGTCCTTAGGCTTGTCTGCGGTGGCCTTGCCGGGCTTTTCCGCAGCTTTGTCGGCACCCAACGCGGGCGCGGCAAGCGCCAAGGCGACCGAAGCGAGACAGCAGCAGAGGGTGGCAGTGGGGGCGTTCATGCTGGCAGCGGCCCGGGCGGCGCGTGTTGCGCAATCCCCGGCGAGCGCCCATGGCGGGCGCGACGCGCAACGGCACTTTACCACGGCCGACGGGTGCTGCAACAAATGTGCGGGCGCGGTGTGGCGACTGGCAAGTCTTCGAAATCGCCAGAAAACTGCACCCAAAACGGCGACAGGCCGCCCCCGCGCGCTGGCGGAGACGGCCTGTCGGAATCCGTGGGTCTTGCGACTACTGGATCTTGACGTCGATGTACTGGTTGGTGCCCTTGTGCTTGCCGAGGTCGACTTCGGCCTTGCCGGTGCCCGAGCCAATCCACACCTGGTACTCTTCGGCGATGCACTTGCAGCCGTCAAATGCCAGACCAGTCTGCGGGCCACCGCCGCACACCTTCTTGTCCGGCACCGCGGCGGCGTCCGCCTTCTCGCAGACGGTCTTGGCCAGATAGCTGCCGTCGACTTCGTAGACGGCGATCTGATCGCCGGCCAGGATTTCGACCGCCGCGCCCGCGCCGTCGCACTTGGTCAGGTCGTCGGTCGCCGCCGAGCAGGCGCCGATCTGCACTTCGATGGTGCCGTCCGACAGGCCGAAGTACTCGGTGTCCGCCGTCTTCTCGTTGACCTTGCCGTTGACGGGCCCGCAGACCTTGGTCGAGTCGGTCTTCTTGTTCTCGGCTTCGCACAGCTTCTTGGCGCCAGCCTTGAACACCGAGGTGCCCGGCTTGGCGACGCCCTTGAGCTTGCCGGCCTTGTCGAAAAGCGCGATGGCGTCGATGTCCGGACCCGGGCTGTTGGTGGCCTTGCAGTCCGGTTCGCTCGCCGGCGAGCCGTCGATCGTGACGAACGTGTACTTCTTGCCCGGGGTGCCGCCGGTGTCGGCCGCCGTGCTGGTGTCACCGCCGGAGGTCGCGTCGCTGCCGCCGGTGGTCGCATCAGCGGTGGTGTCGCCACTCGCGTCGCCCGTGCCGCCCACCGAGGCTTCGCAGGCGCCGAGCGCAAGCATCGCACAAATGGCCGAAGCCTGGCCCAGGTTCTTGATCAGATTCATCTGTCCTCCCGTCGAAAAACCGCCGCGTTAGGCGCGGCTGGTGGTAAAGCCCCTTGGTTGCCCGACCGTCAGATGGCGGCCATTGCCAGTGCGCGCCGGCCAACTCGGGGCGAGGCCGGGCGAATATCCAGTGCGCGAGTGCGCGCCGCGGAGACCGCAGCGCGCGATAGGATAAAGTCCTTTTCGCGGGCGTCAACCGGCGCCCACGCCAAAGACCTGGCGGCCGACAACGCACAACCTGCGCCGGAGATTCGCGTATCAGCCATGGGCAAGCGCTGCGGGCGGTTCTGGGAGGGCGTCAGCTGCGATTTTGCTGCCGGCATCGGCCGCGACAGCGACGGCCGCAGGACTGGGGCGCAAATCCAAACCCGAGCGCCCATTCTTTTTTAGGTTTGTAATTTCAAGCCATTGGCTAGCGGCCTTGGCGGCGCATCGACCGCCTGGCGGAAACTTTCATCCCAGGTATCCGACGCCCATGCACAACGCAGCCT
>SXGU01440881.1_pt1 | contig 10481 bp, 10 predicted proteins | sample 3174531 | NCBI WGS metagenome assembly SXGU01 (sample SAMN11356863, study PRJNA531348) | freshwater metagenome | isolation source: freshwater sample F1-140 | place: China: Fuxian Lake, Yuxi | collected 2017-12-25 | reverse complement strand
GTGTTGAGCGCGGTTTCCTCGATGTCGCCGCCCTTGGTGGCACGGGCCGAGTTGATGTCGATCGCGGTCAATGCCTCGGAATGATCGATCACGATGGCGCCGCCTGAAGGCAAGGGTATCTCGCGGCAGTAGGCGAGCTCAATCTGGCTTTCGATCTGATAGCGATTGAAGAGCGGGACGTTGTCTTGATACTGCCGCGCCTTGTTGATGAACTGCGGCATGACCTGCTGCAGGAAACTCTTCACCAGCTTGAACGTGCCCGGATGATCGATGAGAATCTCGTCGATATCGCTGCGGAGATGGTCACGGAGCGCACGAATGATGACGTTGCTTTCCTGGAACACTAGCAACGGTGCGGCTTTTCCTTGGGCCGAGCGTTCAATGGCCTCCCACAGTTGCAGGAGGTAGTTCATGTCCCATTGCAGTTCCTCAACCGACTTTCCACCGCCCGCCGTGCGGATGATGAGGCCCATACCCTCGGGAACTTGCAGGGCTGCCATCACTTCACGCATGTCGGTGCGGGTATCACCCTCGATACGGCGTGAGATACCGCCTGCACAGGGATTGTTTGGCATCAGCACCAAATAGCTGCCGGCCAGACTGATATAAGTAGTCAGCGCAGCGCCCTTGGTGCCACGCTCCTCTTTTTCGACTTGGATCAGAAGTTCCTGGCCTTCTTTCAGGTAATCCTTGATGTCACGGCGGCTGATTTCCTGGTCTGGCGGTAGCCCGAGATAGGCCGGTACGATTTCCTTGAAAGGCAGGAATCCGTGCCGGTCTGAACCGAAGTTGACAAAGGCGGCTTCAAGGCTGGGTTCTACCCGGCTGATTACTCCCTTATAAATGTTGGCTTTCTTCTGTTCCCGCGAGGGAACTTCGATATCAAAGTCGTAAAGTTTCTGACCATCCACCAACGCAACCCGGAGTTCTTCCGGTTGCGTGGCATTGATTAACATTCTTTTCATTCACTAATCCTTTAGCGTCCCGTGGCAACCGATCCTCCGGTCGCAAGTAGCGCATTCGCTCGTTTTTTCAGGGCCGACGTCTTCGGCCATCCCGGCAGCATGCGGCTTTGTAAATCCGGGTAGCTTCACCTTTCAACGGCAGGCGTCAATCGGGTGGGTACACGTGTTACCACGCGGGTCGCGTGTTTTTCGCTCATCATGGGTCGAGCGGTAAAACCCTGGGGGCTTGCCCCGTTTACCTGTTTGCGCATGCAGCGTTGGTGTCAATCAATTTGCAACACAACGGTGCGCGGGTTTCAACAGTCACAGGCAGCTACTGCGCCATAGCGTTCAATCGCCGGCGCGTTCCGCATGTGCTTTTGAAATTCGTAAGTGAGGAGCCTTTGGTCCAATCCGCAGGACTCGTTCCCGCAGTAAAAGGCCACCGATTTTCGATTGATTCGTAGTCAGTGCTGGAACTCTAAATTAGCCCATCTCACCGACGCGCACTATAGCAATCGTTTGTGGAATCATCAATTTATAGTAGCGATTGACCGTGAGCCATGCGGCGCCTAATCCGTCACCGACACATATCGTCATCCAGTCCACTAGCAGCGAGTCCCACGACAGGCTATGTCTTCGGCGTTGCCGACGCCGCATGGCCGCCTTTTGCGGGACGGTCATGTCTTCTCGGACGGCATGATCCGCCCCTGGCCCCTCTGGTGGCGTGAAAAACATCCTGGTCTCGCCGCAGCGCAGATGACCTTTGTTTTTCAGCAATAAAAAATGAAAGTCGCACTATTACGAGGCCATTGTGGAGTTCGTAATGAAGCGGAACTTTCTGGCGGAAGACGCCATGAAGGGCGGCTTATTCGTATGTGTTCACGGCCTTGCTACCTGACGGCTCGGCGGGCATTATCCGCGCATCTTGAGAAAGCTGTTTTTCTGGTTGCTCTGGTGATTGTACGAGTAGCGGGCAAATGTGCTCTTTCACAATGACCGGCAACAGGAATGTTCAGGCGATGTTCAAGTAGAGGCATAGAGCCAGCGCGTTTATGTTGAGGTGGCGCAAAAAACCGGTGTGGCCGGGGTAGCGCCGCCAAAAAATGACGTCAGCGGGTGACCTTTCAGCAACATGATGTTAAAAATTACGGAGAAAACTTGTCCATGATGCCCGAAGTAAATTCATTCATCGAGAAAGTCAAATCCGGTGAGCCGATCGAATTTCAGGACACGATAGCCGTGATCGCCGGCCACTACCGCTATAGTCCCGCCCGTTTCACCAACGGACTCGGCGAGGATGCCGTAATCAATGGGCCCGGCAGCAATGAAGGTTCCTGCAAGATTTTTAGTTTTGCCCAGAGCAACGGCCTAAGCGAGCCGCAGACCCTCGCCCTGTTTGGCCGCTATTACCGCGATGACGTTTTGGGCCATCCCGATGGTCAGGACCACAAAAATATCCGCAACTTCATGAAATATGGGTGGGCTGGAATCCATTTTGAGGGCGAGGTGCTCCATGCGCTCTAGTCGATGGGAACTGGCGTTCAGGGAATTCGATGACTGAAGGAGTGCCGGGCACCAGTCAGCTCCTCTTTCTGCTGATGGTTGCCAATGGAATGCCGATCATCATGCAGCGGCTGTTTGCGGGTAAAGGCGCTTGGCCGGTCGACGGGGGCTGGCTGCTGTCAGCGGATGGTTACCGGTTTCTCGGAAAATCTAAAACCTGGAGAGGCATCTTGTCTGCCCTGGCCGGGACTGGCTTGGCTGCCTTATTCTTGGGTTGGCCATTGCAGACCGGTGTTTGGATAGGGTTCTGGGCCATGCTCGGCGACCTTTTTTCCAGCTTCATCAAACGCAGGCTGGCCTTGCCGGCGAGTGCCATGGCGCTGGGGCTTGATCAGGTGCCTGAGTCGCTATTTCCTTTGTGGGCGGTGCGCGCTGAATGGGGGCTGACTCCAGTATCAATGGGCGGAGTAGTTCTGGCTTTTCTTGTGTTGGAGCTTTTGCTATCGCGATGGCTTTATACCCTGCATATTCGGGAGCAGCCTTACTAAGCGGTCATTCCGTACAGGGTGAGAAAATGCTGGCTCCTAACAACAGAGAGAAATACTGACGATGGAAAAAAATCTTACCAACCAGACCATCGCTTTGGCTGGCTTGGCGCAGGCGGTTACCCTGGTCCAGCAGATTGCCAAGCGAGGGACCGCCGATCTACAGGATATGGAGGTCTCCATCGCCAGCACCCTGAAAGTCGATGCCGATGACATTCTCGATGTTTACGGTGGTCTTGCCGGGCTTAAAACTGGGCTTAAGCAACTCGAAAGGCAATTGGCCGAACCACGCCAGGTGGACCCGGAACTCGCTCGTTATGCTTCAACGCTGATGTTTCTGGAGCAGAGTGTGATGAAGCAGCCAGCGATGATCGAGGCGATCGGTGTTGCCGTCAGCCGCGCTCAGGCAAACGCGGAAAAGGCTGGCCGGATGCTGGATGATGAGGTATTTGAAGCCTTGGCCTATGGCTACCAGCAGACACTGAGCCAGCTCAAGCCCCGCGTCATCGTTTCAGGTGAACAGCGGCATCTGTCCGCTCAACATAACAGCGACCGTATCCGCGCCTTGTTGTTGGCGGGTGTCCGTTCCGCCTTGCTCTGGCGGCAGGCGGGCGGCGTCCGGTGGAAATTCCTGTTTATCCGGTCCAGGTTACAGCGAGAAGCGTGCCGTCTACTGGCTTCCATCGGCACGGCAACCGCTTGATCAGTCGTATTTGATGAACTTGAAACGCGGATCATCCGGAGTGCCTTCCAGAACCCCAGGGTGAGTTTGGGCCGGCTGCCATTGGATGACGTCCTCGATTTTCCGGGCCATGGCAAAGTCCTTCTCGGTAATGCCCTTTGCGGAGTGTGTCATCAGCTTGACGATGACGAACGCATAGGACACGGTCAGATCGGGGTGATGCCAGGCCGCCTCGGCTAGATGTCCGACCGTATTGACGACCATCAGCGATGCCTTCCAGCCGCTGGTTCGGTATTTGCGCCGAATCCAGCCATTTTCGTAGTACCAGTGCGGTAGCTCAGTTTTCAAGCGACGCTGGATGTCTTCGGGAGTCATTGTTGGGTCTGAAGGAATTGTCATGGTTTTGGTGGGGCTCCTGAGTTTTGTGGCCTACATTGAAGGCGTTGCGTCTGTCTCTTTTCTAAAAGCCGGGCTTTTCATCCCTTTGGTTTGTATGTTAGCGTCTCGTTCCGCGATTAAACTTTCCCTTGGAGGATCCGATGCTTCAATATTTCAAGTTTCTTCTTTTGGCGTTTGTGCTTGGCCTGTCGCCTATGTTAATGGCTGAGCCTGTTGATATAAACTCCGCAACGGCAGCTGAATTGTCGAAGGCGCTGTCTGGTGTAGGTGCCAGCAAAGCCAAGGCGATTGTTGAATATCGCGATAAGAATGGTCCTTTCAAGTCTGCGGATGAATTGAAGAAAGTTAAAGGGATCGGTAAGGCTACGGTTGAAAAAAATCGTGCGGTCATCGTTGTTGGAGGTGCCCCGAGCGCCGCGACGCCTGCTGCTCCAGCTACAGCGCCGCCGCCGGTAGCACCCGCCGCCGCCCCGGTACCGGCAGCTCAGTAATCGTTCGGCACACGGAGAGGAAGGCCCCGAATGGGGCCTTTTTCATGAGTGTATTTATCGTTTTTTACTTTGGTGCATTAACTGGTTGTGACGGCAGAAAATAATATTACCTGGCAAAACGGAAGCGTAACCCGCGTTCAGCGTGAACAGATCAATGGCCACAAAGGTTGCACTGTCTGGTTAACGGGGCTTTCTGGTGCTGGAAAGTCGACACTGGCCCATCGGGTTGAAGAGAGGCTCGTTGCCGAGGGTTGTCGCACCTACGTGCTGGATGGCGACAATGTAAGACATGGCCTCTGCCGAGACCTTGGTTTCACAGCGGAAGACCGGTGTGAGAATATTCGCCGCATCGGTGAGGTGGGCAAGTTAATGACGGATGCCGGGCTGATCGTTATTTCAGCTTTTATCTCCCCTTTTCGCAGCGACCGTGATGGTGTAAGAAAGCTGCTTGGGGACGATGATTTCGTTGAGGTCTACTGTGACGCGCCGCTCCACGTATGTGAAACACGAGACGTGAAAGGCTTGTATCAGAAGGCCAGAGCCGGTCAGCTGGCTGAGTTCACCGGAATTTCATCCCCATATGAAGAGCCGTTGAACCCGGAAATTGTCGTTCATACAGGTAGGGATGGTTTGGATGTCTGTGCCGGCATGATTCTCAACTACTTGCGAGACAATCATAAACTGCAAGCAACATATTGATATAAAAAGGAATTGATATGAAGAAAACAGTAAGAAAAGCGGTGTTTCCTGTGGCGGGTCTTGGAACCCGCTTTCTTCCCGCTACCAAGGCTAGCCCAAAAGAGATGCTGCCCATCGTTGACAAACCCTTGATTCAATATGCCGTCGAAGAAGCGGTGGCAGCAGGGATCGACACGATGATTTTCGTAACCAGCCGGACCAAACGGGCTATCGAAGATCATTTCGACAAAGCCTATGAAATGGAAACTGAACTGGCTATGCGAGGCAAGACTGAAGTACTCAAGATCCTGCAAGACGTGGTTCCGCCCAATGTTACCTGTGTGTACATCCGCCAGGCTGAGGCACTGGGTTTGGGGCACGCGGTCAATTGCGCTGCCAGTGTTGTCGGCGATGAGCCGTTCGCCGTTGTGCTGGCCGATGACATGATCGACGACGGCCAACGCGGCTGTCTCAAGCAAATGGTTGAGATCTACGACGAGTGGCAATGCTCCATCCTGGGAACCGAGAAGGTGCATCCGTCCGAAACTGCCAGTTACGGTATCGTCGACGCCCAGACTATCCGGCCAGGTCTGGCCAAGCTGGACGGGATTGTTGAGAAACCCAAGCCAGAGGACGCACCATCCACCCAGGCGGTTGTTGGCCGGTATATTTTGACGCCAGGCATTTTTGAACGCCTGAACAAGGTTACGCGGGGTGCCGGCGGAGAAATCCAGCTGACTGATGCCATCGCCATGCTGCTAAAGGACGAGCCCGTGCTTTCTTTCGAGTTCGAAGGCAAGCGTTATGACTGTGGTTCGAAGCTGGGCTACCTCATGGCCACGGTCGAACAGGGCTTGAAGCACGGGGAGTTACATGAGAGTTTCAAGGCCTATCTGTCAGGTCTGAAACTAGGGTAGTCCCTGCAAGGCTTGGGTGGCTTCAGGGATTGAAGTCACCCAAATTGCTGAGCTCGTAAAGTCAGCCGGGAATGTTGCCCGATCTCAACCCAATGCCGTCTTGATACGCGTCATCGCCTTTTCCAGATTGGTCATGCTCGTGGCAATCGAGAGCCGGATATGACCCGCCGCGCCAAACGCACTCCCCGGGACCACGGCCACGCCGCCCTGTTCAATCAAAAACTCGGATAGAGCCAGGTCATTCTCAATACCGGGCAGTCGGGCCATTACGCCGCTGACGTCGGGCAGCACATAAAATGTTCCGTCGGTTTTCAGGCAGCTAACATCCGGGATGTTGTTAAGTTCCTTGACGACATAATCATGGCGTTCCTTGAAGGCCTTCAGCATGTCCCCGATAAAGCCCTGGTCGCCGTTTAAGGCAACCTCAGCGGCGACCTGCGAGATGGAGGTCGGATTCGATGTGCTTTGCGACTGGATGTTGGTCATCGCCTCCACCAGCCAGGCCGGACCGGCTGCGTAGCCAATGCGCCATCCGGTCATCGAATAGGCCTTCGACACGCCATTCAATACCATGGTGCGTTCGTAAAAATCCGGGTTGGCATTGAGGATGTTTACGAAGTCGCCAGTCCATAGGATATGTTCGTACATATCATCGGTGGCAATGATGATATCCGGGTGCTTGCGCAGGACTTCGCCAAGCGCCTCTAATTCAGTCCGGCTGTAAGCCATGCCGCTCGGGTTTGACGGGCTGTTGATGACGAACAGCCGGGTCTTGGCAGTGATGGCGGCTTCAAGTTGTGCGGGTGTGATCTTGAAGTTTTGTGATTGGGGGCCTTCAATAATCACCGGCTTGGCGTCCGCCAGCAAAACCATGTCGGGGTAGGACACCCAGTAGGGCGCAGGAATGATTACCTCATCTCCTGGATTCAGCAGTGCTTGTGCCAGATTGTAGAAGCTCTGCTTGCCGCCGCAGGAGACCAGAACCTGTTTGGCCTCATAGTCAAAACCGTTTTCACGTTTGAACTTAGCGACGATGGCCTTCTTGAGGCCGGGTGTCCCATCAACGGCGGTGTACTTGGTGAAGCCATCCTGAATCGCCTGAATGGCTGCCTGCTTGATATGTTCGGGAGTGTCGAAATCCGGTTCGCCAGCGCCTAGACCCACGATGTCTTTGCCAGCGGCCCTCATGGCAGCGGCTCTCGCCGTGACGGCGAGGGTGGGAGAGGGCTTGATGGATCTGACGCGGTCCGAAAGAGTCTTGTTCATAGTGGATAAAAAAGTTGGGTGTCTGGCAGAAACGCGTTTATTACACCGGGGGTATCTGGCGTTTCTTTCACTGAGTTCACGAATAGCGGTTATTAGGAACGGCTGGAATTATAAACCGGGTTTTTACGGCCAGCACTGGAACTTGATGCAATGAGCGGCGTTGCCGTTTTGCACCCCGCCTTCAGCCAGCCTGTCGGGATGACCGCATGTTGCGGAGCCGTTTTGCCAGCAACCAGGGAAAGCGGAGCAGGAAACCCAGCACTAACCGGGTATGCATCCAGGTTAGCAAGGCGTTGTCGCGCCAATAGTTGAAGTGAGATACGCCACCTTCTGCGGGAGTTAAATACCTGACCGGCGCAGGCAGGTTGATCGTGCCAACGCCGGCCCAGCTCAGGCGCACAGCGGCCTCCGGATCAAAGTCGAAACGGCGCATCCAGCGGGTCTTCTGCATGATGCGAACGAGCGGGTCGATGGGGTAGACGCGAAATCCAAACAGGGAGTCACCAATCCCGGACCATAGGGTTTCCAGATGAGCCCAGCCGTTCGAGAGCTGACGCCCCTTGACCCGCAGGCTTGGTGCAGTCGCATCGAAGATCGGGTTTCCCAGAATCATGGCACCCGGTTCATGTTCCGAAGCCCGCATAAACGAGGGGATCAGTGCGGCGGGATGCTGTCCATCCGAGTCCATGGTCAGAATATGGGTGTAGCCCTCGGTCATGGCAACTTTCATTCCCTGCAAGACAGCCGCCCCTTTGCCCTGATTTTTGGCAAGGACAATAACGCGCAGACCGGAATCGCCGGCCGCCAGGTGCTTTAGTGACTCGGTGGTGCCATCCGTACTGCCGTCCACAACGACCCAGACCGGACACCAGAACTGCCTGGCATCGCTCACCGTCTCCAGGGCTTTGGGTCCCGGGTTATAGCTGGGGATCAATACAAGATGAGTGTGCGAGCGGTTTTGCATGGGATGGGCTAACGGCAGGTTGTAATGGGTCGAATACCGCCGTTCGGCTAAGTTCAGCGGCAAAGTAGCGTTCCAGTTCGGCGGTAAAGGCCCTGACCTGTTCTGGTGGTGGAAAGCGCTCTCCCAGCCTGACTTTAATGATGACCGGCAGGGTAGGGCGTCTCAGCAGCGGCCAAGCTTTCCCCAGAAAATCAGAGTTCATCTCAATCAGAATTGTCTGGATCGAAACGCCGGCCTTGCCGGCAATCAGGCCTGGGCTGTTTTTGAACGGATTGACAGGCGAGCGGGTGGTGCGGGTGCCCTCGGGAAAGAGCAGGAGATGATGGCCTGATCGAAGCTCCTCAACGGCGGCATGGATCATCCGGTGACGGCGATCATTAGGGATGTAGCGGGCTAGCCGGACTCCTGCACCCAGCAGAGGGTGATTCAGTAACCCGGCCTTGATGACACAGCCCATATTTTGAAAGCGCGACAAAACCAGCACGGCGTCGAGCAGCCCCGGGTGATTCGGGGCGAGGACGAGCGGTGCGGCATCGTGGAGGCTGTCCAGTGCGGCGAGATCGACTTTTACCCAGCCCGGCAGAGCCAGGCAATAGAGGTACGCTCGAAAGCCGATGGAAATCCCTTTTCGCCCGATATGTTTGGTCCAGGCGGTCGATGGGAGCACGGATAGGGGCAAAGCCACGATGGACCAGCCGATACAGATGAAGGCAAGAAGACCTAGTCCAAAAAACAGAGCCAGGTATTCATAGGCGGCTTTGAATGGCCTTGGTGGCATTCGCCAAAAAGCCTCAGGTCGTTGAGGCGAGGTTTTATTCATGTCATGCGTCCCGCCGCGAGGGAGGACGGGCAAGCGGCCCTGGTGTTACGGGCACGGTTTCGTTTTTTGCAGATAGCATTCGGACCATGAGCGGAGGGAAGGTTGATTGTGACAGCACCTGCTGGCAGGTTCGGCGGAGCGACTCAATGTACGATGAGGCTACAGCCTGAGAGCGTGGAATCGTAACATTGCCCGCTCGTTTCTATTCCTTATAGCGGTTTATCTCGACCATTCGTTTGACAGCGACTCCGCCTGTTTGAGAACCAACTCGACCGCATCTGCCTGCTGGTCAGGTGGGTACTTCCACTTCTGCAAGCAGCGCCGCACCAAGATTCGCAGCCGTGCCCGGACACTCTCGCGCACCTGCCAGTCCACCGTGGTGCTGGCCCGAAGTTTTTCTGTGATCTCGACGGCGATCTTCTTCAGGATGTCGTCGCCCAGCTCCCGCACCGCACTTTCGTTGTTGGCCAGCGCATCGTAGAAGGCGATCTCGTCCTGACCCAGTCCCAGTGCCGCTTCGCGTTCCAGCACAGCCTGGAATTCCCTGGCCATCTGGATCAGCTCTTCGATAACCTGTGCCGTCTCGATAGCGCGGTTGTGATATTTACGCAGGGTTTCCAGCAAACGGTCGCCGTACCTCTTCTCCTGTACCACGTTGTTGCGCGCCCGCGCCTTGATCTCGTCGCGCAGCAGCTTTTCCAGCAATTCCACCGCCAGATTGCGGCTTTCCATCTGGCGCACGTCTTCGAGAAACTCATCGGACAGCAAGCCGATGTCGGGCTTGTTGAGCCCGGCCAGCGCGAAAATGTCAGCCACCCCATCGGCAATGATGGCGTTATCCAGAATCTGTTTCAGTGCGCTGTTCTTCTCTTCGGTGGAGCGCTTTTTGTCCACCGTGGTGAACTTGGTGATGGCTGCCTTGATGGCCGAGAAGAAGGCGATTTCCTTGCGCAGCGCGGCGGCTTCGTCCAGCGTGCCGCACAGCGAATAGGCCTTGGCCACCGCCACCATCGTGTCGAGGAAACGCGGCTTGCCATCCTTCAGGCCCAGCAGGTGGTTGGCGCAGGGCACCAGCAGTGCCGCCGCCCTGGTCTCGAAGCCGCTGTAGTCGCAGCCGTGCATCATGCCCCGCACGATGTCCATTTTTTCCAGCAGCACAGCCAGAGCCTCGGCGGCATTATGGGTGGGGTCGCCCTTGCCCTTGGCTTCGGTGTAAGTCTTGAGCGCCGCCTTCAGTTCATTGGCGATGCCGATGTAATCCACCACCAG
>SXGU01567106.1_pt1 | contig 10482 bp, 3 predicted proteins | sample 3174531 | NCBI WGS metagenome assembly SXGU01 (sample SAMN11356863, study PRJNA531348) | freshwater metagenome | isolation source: freshwater sample F1-140 | place: China: Fuxian Lake, Yuxi | collected 2017-12-25 | reverse complement strand
GAGCCGCCCCTACGCCGAGCTGATCAGCGCGTATGCCGCGGTCGGCCGGCCAGACATGGCGCAGGCAACGCTCAGGAAGGCTGAGGCGGCTGGGGCGTTGACCATGCTCGACCGAACCGACGCGGAAGCACTGCGCCACACGGCGCTTGCCCACATCGCGATGGCGGAAAAGCGCTACGACGATGCAGCGAGAGAGTATCGGGCCGGTGACGTCGGCCAGTGCAACATCTGCGTGCTGCCGAACATCGCGCGCGCGTTCGATGCCGCAAATAAGCCTGACTCGGCGATTGCTGTCCTCGAGAAATACGTGTCAGGAGGAGGGCGCAACCTCGCGAGCGAGTCACTCGCGCGGCCGGCGGCGTTCGAGCGCCTCGGCCAGCTCTATGAGGCCAGGGGGAACACAGCCAAAGCCGCCGAGCACTATCGCAAGTTCGTTGACCTCTGGAAGGACGCCGACCCTGAGCTGCAGCCACGCGTGCGCGCCGCACAAGACCGTCTGCGCAAACTGACCCCTGTGGAGAAACCACGTTGACCGCAAATCTCCGCGACCAGCTCCAGGCCACGCTCTCGGGCACGCACACGCTCGAGCGCGAACTTGGTGGCGGCGGCATGTCCAAGGTGTTCGTCGCCGAGGAGCTGCGGCTCAAGCGAAAGGTCGTAGTGAAGGTGCTCTCGCCCGAGCTGGCGCAGGGCATCAGCGTGGATCGGTTCGAGCGCGAGATCCAGACGGCAGCAGCGTTGCAGCAGGCGAACATCGTGCCGGTGATCAGCGCGGGTGACACGAACGGCCTGCCGTATTACACGATGCCTTTTGTGCAGGGGGAGTCGCTGCGTGCACGTCTGGCGCGCGGACCCCTCGCGGTCACCGAAGTGATTGGCGTACTGCGCGACGTGGCGCGCGCGCTGGCGTATGCGCACCGGCAGGGGGTGGTGCATCGCGACATCAAGCCCGACAACGTGCTTATCTCCGAGGGTGCGGCGGTCGTCACCGACTTCGGCATCGCCAAGGCCATCAGCGCGTCGCGCACTTCGAGCGGGAATGCGACGCTCACGCAGGTGGGCACCAGCATCGGCACTCCGGCGTATATGGCGCCTGAGCAAGCCGCGGGTGATCCGGACATTGATCACCGCGCCGACATCTATGCTTTGGGCGCGATGGCGTACGAGTTGCTGAGCGGGCAGGCGGTGTTCGCCAACCGTACGCCGCAGCGCATGCTCGCCGCGCACATGGGCGAGGCACCGAAGCCGATCACCGAGTTCCGCGGCGACCTGCCGCCAGCACTCGCCGACCTCGTGATGCAGTGCCTGGCCAAGGAAGCAAGTGACCGTCCGCAGCAGGCGGGCGACATCGCGCGGGCGCTGGATTCGATCACGAGCGGCAGCGGCATGCAATCCATGCCGCCGGTGCTGATTGGTGGCACCGGCATGCTGAAGAAGGCGCTGGCGATTTACGCTGGTGCGTTCGTGGCAGTGGCGATTCTCGCGAAGGCGGCGATTGTGGGCATTGGATTGCCCGACTGGGTGTTTCCGGGTTCGCTCATTGTGATGGCGCTCGGGCTGCCGGTGATTCTGTGGACCGGCTATGTGCAGCGCGTGGCACGCCGCGCAGCCACCGCGACGCCGACCTACACGCCCGGTGGAACATCGGCGTTGCAGCACGGCACGATGGCGACGATGGCGCTCAAGGCCGCGCCGCACGTGAGCTGGTACAAGACCGCGCGCGGCGGGATGTACGCGATGGGTGCATTCGCCGTGCTCATCGCCGCGTTCATGGCGATGCGGCAGTTCGGGATCGGCCCCTTCGGGTCGCTCATTGGCAGCGGTGCCCTGAACGCGCAGGATCGGATCATCATGACCGATTTCGCCACAACCGGCCCCGACTCGGCGCTCGGTCGCGTGGTCAGCGACGCGGTGCGCACCGGCCTTGCGCAGTCCCGGGTCCTGTCGATCGCATCAATCGCCGAAGTCGCGTCGGCGCTGCGGCGCATGCAGCGCTCCGAGAATGCCCGCGTGTCGCTCGCCGTCGCGCAGCAGATCGCCGTGCGGGATGGGATGAAGGCCATCGTCGACGGCGAGGTCACTCCCGCCGGCGGCGGGTACATCGTCGTGGTCAAGCTGGTGACGGCTGACTCCGCGCGCGAGCTCGCTTCGTTCCGCGCGACGGCAACCGGACCCGACCAGCTCATCGAAGTCGCGGACCAGGCATCGCGCGCCTTGCGGAGCAAGGCCGGCGAGTCGCTGCGGCGGGTGCAGAACACGGAGTCACTCTCCCAGGTGACGACCAGCTCGCTTGCCGCGCTCCGCAAGTACACCGAGGGCAATCGCGCAAACGATGTCTCGCAATGGGCACAGGCCGAACGGCTCCTCAGGGAGACGGTGCAGATCGACAGTTCGTTTGCCGAGGCGTGGCGCAAGCTCGCGGTGGCGATGGCGAATGGCGGGAGGCCGCGGCGCTCGATCGACACCGTGGTCACCCGTGCGTACGAGCTCCGCCACCGACTCTCGGACCATGAACGGTCGCTGATCGAGGCGGAATGGTACCGCAACGGACCCGGGAACGACGCCGCGAAGGCGATGGAGGTGTACAGCGCGATGATGGCGCGGGGCGATTCCGTGTCATCGGCGTACAACGGCGCGATCCAGGCGGTGAGGCTCCGCCAGTTCGAACGCGCAGATTCGCTCTTCCGTGCCTCGCGTCGAATCGGATCCACGTCAACCCTGGTGGCCCGCAATCAGGTGCAAGCGTTGTTCTGGAGCGGCCGGTTGCGGGAAACGGATTCCATCGTGGTGGAGAATTTGAAGCAGTTTCCAGGCGACCCCGTACTGGCGCGCACACGCCTGGAGGTGCTCGGCCTGGAGGGGCGATTCGACGAGGCGGACCGCAGCCTCGACAGTGCGCGAAAGAATCTGCCTGCGGTAGATCCCCAGTGGGCCCTGCGCGAGTCAGCCCAGCTGGCTTTCTGGCGCGGACGCGTGCGCGAGCAAGCGCGGTATGCCGAGGCCGCCCGCGCCGCCGATTCGGCTGGGCCCGGGGGACAGGTGGCTGGCGCGAGGGAGGACCTCGTGCGCCAGCTGGACTTCGGGTTGCCGCCGGAGGAAGCGGTGCGAAAGCTGGAAGCCGCGATCACGCGAACGCCGAACCACGGAATCGACCTGCTGGTTGTGGAGACACTGGCTGGCGCGGACCGACTCGACCTGGCCAAACCGATCCTCACGCGATATCGCGCAGTGTCGCGGGATACGCTGACCCTCAGCAGGCAGAAACCGACCCTCAAACGTGCGGAGGCGGCGATTGCCGTCGCCGAAAAGCGTTGGGCCGAGGCGGTGTCGCTAACGAGGCAGGCTGATCGGGGCCCGGGTGGCGCTCCGAATGGTGCCTGCGGCCACTGCCTTCCGCTCGACCTGATGTGGATCTTTTCAAGAGCAGGAATGCCTGACTCGGTGATCGCCTCGTACGAGGCGTACAAGAAGACGCCGTGGGGCGCGAACGTTCGGGCGAACCTCGACGTTGGGGTGCCTGCTCCGTTGTACGAGGCGCTCGCGAAGGCCTATGACACCAAGGGGAACACCGAGAAAGCCGCCGAGGCCTACCGTGCCTTCATCGAGCTGTGGAAAACGGCAGATCCCGAGTTGCAGCCTCGCGTGGCGGCGGCGAGGAAGCGGCTCGCCGAGTTGAGCCCCTCCGAGGGGAAGAAGCACTAGATGAGCGCCACCCTCCGCGACCAGCTGCAGGCCACGCTCTCGGGCACGCACACGCTCGAGCGCGAGCTCGGCGGTGGTGGCATGTCGAAGGTGTTTGTTGCCGAGGAGACGCGGCTCGGGCGGAAGGTCGTGGTGAAGGTGCTCTCGCCTGAACTCGCGCAGGGCATCAGCGTCGAGCGCTTTGAGCGCGAGATCAAGACCGCGGCCGCGCTCCAGCAGGCGAACATCGTCCCCGTGATTACGGCTGGCGACACGAACGGCCTGCCGTATTACACCATGCCCTTTGTCACGGGCGAGTCGCTACGCGCGCGGCTCGGTCGCGGACCGTTGGCGATCAATGAAGTGGTGAACGTGCTCCGCGATGTGGCGCGTGCGCTGGCGTTCGCGCATCGGCAGGGCGTGGTGCACCGCGACATCACGCCCGACAACGTGCTGCTTTCCGAGGGCGCGGCGGTGGTGACGGACTTCGGCATTGCGAAGGCCATCAGTGCGGCGCGTACCTCAGGCGCCGGCGCCACGCTCACGCAGGTGGGCACGTCGATCGGCACGCCGGCGTACATGGCGCCCGAGCAGGCGGCCGGCGACCCCGACATCGACCACCGCGCCGACATTTATGCGCTCGGCGCGATGGCGTACGAACTGCTGAGCGGTCAGGCGGTGTTTGCCAACCGCACGCCGCAGCGCATGCTTGCCGCGCACATGAGCGAGACGACCACGCCGGTCGCCCAGCTGCGCCCCGATACACCGCAGCAACTCGCCGAACTGGTGATGCACTGTCTGGCAAAGGAGGCGAAGGATCGCCCGCAGGACGCAACGCAGATCCTGCTCGGCCTCGAGACCACAGGCGGCGGGAGCATGGCGGCGATGCCCGCGATCCTGCTCGGCGGGCCGGGGATGTTCAAGAAGGCGCTCGCGATCTACGCGGGCGCGTTTGTTGTGGTCGCTGTGGTCGCGAAGGCCGCGATCGTCGGCATCGGACTGCCGGACTGGGTGTTCCCGGGCTCGCTGATCGTGATGGCGCTGGGCCTCCCCGTCGTGCTCTGGACCGGCTACGTGCAGCGTGTGGCGCGCCGCGCGATGACGCAGACGCCGACGTACACGCCCGGCGGGAGTCCGGCTACGACCGCGCACGGCACCATCGCGACGATGGCGCTCAAGGCGGCGCCACATGTGAGCTGGTACAAAACCGCGCGCGGCGGGAGGTACGCGTTCGGCGTGTTCATCGCGATGATCGGCGCATTCATGGGAATGCGGCAGTTCGGCGTGGGGCCGTTTGGGTCGCTGCTGGCGTCGGGCGCGCTGGAGAAGGACGCTCCGATTCTGCTGGCAGAGTTTGCAAGCCCGGCGAGCGACACGTCGCTTGGCCCTGTCGTAACTGAAGCGCTGCGGAGTGAACTCGCGAAGTCAAAGTCCGTGAGCATCGTGCCCGTGGCCCGTGTGCGCGAGGTTATTCAGCGCATGCAGCGGCCGGCATCGACCCGCGTGGACTTTGCAGTGGCGCGCGAGATCGCGACGCGTGAGGGGTTCAAGGCGATCATCGACGGCGAGGTACTCACGCTCGGCACGACGCGCGTGCTGGTCGCGCGACTTGTGGCCGCGCAAACGGGCGAGGAGCTGGCGACGTTCCGCGAGACGGCCCAGTCGGACGACGAAATTATCCTGGCCATCGACCGCCTCTCGCGAGATCTCCGCGAGCGCGTGGGTGAATCACTGCGGTCGATTCACGCCACAGAGTCAATGGCACGGGTTACGACAAGTTCGCTTGCTGCCCTCAAGAAGTTCGTGCAGGGCGACCGCGCCGTTTCCGAGAACGACCTGGAGCGCGGTCATGCGCTCCTCGAGGAGGCGATCGCGCTCGACACCGGCTTTGCGATGGCCTACCGGCGTCTGGCGATGTCACTCAACAATCTCGGCACGCAGCCGGAGCGCGTGCATGCGCTCATCCAGAAGGCCTTCGATCATCGCGCTCGGCTGAGCGACGAAGAGCGTCTCACGGCAGAGGGTGCATTCTGGAGTATTGGCCCGAACCAGAACTTGTCGAAGGCGATCGCCGCATACGAAGCAGCCATTGAGTTGACGCCGGACAGTTATATCGCCCTCAACAACCTCGGAGTGATCTACCGGGAGCTGCGGAGCTACGACAAGGCTGAGCCACTCTACCGAAAGGCGCTGGGGGTGGACTCGATGCGAACCCCGTCGCATGGCGGAAACATCATCCTGCTAGCCAGCACCGGACGGCTCGAGGAGGCGGACGCTGCAGCGACTCGCGCCGAGCGGCTCTTTCCGCGTGGGGCCACGCAGTTCGCAAGCGAGCGCGTAAACATTGCGTGGGCGGCTGGGCACCTGGATTCAGCGACGAAGCTGGCGGAGCGGCTCCCGGCGATCGCGGGACGAAGCCCGACCCAGCGCGTCAATGCAGCGGGCACCGGAGCCGCGCTGACTACGGCACGCGGAAAGCTTGGCGCTGCGGATCAGTTGCGCCGGGCGCAGCGAGAAGCGTTCTCAGAAACGGGTGCCCGAAATGCGATACTCAACAGTGATCTGGGTGACGCATTCAGGGACGTGTGGTTCAGGAATGACGCCGCCGCTGCCGCTCGACGTATTTCTGGCGCGCTGGAAGCCACGCCACTGGCGTCGATCGATCCCGTCAATCGCCCACACGTGGCACTCGTGCGCGCTCAGGCATTTGCCGGGCGCGCTGACGCCGCGAAGGAGACGCTCGCTGACTTCGAGCGCTCGCGGCGCGGGCTATCGCTGATCGCCGATGCCCGGCAGCGCGCGCAGATGACCGCGGATATCGCCATGGCAGAGAAGCGATATGACGCGGCGGCTGCCAACTACCGCGTTGCGTCACCACTGAGCCAGCCCTGGCAGCGCCTGCCGGATCTCGCACGCGCGTACGACCTCGCCGGCAACGCGGATTCCGCGCTGGCCGTCTACGCGCGCTACGTGGGGACATCCGAGCACAACAAACTTGCCACCGATGCGGTGTACCTCGGCCCGTCGCTCAAGCGCCTCGGTGAGCTCTACGAAGCCAAGGGCGATCGCGAGAATGCGATCAAGCAGTACACGCGGTTTGCGGAGCTCTGGAAGAGCGCGGATCCAGAGCTGCAGCCACAGGTGGCGGCGGTGCGGGATCGGCTGCGGAAGCTGACACCGGTGGAGCGGCCGCGGTGAGCTCAAACCTCCGCGACCAGCTCCAAACCACCCTGAGCGGCAGCTACACCATCGAGCGTGAGCTTGGTGGCGGCGGCATGAGTCGCGTGTTCCTCGCCGAGGAGACGCAGCTCAGCCGCAAGGTAGTGGTGAAGGTGCTGAGCACCGAACTCGCCGCCGAAATCAGCGCCGAGCGTTTTCAGCGCGAGATCAAGACAGCGGCGTCGTTGCAGCAGGCGAACATCGTGCCGGTGCTCACAGCGGGAAACGCCGGCGGCGTGCCGTATTTCACGATGCCGTATGTGGAAGGCGAATCGCTCCGTGCGCGGCTGGGCCGCACCGGCGCGCTCAGCATCACCGAAGCGGTGAAGGTGATGGGCGACATCGCCCGTGCGCTGGCGTACGCGCACGAGCGCGGTATCGTGCATCGCGACATCAAGCCCGACAACGTGCTGCTCTCGGGCGGTACGGCGGTAGTCACCGATTTCGGAATCGCCAAGGCCATCACGGCCGCGCGCACAGATGGTGGCGGCAAGAGCCCAACGCTCACCCAACTCGGCACCGCGCTCGGCACGCCCGCGTACATGGCGCCCGAGCAGGCGGCGGGTGATCCCAGCACGGATCACCGCGCGGACTTCTACGCCTTTGGATGCACGGCGTACGAACTGCTGACCGGGCGACCGCCGTTCATCGACAAAACTCCGCAACGCCTGCTCGCTGCACATATGGGCTTGGCGCCAGAGGCAGTCACGAGCCTGCGCCCGGATGTGCCGCAGCAGCTGGCGGAACTCGTGATGCGCTGCCTGGAGAAGGAAGCGCCGCGCCGCCCGTCGACCGCGGGCGAGATCATCGCATCGCTGGACGCCGTGTCGACAGCGAGCGGTGGAAGCCATGCGTCGATGCCGCCGGTGCTCCTTGGCGGCACCGCAATGTTCCGCAAGGCGCTCGCGATCTACGGCATCGCGTTCGTGGCTGTGGCGATTCTTGCGAAAGCCGCCATCGTCGGCATTGGACTGCCGGACTGGGTGTTCCCGGGTTCGCTCGTGGTGATGGCACTCGGGTTGCCAGCGATTCTTTGGACGGGATACGTGCAGCGCGTGGCGCGCCGAGCAGCAACCGCGACGCCGACGTACACACCAGGTGGCACGTCGGCCGTGCGGCACGGCACGATGGCGACGATGGCGCTCAAGGCGGTTCCACACGTGAGCTGGTACAAGACGGCGCGCGGTGGCGCGTACGCGCTTGGCGCATTTGTCCTCACCATTGCCGCTTTCATGGCGATGCGCGCATATGGCATCGGGCCTTTTGGTTCGCTCATTGCCAGCGGACGGGTGGATCGCAACGCACTGCTGGTGTTCACGGACTTCGCCACAAGTGCCACGGACTCCACGCTCGGGCGCGTGGCAAGCGACGGGGTGCGCGCAGGCCTCGCGCAATCCAACGCCATTCGTGTGATGGATGTGGGCGCGACGGCGGCAGCGCTCGGCCGCATGCAGCGGCCTGCGGGTTCGCGTGTGGATCTGGCCACGGCGCGGGAGATTGCGTTGCGCGATGGCGCGCGCGCGATTGTGGACGGCGAGGTGACCGGACTCGGCATCGGTTACCTCTTCGTGCTTCGCTTGAAGTCGTCCGATGGAGGCGCCGATCTCTGGTCAACCCGGCTGACGGCCGATGACGCCCGCGGACTGATTGGCGCAATTGACGACGCAACGCGACAGCTTCGCGGGAAGCTGGGTGAATCGTTGAAGCGGGTGCAATCGGCCCCGGCGCTGGCGGAAGTGACCACGGGATCGCTCGAGGCACTGCAGCGATACAGTGATGCCGAGCGGGCGTCCGCGGTGCGCGATTTTCTGGGAGCCCGGCGGTTGATGCGTGAAGCGGTTGCGATTGACACGGGGTTCGCCGAGGGTTGGCGACGCCTTGCAGTCATTCTGGCAAAATTCCCGGGACAGCGAGCGGCGATTGATTCGGCATCGCGGCGTGCATACGAGGCGCGGCAGAGACTGAGTCCGCGTGAGCGCGACCTGGCGACCATTGCCTATTTCCAATACGGGCAAGGTGCAGATCGCGTTAAGGCACTGGCAGCCTATGAAGCCTTGCTCGCGCGCGGGGACAGTTCGGCGCTCGGCGAACATGCGCAGATGTATTGGAACCAACGACAGTTTGCTCGCGCGGAGAGTCTCAATCGTGCCCACGTGGTGCGCAATCCTGGCGACCTGCCTTTTACAGGAAACCTGATGAGCCTGCTGCGTACCCAGGGCAAGCTTGTTGCGGCAGAATCTCTGCTCAACGAAATGAAGGCGCGGTTTCCGGGAAACCGACGGCCGCACCTCTACTCCATGTGGCTGATGTACTCGAAAGGCGATCTCGCTCAGTACGGCCGCTCGCTGGACAGTGCACGGCGTGATCGTGACCCGTTCGATCCCGTGATGGTTCAGACCATGTGGAGGGGTTACACGCTTGTGACTGGCCGACTCTCGGACTGGCGCGCTGCTGGCGAGACGTTGAACTCCGCTGTCGAAGAGGTATCAGGAGCGGCCGCGCGCGCGAGCAATTCCGCAGCGGCCGCCGACCGATTCATCACGACGTTTTTCGTGGCCGGATCCGCCACAAACGAGCTTCGTGAGTTTCGTACCGCGCTGGCGTCCGACGATGGCTTTGGGCTAAACATCTCGCTCGCCCTGGCACTCGCGGGCGACGTTGCCGGCGCAAAAGCGCGACTTGAGCGGCTTGTCGCGACGCTGGACACCACGAGGCTTCGCACTGCTCAGCCATTCCTGCACAACGCCCGGGCGTGGATTGCGTACGCCGAAAAGCGGTGGGATGATGCCGTTCGTGAGTTCCGCGAAGGCGATCGCCGGCCGGATGGGCCGGTAGACCGTTGCACCATCTGCCTTCCGGTCGTGTTGGCGACTGTCTTCGATGTGGCAGGTCAGGCAGATTCCGCAATTGCAAACTATGAGAAGTTCATCACTACACCGCTCCACGATCGGTGGGCTGAAAACACGGATGGGATCGGACTCCCGCGGGCCCACGAGCGGCTCGGCAGTCTCTACGAGGCCAAGGGCAACGCACAGAAAGCCGCCGAGCATTACGCCAAGTTTGTAGAGCTGTGGAAGAACGCCGACCCCGAGCTGCAGCCGCGGGTGGCTGAGGCCAAGGCGCGGCTCGCCAAGCTGGGTGTTGTGGAGCAACCAAAGAAGTAGAAAAAGGCAGCGCCCTTCCTTCCGAGCCACCGCGCTGCACAATTGAAGGTGTGAGCACAGCCATCGCTCCGAAACGCATCCTGATCCCCGGCCTCGCCGCCGGCCTCGTGCTGAACGTGATCGACTTTGTGTCGAACATGTTTCTGCTGGGCGGCCGCACGCAGAACGACCTGCTGGCGGTGAACCCCATTCTTTGGGACGCGCTCAACCGGCCATCGCTGATTGCCGTGTTTGTGGCCATCGATTTTGTGCTCGGCTTCCTGCTGGTCTGGCTCTACGCCGCGATTCGCCCGCGGTTCGGTCCCGGGCCCGCCACCGCCATCCGGGCCGGACTCTTTGCCTGGCTCCTCTCCACCCTGATGTGGTCGTTCTTCTACCTCATGGGTGTCTATTCGGGGGCGACTTTCGCCCTGAGCGG
>SXGU01362498.1_pt1 | contig 10482 bp, 4 predicted proteins | sample 3174531 | NCBI WGS metagenome assembly SXGU01 (sample SAMN11356863, study PRJNA531348) | freshwater metagenome | isolation source: freshwater sample F1-140 | place: China: Fuxian Lake, Yuxi | collected 2017-12-25 | reverse complement strand
TGTGGGAGTTTTTCTGGCCCTTGCTGGCTGGTGCCCGTTTGGTCGTGGCCAGACCCGAGGGACACAAGGATCCTGGTTATTTGCTTGACCTGATCGACTTGCAGCGGGTTACCACCCTGCATTTCGTTCCCCCCATGCTGCATGTATTCCTTGAGGTGATGGACAAGGAGAGGGGAGCCTCTTTACGTCGGGTCATCTGTAGTGGTGAAGCACTACCGTATGACCTGCAGCAGCGTTTTTTCTCTCTGTCCAATGCCGAATTGCACAATCTTTACGGGCCTACAGAAGCCGCCGTGGACGTAAGCCATTGGGTTTGTCATCCGAACAATGGCCTCAGTACCGTGCCTATCGGTCAACCGATAGCCAACACTCAACTCTACATTCTGGATGCCTTGTCCGAACCTAGCCCGCAAGGCGTGCCGGGCGAGTTACATATCGGCGGCATTCAAGTGGGGCGGGGTTATCACAACCGGCCTGAACTGACACAGGAGAAATTTATTCCCAATCCCTTTGCCGAAGGACGCTTGTACCGAACCGGTGATCTGGCCCGCTTTCTGCCCGACGGGAATATCGAATTCCTGGGCCGTATCGATCATCAGGTCAAGATACGCGGTTTTCGTATCGAGTTGGGTGAAATCGAGGCTGCACTGAGTCAGCATTCTGCCGTGCAACAGGCTGTCGTGCTGGTACACCAGGATCGGCACGGAGACAAGCAGTTATATGCCTACCTGGTGACTGATCCGGAATGGGGTGCGGAGGAGGAAGGGCAAGTGGAAGAGCATGTTGCCCTCTGGCAAACCCTGTATGAAGAAACCTATCGACAGGCTGAGGTGACCGACGATCCCACCTTCAACATCAGTGGTTGGAACAGCACTTATACCGGTCAGCCCATTCCAGCCAGCGAGATGCGTGAGTGGGTGGGGGGAACAGTGGCCCGCATTTTGGCACTCAAACCCCGTAATGTGCTGGAACTGGGGTGTGGAACCGGTTTGTTGTTGTCACGGGTTGCTCCACATTGCGAAAGTTACATCGGGGCTGATATTTCTGAAACCGGGCTGAACCACATCCGTTCCTTTCAGGCCAGTGTGCCGGGGCTTGACAAGATGACCCTGTTGCATCGGGGAGCGCACGAAACGGATGATCTTGCGACCAACAGTGTCGATACGGTGGTCATCAACTCGGTCATTCAGCACTTCCCTGATGCCGACTATTTGATTCGGGTGATTCAGGGAGCTGCCCGTTTGGTGCGGCCGGGAGGACATCTCTTCGTGGGCGATGTGCCCAACCTGTTGCTACGGGAAACTTTTAATGCCTCGGTACAGTGGTTCCGTGCCAGTGATGAGGACACCGTAGCTCAAATCTGGCAGCGGATGCGGCAACAGATGGATGCCGAAAAGGACTTGCAGTTTGCCCCGGCCTTTTTCGTTACCCTGGCCCGTTATGTCCCCGGGTTGACTCATGTCCAGATACTGCCCAAACCCGGTTATTCCCGCAATCAACTGACCTTGTTCAGGTTTGATGTCATTCTCCATATCGATACTCCGGAACAACCTGTTCCCATACCGGCGGACAGTCCTGATTGGCAGGCGGACGGTATCACCCGGGACTGGTTGAGGCAGTATCTCTCCGGTCAACGTCCTGCCTTGTATGCGATACGTCGCATTCCCAATGCCCGCCTGGTGCAGGAGGCCGCAACGCTCGAACGACTCCGGCAAGCCGACAGCAGTCAGAGGGTGGTGGACATCCGACCATTCCTGACAGTGGGCGAATCGGTGGGGATCGAACCGGAGGATTTGAGTCGATTGGCTGAAGAATTGGGCTATAGCATGGAGTTGAGTGCGGTCAATATGGATGAACAAGGTAACTATGATGCCTTGTTCGTGCGCAACGATCAGAATGAAATCCCCTATTCCTTCGGTACCGGGATGCCGCAGGGGCATTGGCGTGACTACGTTTTTAACCCACATACCGCCAAGGTCAGCAGAATGTTGGTCCCCCACTTGAAGCATTTCCTGGGTGAGCGTCTGCCGGATTACATGGTGCCAACGGTTTATACCTTGCTGGAAACCATGCCCTTGTCACCTTCGGGCAAGATCGACCGCAAGGCCCTGGAGAAACTTTCACAGGACGCTCATCCTGCCCGGGAGACCGTTTTCATTGCAGCACATGATCCACTGGAAAAGGCACTGGTTCGGATTTGGGCCGATGTACTGGATGAAACGCATGTCGGTATCGAGGACAATTTCTTCGTGCTGGGAGGGAATTCGCTCAAGGCCATGGTGGTGGCGAATCGTTTGCAGAAGTTGTTCAACAAGGCCTTGCCACCATTGGTTGTGTTCAATGCGCCGACTGTTGCGGGTCTTGCGATACACCTGAAGGAGCTACATCCTGATCTGGATATGACCCGGGCGGATATGAGCGAGGCAAGCCAGACAGAAAGGGAGGAAGGTGAAATTTGAGCAATATGGCCAACCTGTCTGAACTGGAAATCCTGCTGACCGAACTCGAACGGCTGGATATCAAACTGTGGGTGGAAGGTGACAAACTGCGTTTCGACGCGCCCCCGGGGGCACTGACGACCGATTTGCGCTCCCGATTGCAGGCCAGCAAACCGGCTTTAATCCAATGTCTGGTACAGGCGGGCATCCACGCGCCGGGAGATGGTTTTCCCTTTTTGACCGATCTGGAACGGGCGGGTATCCATCCATTGTCCTTTGCCCAGCGTCATTTCGGTTTGATCCAGCTTCGCCATCCGGAGGCGTGTTTCTACAACGTGCCATTCGGCTTCCGCATCAAGGGATTGCTTGATGTCGATGCCCTGCAAAAAAGTCTGGATGCCCTCGTGGGGCGACACGGGTTTCTGAGAACCACTTTGCAGAAGGTTGAAGGGGAAATCAGGCAGGTGGTAGCCACAGCGGGAGTCATGGCGATTCGGCAGGTCAGTCTGCAAGGTTTGTCTGGCCCGGAACAACAGGCGGGCATCGAACGCGAGATTCAGATCGAATGCCGTACTCCGTTTGATCTGACTTGCGACTGTACTTTGCGGGTTCGTTTGTTATCCCTGACCGAACAACATCATGTATTAGTGTTGTGTTTGCATAATACCTTGTTCGACACCGGTTCCCTGAGGGCCGTATTGCACGAAATCGGGCATTACTATGCGATGTTTACCGGGGTGGTGCTGTCTTCTACCCTGCCCGCGTTGCCTATGCAGTATGCCGGTTGTGTGCGCTGGCAACAGGCTCAACTGGCAGGAAATCTGGAATCCCGCCTCTCATACTGGCGTGACTGGTTCAAACAGGGGGAGCCTCCAGCACTGACTCAGATAATCGCGGGTCAGGAAACGCCTTCAGAAACGTTCGTGGCGGCTACCTCGTGGTGCGAGTTGACGGCCGATTTGACGGTCAAACTCAAGCAATTCAGTCAGGAACAGGGTGTCAGCCTTTTCATGACGCTGGTCTCTGCCTATGCACTGGCACTCTCCCGGTACAGTGAACAGACCGATGTAGTGTTGGGAACCACGCTGGCCAATCGCAATCACTGGAAACTGGAGCCTTTGGTGGGTTCACTGCTCAATATTCTGGCTTTGCGTTTTGATTTTGGCGAAACGATGGATTACGGTAGCGTACTGCAGCAAACCCGTCATGTCGTATTGGCGGCCTTTGCTCATCAGGATATACCGTTCGGTGTCATGGCACCGCTGTTGGCACCGGATGCACCAAGAACCACGCCATTGTTTCGTACCGTGTTCAGTTTTTTGGGGGAGCTTTCCCGGGATGAGTTGAAACTGGCGGGAGTCTCGGTTGAATTCATGGAAGAAATACACGGGGAGTTCATGTTCCCTGACCTGTACCCGACCGTATGGGAAAGGCAGACACCGGACGGTCTGGCCTTGACCAGTTGCTGGCAGTACAAACAGGGATACCTGCCGGAAACCACGGTTTTGGCAATCATGGCTGATTTCAGGGGCATTTTGGCCGACATGGTCGAATATCATGGAAAAACCGACGCATCACTGGCGTTTCATGAAAACAAAAACGGCATCATGTCTGATGGAATCAGGCACTTGTGATTGATGTTTTGGCTTATTGCCGTTACGCTTTGCCACTCGCTTGATATTGATGGCTGTTACCCAGCGGCCATCGGGAGTTTCGGGAGCCCTGATTCCAGAAAATTTCACTTACTAACCCATCTTAAAGAGCAAAAACGGGAAATTACTATGTCAAAAATCACGATAAGGCACTCCATATTGTCGTTAGCCGTCCTGACGAGTATGGGAGGCTTGATGACTTTGAGGGTCGCTCAGGCAGGAGAGGGGGGGATGACCCTGGCGGAGGCGGTCAAAATGACTCTGGATCTGTCTCCGAGTCGCTATATTCAGCAAGCCGGGGTGAATCAGGCCAAGGCTGCTGTAACCATCAACGAAGGGGTGTTCAATCCTACGCCGTCTGCCGGTTTTAACGTCGGGCAGAACTCGGTACCCCTGGCATCCGTGCCATATGTTGCAATGGCCAACGGACCGTTCAGTCAGTACATTTTCGAGACCGTTATAAACACGGATGGCAAACCGGTCAATGTGGTAAGAGGCTATGGTCCGGGTCCTGATACCCCTTTTCGCTATCAAAACACCGACGTGGCATCCTTTCATGCCGAAATGAGTAAATTGTTCCAGAATGGTGTCAGTGCCAGCGTGGGCGTTTTGAATACCCGAATCGTTCAGCGTAACCTGAGTACCGTCAGTCGTCCCAACGCCAACAATGCCCAGGTGAGTCTGAACGTCAATATTCCACTGCTCAAGAACAGCGGCACCGTATCAGCCTCGGGTCGTCTGAATGCGGCCCGCAAGCAGGAAGAGGCAGCGACCAACGATTACAAATTTTTTCTGACCGCACTGGCCAATGGAGCCATCGCGGCTTATTGGGATTATCGACTGGCAGTGGACAGTCTGGCTATACGGGAAGCTTCGCGTGACCGGGTGATGCGCATTACCAACGAGGTCAATAAATTTGTGACCGACCCCGATCCCCGCAAGGAGGCCCGGTTGCGTGAACAGTTGGCACAGGTCATTTATACGGCAGAAGGTGCCCGGATCAACAAAAACCGCACCGTGAATGACTATAAGCAATTCATGGAAGCGGCCAAAACCAATTTCGCCTTGACGCTGGGTGTTCCCCCTGAACAGTTCAATACCATCAGAATGCCCAGTGAAGAGATACCGGACGGTATCATCCCGTCGAGTACCGATCTGAATAAACTGCGGACTGACTGGAGAAAGTTTGCCATTGAAAAACGACTGGATCTCGAAGCAGCCCGCCAGCGTCAGCAAGCGGCTGATTTTCTGGTTAAAAAGGCCGAGCGGGATTTGTATCCACAGCTGGATTTGAGTGGCAGCATTGGCTACCAGGGCCTGCAGGAAGGCAATCGTTTCGATGATATGTGGAATGCCTACGGCTCCAATGTTCATAATCCCAACTGGTCGACCGGACTCGAATTCAGGTACCCGCTGGGCAACCAGGTGGCCCGTGGTACTTTTGATGCCTCCAATGCCCAGCTTCGTCAGGCTGAGCTGTCCGTTTACCAGAAAACCCGGGAAATCGATGCCACCATTGACATCAATGTCGGTCTGGTAGAGCGATATATCGAAACCATCACGAAGGCTGAACAGGCCAGCAAGGAACTGAAAGATGCACTGGCGGCCTGGAAACGTACGCCCTTGACCGATCCCTCGGCCATTCTGGGTATGTTACAGACCGAAGCCCAGTACACCGAGTCTCTGCTGGCCATTCTGAATATCCGTACCGAGTACGCCAAACTGGTAGCGGATATTCGTTTCAAAACAGGGCTTTTGGGTAATAACGGTGACTCCATGGAAGATTATGTCATCAACTTTAGCGAAATCAGCAAATTGCCGATCTAAGGCAACCCGGCAAACGGACGAGTGGTCACGAGCGGGTCTTGTGGTCATTCGTCCTGTTTCCGCGAATATTACGGGATAGGGCTTGAAACGACTTTCCATTCTGTCCGGGTGAGGCCCGGTATATGCCGGTTAATCCAACCTGGGGGGCTTGATGATGGCCCCTTTTCTGTTTTCAAAAATCAAGATGTTGTTACTGGCCGTATCCTCAGTGCGCATCGATGTCTGCTTTACCCGGAGGATTCCATGGCTTTTCTGATGACCACAGCCCTTGCAGGTGCTGCTTCGGCGGCATTGATCTTTGAAACCAAGCGCAATAAACATACTCGCATCAAACTGGCGGAGTTATCTCCCCCTCGTGAAGAGGTAAGGGATCTCGTCTCTATTTCGGCTGATCCGGTCAGGCAAAAAGTGTTGACCTTGAAAAACCGGATTACGGAGACCCTCTACGCTCGGGATGACCAGTTTCAGTCCTTTGTCAGGGACAAGGTTGATCCTCTCCTGATGGGAGGTAATACCAGAAATCAGCAGATGTTTGAATTCACCGGTGATGACAAGCGGGAGTTGAGTCCCAAGGAGAAGTTGGGTAATCGACGCATGGGCCTGGCTGTGGCGGGAGTCAGTCTTTACAGTTTGAGCGTTGCGACCGGGTTGCCCCTGTTGCCAGCCGTAGTGGTCATCGGTATTTACAACCTGTGGCCCTGGTTCAAGGAAGCCTACGAAACGGCGGTTGAGGAGAAAAAACTCAAAATTATCCACATGCTGGGGCTTTACTTTGGCTGCATGTGGGTCGGGGGATTCTATCTGGCCGGCATACTGGGTTCCCTGTTTGCGGTCGTCTGCACCAAAACCCATCAACTCACCCAGATAACGGCTCGCAAGGGTTTGACCAATGTTTTTGGCCAGCAACCTTCCCAGGTCTGGATCGAGGTCGATGGGGTGGAGGTTGAAATCCCCTTCGAGGACATCAAGCCCGGTGATACCCTGATGTTGTGTAGTGGTCAGATGGTGCCGGTGGACGGTGTTATTCTCACTGGGGAGGCCCAGGTTGATCAGCATCGTTTGACGGGTGAATCACAGCCGGTCGAAAAAACGGAAGGTGATATGGTTTTAGCTACCAGCGTCATTATTGGTGGCAAGATCAGGGTCAGGGTAGAGAAGGCCGGCAGCGATACGGCAGCAGCCCAGATTGCCAGCATCCTGCAAAACACCGTTAACTATGATTCTGACCGGATGGGGAGTTTCCTGGCCAGTACCGAGTATACGCTATGGCCCATGCTGGCTGGCGGGGCCTTGGGTTGGCTGGTGGCCGGGCCAGTCGCCGGCATGGCCATACTGGGTTGTAATTATGTCGTGGGCATCGTTCCCTTGCGCATGATTGCGCTGCTTAATGCCCTGAACTCCGGTTCGCAGCGTGGTGTACTTGTCAAGGAAGGCAAAGCCCTGGAAATGATCAACAAGCTCAATGTACTTGTCTTCGACAAGACCGGAACCCTGACGCAGGAACTGCCCCATATTGTCCGTATCCACACCTGTAACGGATTTACGGAAGATGAGGTACTTACCCTGGCAGCCACCGCCGAGCACCGACAGACGCATCCCATCGCCTTGGCCATCCTCGAAGCGGCTGAAGCTCGACAGTTGCAAACCCTGCCCATCACCGACAATGCCTATGAGGTCGGTTATGGTCTCAGGGTCTACCTTGAAGAAGGGGAGATCATCGTCGGCAGCCAGCGATACATGACGATGGAAAATGTCGCTATCCCGGATGCCATGAATGTCCTGATCGAAAGTTGTCGTGACGAGGGGCAATCCCTGGTTTATGTGGCCAAAAACGGCATTCTGGCCGGAGCCATCCAGATGGATGCCACGCTGCGCCCCGAAACGCCGGAAGTCATTCGCTGGTTCAAGCAGTTGGGTATCAAGATTTACATCATGTCAGGTGATCAGGAATCGCCCACCCGCAAACTGGCAGAAACACTGGGTGTCGATGGTTACTTTGCTAACGTGTTGCCGGATGGCAAGGCCGCCCTCATAGAAAAACTTCAGGCGGAGGGGGCTACGGTAGGCTTTGTGGGAGACGGCATCAATGATGCGGTGGCGTTACGCAAGGCGGATGTTTCGATCTCTTTCCGTTCGGCGACCAACGTGGCCAGTGACAACGCCCAGATCGTATTGATGGACGATAATCTCAAACAACTCGAAGTGTTGTTCGATTTGGCAAAAGGATTCAACCAGTCACTGGAAAAAAACCACAAGCAGGCCGTGACCATGAGCCTGATAGCCGCCGCCAGTGCCCTGTTACTGCCATTCAAGTTCCTGATCGTCGAAGGGCTTTGGGTGGTGGAGTTTGTCTCAGGTATAGGGATTGCCACCCGACCCATACCGGTATCCGGTGAAATAACCGATCAAGCGGGATTGGTTGATTCGGCCAGTAAGCAGTAAGCAGTGTCCCGGCTTAAATGGGTATCCGTTCAAATGATTGTTGTACTGACCCGGTAATTGCTCTAATGTAACGTCATCATCCATCAACCCTTAGAAGGAGGGATAGACATGACTTTACGGAATGCCTTTTACGCCCAGTCGGGGGGCGTTACCGCCGTCATCAATGCATCGGCTTGTGGCGTGATCGAAACAGCCCGTCGTCATCCGGATCGGATGGGCAAGGTTTATGCGGGGCGTAACGGCATCATTGGCGCACTGACAGAGGATTTGATCGATACCAGTCAGGAATCACCGGCCGACATTGCCGCACTCCGGTATACTCCGGCTGGAGCCTTTGGTTCCTGCCGTTACAAGCTCAAAGGTCTGGAAGAAAACCGGGCGCAGTATGAGCGACTGATTGCAGTCTTCAGGGCGCATGACATAGGTTATTTTTTCTACAATGGCGGCGGTGATTCCGCCGATACCTGCCTCAAGGTCTCACAGCTTTCAGAGCGTCTCGGTTACCCCCTGCAGGCGATTCATATCCCCAAAACGGTCGATAATGACCTGCCTTACACCGATAACTGCCCTGGTTTCGGTTCCGTTGCCAAATATATTGCCATTTCAACCCGCGAAGCCAGCTTTGATGTCGCCTCCATGGCGGCCACCTCCACCCGGGTATTCATTCTGGAAGTCATGGGTCGTCATGCCGGCTGGATAGCCGCTGCCAGTGGTTTGGCCGTGGATGACCGGCATGATATTCCCCTGGTCATCCTGTTTCCTGAAATTCCCTTTCAAGCCGAATCCTTCCTGGCTCAAGTCGAACGGTGGGTCAAAACACGCGGTTACTGCACGGTGGTGGTCTCTGAAGGGGTCAAAAATACGGCAGGGCAATTTCTGGCCGATGCCGGTCAGCACGATGCCTTCGGTCATGTTCAGTTGGGTGGAACCGCTCCGGTGCTGGCCAACCTGGTCAAACAATCCCTGGGATACAAAAATCACTGGGCGGTAGCGGATTACCTGCAACGGGCGGCGCGGCACATTGCCTCCAAAACCGATGTAGAGCAGGCCTATTCGTTGGGACAGGCCGCTGTCGAACTGGCTTTGCAAGGGGCTAATGCCATCATGCCCTGTATCGAACGGCTTTCCGATACACCCTACCGCTGGCAGATTGGCCAGGCCCTCTTGTCCCGGGTCGCCAATGTCGAACGCAAAATGCCGCGGGACTTCATCAGTGAAGACGGTTACCGCATCACCGAGGCCTGTCGTGCCTACCTGAGCCCCTTGATCGAAGGTGAAGATTATCCGCCTTACCGGGGGGGATTACCGGATTATGTGGCACTTAAAAACTGGCCAGTGACCAAAAAACTGGAACAGCCCTTCGCCCTTTGAGAGTTTCCAGGGGAACGCGGGCATTTCCCTGCAATCGTCAGCTCCTTTGCCTGCCCGCATCCATACCGTCATACGGTCACAATTAAAATAAAACCGGAGGAAAAATTGTATGCTCAACAACCTCGTCGCCGTGGCCCAGGATGGCTTACGGTTGGTTCTTCAGGATAACCGGTGCAAGCTAATTGCCCTTTTCGGTGTCATCCAGTTGCTGCTGGTCGGGATATTTGTTGGTTTCGGAGCCGGCTTTGCCTTCGCCGCTGCACTGGCTGCCCTGATTTATGGCATTTTGTCGATTACCTGGATCAATGCTCAATCACCGGGCAACGAACGCATGGTTGAAATTGCTTCAGCCATCCAGCAGGGAGCCCAGGCTTATCTGAATCGCCAGTACACCACCATTGCCGTGGTAGGCGGTATCCTGTTTTTCGTAATGGGAGTCGCTTTGGGCTGGCCCATCGCCATCGGGTTTGCATTAGGGGCCGTGTTATCGGGTATTACCGGCTACATCGGCATGAATGTTTCGGTGCGTTCCAACTGCCGTACCGCCCAGGCGGCCCATCAGGGCATGAATGCCGCCTTTACGGTGGCTTTCCGTGGCGGTGCCATTACCGGGATGCTGGTGGTCGGACTGGGTCTCATGGGTGTAGCAGGTTACTACATCATTCTGAAAACGGCCGGTGTGGCCGATCCGCTGCATGCCCTGGTCGGGCTGGCCTTCGGGGGATCGCTGATTTCGATCTTTGCCCGTCTCG
>SXGU01529430.1_pt1 | contig 10483 bp, 11 predicted proteins | sample 3174531 | NCBI WGS metagenome assembly SXGU01 (sample SAMN11356863, study PRJNA531348) | freshwater metagenome | isolation source: freshwater sample F1-140 | place: China: Fuxian Lake, Yuxi | collected 2017-12-25 | reverse complement strand
GTGGCATACGGGCCGCGCAGATAAGGCGCAAAACCCGCCCCAAACTCAAGGTGGCCCGATCCGGCGATATCGCCCGGACCATATGACTTATTGATTTCGATGCCCTCTGCCGAAACAAAACCATTGCCCGCAACAGGCCGTGGCTTCAAGTCCGTTTCCAGCTCCAAATTTGCAAAATCCTTTCTCATGGCTGCGGTGTTTTTTCGAGTTCGAGCCTGTCGATTTCGGACTTTTCGGCCAGGCGCCTTTCAATGATCGGGGTGATCAGCGTCTTTCTCGGCTTGATTTTTACAAAAGGATAGATTTCGAGGTTATCGGCCATGCGGTCTGCTTTATTGGGGAATTTATTGGTTCCGAGGAGGATCTGCCTGCCATCTGCAAAACGCTCCTGTTCCCGGGTGTCGCTTTCGGCAATCTTTTTCTGGATCTTGCCCGACTTCAATTGTGCGATCAAACCGCCCGATTGTTCGATTTCCTTAAAAAGTGCCAGTGACTTTTCGGCAAGCTGCGCCGTCAACGATTCGATGTAGTACGAACCATCGGCGGGATTGGCCACCGCACCAAAGTGGCTTTCGTGCCTGAGGATCAGGAGTTGGTTTCGCGCAATCCGTTCGCCAAATTCATTGCTTTTGTGGTAGATCGCGTCGTAGGGCAGATTGGAAATCGCGTCGGCTCCTCCCAGGATGGCGCTCATGCATTCGGTGGTGGTGCGCAACATGTTGACATTGTAGTCGTAAAGCGTCTTGTTGCGCTTTGTGGGCGTGGCAAAGATGTGGCATCCGTGTGAAGTTCCGTATTGCTTTTCGATGAGTGCATACAGATGGCGCATCGCCCTGATCTTCGCGATCTCAAAAAAATAATTGGGCCCGATCGATACCTGCAGCGTCATTGGCGCGGCCATCTTGAAGCGGTTGAGGTATTCGTTGGAGTGGCAGAGCAGGTAGGCGATTTGCTGGACGATATTGGCTCCGGCGTTCTGGTAGAGCGTGCCGTCGGCCGAGATCGCATTGATAAACGGAAGTTGCGAACAGCGTTCGAGGACCTCAAAATTATCGCCTCCCGAATACCAGTTGCCGCTTCGTGCCAAGTGCCCGACAGGATCGGTGAGCAAAATCGTTTCGCAATTCCGTCTGGCAACCGCGTCGTTTATTTTTTTGGCATAGGCATCAGAGAGAAATCCCAGCCTGAAATAGAGTTGTTTTCCTTCGATGTCAAGCCCGTCAATCAACTGTGCCACGTCCACCGATTTGTCGTCAATGGTGAAGCGGATGCTGTCGGCGCCCCTGTTCAGGCAATCCTTGGCCCGCCGCGCCGATTTTTCAACGTCAAAAACAAAGATGTCCTGGCAAACCGCAAATCCTTCAGGGCCACCCGAAGTCACAGGGTTCCCGGCCTCGTCACCGTGATAAAAGGGCTTTACGCGGATGCCTTCGGGACTTTCCCACAGGACCGTCTCGGCATAATCGGCACCAGCCAGTTCAAACTGGATCTGCTGTTTCCACTGCTTCGAGGAAAGGGGTGGGAAGGAGGAGAAGAGGGACATTTGATTAGGAAATTTGAAAATTTGAAAATTTGAAAATGGGCCTTTTAAACGGCATTATAGCGTTGTATATTAATGTCCGCCCTTATTAATCATTAATTTTTAACGGAGTCTTCTTCAAACTCAATAATGTAAATGTCTTCGCTGTCGCGTTTCATGTAGTATTTTTCGCGGGCATATTTCTCGACCTGGTCAGGATTGGAGAGCAGCTTGATGTTTTCCTGGTCCTTGCGGATCTCGTCCTGGTAATATTCCTTGTTTTCCTCGAGCTCGTCGATCTGCGCGTCGAGTTCCCGATGGTCCAGCCACGAATAGGTGTCAAGGAAAAGCATCCACACAATGAAGAAAAGCAGCGCCCAAACGTATTTGTTGCTTATAAACCTGTACCAGCCTGTTTCCCTGAAGTTGCCCGACATGTTGATGATTTGGCCGTTTCCGGTCGCGTCTAAAGTAACAAATAATTACGAGATGCGCTGATTGATTACCGCGCGCACCACGTCGATGGCCACGGTGTTGTATTTGTCATTGGGAATGATGATGTCGGCAAAGGCCTTGGTGGGCTCGATGAACTGTTGGTGCATCGGCTTGAGGGTCGTCTGGTAGCGGTTTAGTACCTCTTCCATGTCGCGGCCGCGCTCGGCGATGTCGCGTTTGAGGCGCCTGATCAAGCGCTCGTCCGAATCCGCGTGCACGTAAACCTTAACATCGCATAGTTCCCGAAGTTCCGGGCTGGCCAGGATCAGGATGCCCTCGACGATCATGACCTTGCGCGGGTGCGTGACGATGGTGTCGTCGGTGCGGTTGTGCGTCACGAAGGAATAGACCGGCTGCTCGATGTTCCGGCCTGCCTTAAGCTCCCTAAGATGAGAGACCAGAAGGTCAAAGTCAATCGCACGGGGATGGTCAAAATTGATAAGGGAACGCTCATCATAACTCAGGTGGCTGTTATCTTTGTAGTACGCGTCCTGGTGAATGATGCCTACCTCGGTCTGCGGCAATTCGTTCATGATCTGGTGGACAACGGTCGTCTTGCCGCTGCCGGTCCCTCCGGCGATGCCAATGTTGAGCATAGGTTGTGGTTTAAGTTGACGCCGCAAAAATAGCAATCTTTTTTGGAGCTGTTCCGGCTGTCCGTTATATCTTTTGCAGACCTCGAAGGTTTTAAAAACCTTCGAGGTCTTTAGCTAAAGGATGCTTCGTCAGTTCGGCCTGCGGCCTCGGGTCGCTTCCATCCGGGCGAGGGGGTGGGGGTGGTGGAGGTGTGAGGAGGTTGGTCGCAGCACTCGCGGATGCTCGCTGCGCTCGCAAGTTTTTCGCTGCGCTCGCAGGATTACGCGCGGAGCGCGTGATCCTGGGGGGGTGATTCAAACGAATCTGCTTTGGCTGTCGCCAAAGCGATTTTTTGTTTGCCAAAATCCTTGTGAGCTGGCGCTCACGGATTTTGGCTAAACAAAAAATCCCCTCTGCGATGCAGAGGGGATTCGTTTGTCGGGGTGGCAGGATTCGAACCTGCGACCTCCTGGTCCCAAACCAGGCGCGATGACCGGGCTACGCTACACCCCGAAAAGTGCGTGCAAATATAGCGCTTAATTTCACGCCGGCAATACCGTGCGGCTTTTTCGCGAAAATTATTTTCCCATAGCCAAAAGCAATGCGCCGGCAGTTTGTCTTTTATGATTAAAGGTTACATTTGCAGCGCAAAAAACAACAAACATGAGCGATAATATAGAACAGGTAAAATGCCTGATCGTCGGGTCCGGGCCTGCGGGATATACGGCCGCCATCTACGCCGCGCGCGCCGATATGCATCCCGTCCTCTACACGGGTCTGGAGCCGGGCGGGCAATTGACCACCACAACCGAGGTTGACAATTTTCCCGGTTATCCGGAAGGCATCGACGGGCCTACCATGATGGTCCAGCTCCAGCAACAGGCTGAGCGCTTTGGAACCGATGTCCGCATCGGCATGGTGACGGCCGTCCAGCTGCACAAGGAAGTGGGCGGAATGCATAAGGTGATCGTCGACGGTACAAAGGAAATCCACGCGAAGACGGTCATCATTTCCACGGGTGCCACCGCCAAGTACCTGGGCCTGCCAAGCGAGCAGAAGCTGCGCGGCGGAGGTGTTTCGGCATGCGCGGTTTGCGACGGATTCTTTTACAAGGGACAGGATGTGGCCATCGTGGGGGCAGGGGATACCGCCGCCGAAGAGGCGACTTATCTGGCCAACATCTGCAAGAACGTGACGATGCTTGTGCGCAAGGATGTCATGCGCGCCTCAAAGGCTATGCAGCACCGCGTCGCCAACACGCCCAACCTGCGTGTACTGTACAATACCGAAGTTGATGAGGTATTGGGCGACCAGGTCGTGGAAGGCATCCGGATGCGGAACAATGTCACTGGCGAGACCAGCGAAATCGCCGTCACCGGGCTTTTCATCGCCATCGGACACAAACCCAATACCGATATCTTCAAGGGACAGCTAGATATGGACGAAACCGGCTACCTGATCACCAGCGGAAAAACCACCAAGACCAACCTTCCCGGCGTATTTGCCTGTGGCGATGTGCAGGACAAGGAATACCGCCAGGCCATCACGGCCGCGGGAACTGGTTGCATGGCGGCGCTGGACGCCGAGCGCTACCTGGCCGCGATAGAGCATTAAGATGTTTATAGAATCGAGAAAGCCCGGGTGATTCCGGGCTTTTTTTATATCCAACGTCCAATGTCGCGCGCGACATGGAAGTCATAAAGTCATAAAGTCATAAAGTCATAAAGCCATCAAATCTATAAACTACCGGAGTATAGATTCAAACTGACAACCGGTGACCGAAAACTGACAACTTAGTTCGATACCTTGCTTGCCCGCTTCCTTATGCTGGAATTGCCGGTAAATTTGCGGATCTCGATCTTGGTCTGCTCGCCGTGGAGTTCGATTTCGGCCTTGCCTGACGCATCAATGGTCGCATTGCCCGTCACCGCAAGGCTGCAGTTGACATTGTCCTCGGTGACCATATCGGCGTTCTTGGCCGTCAGGTTCTTTCCGGTAAAATTTGCATTATTGCTCAGGCGCAGCTTCATATCAATGACATCGCCCTCGATCGTGGCGAGCGTCTTCTGGTACATGTCGAACTTGAGTTTTGGCGACGAGACCAGGGCTTTCATCTGTGCGTTATTGCTGAGCTCAACGATTGCATTGGCCGCGTTCAGGTTCATCTCTATCCTCGATTTGTCATTCGCCATCAGCGTAAAGGTCTTGGCCTTGAGTGTCGCGTAGATCCTGGCGCTGCCTGCGGTTTTGATCGTGAAATCGTCAAGGATAAGGTCGGTAAGGCTGGTGATGTGCGCATCGTCCTTGGCCACAAGCATCGAAAGATCGGCGGTATGGGTGACCTTGACGCTGAATTTCTTTGAGGAAGTCACCTCTGCCGAGGCGGCTACGCGCAACGTTTCGCCATTGAGCGAAATGCTGATGGCCTGGTGCAGGTTGTCATCGGCTTCGATCTCCACCCCGCATTGGTCGCCTTTTACAAGGAAAACCTCCACATTATCTTCGACTTCAATATTGGTGAAGTTGCCGATTTCCCGGCGGTCAACCGTCACATTGCGGGAACCTTTGAGCTTTTGGCCCTGGCCCGCCGCCGAAAATGCAAGGGTCAGCGTAATGAGCAGCGCGGTAATTTTTGACATAGGGATTCAAGGTATTGCGCAAATATAGCAAGATTCACAAATTTCAGGTCCTTTTTTCGCCCAACAGCATCTTGCGGTAATTGTCCATGGGAAAAGCGAAGCGGTAGTTCCGTCCGCGCAGGATCAGCATCGCATTGATTACAAAAGACGGAAAACGTCCGCCATACTTGTCAAGGTAGCTGTCGTAAAGTTTATTGTTGTAGTTTTCCACCACAAACGGGGCCATCATCTTGCTGTAAGTCAGGCCGATCTTGTACATGTCGGCACAAACATATTCGGAGAAATGGACGTAGGCGAGCGGGTTGCCTTCGCGCAGGTACTGGAACAGTTCGGTAACCGAAAGGGGTTGGATGTCGCCACTTTTGGTAAAATAGAGGTTTTTCCCGACGTCCATCATGATCCATTTGCTACGCTTTTCAGAATAAATTTCGCTGAAGGAGTGGCCGTGAACCGGCTTGTAAAAGGTTTCCACGCAGCCCCATTCCCGGACCCTGATATCGTTGATGAGACAAAAGAGGTTGAAGATCTGGGCATAGTCGCTGCAGATTCCGGCCTTCTGGGAGAACATTTTAATTAGCGTGGCCTCACTGGACAATCCAATCCCGGGGCCGCCCTGCACGCGCCGTCGGATGAATCGCGCGATTTCCATTGCGCGTTCAAACGTGTCCTGTTGCGGGTCAAGCGCGATCTCGCGGTTGATGTCGATAAACTTTTGCGGAACGTCGTGCCTGGAGTTGGAATCTGCAAATTCCGGAAGTTCCTCAGCGGGGCGCGCATTCCTGCAAATCAGCGCGAACCGAATGTAGAATAGCAAAGGATGCCGCATCAAGGCGCGCCTGAACTTTTTCCTGATCCCCATCCTGCAAATATACGCGAACAAAAAAAAACATCCCGGAAAGCCGGGATGTTTGTCAGATTTTGGAAACGCTTCCGCCGGAACTGGCGTCGCTCTTAAGCTTTTCTTTGGGATTGCTTGTATAATCGATGGAGCTGCCGGATGATGCCCTTGCATCGAGCCTTACCAACGGATGGACCGTTGTCGTGCTCCCGCTCGCCGATTTCGATTCAATGTCATTGGCCATCAGGTCGGACGCATCGAGAGAACTTCCGCTTGACGACGAAGTCACGAGTTTCAAGGCCTTGCCCCTGAGCTCTACCGAACTTCCGCTCGACGACTCGCTTTCGACCCGGTCGTATTCGACCTCCAGCTTCATCTCGCTCCCGCTGCTGCTTTTGGTGCGCAACGATTCGCCCCGGATGGGTTGGGTGGACCACAATTCCACTCCGGACGAGGATTCAAGCGACCGGATTTCGGGCATCGTCACGATCACTTTGCGCGATTTGACATCGATGAAACTGTTGTAATCCGAATAAATCTTGAGCACCCCGTTCTCCACGCTCGTCAGGATGTGCGGCTGTACGTTGTCGTCGGCCACGATCCTGACCATCTGCGGACCCTGGGAAACGGCGACCTCGATTCCGCTCGAGGCGTCGATTCCCGTAAAGGGTTCGACAATGTTGCGCGTCTCGGTGGTGACGTTTCCGCTTCCGCGGATACCCTTCACGTCGATCCCGCATGAGGCGGCCAGGGCTCCCAAGACCAGTATCGCAAGGTTTTTGGCTAAAAATTTCATATTACTGCTTTTTGATCTCTCCTTCGCTAACGTCCAGGATGAGCTTGTCGCCCTCCTCTTTGGTGTCCACCCGGACGGTCTCGCCGTTCACGGTAACCGTTGTGGTCACGGTGCTGTCCTGCGGATCCCCCATGCCCTCAACGTCTTCCCAGTCATTTTCGTCGGCGGGGCAATCCAGGCACATTACTTTGGTTTCATCAACCCGGTAAAGGTAATCGCCCGAATGGTGCAGATTGAAGAATCCGTTGTCGGAATCGTCATAATTCTGGATCGTTGAGTCCGGCCGGATAATGACACCTTCGGGTAAATATAGGTAAATTTCAACTTGCTGCCCGCGGTATTTGTTGTCCAGGTCGGTCAGCAGGTAATTGTCCAGGACCAGTTTTCCGCCGATGATTTCAAATCCGTAGCGGATCTTTTCGGCACGTTTGCGCGCCTCGGTCATCGATTTGCCCTGCGCCAGGCGCTCGATCTGCATGTAAGCCGTACCGTTATCAGACTTCAGTACATTGAGGCTTACCTGGTTGGAATAGATGAGTTCCTTTCCGGCCTCGTCCTGCGTGAACTGGAATTCTTCGCGGGATTCCACGTCTTTTGCAAAATAATCGTTGTACCTGAAGCGGATGTCAAGCGTATCGCCAGCCTTGATCTCCAGGGTTTCCTTGGAGACGATCTTGCCCTCGAAGGCAACTGCGGTCGCCTGCTTGACGCCAAAAGCAGCAAGTATTCCCACCGAAATCAGCCAAACCGCGAGCAGTGAATATTTGATCGGGTTGCCGATGGATTTCAGGTTGTTCACGAGCAGCTTCAGCCCGAGGATGAACAAAAAGAAGAACGGGATGCCGATGGCAAAAAAGCCCAACAGTGCAATGATCCAAAGCGGGACATCGGTGTAATTCACGGCATTGGCATAGTGGTGCATCGGCAACTCGGCAAGCGAGCTCGAGCCCACCGTGAACAACGCGATGATCAAGCCGGCGAGCGATACGATCGAGAAGACCACGATCAGCGCACCCAGGATCTTTGCCAGGACTTTGAAAACGCTCATGAAAGCATCGCCAAAGTTACCGGCAATCCGCCCCGCCCCGGTGCGCACCTGGTTTCCCGTGCGCTCGAAATTGGTGTTCTTGAACCTTTCCGACAGCGTCTCGTATTCCTCGCGGACCTTGCGCTCGATATTGGAAATCGTCACCGGTTCGCCGGTCATCTCCAGTTTTTCGGAGGTCGTGATCGCGGCAGGAGTCACGATCCATAGCACGATGTATGCGACCACGCCGGCGCCAAAGCCTGCAAAAACAAACACCAGGAAAAGTATCTTGAGCCAGACCGAATCGATGCCAAAGTAGTGACCTAGTCCCGTGGCCACACCACCCAGCATTCCTTTTTCGGTGTCGCGGTAAAGCTTTTTGCGACGCTTTACGTTGTCAAATCCGGGGATGGCCTGTGCCGTGCCCATGGCCGGTTCGTCCTCGATGCGGTAATCCTCCGGCTGGCCCATCACGGCGATGATCTCGTCGAGTTCCTTGAGGCTGATGACCTGCTTTTCGCTAACGTGCTTCTCGCTGATGAGTTCGGCGATGCGCATTTCAATGTCCTTGATGATCTCATCCTGGCCCGTCGAATTGGAAAGCGAGCGTTTGATGGCATCAAAATAACGGGTAAGCTTTTGGTAGGCGTCCTCGTCGATGTGGAAGAACATGCCACCTAAATTTATGTTTACAGTTTTGTTCATGACGCTTAGTTTTGGTTTTCGTTGGTTTGGATACCCGGTTGGAGGGTGATGATGTTTACGGCGTCCGACAGTTCGCGCCAGGTTCCGTTGAGTTCGGTGAGGAAGGTCTTTCCTATTTCGGTGAGCCCATAGTATTTGCGCGGTGGCCCCGACGTGGATTCCTCCCATCGGTAATTGAGCAATCCGTCATTCTTGAGCCTTGTCAGCAAAGGATAAACTGTACCTTCCACCACAAGCAGTTTTGCGTTTTTCAAAGTGTCCAGGATTTCTGAAGTGTATGCATCCTTTTCCTTGAGGACCGAAAGGATACAGAACTCCAGGACGCCTTTACGCATCTGGGCTTTTGTGTTTTCAATATTCATAACTCCACATTTGGTTTATTAATAAATTAGGGCAATCAGTGCGCAAGGACCACGCGCGCATCGTCAATTGACGGAGTGCGTGAACCGATGCAGGTAATCTTGGCGGTCTCATCCACGCTCAGGCTGATCTGTCCCAGCGTGTTGACCGTCATGTCCGAATTTCCGGTGGCCCTTACCAAGGCCTTTTGGGAAATCAGGTTGCGGGCCAGGCAAAGTGTACTTCCGCTCGCGTCGAGCCTTGCATAATCGGCTTTTCCGGAAAGGCTGACCTTTGAATTTCCGGTGAACCGTCCTTTAAAGGATCCGGTTTGCAGCCTTGCCGAGACTTTTGAACCGGACCGTGCAGCGATCGCCACCGAATTGGCTTCGAGGTTCCCGCTAATGGAGGCGCCATCGGTAAGTTTAATGGCAATCTTTTCCTGCGAAAGCCCGCCGGCGACCCGTATGCTGGCCTTGCTGGCGCGGATGCTGGTCACTTTTGGCGCGGCGATCTGGATGGTGGCGGTGCGGCCCGCATCGGCTGTTATTTTCAATGTGCCGTCAAGTGCCTCTGCCGATGCGTTGCCGTCCCCCTCTGAAAATGTAACCGAATACTCGGGACCTTCCTTAATGATGACGTTTACATTCCCTTCGGCCTCAATTTTGGTGAAAGGCTGTACTTGCGTTTGTGCTTGTGCGAGATGGGCCGCCAGGACCATGCTCAACGTTGTGATGATTTTCAACATGATTTTGATTTTTGATTGATGATTATTAATGAATGAATGATTACTGTTTATTTATCGCGCATGATTAGGGCGCGGTTTCCTGATGACGATTGAAACCCTACTTGATAAATTTGATCCTCAGCGGATATTGATAAGCTTCCCCGTTGGCGGCCTTGACCGATGCGTAGATCACAAGAAAAAATTCCGCGACCTTGAGCAGGCAAAAGATCAGCACTGCGATCAGTGCCACGACCGCGATTCCCGTAATATTGCCCATGGAAAGGTGGTGGCCCCAGTCGCTGCCGTCCACTACCTGTGACAGGGGTACGTTGCGAAACACCGAAAAGAGCAGGATAGGGATGGCCACTAGTGCCAGGCAGATGGTGTACAGAAAGACACTCAGCTGGAAGTTGATCGCCTCCTTGCCATTTTCATCCATGAATTGCGAATCCTTCCTGGCCGAACTCCAGATTATGAGGGGAAGGATGAAGTTCCCGAAAGGGAAGAAATACTGGCTCAATGTACTCAGGTGAGTAAGGAGGGCTACAGTCTTTTCGTTGTTGGTGATCATGATGATTGATTGATTGATTGATGATTGAAACTTGCTGCTAAACGACCGGTCAAAAAAATTGTTACAAATAATTTACTACTATCTACAGGCAACTAACTTCTATTAGCTTGTAATTTCTTATGCAAATATATATCTAAACTTTAGTATCTTGTTTTGCAAAGTACCAAAAGTTAACAAAGAATTAACAATGCTTACATTGTTTTTCTTTCTCTATATTGTAGCCCGGTATCAACATATTCAAGATGAAACCT
>SXGU01448993.1_pt1 | contig 10484 bp, 8 predicted proteins | sample 3174531 | NCBI WGS metagenome assembly SXGU01 (sample SAMN11356863, study PRJNA531348) | freshwater metagenome | isolation source: freshwater sample F1-140 | place: China: Fuxian Lake, Yuxi | collected 2017-12-25 | reverse complement strand
GGACAAGGCGCCCACGAAGGAAGACATCGTGGCAGCGTTCAAGCCCCTCAAGTGGGAGCCTGGCGTTGACACCTACCAGTCCGTGACCCGCGCGAAGGCGGCGGGCAACTTCGACATCGAAATCGATGGCGTTGGTTGAGCGGAGACCTGCGCGAAGATCCGTGAGATCTTCATGAAGGTCGATGGTGTCGTTGCGGCCTATCCCTTTGGCGATGACGCCAAGGTGACTGTGCTGACGAAGAAGTCCGACGGACTCACTGAAGCCTCAGTGACCAAGCTCCTCGAGGGCAACAAGGACTTCAAGCTCAAGAAGTTCCCGACGAAGAAGTCCTGAGATCAGAGCTCAGTTCTCGCACGCCGTGCGATTGCGCAGATCAACTGCGTCGATCGCGCGGCGTTTGCGTTTGTCACTGTCCGCAGTACGCGAAGATGCTCGCGGACTCACACCGGCCCTTGGGGTCATCAGCGCGGCTGCTGCGAGATGCGCAGAACCGCGCCGCGAGTGAAGGGGCCGGAGCGCGTTTCCTTGCTGCCGTCGGGCCAGCGGATTTCGACGTGCAACGCTTCGTCGCCCTGCGCGAGGCCGAAGTGCAATGCGAGTTCAGATTGCGAGAGGTAGGACGAGCCGGTGTGCACGAGGCGTTGCTGACGCCCACTGCGCGTGACGAGAGTGACCTTGGCCCCGATGGCGTCGGTGTTGGGCGCTTGGCCGGAGAGTTGAATGCGCAGTGCGCGCTCGGGGTCGGCGGCGTCGTTTCTGAAGAGCCGCAGCGCTCCGCCATTGGTCGTCGCAACAAGATCGAGGTCGCCATCGGCGTCGAGGTCTGCAGCCGCGAGCCCGCGCCCCACCATGGGCGTCGAGAAGGGTGCGCCAGCAAAGCGCTTCCAGTCCTCGAAGCGGCCTGCACCGCAGTTGCGCAGAGCCTGCAGTGGTTGTTCGTAGCTGATGGAGCCTTGCACATCCTGGATGTGTGGCTCGATGTGACCGTTGGCGAGTACGAGGTCCTGCAATCCGTCGGCGTCGAGGTCCGCGAAGAGCACGCCGAAGGTGAGCATGCGTGTCGTGACCGCGGCGACGCCCTCCTGCTGCGTCACATCGCGAAAGAACAGCGGAGCCTCCATGCGGTAGAAGGCGACGGGCTCGTTCGCGAAGTTGCCGATGGCGATGACGGGCACGCCGTCGTTCCGCGTGTCCGCCACAGCGATGCCCATGCCTGCACGGGTGCGCGCGTTCTCGTCGTAGGCAAGGCCTGCATCAAGGCCGCATTCACTGAATCTCCCGCCGCCCAGATTGCGGTAGAGGAAGTTCGGCTGCGTGTCGTTGGCGACGACCACATCGAGGCGGCCGTCGTCGTCCACATCCACGAGCGCGACTCCAAGCGACTTGCCCTCCTCATTGAACACACCGGCTTCGCGCGTGCGATCGGCAAAGTGGCCGCGCCCGTCACCGAGGAGGAATCGGCAGGAGTTGCCGTGGTATCGCTCCGGAATGGTGTAGCTCTTGCGACGGCCGTCGAGGGTCGCGAACACATCCGTCTCGGGCGACCACTTCACGTAGTTGGCGAGGATGAGATCAAGGTCGCCATCACCGTCAGCATCGAAGAAGGCGGCACTCGTGGACCAGTCGGGGCCCTTCCGGCCCTCAGTGTCAGTCCAGCCGGCACTGACGAGGCCCGCTGCATCGGTCACATCAGTGAAGCGCGGAGCGACGGGGCTGCTGTCATTCCTGAAGAGTCGCGCACCACCCCAGCTGCTGACGAGCAGATCGGTGTCGCCATCGCCGTCGATGTCCGCAGCGGCACCGCCCATGCCTTGGCAACGCAGCGTCAGGCCTGCGCTCTCCGGAGCGCTGTGGAAGCGCAGCCCGCCGTCGTTCAGGAACAGCGCGGACGTGGCGTCGCGCGCAGTCGTGGTGGAGCCGGCGAAATCCGTGCCATTGGGCACGAAGAGATCGAGGTCGCCATCGGTGTCGGCATCGAACAGCACGACGCCGGGCCCCATGCACTCGGGGAGGAAGCGCGACGGTGCGCCGTTCCGTGTGAAGGCGCCGCTCTGGTGGCGGAAGGCGAGTCCCGACTCCTGCGCGGGAACTTCGCTGAACGGCAGAGGTGGCAGCGCGGGCGTGACGGGATCAGGCGGGATGTAACGCTCCTGACGGATGACGGGCCCGGGCGCTGGCGCTGCGGGCTCCGGCAACAGGGCCACGACGAGAATGATCCCGCCCAACAAGGCCGCCGCGGCGAGCGGCAGATACACGCGCGGGCTCACTGCTGCTCCTGACCGTGGATGATGATGCGCTGACTCATGGCGTTGTCGTCCGGATGGTCGAGGCGGAACTTGAGTGTGAATGCGGCGGCGTCTTCATCGAGCTTGTACTTCTCGAAGGCACGCGCGGCTTCTTCACCCGCGCGGGCCAGCGCATCGCGGCGCTCGGGGTTCTTCTCACCGGCTGCGAGGCGCTTGTAGGCCAGTGAGCGTTGGTGGTGCGCCAGCGCATCCTCGGGATCGATGCGCAGCACCTCGAGGAACGCCTTCAACGAACTCTCGGCCTCGCCCCGTTCCCAGAGCGTGCGCCCGAGCAGCGACCATGTATCGCGACTGTCGGGGTAGCGCTCGAGGGTGCGGCGGAACGCAGCCTCTGCTTCGGCGATCCGACCGGACTCGAGGAGCAACTGGCCCCAGAAGAAGGCGCTGCGCGCATCCTCGGGAGCAACCTTCGAGGCTTGACGCAGCAGCGTTTCCGCTTCTGAAAGTGCGCCATCAGAAATGAGCACGCGGGCCTGATTGCGCCAGCCATCCACGCGCTTCGGCTCGGTCGCGGCCACCGCGCGGAACGCCTCGAGCGCGCCGCGCGTGTCGCCGTCGAGGAAGAGCCCGATGCCATAATCGTTCATGCGCATCCAGTCCGCGGACTGCAACACGCCGGGAGTGGTGGGCTTCGCTTCACGCGCTACGCGCAGACGGATGGCGTTCTCCGCGATGACTGTCACGGGGAGGTCCGGGATCTTCATGCCTTCGAACACGAACTCCACATAGGTGCGGTTGAACTTCCGCCAGCTCAGTGCGGCCTGCACGGTGAGTTCGCCCTCTGGCTGCGCTTCGGGGATGCGGAAGCGGTAGCGCGCGATGTCCGAGCCGCTCGGCGGGATCACGCTGGCGTAGACAGTGGCATGAATGTCCGCGACATTGCGGCGGTCAATGCGGCGGGACTCCTTGTCCACGAGCAGCGCGCCGTAGAAGTGCGCCGCGGGGTCCACGTGCCCGCGCGCGTCGATGGCACCGCTCTGCCACAGCGGGCGGGCGCCGTCCTTCAGGCTGAAATCAATCCAGCCTTCGTTCGAGTCGTTGGTGCCACCAGGAAATGTGTGCCCGACGCCCTGATTGCGCACAACCACATCGATCTGGATGACTTCACCCGGGCGCACCACGGGCGGGTTCTTGTCGAGCAGCGTTTCGACGCGGCCATCCTCGCGGTGCAGTGCAAATACATCCACGCGGAGTTTCGCATCGCGCAGGAACGCCTCCATGCGCTTGATGGTCGCGGTGTCGCCGCGAATGTGAGGCAGAGCGGAGTTGACTGCGAGGAAGCGGTGGCTCTTGATCTTGCCCGCGCGCGCAGCGACATCACCAAGCGGCGCGTCCTCCGGCGGCATGTGACAGTCCTGGCAGGTCTTCGCTGCGGGCGGCTCGTACCAGGTCTGCGGGTTGTTGTGCGAGACACCCGTGTTGTGCCAATTGTCGTACTCGTTCTGGCCGCGCAACCAGCGGTAGCCGTTCACCGGCACATCGAGATTCACCTTGTGGCAGATCGAGCAGTACTCAGAGGTCCGGAAGAAGGGCTTCAACATCTCGCGCTTGTGCACCGCGGGCTTGGCCTTCATGACGTAGTCGTGAATCTCCTGCCGCGTGTCGCCGCGCGCGTACTCGAAGGCGTAGCTCGGCGGCTGTTCGTCCTGCAAGCGATAGGCGCCGTTGCCTGTGCGGTTGTGAATGCGGTCGATGGAATGGCAGAAGAGGCAGGTGAGGCCGGCCTGTGCCTCCATGGTCTCCGCGTTGATCTCCTTCATCATGCTGCCGGGGAAGAGAATGGCTGGATCATGGCAACTGGCGCAGAACTGCGACTTCTGGAAGCCGTGATCTTTCCGCAGCGCTTCGACGGAGACTCTGTAGAACGGGTTGTTGAACGAGGCGAAGCGGTGCGCAGAGTCCTTCCACTGAGCCACCGTGTCCGCGTGACAGCGTTGACAGGACGCGGCGCCGATGAGCTGCTCCGAGGCGAATCCCTTCTCGCGCACCTCCTTGGCGAGGCGCTCATGATCCACCTCGTCGTCATGATGGAGGATGCGCGGCGAGACGAGTCCGCCAGTGGCGGTGGTGGTGGCGCCGGGTCCGAAGGGGCTCGAAGCTGGAATGTCGCCGACCGCATGGAAAGGAACGAACGGATCGGGCCAGGGGAGCGCGGCCTGCCAGGCGGCGACTCCGGCTTCATCGACGACGGATGGCAAGCGCACGAGGTGGCCATCTGCTGCAGTGCCGATCCCGGCGGGTGCCGCGGCACCACCGCGTTCAAGGCCATGCGCGAGCCAGAATGCTGCGAGCACCACGCTCATCCCCACGAGGCTGCGCCTGACCGTGACAGCGCGCGGGCGGTTGCGTGAAGCCATGCGGTGCGCGAGATAGACGAGAGGCAGCAGTACGGCAGCGACTTGATGCCCGATGAAGGCCCAACGGTTTTCGCGCGAGTTGGCTGCACTCAGGATGAAGAACCCGCTGAGGGTCAGGAAGAGCGCGAGGCCCAGCACAGCGAATCCGAGGGGCGCACTCCCGCGCGCTGCCCGTTCCGGCCGCGTGCACATGTGCCAAGCGGTGAACACCATCGCCGGCACGAAGGTCGCAATGCCGATGACGAGATGGAAGACCAACGCCACCTGATAGGTGCCCGGCAGCACGTGCGGGTCGTCGCCGACCCCCGCAACGTGACTCGCAAGCGCGAGATACGCGCTGTTCGCGAGCATGAGTGCCGTTCCGCACAGCACCCAATGCACGAGCTTGCGCTGCCCGGTACCGAGAATGGATGTGTTGCTCACCATGCACCCAATCCTATCCCGGGCGTCAATCAAACGGCTCTCAGGCTGAGTCGATCGCTTGCAAGATCTGCATCAGATGAGACATCAATCTTCCTGCAACCTCCACGCGGACCTCACAGGTTCTTTACATGGCCGGTCTACTTTTCATGCGGTTGGCGAGCCCTGTTTCTGAAGAGTCTCCGCCGGTCGGGAGGGTCTCGACGGGAACCGTCGCTCAGGAACAGGATCTTGCACCGATCAAGAAAGGTATGGCAGTGAGAAACGCAACACTTCGCGCCGTCATGGTTGCTCTGGGGCTCGTGGCCTCCGTCTTCGGGCAATCGCAAGTCCTCGTGAGCACGGACATCACGACCTCGACAACGTGGACAGCCAACAACGTCTACAACCTCCAGAACCAGATCTTCGTCCAGCCGGGAGCAACGCTCACCATCGAAGCCGGCACGGTGATCGCGAGCACCACGAACATTGGCGGCTCTCTGGCTGTCTGCCGTGGCGCGCAGATCTTCGTCCTCGGGAATGAAAAACAGCCCGTGGTCTTCACGTCCGCCGCGGATCGCGCGACATGGACGGGTGGAAACCCCCGGACAGGGAGATGGCGCGCAGCCGCGAATGAATGGGGCAACCTCACCATCATGGGCGCCGCCTACATCTCCGAAAACGCAGTCGGCGGCAATGTCGCCACTCTCAACGCCAACAACACAGGTGTCATGGAAGGTCTCACGGCGCCTTCGTGGGTGACACCCGCAACCTCTATGGCGGCGGCAACGACGACGATGACTCGGGCACGGTCCGTTACGCCTCATTCCGCTACGGCGGGAAGGTGATCGGACTGAACAACGAGCTCAACGGACTCTCCATGGGCGGCGTTGGCCGCGGCACGGATGTCCACCATGTCGAGATCATGAACAACGTCGATGACGGCATCGAGATCTGGGGCGGAACGTTCAACCTGAAGCACTTCGCCATCTGGAACAGCGGCGATGACTCGCTCGATATCGACCAGGGCTACCGTGGCAAGGTGCAGAACGGCCTGATCGTGAAGGGCTACAGCGTCGGTGCCGCGCAGGGTTCATGCGTCGGCGACAACGCCATCGAGATGGATGGTGCCGAGCAGTCGGATTGCCAGCCGGTGACCTCGACCTCCCTCTACAACCTCACACTGATCGGACAGCCTGGCTCGACGGGCAGCGATCATGCGACCGCATGGCGCGACAGCTGCAATGCGCAGCTCCGCAACTGCATCTTCATGGACACCGGCGAACGCCTCGTCAGCAATGACAACGTCGATGGCGACGGCGGCGCAGGCTACGGATTCAATGGCACGCTGACCTTCGCATCGCGCTGGACCACTTCGGCGACGACGACCTCTCCGGTCAATGCTCCCGCCAACCCTGCTGCCTTCTACCAGGCGCAACAGGTCCACGGGAATCTCTGCGAGATCAAGGACTCGGTGATGTTCCGCAACGTGCACGCATCGGCCTACACAGAAGCCAACGCGCGCGGCGTCTTCAACGCAGCAAACAACAACGTGCTCGTGGGCACGAATCTCGAAGTGGATTCACCCATCCAGACACTGACCAGCGGCCCTGCCGTCAACGTGTTCGGCACACTTGTCATGCAGCCGGTGCTGTACCTCGACCCGCGCCCGAAGAATGCGGCCCTGACCTCGGTTGAATGGGCGCCGAATGATGGCTTCTTCTCGGGTGCTCACTACCGCGGTGCATTCGCGCCCGGCAACCTCTGGACCGAAGGCTGGACAGCCGCGACGGCCTTCGGGTTCCTCCCGAGCCAGCCTTGGACCGACCTTGGCGGCGACCTCGCTGGCACATCCGGTGCTCCAGTGCTCTCGGGTGTCGGCCCCTTGACTGGCGGCTCGAACTTCACCCTCGAATTGTCCAATGCGCCAGCCAACAGCCTCTGCTACCTCGCCGTCGGAATGCAGAAGATCAACCTCCCCTTCGGCTCGGGAGTTGTTGTTCCGGACTTCACCCCGGCGGGCGGCGGCTTCATGCTGCCTCTCTTCACCGATGCCAACGGTACAGCACAGATCGCAGCGGTTTGGCCTGCGTTCCCGGTGGGCGTGACGCTCTACCTGCAGGTGGGCCTGCTTGATGCGAACGGGACGAACGGGATGGCGCTGACGAATGCGCTTGCCGCAACCGCGCGCTGAGTGATGGACGCGATCGCGGCTGCATCCGGGGAGAGACAGGAACTCTCTGGATGCACCGCGTACTCGCGGTGAATGGAAGTGTGTCTTGTGATGAGTGCGGCGCAACGCGGCGGGTCAACTCGAAGCAAGTTGTGTAACTAGATGAAGAGAACGACTCTCAATACCTCGCGCGGACGCTGGGCCGTCATCGGGCTGGCCACGCTGGCCTTGCTCGCTGCCGCGAACTCAGCGAGGGCGGCTGCACTTGCTGCACCGCAGGCACGGAATCCCGCGCCCCCTCCTGCGGCCCTGTCAGACGCTGCAGTGCCTGCTGGCGCGCTGCGCCTTGCAACGATCGCCTTCGAAGCGGGCTCGAAGTTGCCTTCGGTTCCACACGCGAAGAATCGCGCACGCATGCAGGCTTCAGTTGTGGAGATCTGCGCGCAGGTTGGGTTGCTCAAGTCGGGAATGACATGGGCCGTGCGCATCGACGGATGGCAACAGGGGGTCTCGATGACCCAGCTGGCGCTTGCTGCGGTTCATTCCGGCAAGTTGCCAGGAGCGCAGGAACCTCTCGACCGAGCCATGGCGATTGCGGCGGATGACAGCCCCACACCGTTCGCACAGGAGTGGCAACGTGATCGCATCCGCGCGGGAATCGCGACGATCCTGATTCATCTCGGTCGCGAGCAGGACGCACACAAGTTCGGAGCCGGCCTTGAGCCTTCAGAAACGGACGCTCCGCTGATTGCGCGCTCCGAGATTTGCACGGCCGATTCATTCGATCGGCAGCTCGCGGCCATCGAACAGTCCATCGGATCGAATCACTTCGACAGAATGCGTCATGCGGTGCGGGCATGCATCGCTCTGGCGAAGCGCCTTGCCGGCGATGCGGAGAAAGTCGCGGCGCTCGAAGCGAGGGTGTGCGCGGTTATCGGGAGATTCCCGGCCGCAACCCGGTTCGATGCGCTGACGCTCATGGCTGATTGCGCCGTGGAACGCAAGGACACAGTGCGAGCGAAGGCTCTCGCTGCAGAAGCGCTGACGGCCATTCCGCCTGCGAGCCTGCCGGTCGAGGAGCGCGTCCCGCTGCTCGGTCGCGTCGCGGTCAACAAATTTCCGACGTTCCGGCGGGCGTGGCGCAATCTCGGGCTCATTCATGTCCGTGCTTCACGGCACGAGGAAGCCATCCGGTCGTTCACGCGCATGATCGAACTGGGTGGAGGCGATGGCTACGCCTACGGGCTTCCGGGATTCGCGCACTCCGCACGCGACGACTATCAACCTGCAGAAGCTTCGTATCGCAGTGCCCTGCTCTTGCAGCCGGAGAACACCGAATGGCGTCTCGGGCTCGCACGTTGTGTCTTCAAGCAGGAGAAGTTCCAGGACGCCGCAACACTGCTCGATGCACCGATCGCACGCTTTCCCGACAAGGCCGACCTCTGGGTCCTCCAGGCGCAGACGTACCTCGGAATGAAGCAGCCTCTCCGTGCGGCCGAGACTCTGGAGATGGTGGATCGCCTTGGGAAGGCCACCGTCGATTCCCTGGCGACGCTGGGTGACATCTACGTCCAGGAGAACCTGACAGACCTCGCCGCAACGGCGTACACGCGCGCCATCAAGGCCAATGACAAGCAGCCATTCGGAAGATCCTTCCGGTCAGCCGAAATGCTCGCCGGCAAGGGCGCGCCCGCAGCGGCGCGACGTGTGACGGCCCAGATCCGTGAGACATGGGGCGAGCGCATGGACGACGGCGAGCGTCGCAAGTTGCTGAAACTCGAAGCTCGGCTCAGCATGGCTGAGGGGGATTCCGGTACTGAAGTGGTAGCCGTGCTTGAAGAGATCCTGACTCTCGATCCGCTTGATGGGGAGGCACTCATGCTGCTGGGACAGCACTATTCCAAGGTCAACGAGCGGGAGAAGGCCATCCTCTTCTACGAACGTGCGGCGGGGATCGGTGCTCTCGAAGTCGATGCCAAGACGCGTCAGGCGCAGCTGCTCGTGGCCATGGGGCGCTACGCGGATGCGCTGCCCCTGTTGCGGCGCGCCCAGGAAGTGAAGCCGCGAGAGGCCGTGGCGCGCTACCTCGATCAGATCGAGCGCATCGCGAAGTCAAGAAAATAGAGACCGCGTGCGTTGTGTGACGTGCGGGATCTACTGCGTGTCCTGCGCGGGCAAGCGCAATCTCCGCGGAGTCGGGCGCGCAGGGCCTCGGCGGCAATGACGCCGAATGCGGAGCGGGCTGGGAGCGCGGCGGTGGATGCGAGCAACTCACGTGCCCGCGGCTCGTCACGGAGGAAGTGGCGTGCATGCATGGCGCGGCCGAAGCCGAGAGTGGCCGCATCCACCTCCATGCCGAGGAATCCGCGGCCCGGTTGCAGGGAGTCTTCGGGAGCAAGGCCGGCGAAGACGCAGAGGAGAGCGTGGTACGCGAAGTTCTCACGCACATCGAGATCGTGACGCACGGATGCGAGCGCGCGCTTCACACCCTCGCGATCACCGGCCTCAGCGCAAGTGATGGTGAGCCAGTAGAGGGTGGACACCCTGTCGTCGTCATTGGCTGCATGGGCCAAGGCATCAGTCCACGCAAGCTGCGCGTCGCCGAGCCGGCCCTTCAGGAAGAGCGCCAGCGCAAGGTGGTAGCGGATGTTTCCCTGCAGGGTGGTGCGCGGACCTGCGGGCGACGCGATGCCGTCAGGTTCGATTTCGACGGGCAGCTGTTGCGCGAGCGCACCGGCATGCTGGAAATCAGCAATGGCGCGCTCGAATTCCCGGAGTGAGATGTAGCGGTGCCCGCGATGCCGCAAGAGATGAGCCTCGGGACCGCGTGCCGCGAGCTCGCTTGAATAGTGCTCGACGGATTCCTTGAAGCGCCCGAGATAACCGAGTTGCCGACCCACCCAGATGGCGTCGTCGAGGGATGCAGTGCGCGCGTAGCGCTCGCGCGCAGCGTCGAGGGCTGTTGTTCCGCACGCGGCCATGCTGCAAAGAACAGCCAGCGCAAGCCAGCGCTGCACCATGCTCGTCTTGACGCGCTCCATGCGCCATGCAGCCTACAGCACGCGCCTGTGAGCTCGGCGCCGCCAGCGCCGTAGTGCGGCAAGAAAGAGAGACCCGCGCACCCAAGGAGTACGCGGGTCTCAAACAATCGGCGCCAACGCTCAGTGTGAGAAACGCCAGCCGCCGTTGTCATTGTTGAGCATGCCCTTCACCTCGTCGCAGAGCGCGAGGCGGAAGTCATGCGCAGC
>SXGU01222506.1_pt1 | contig 10485 bp, 8 predicted proteins | sample 3174531 | NCBI WGS metagenome assembly SXGU01 (sample SAMN11356863, study PRJNA531348) | freshwater metagenome | isolation source: freshwater sample F1-140 | place: China: Fuxian Lake, Yuxi | collected 2017-12-25 | reverse complement strand
GTTGCGGGATTGGGCTGCTGCGATCGATTGGCACAGTTGTGACCCAGTTGAGTGTGCCAAACCGAGAGTCCTTCTCGAAACGCCGAACGCTCACCGGGTTACGGCGAGCGTTCGAAAGCGAGCGGAGAGGGAGGGATTCGATCAAGGCCGCTGTCGCAACTTCAGTCTGGGAATGGCGATGTGACGAAAGTCTCGTCGGGGCTTCGAGTTCCGTGTCTTCTGATGGTGCTGGTCGTTTGTGGTTGTTTGGCGTCAGTTGGCAATCGTTTCAGCACAGATTCAGCACACACCAATCACCCGGCGCCGGCTCTCCCCGCGCCGCTCGCCGCGCGCGTGACGGGGCGTTGTCGGCGGGACGATGACGCTCCCGGTGTGGGCACGCTCGCGGCCAGCTACGCACGGTATAGCAGCGACTTGCAGGACGCCTCGAGCATCGAGCAGCAGCAACGGAAATGTCGCGAGGAGGCCACGCGCAACGGCCACGACCTGCGGACCGAGTTCGAGTTCGCGGATCGCGCCGTGTCCGGCACACGAGTTGATCGCGAGGGCTTCCAGGCGCTGCTCGCGGCCGCCCGCGAGCGCCGGTTCGGCGTGCTGTACTTCGAGAGCTTGTCCCGGCTGGCCCGCGAGTTCATCATCTCCATGCCGGTCCTCAAGGAGCTGGTGTACGTCCACAAGATCCGCGTGATCAGCACCAGCGAGGGCATCGACTCCGACCGGGCCGGGTGGGAGTTCATGGCCCTCGTCCGCTCGTGGATGCACGGCGAGTTCCTGACGGCACTCCGGGCCGCGGTCCTGCGCGGCCAGGAGGGTGCGGTCCTCGAAGACTACTCGGTCGGGGACTGGTGCCTGGGGTACGCTTCCGAGCCGATTCCGGGTTCGGAGGCCAGCCGGCGCGGGCGCAATCCCAAACCCCGCATGCGGGTGGTGATCCGCGAGGAGCACGCCGACTGGGTTCGCCGCATTTTTCACTGGTTCGTCGTCGAGCGGCGCTCGTTGACCTGGATCGCCCGTCAGTTGACCCAGTCCGGGGCACCAAAGGACCACCGATCAACGACCACCAAATGGCGCCATTCCTATGTGGTTCGCCTACTTCGGAATCGGAAGTACATCGGCATCTGGCCCTGGGGCCTCAAGACGAACGTTCGGAATCCACTGACCGGCCAGGTTCACCAGGAAGACCGTCCACCGCAAGAAGCCGCGAAATACGAACGCGAGCGTCCGAATCTCCGACTCGTCGATGACGAGACCTTCTTCCAGGCGCAGGGGATCCTGGATGAGAACGAGGCGAAGCTGGCGGCGGTGCGCCAAATGGCGGTGGGCGAAAAGCGGGGGTGCCTTCGCGGGTCGACGAAGGATCTGGCCAACCCCCGACATTTGCTCCAAGGGGTGATCCGGTGTGGTGGGTGTAGTTCGGGATTCAAGGTGTGCGGGGCGCACGGCCGGTATCTGGAATGCGGCGGATATCAGACGGGCGGATGTCTCGTTCGGACCCGACTCCGGCGGGATCTGGCCGAGCGCCACATCCTGGATCTCATCGGTGATCGCGTGCTGCAGAACCCAATCTGGCATCAGCTGGTGCTGGATACTGCTCGCACCGCCTGGGAACAGGGACAGGCCGCCCGCCCAGATGAGACGAAGCAAGTGGAACTCGCACTGACCTCGGTCGATCAGAAGATCGCGCGACTGCTGGACGCGCTCGAGGCGGGAGAGACCGGACAGGAGGTACGAGATCGCCTCGCTACCCGGCGCCGGGAACGCGACGAACTGGTGCGCCGGCGCGACTCGTTCAATCGAGACGAGGAACGCGGACGCACACCGCCAACGGCGGAGTGGGTGGCGGATCGCATCCACCAGTTGCGCGAGGTTCTGACCAGTCCGACTCCTGCAGCCGGGGTCGCACTGCAAAAACTCGTCGGCGCCGTGGTTGTGGTCGAGGCCGATGCCGAGGGCCGAAAGCGGAAACACTTGCGAGGAACATTCACCCTTCGGATCGCCGCGGTACTCGAGTCGGGCGAAGGCGCAGATCGTTCATCGGAACCCCAGACGGGCGGCGAGACTGTGACGCTCGACTTCACCGACCCGTCCCCGTGGGCGGCCGTCGCCGATGCGGTGAAGGAACTGTACGACGCCGGGCTGCGGTACGAGGACATCGCGACGCAGTTAGGTTGTCCGCGGTCGTGGCCGGCCAAAGCCCTTGCTCACTGGCACTGCGAGCGTGGATTACAACCGCCCGACGGACGCACCACGCGCGATCGCTTGCTCGAAGGCCCGGCCGTCGCAGAGTTGGCCGATCGAGCGAAGGTGCTCTGGGACCAGGGGCTGTTGATGCACGAGATCGCGACGGCCCTCGAGTGCTGTCGGGACACCGTGACGGCAGCCGTCAAGTACTGGCACACCAGTCGAAGTCTACCCGTTCCGGATGGCCGCGTGCGGCGGACCACATTGCCCTGCAAATCACGACCGCCGGCGCCCGATTCGCCACCGGGTTGAGCGTGGTGAACAAGACCGGGAGGCAGCGGCGCTCGCGGCACGACTTCTGCCCTCTGGAGGGTACCCCGCCCACCCGACCGACGTCGTCAGAGAGATTCCGCTCTCCCGACCCCACGTCCACCCCGCACGGCAACACCGCGCGGGGTGTTTTCGTTTCCCCAGATGCGGAGTGTCAACGCCCGACGAAACTGGCGAACCCGACCGACCCGTCGATTCAGCAGTTTGCCGATCGGTGCGGCTCCATTTCCGAGAGGAGGTTTAGACATGTTGACCCGCGGCAACCACAAACTCGGCACGCGCCGGATCTGGAGTTTCTCACTCCCGTCCGGCCCCGGCGGAACGTGCGCCGGCATGACTCCCACGTGCGCGGCCGACTGCTACGCCGTTGCCCTTGAACGGTATCGCCCGGCCGCGGCCCGCGCGTACCGGCGCAACCTCGCGCTGGCACAGCGGCGCGACTTCGTCCGGCGCGTGCGGGCGTTCATCATCGCCCACGCCGTTCGCGTTGTTCGGATCCACGTCGGCGGCGATTTTTTCTCCGTCCGGTACGCCCGCAAATGGCTCCGCATCATGCGACGGTCGCCGCACGTGGCGTTCTACTTCTACACCCGCAGTTGGCGGGTCGCCGCGCTTCGCGGGGTGCTCGACCAGATGGCGGCGTTTCCGAACTGCTCCGCCTGGTTCTCGTGCGACCGCGACACCGGTGTGCCCTCAAGCGTGCCGCCACGCGTGCGGCTGGCGTGGTTAATGACCGCGCCCGACGACACCCCGCCGTCTGGCACCGATCTGGTGTTCCGCGTCCGCCGGTTACGCCGTCGCGTTGAACCGACACCCGGACCGTGCGTGTGTCCGGCCGAGGACGGAATCGCACGCGCCCGTGCAGTGACGTGCGACCGGTGTGGGTTCTGCTGGCGTCCGACCCCGACCGGGCGCGTGCCGCTGCCGGTCATCGAACCCGGTCCGTGACTGATCCCTTCAACCGCTCAGGAGGTGATCGTGACCGTCGAGTTGAAGCACCTCGTTCTGACCCGGCCGTTGTCCACGATCGATTTGGAGACGACCGGCACGGACGTTCGAGAGGACCGGATCGTCGAGGTCGCGGTGCTGACCGTTTACCCCGGCGGGACTGTTGTTCCCTTCGTGCGACGGGTCAACCCCGGGCGCCCGATCCCGGCCGGCGCGAGCGCCGTGCACGGGATCACCGACGCCGACGTGGCCGCCGCACCCGCGTTCGCGGCCATCGCGCCGGACCTGTTCGCCACACTTACCGGGTGCGACATCGCCGGGTTCGGAGTCGCGAACTTCGACCTGCCGTTGCTGGTGAACGAGTTCGCCCGTGTGGGGCTGCCGTTCCGGGTCGGCGGGCGCGCGGTTCTGGACGCTCTACCTCTCTACCGACGTCGCGAGCCGCGCGACCTGACCGCGGCGGTCCGGTTCTACCTCGGCGCCGACCGCACGAGCGCACACCCGGCCCTGGCGGACGCGGGGTACGCGCTGGCGGTGCTGGACGCCCAGGTCGGGCGGTACGGGTTGCCCCGCAGCCCCGCCGATTTACACGCCGCCGTCGCCGAGGTCGATGTCGGCGGCGCGTTCCGGCGCGACCCGGACGGCGCGGTCGTGTTCGGGTTCGGGAAGTACCGCGGGCACCCGCTCGCGCGGATCGCGACCGAGGACCCCGGATACCTGCGGTGGCTGCTCCGCCAGTCGTTTCTGGACGACGCCCTCGCGCTCGTGCGCGGCGCCCTCGACGCGGCCCGCGCGGGCCCTAAATAACCATCGTAAATTCGTCATCATGATACGAGGGGCCGGTTAGCCCGGCACTCGTCGGCGCAGCGCCCGCGCACCCGATCTCGCGCGGGCTGCCCTGCTCGTGAGTCTCCCAATCCGCTACCTCTGGAGCCCGACCGATGAACGTGTTCCGTCCCCCGCTGAAGCCCGATTCGGTCCGCGACAAGTTCGCGCTGGCCCGCCGCGAACTATCCGCCGCGCTCATCGAGCGAGAAGAGGAAGTGGACCTCGCGCTGACCGCGCTCCTCGCGGGCGAGCACCTGCTCCTCGTCGGCCCGCCGGGATGCGGCAAGTCGCTGCTGCTCGACTCCGTGCTGTCGTGGACCGGCGGCACCCGGTTCACCATCCTCTTGACGAAGTTCACGACCGTCGAGGAGTTGATGGGGCCGGTGAGCCTCGCCGGGCTGAAGGACGACAAGTACGTGCGGGTCACGACCGGCAAACTGCCCGAGGCCGACTTTGGGTTCATCGACGAGTGCTTCAAGGGCTCGTCGGCGATCCTCAACGTGATGCTCAAGATCCTCAACGAACGCACGTTCGACGCCGGCGACGGGGTGGTGCGCGCGGTGCCGCTCAAGCTGTGCCTCGCGGCCTCGAACGAGTGGCCCTCGCCCGACACCGGCAAGGAGTTGTCGGCGCTCTTCGACCGCTTCCTCCTGCGGCGCGCGGTGACACCGATCCGGTCGCGTGCCGGCCGCGAGCGGCTCCTGTGGGCCGCGGACCATGTGCCGAAGCTCTCGACGCACCTCGCGCCGGGCGAACTCGACGGGGCGCGACGCGCGACCGCGGCGCTGCCGTGGTCGGTCGCGGCGAAGGACGCGCTGGAGGCGGTCCTGGCGGAACTCGCGCGCGAGGGCGTGCGGCCCGGCGACCGGCGCCAGTTCAAGACCGTCGGTGTGGTCCGCGCGTTCGCCTATCTCTGTGGCGTCGACCGCGTCGAACCGGAGCACCTCGAAGTGGCGCAACACTGTTTGTGGGATGATCACGCTGAGCAACCCGCGAAGGCGGCGCAGGTGATTGCGAAGATCGCCAACCCAACCGGGATGCGGGTCACGCAACTGCTCCTCGAAGTCGAGTCGGTGCTGGGCGCGACCGACGTGCGCAACTTGGCCGACGCGGCAAAGGCCGCCGCGAAACTCGCGGAAATTGACCGGCAGTTCGCCGCGCTGTCGGGCAACGGGCGACTGGAGAAGGCGCGCGCGTATCTGAAGGATCAACTCAGGAAACTCAAACTCGCCAGCATCGAAGCCGTCTGAGTACGCACCCGCTGTCATTCGTGACCGGCACGGCGACCAATGTTGAGGTCGTCGTGCCGGTTTTCTGTTCCACTCACACCGGAGTTCGTCATGGACCCACCGCGTCCCCGCCCCGATTGCCCGCTCGTCGTCGCGTACGGCCTCGGTGTCAATAGCACCGCGATGCTCGTCGAGTTCGCGCGCCGGGGCATCGTGCCCGACATGATCCTGTTCGCCGACACGGGCGGCGAGAAACCGGAAACGTACCGCTACATGCCCGTCATCGAGGAGTACTTGAAGACCGTGAAATTCCCGCCCGTGGTCACGGTGCGATACGAGCCGAAGACGGCCACGTACCACACGCTCGAAGAGCAGTGTCTGCACACCGGCACGCTCCCGTCGCTCGCGTACGGCGGGCGCTCGTGCGCTTTGAAATATAAGGTCTCGCCGCAGAACAAGCTCATCGTTCAGACGTACCCGCCGGCCGAGTTCGTAGAGCGCGGCAAGCGGGTCGTGCGTGCGATCGGCTTCGACGCGGGTGAGGAGCGACGCACGTACGCGGGGGTCGTGTTATGTAGCTAACCACATAACACCACGTACGAGAAGGTGCGGGCCGGCGGCGGCTCGTTCGACGCCGCGCTGCGGGCCGCGTTCCAGTCGGTGCTGATGAGCGCGCCGTTCCGCTATCACAGTTCGCCCGCACACCCGGACCCGGCGATCGCACAGCACGCCATCGCCGGGCGACTGAGCTTCATGTTCTGGGGCGAACCGCCAGACGCGGAACTCCGCGAACTCGCGAAGGCGGGCAAGCTCCGCGACCCGAAGGTGCTCGACGCGCAAGTGGACCGCCTGCTCGCCGACCCGCGGAGCCGGGGGTTCACGCGGCCGTTCGTGACGCAGTGGCTCGAACTGGAACAGCCGATCACGATCGCGCAGGTTCACATCAACAAACAGGACTTCCGGTTCGCGCGCTACCTGAAGGTGTCGATGCGCGACGAGACGCTCACCTACTTCGCGCAACTCGTCGCCGACAACCGGCCGGCCGCGGAGTTGGTCGCGAGCGACTGGACGATGATGAACGACGCGCTCGCGCTGCACTACGGCTACCCGGCGCTCGCGGGGGGTGATCTGCGAAAGGTGAAGTTTCGCGCCGACGACCCGCGCGGCGGTGGGATTCTCGGCCACGCCGGGATTCAATCGATGCTGACGTGGATGGGCGAGAACTGGGTGATCTACCGCGGCGCGTGGGCGCTGCGCCACATCCTCGACATCCCGCCGCCCCCGCCGCCGCTCGAAGTGCCGGAACTGAACCCGTCGGACGGGAAGAACAAGGGCAAGCCGTTCCGCGAGCTACTGAAGCAGCACCAGAGCGACGCGCGGTGTTCGGTGTGCCACAAGAACATCGACCCCGTCGGGTTCGCGTTCCAGAACTTCGACCTCAGCGGGCGCTGGCGCGATGCGGAGCACGAGAGCTACAAGCGGAGCGAACTGGACGGCCGCATCGCGTGGGTCGGCGAGGGCAAGACGCGCCCGGTGGACACCGCCGGCCGCTTGCCGCGCGGCGAAGACTTCAAGACGTTCGGCGAGTTCAAACAACTCGTTGCGAAGAACTACAAGGACGACCTCGTTCGCGGTCTGATGAAGAACTTCTTCGTGTACGGCACCGGCCGCGTGCCCGGCATCGACGACCGCGCGGAAATCGCCGCGATCATGGATCAGTCTCGCGAGAAGGGCTACCCGCTGCGCGACCTGTTGAAGGCCGTCGCGCGGTCGCGCGCGTTCCTCGAATCACACCAACTTCCTCAAGACCCGAAACCTCCGACTGGGAACCCGAAATGAACCGGAAGACGCACTGGATCACCCGCCGCGCGCTGCTCCGCGGGTTCGGCGCGACGATGGCGCTGCCGTACCTCGAAATCATGGGCGGGCAGACGCTCGCCGCGGAAGCCAGCGCGAAGGAGCCGCGCCGCCTCGCGTGCTTCTACATCCCCGGCGCCATCGGACGCTCGACGTGGTACCCGACCGACACCGGCAAGGACTACGCGATCTCGCCGGCTCACAAGCCGCTGGAGAAGATGCGCGACGAGTTCACCGTGCTGACCAACCTGTCGCACATCACCGGGCGCATCAGCGGCCACGTCCACCCGTACAACTGGCTGACCGGTCACAACATCAACCTCAACCCCGGCACGATCACCAACACCGTGTCGATGGATCAGGTGGCCGCAAAACACCTCGGGCCGACGTGGGTGCCGTCGCTGGCGCTGTCGTTCGCCGACGGCGTTGGGACCGCCACGTTGTCGCGCAACGCGCTGGGGGTGGACGTGGCCGCGACCGCGAACTACCGCACCGTGTTCGATCGCCTGTTCCCGCCCGCGGACAAAGATCAACTGAAAGAAGCGCACGCGCGACTGGCCCTCAACCAGAGCGTGCTCGACACCGCTGGCGCGGGCGTGAAGGATTTCCAGAAGCACCTCGGCGCCGACGACAAGAAGCGGCTCGACCAGTACCTCGAATCCATTCGCGAGGTGGAGAAGCGCCTCGATGACAGCGAACTCATCCTCGACCGCGGGCGGCCGAAGTTCGACGAGGAGGCAGTGAAGTTGGTGCCGCAGGGCAAGAACGGGATGCGCGAGCACATCGAACTGATGATGGACCTGATCGCGCTCGCGTTCCAGACCGACATGACCCGCGTCGTGACGCACAGTTTGGGCGGCGAGGGCGGGCCGAACTACGACGAGTACAAGGACTGGGCACAGAAGGCCGGCGCACCGGTGCGCGGTGCGCACGATGTCCACCACAAGGCGCAGGGCGCCGCGGATTCGCCCGAGGCGAAGGTGATCTTCGTCCGCGACCTCATGCTGGTCGAGTGCCTCGCCCGACTGATGACCAAGCTGAAGAGGGTCCGCGCCGCCGACGGCAACCTGCTCGATCACACCGTCATCCTGTTCGGCGGGGCGCAGATCTCAAGCCACAGTGGGAAGAGCTTCCCGACGCTCCTCGCGGGCGGGCGCAAGCTCGGCTTCAAGCACGGGCAGCACGTCAAGTACGACTCGGAAAAGGTGCCGATGTCGAACCTGTACCTGACGATCCTCCAGCAACTCGGCTGCCCGGTGAAGTCGTTCAAGGAGAGCAGTGGCCCGCTCTCCGAGGTGCTCGCGTAAGGCGCTGGTGGTTGAGCTGCGTACTCCGTGTTCGTGCCGTCCGGGTTCATCCGCATCACGAACCCCCGCGCCGGCCACACGCAGCTCGTATTGACGGGTCGCCGACGCGGGAATCAGTTCGGCGGGGCGAGGTGCTTCTCGAACCACACGGCCATCCGCTCGCGCATTTCGGGCAGGTACTCGTGGGCGGTGTTCTCGTACACCACGCTGCGGAAGTGGTCCGGCTTGCCGTGCAACTTGAACACCGCCCCAACTTTCTTCTCCAGCACCTCGATCCCGGTCAGGGGCAGCCCGAAGTCGCGGTCGCCGGAGAGCATGAGCAGCGGGCGCGGGGCGATGAGCGCGTACACCGCCTCGGTGTCGAAGTGCGCGAGCAAGCCGGGCACGAAGTAGTACATCCCGTGGAGCCGGACGCCGTTGTGGGCGATCAACTCGGCGTACCGCGTGAACCCGGCCACGCCGACCCCTGCCGCGACGCGGTCGTCTACCGCCGCCAGCCACCACGTCCCGGTCCCGCCCATGCTCATGCCGGTCACGCCGATTCGTTTCGGATCGATCTCCGGGCGGGTGACGAGGTAGTCGATCAGGCACTGCTGGTCGCGGACCATCATGCCCCACAGCGACCGCCCGAGCCACAGGTTGAGCTTCACCCACGCACCCTCGTCGGCGCCCGCGAGTTGCTTCTCGCCGACCTTCTTGCCGGAGCGGTCGCCGCAGAAGTACGAGTCGATCGCGGCGACCACGAACCCCTTGCGGGCGAGCAGCGGCCCGACGCACTGCGGGTTCTGTTCGTCGGTGCAGATCGTCTCCTTGCTGCCGCCGTGCCCGTGCAAGCCGATCACCGCCGGCAGCGGCCCCTTCTTTTTGGGGATCAGCAGCATGCCGGTGACGACCGAATCGACACCGTTGTCGAACTCGAATCGCTCCAGTGTGTAATCGCCCTTGTCTTCCGTGGCCGTCACCTTGACCGCGAGCTTCTTCGGCCGGGGCGGGAGGTCGCCGAGGCACTTGAGGACAGTATCGCGGGTCTTGGCCCGGTCCGCGGTCTGCCACTGCTTCAGGTCATCGGGGAGTTTCCACTCGGGGAGTTTGAGCCGCTTGAACTCCTCGGGCACGCCGGCCCACGGCTCGCTGAGCGGCTTCCCGCCCTTCGACTTCGCGGGCGTGACCCGCTCCTGGGCCGGCGCAGGTAGCCCAGCGGCGACGGACGATGAGAGCGCGAGCAGGATAATGGTGCGCGGGATCATCGGTCCTCCGAAGTGGAGCGGAAGCGGCCGGGATCGAGCCGGGCGGAAAAATAGTTGATGCCACACCCCGCCGAGGCGGCACGATACCCGAAACAGCGATCGGCGCCCAAGGGTACGTGCCCGACGCTGGTTCGGGAGTTGCGAACGCCGGCCTCACAGCGGCCGCTTCAAGAAGCAACCAGGGCGGCGGAGCATGAGGCGGTTGCGGAATACCGTCCGCAACCGCAGGTTCCCGTCAATTCGGGGTCAAACAACTCTAACCACAGCAATCAGCGCGAATTCCAACTTTCAATGACCGCGCAATCCGCGGTGCCGCCGGTAGTTTCAGCTCTCACAATAATCTCATTGTAATGGTAATGAACCGCCAGTATGCTCTGCACCACTACTGCATGCAATCGCCACTCGTTCCATTCAACAAGAGGTACCGCGTGCCGACTCCGAGATCCGTCACAACCGACGACGCGTCCCTGGTGGAAACGGTCTACCAACAGGTGCTGGAGCGCATCGTCGCCGGCCACCTCCCGTGCGGTTCGATCCTGAGCGAACTGGCGGTCGCGC
>SXGU01144417.1_pt1 | contig 10486 bp, 8 predicted proteins | sample 3174531 | NCBI WGS metagenome assembly SXGU01 (sample SAMN11356863, study PRJNA531348) | freshwater metagenome | isolation source: freshwater sample F1-140 | place: China: Fuxian Lake, Yuxi | collected 2017-12-25 | reverse complement strand
GCCGGGCCAGGTCCAGGCCGTCGGCCTGGCGGATCAGGGCCGGCAGGTCGCCGTCGACCGCCAGGGTCGCCCCGACGCCCGGCCGGAACAGCGCGGTCGCCGACGCGCCGTGGAGGCGCGCGACGACCACGCCGGCGGCGCGGTCCAGCTTGAACTCGAGGTCGCCGGCCAGGGGCGTCAGCGGCCGGATGTCCTCGGCGACCACCTCGGCCAGGCCGCGCCCCGAGACGAAGACGCCCGAGCACGCCAGCTTGGCGGCCATGCCCGCCGTCATGGCGGCGACGGAAGACCCGCCGTCGCGCTCTGATTCCGTTTCCGACGACATGTCCGCGCCTCCGCCATCCGTGACGCCGAATATGACGTCCAGGCGCGGAACGGCCCTTACCTGGAGAGCGGGCGCGCCGCCGGCGAGGCCTCCTCGCCGGCCCGCGCCTTGAACCGTCGTCCGAAATTGACCCGCAGCAGCCAGAAGACCATCAAGGCGATGATCGCGACATCCGGCGCAGCGAGCAGGGGCGAATCCTGCAGGGCCTTCGGAAAGACCTGCGCCTGCCCCTGGAAGAACGAGGTGGAGGCGATCAGCAGCGCCGCGCTCATCCGCCAGAGGTGCCGCGACAGCCGCGCCGCGCCGGCCGCGCCGCCCGCCAGCATCACCTTCAGGTCCAGGCCCGCCGCCAAAGCCGCCACGCCCGCGAAGGCGAAATGCGGCCCGGCGGGCAGCCCGTCGAGGTCGCCGGAGGGCGCGCGGGCGGCCATCAGGCCGAACGCCAAGGCCGCCAGCGCCACCGACGCGGCGACCACCGTCGCGGCGCGGTCGAACGCCGCGGGCGTCCCGTCCGGGCGACGGAGCGTCCTCCACCCGGTCGTCACCAGATAAAGGGTGAGGACCGCCACCACCACGGACAGCCTCGTGGGGAACAGGGCGGCCACGGCGCCCCCTATGGTCGCCATGGTCAGCATCGACACGACGAAGACCCCGCCCGCGCGCCGGTGCAGCCGGCCGCCCTTGCGCGCGGCCATGGCCACGGCTCCGCTGACCAGGCCGGCGACGCCGGCGGCGATATGGGTGAACAGCGTCGCGTCGGCGACGAGGCGAAGCGCCAGCGGCGCCTGCGGGCTCAGGTGCAGGATCATAGGCGGCGTTTCGCGGCCGGCGGGCTTTCGGCCCCGCGCTGCTTGAGCGATAAGGACATCGGGCTCTCCGTCGGTTTGGCGAAGGCCAGTCTAAAAAAACGGACCACGCCGGATATGATCCGCTGCTCCAATGATATGATCCGTGGCGACACGGCTCGCGCCGCCGATGGCTAGGGGCACGGTCGCGGCGAGCGTGGCCCGCGGCCTCATGCAGCTGGCTGTCGCCAAGGGAGCCGACCCCGAGGCGCTTTCCCGGCGCGCGGGCCTCGCCCCGGCGGACCTGCAAGACCCGGACGCGCGCATCCCGGCGCCCAACTACGTCGCGCTGATGAAGGCGGGGCAGGAACTGGCCGGCGACCCGGCGCTGGCGCTGCACTACGCCGAACAGGTCGACCTAACGGAAGTCTCGGTGGTCGGCCTGCTCACCCACGCCTGCGAGACCATGCGCGACGCGTTCGCCCAGATCAGCCGCTATAGCCGGCTGGTGTCGGACGAGGACGACGACGTCGGCGAGCGCATGCAGATCGTCCCGGCCGGCGACGGCCTCGACTGGCTCGTCGACAATCGCGCCGACCCCAACCTCTTCCCCGAGGCCACCGAGATATGCCTCGGCCGGCTGGTCTGCGGGCCGCGCGTCTTCGATACGACGCCCTTCTGCAAGGAGGTGCATGTCACCCACCCCGCCCCGTCCTATCGCAGCGAGTACGACCGCATCTTCCGGGCGCCGATCGTCTTTGAAAGCGACCGGAACGCGTTGCTGATCGACGCCTCCTGGCACGACCACAAGATCGCGCCCCGGCAACGCTACGCCTTCGGCGTCCTCAGCCGGCACGCCGAGGCGCTGCTGCAGCGCCTGGAGCAATCGAAGACCGTGCGAGGCCGGGTGGAAAGCCGGCTGATAAGCTCCCTGCACACCGGCAAGGTCGGCATGGACGCCGTCGCCGCCGAACTCGGCTTCAGCCGCCAGACCCTGCTGCGCAGGCTCAAGGCCGAGGGCGCGACCTACGAACAGGTCCTCGACGAGCTTCGCAGCCGGATGGCGTCGCACTACCTGGACGGCCGCAAGGTCTCGATCAGCGAGACGGCCTATCTGCTCGGCTTCTCCGACAGGGCGGCGTTCACGCACGCGTTCAAGCGATGGACAGGCTCCAGCCCGCGTGCGCGGCGAGAGCCGAACGGCTGACGCGCCGCCCCCAAGATCGGGGGCGGCGCGCCCTTCGTCAGGTCAGCGGACGTAGGAGAGACGGACCAGGACGGTGCGGCCCGGCTCCATATAGTCCTTCATGTAGGTCGGGCTCTCGCCCTTGGTGGTGTAGTAGCGCGGGCCGTCGAGGATGTTCTGGACGTCGAAGTCCACCGACAGGCCCGGCCGCACGGCGTAGCGCGAGTGGAAGTCCAGGCTCTTGTTCGGCTGGACCCATTTGTCGACGGCGTTGTCGCGCAGGTCCTCGATATAGGCGCCCTGGTAGTTGTAGGACAGCTTGGCCTCGAAGCCCCACTTCTGGAAGGTCAGCGAGGCGTTGTAGAGCAGGTCCGGCGCGCCGACGAACGAGATCTTCCGCCCCTTGCGATAGTCCAGACCGGTCTCGGCCTCGCTCTTCTGCAGGGTGACGTTGCCCTCGACCCCGAAGCCGTCGAACGGCGCGGCCAGCCCGCTGAACGACTTCACCAGATTGAGCTCGATCCCGTAGATCGTCGCCTCCTGGCCGTTCTTGGGCTGGGTGACCTCGATCGTGCCGTTGCTGGTGGCGGCGTTGACCTGGTTGCCGTTGGTGAAGATGAAGTTGTCGATGCGCTTGTAGAAGGCGCCGGCCGAGACCACGCTGCTGCGGTCGGGATAGTACTCGGCCGAGACGTCGAGGTTGACGGCCTTGGCCGGCTTCAGGTCGGCGTTGCCCTGGCGGATGGCGACGACCTCGCGCGTCACCGGGTCGCGGGTGACCGACTGGCCGCCCGAGACGTAGCCGAACTCCGGCCGCGAGAAGCTGGTCCACAGCGCCGCGCGGTACACGAAGGCCGGGCTGGGGCGATAGATCGCCGTCACGCTGGGCAACACTTCGACATAGTCGCGGCTGGTCGAGCCGAACCGGCTCTTGGCGCCGTCGTCGATCCAGAAGGTGTTGTCGAGCTCGGTGCGTTCGATCCGCACGCCGGCGATCACCTCCCAGGCGTCGAACTTGAGGTTGGCCAGGCCATAGGCGGCCATCACCGTCTCCTCGGCCTTCTTGTCGTCGGCGTTCAGGTCGCCGGCCGAATAGTCGGACGGCGTCGCCTTGCGGGCCGCGTCGATGGCGGCGATCACCCGCCCGCGGCTGAGGATGGCGCCATAGTGGTAGCGGCCGCCGAGCGTGCGCTCGACATGGCGCTCCACGAGACCCGACTGGGCGAGGTTCTTGCCGTCCAGCGACGTGCCCGCGAACGAGCCCGACCACACCGGCGTGCTGTCATAGTCGCGGCTCGATCGGGTGATCTTGACCCCGGCCTTGACGAAGTCGACCAGGCCGCCGGTCTGGTACTTGGCGTCCAAGCGCGCGGCGACGCGCTGGTCGGTCTGCTTGTTGCGGCTGAGGCTGGCCCCGCTGAACGGCAGCAGCGAGTCGTCGCGGTCGGCGTTCTGGGCGAAGGCCGGCAGTTGCGGCATCGGGAAGCGCGGATCGAACGACGACCACAGGAGGCCGGTCTGGTTAAACGGCGCCGAGCAGGCGTCGCAGTCGTAGCCCACCGAATAGTTGTCCGGCTCCTCGCGGTCGCCCCAGCTGTAGCTGAGGTCATAGTCGAGGCTGAGGCGGCCCAGGCGGCTGGCCCCGCCGAAGTTGACCGTGGCCAGGGTCTGGTTCTGGTCCTGCACCTGGAAGGTGCGCGCCATCTGGAAGGCCTGGGGGCTCCACACCCCCGAGCGGCCGTAGAGCGACCAGTAGGACTTGCTCTTGCGGTCGGCGTCGGTGATCACGCCGTCGCCGTCCTGATCGACGATCTGGCTGGTGGTGTAGCCGTAGATGCGCCCCTTGGCGCCGACGCCGACCACGTTGTTCTCGGGCTGGACCAGATTGGCGTCGTCGGCGTTGGCCTGGACCAGGCGCAAGGTCGGCCGGCTGCGGAAGTCGGTGTAGTCGTTGTTCGACACCCGCTCGAAGCGGTTGTACTGGCCGCGCAGATAGAAGTCGTGCGCGCCGCCGCGATAGTCGAGCGAGAAGTTGCCGCCGTAGCGCGTCTGCTCCACCCGCCGATAGTCGAGGTCGATGCCCGGTAGGTACATCGAGCGGTCGTCGATGGTCTCGGTGGAGTTCTTGCGCCAGCGATAGGGCTCCCACTCGCCGTCGTTCTCGGTCTCCTCGTTGAGGCCGTGGCTCTTGCCGTAATTGACCGAGGCGAAGAAGCCGAACTGGCCCGCGTCGCCGAACCGGGTGGCGAAATCGGCCTGGATCTGGCCGGAGCCGTCCCGCTCGCCCTGGTCGCGGGCGCGGTCGTTGATCCCGTAGGCGCCGAACAGCCGCACGGTCGGCTTGCGGAAATCGAACGCGGTGGGCGTGCGGAAATCGACCGAGCCGCCGATGGCGTCGCCGTCCATGTCGGGCGTCAGGGTCTTGGCCACCGTGATCGCCTGCAGGCCGTTGGGCGGCAGCATGGTCATCGACATCCGCCGGCTGGCCGGGTCGGTCAGCGCTACGCGCACGCCGTTGATCGAATAGGCGTTGTAGGTGCCGGCGAAGCCCCGGACGGTGACGTACTCGCCCTCGCCGGTCTCCTGGTTGACCACGACATTGACCCCGGGGACGCGGGCCAGGGCGTCGGCGACGTTGGCGTCGGGCAGCTTGCCCAGGTCGTCGGCCGAGATCACCGACACCACGGCCTTGGCGTTCTTCTGGGCCTCGATGGCCTTGGCCGATCCCAGCCGTTGGCCGACGATGGTCAGACCGTCGACGGCGGCGGCCTCGTCGGGGCCCTCGGCGTGGGCGAGGTCGGCGAACAGGCCGGCGGGGCCGGCGAACAGCAGGGCGGCGAGGCTGGCGCCCCGCAGGTTGCGGCGGCGATGGCCCCTCTCGGGGGCGGCTTGGCGGTGCATGGGGCTCTCCATGATGGCGTTGCGGCGGGCGCCGGGCGGGACGCGCGGAGGCCAGCCGACAGCGACCGCGGCCGCGCCATGGCGACCCCGCTCGTACAGGCCGAATTGCGAAAACCCCCGGCGCGCCCGAAGGCGCTTTTCACGTAGTCGGCGGCCGGCCGGCGCGGGCCGGCGGGCCAGGTTTCAGTGGTTGGTCGGACGGTTCAGGTCGATGCGGTTATCGGCTGTCGCTCAATGGCCTCGCTCCCGGATGAGATTGCAGAGGAGTTGTTCGTAGGCGGCCAGGTCGGCGATCTGCGCGCCCGGGTCCTTGCCTTGTTCGTCGTAGCGCCGCAGGCGGACGGCGGCCTGGGCGTAGGGAGCGGCGAGGAAGGCCTCGGCCTCGGCCTCGCTCATCGGACCGCCCTGCAGGGCCAGGCTCTGCAGCGAGGCGGCGCTCAACCGCTCCAGATAGCCCGCCTCGCGCGCCGCCAGATACCGCTTGGCGGCGACGTGCAGGCGCACCGGCTCGGTGACTTCGGGCCCGAACGCCCGGGCCAGGAAGCCGGCGCCGATCTGCTCGTGCCGGGCGTCGATCCCGCGGTCGGCGGCGTCCTCGCCGGCCTTCTGCATCATGTGGCCGACGTCGTGCAGCAGGGCGGCGGCGACGAGGTCGTCGGGCGCGCCGTCCAGGCGGGCGTGGTGGGCCGTCTGCAGCGCATGTTCGAGCTGGCTCACATCCTCGCCGTAGCGCAGGCCGCCGATCCGCCCGTAGAGGTCGAAGAGCGCCGCCACGAAGGCCTCTGGCGAAGTCATGCCGTCTCCATAAGCATTTGATTTTTCTTTCCTGAGCGGCGTCATAGGCGCATGGGGCCGATCGCCGGGTCGGTGCGGCTGGCGCGTCCCGTCTCGATGTGGCCGGCCAGGCGCAGCCGGTAGGAAGGATCGCCGGCCAAGGCGACCGTCAGGTCGTACCAATGGTCGCCGCCGCGCAGGTCCCAGACCTCGCGCGTCTCGCCGGAGCCCACCGACACCCGACGCCGGGCCTCGCCCTCGACCAGGGGATAGGCGTCGCCCATCTCGATGTGCAGGACCACCCGGCGCGGAAGCGCGCCCCGGATGGACAGCACCAGCCGGCGCTCGGCGTCGGTCGTGACGGTCAGCCTGGGCTGCGGCCGGCGGGCGTCGCCGGCGAAGCGACGATGGAAGCCGTTCGGTCCCGTCACCGTCAGGTCGTAGACGCCACGCCCCATGGCCTCGTTCCAATGGCCGGCGGCGTAGCGCGCCTTGGGCCCCAGGGTGAACCGCCACGGCCCGGCCCGATCGGTGTTGTCGAACACCTGGAACACCGCGCCGGCGGTCCCCGCATTGGCCAGATCGATCCAGACCGCGCCCCCTTCGACGCGGACGTCCGCGCCCAGGGCGTAGGGAACCGGCCGGGCCGGCCGGGACGGCCCGTCCTGGGCGGCGGGGGACTGGACCTCGGGGATGCGCAGGCTGGGCGCGGCCTTCGAGCGACGGACCCGCGCCATGTAGTCGGCGGTGGCCGGAAGGGCGAGGCTGGCCCAGTCGCGGTTCGGCTCGGCGAAATCGAAGGCCGAGGTCAGGTCGCCGCACACCGCGCGCCGCCAGTCGCTGATGTTGTCCTCGCGCACGCCGAAACGCTTTTCGAGGAAGCGCAGGGTCGAGGTGTGGTCGAACACCTCCGAGCAGACATAGCCGCCGCGGCTCCAGGGCGAGACGACGATGGCCGGCACCCGCACCCCCAGGCCGAGGGGATGGACGCCCGGATTGGCGACCTTGGCGTCGCCGTAGTCCTTGGCCTCGCCGGCGGTCGACACCGTCGAATGCCCCTCCTCCGGCCGCAGCGGCGGCATGGGCGGCGGCATGTGGTCGTAGAAGCCGCCGGCCTCGTCGTAGTTGACGATGAACACCGTCTTGGCGAACACCTCGGGATGGTCGACCAGCGCCTCGATCAGCCCGGCGCAGACATGCTCGCCCTTGGCCGGCTCGGCCGAGGGATGCTCGGACAGGTCCGCGGCGGTGACGATCCACGACACCTGCGGCAGCGCGCCGGCGGCGACGTCGGCCCGGAAGGCCGCGACCAGCTGCTCGCCGTCGGAACGCTTGCGGTCGGGATCGGGGCGGTGCTCGGACACCCACGAGCGGCCGCGCTCGTACAGCGGCGAGCCCTTGTCGCAGGGGCGGAAATTCTTGAACACCGACAAGATGTTGTCGCCGAAATTGTCGTACTCCTGATAGACCTTCCAGCTGATCCCCGCCTCCTGGAGGCGCTCGGCGTAGGTCTTCCAGTCGTGGGGACCGCGGGCCATCGGACGGTCCTCGGCCATGTCGGCGCTGGGGGTTTCGTCCTCGCCGTAATTGCTCATCTCCGGATCGCCGCCGACCTTCCCGCCGCCGTTGCAGCCGGTCCACAGGTGCAGCCGGTTCGGATAGGTCTGGGTCAGGGTCGAGCAGTGGTAGGCGTCGCAGATGGTGAACGCCGAGGCCAGGGCGTGATAGAAGGGCAGGTCCGAGCCCTTGTAGTAGGCCATCCGCTTGTGCAGCTCGCCGGAATGGCCCCAGCGGTCGTAGCGGCCGCCGTTGACGATGGTGATGTTGCCCTGGTGGCTCTGGTCCGAGCCGTCGACCGTGTAGGCGTTGGTGGTCCGCGAGTCGGCGTAGAACGGCGCGACGAAGCCGTCGGGGTGCTGGCGGCTGGGCTGGCGCCAGACCGAGGCCCCGCCCGGCAGGCGCTGCGGACGAGGATCGCCGAACCCGCGCACGCCGTTGAACGTCCCGAAATAGTGATCGAACGAGCGGTTCTCCTGCATGAAGATCACCACATGCTCGACGTCCATGATCGAGCCTGCAAGGCTGCGGGCGGGAATGGCCATGGCCTTGCGCAGCGCCGGCGGCAGCATGTTGATCGCCGCCCCGGCCGCCAGACCGCCGGCCGCGCCCCGCAGGAATCCTCGCCTGTTCGCCGTCATGCCCCGTCTCCCTTCGTCAAAATTGGTATAGACCAAAACGGCGAGCCGCTTGGACGAAACTTTCGTGAAGTTTGTGCGCGGGTTTTCGCGCGGCGCGGTTTTCGCCAGATCGCGGTTCGCTTGACCGCCTCCCGGCGGGTTCGCATGTTCGCGAACGGCGGATTCGCCCGCCGGGCCGAGACTCCCATGCCCTCAACCCCGAACCGGACCGACCTGGTCGAAGGCCTGCACTATCTGAGCATGCGCGACCACGTCGCCGGCCGGATCGCGTCGGGCGAGTTGAAGCCGGGCGAGCGCCTGCCGTCGGAGCGGCGGCTGCAGACCGATGTGGGCATGGCGCGCGGCACCATCCGCGAGGGCTTGTTCCAGCTGGAGGCCGAGGGCGTCATCTACCGCAAGGACCGCAGCGGCTGGTACGTCTCGCCGCCGCCGGTGGTCTACGACCCGACCCGCTGGGAGGGGTTCATGTCCTATGTCGAGGCGCAGGGCCGCCGCCCGGCCACCGAGACGCTGAGCAAGACGGAGATTCCGTGCGACGCGGCCCTGGCCCAGATCTTCAGGCGGCCGGTCGGCGCGCCGATGTACCTCATCCGCCGCCGCCGCTATGTCGACGACCGGGCGGTGCTGGTCGAGAGCATCGTCGTGGACGCCGTGACCGCGCCGGGGCTGCTTGGGCACTCCCTGGACCGGTCGCTGACCAGCGTCCTGAAGTCGCACTACAATATCTCGGTGGCGCGCAACCAGGTGGATATGCAGCCGTGCGCGCTGACGCGGGAGGAGGCCGAGGCCCTGCGGGTGAAATCCGGCCTGCCCGGACTCAGCGTGGTCCGGACCAGCTATGACGCCCAGGGCCGCGTCGTCGAGCACGACCGCGAGTTCTGGCGCCACGACGCCCTGAAGATCAGCGTCGACATCCGCGTGCGCTGAACCGCCGCCGGCGGGACAGCGGTCCGCGAAGGCGTCCCGAAGCGCCGGCGGCGCCTCGGGTTCGCCGAAGGGAAGGCCGCGCCTAGCGCGCGGCGACCACGATGATCTCGACCTTGTAGTCCGGGGTGGCCAGCTTCGCCTCGCCGGTGGCGCGGGCCGGCGCGTCCTTGCCCCCGACCCAGGCGTCCCACACCGCGTTCATCTCGGCGTCGTCGGCCATGTCGGCCAGCCAGATGGTGGCGCTGAGGATCTTGGACTTGTCGCTGCCGGCGCGGGCCAGCAGGCTCTCGATCGAGGCCAGCACCGCCTTGGTCTGCTCGGCGACGCTCGCGCCCGGCGCGCCGACCTGGCCGGCCAGGTAGACGGTGTCGCCGTGGATCACGGCCTGGCTCATGCGCGGGCCGGCGTCGAGGCGTTCGATGGTCATGGTGTCGTTCCTTGAGGATGGGCGCGGCCAGGCCGCGCCCTGGAGAGGGCCCATGCGATACCACATGGGCGCTATGGATTCAGGCGACGGTGACGCCGCCGGAATCGCCGCGCTTCGACGCCGGGCGGGACTTGCGGGCGGCCCGCCGGCCGGGGCCGGACATCAGGGGCAGCCCCTTCAGCTCGTGGCCGAACACCACCTCCGCGAAGCGTTGGTCCACCAGGGCGATCTCCGGCCGCCGCCGCAGCTCCTCGGCCCAGGCCAGGGCCAGCTCGGTCGAGGGATGATGGCTGGTGAGCTGGTAGTCGTAGCGGCCGCTGACGAAGACGGCGTTGGTGATCGCCGGCTCCGACCCGCAGTAGCGCTCGAAGACCACGCCGGCGTCCGGCCGTTCGCGCCGCAACGCCACCAGGCAGACGACGCGGACCGGCTCGCCGCAGCGGGCGGGATCATAGAGCCCGACCGTCCGCGCCCAGCCCTGCGCCTTCATCAGTGAGATCCGCTGGCGGAAATTGCCGATGTCGATCTGGAGATGCTGCAGCATCAGGTCGACGGCGCCGCGGGTCTTGCGGGCCGCCTCGTAGAGGCTGCGGATACGCAGCTGCGCCTCGCGGACGCGTTTGTATCCCCGGCGCGCCGGGCCGGGCTCGCGATCGGCGAAGGGCTCAACCCGCGGCATGGCCGAAGTCGCTCATCGAACGCCTCCCCAGAAGCTCGGGCGGGGCGGTTGCGCCATCCCGCCGACATAGTCCAGCCCGTCGGGCCAATCCACCGACTGCAGCAGCGGCCCGTCCAGGTCGACGAAGGCGCACTGTTGGGCCAGCACCATGGCGGGGGCCATCGACAGGGACGAACCGGCCATGCAGCCGACCATCAGCTCGAAGCCCATCGCCCTGGCCGCCGCCGCCAAGTCCAGGCCCGAGGTCAGGCCGCCGGCCTTGTCGAGCTGGAGGTTGATCACGT
>SXGU01346167.1_pt1 | contig 10487 bp, 10 predicted proteins | sample 3174531 | NCBI WGS metagenome assembly SXGU01 (sample SAMN11356863, study PRJNA531348) | freshwater metagenome | isolation source: freshwater sample F1-140 | place: China: Fuxian Lake, Yuxi | collected 2017-12-25 | reverse complement strand
GATCACGTCAAAGTGTTGTGGGTAAAGCATGGAAGTCCATCAAAGGGGAAGAGGTGGTATTTTACCGAGGCCCACCCTTTTCTCCAACTGCCCCTAGTCTTTACCCTAGGGCACAAACACAAGGGCTTGGGTTAGAGTGTCCAGATCTTTTTTCTAACCCTACCAATGGGAACCCAAGGCGATGCACATACCCTCCGTCAAAAGCTTGGTCAGCGCCGAAGAATGGCAATTGCGGGTGGACTTGGCGGCGTGCTATCGCTTGGTTGCTACCTATGGTTGGAGCGACTTGATCTTTACCCACATCAGTGCCCGCCTTCCCGGCCCAGACCACCACTTCTTGATCAACCCCTACGGGATGATGTTTGACGAAATTACCGCCAGCAGCCTGGTCAAAATTGACCAGCAGTGCAACAAGCTGATGGAGTCGCCATTCCCAGTGAATCCTGCAGGGTTTGTCATCCACAGCGCGGTGCACGCGGTACGCGAGGACGCTGCCTGTGTATTGCACACGCATACCCGCGCAGGCGTCGCTGTCAGTGCGCAGGCCTGTGGCGTTTTGCCTATTAGCCAGCAGTCCACCTTTGTACTCGCCTCTTTGGGTTATCACACCTATGAAGGCGTGGCACTGCGAGATGATGAAAAGCCGCGCTTACAGGCCGACCTCGGGAGCGCCAATCATCTGATGCTGCGCAACCACGGATTACTCACCGTGGGCAGCAGCATTGCTGAAGCGTTCTTGCTGATGTACAACTTTGAGTCCACCTGTCAAATTCAAATCGGCGCCCAAGCAGGCGGTGCGCTGACGCACGTTGATCCCCGCATTATTGATGGCGTTGCGCAAGTGATGCGCACACAAACGGGCGGTATCGGCGGGGCGTTTGCTTGGCCGGCTTTGCTGCGAAAACTCGATCGCTTAGATACCAGTTACCGCGAATAAACAAACGCTTTTTGAAAGAATAAAAATGAATACTCCCGGTGCGACCCACACAAATTTTGACTACATCGTCATTGGCGGCGGCGCCGCAGGATGCGTGGTCGCAAGCCGCCTGAGCGAAGACGCCCATGTTCGCGTATGCCTGTTAGAAGCCGGCGGGCCTGACGATTCCGTGCTGATCCACGCCCCCATGGGATTTGCTATCAGCGCGCCATTAAAAATTCACAACTGGGGGTATGAGACCACGCCGCAAGCGGGCTTCAATGGCCGAAAAGGCTACCAACCGCGCGGCAAAGTAATGGGTGGAAGCACATCGATCAACGCGATGGTCTACACCCGGGGCCACCGCTCTGACTATGACCACTGGGCGAGTTTAGGCAACCCCGGTTGGAATTACGACGCGGTGTTACCGTATTTCAAAAAATCAGAAAACAACTTGTGCTTTGGCGCGGACACCTATCGCGGCGTAGGCGGCCCGCTGCCTGTGAGCTACTTGCGCAGCCCCAGCCCCTTGAACGGCATGTTCCTCAAAGCATGCGAACAAACTGGCATTGCGCAAACCAAAGATTACAACGGAGAACAGCAACTCGGCTGCGGTCCAACGCAAGCGATGCAAGACGGCGGCGAGCGCTGGAGTGCGGCCAAAGCCTTTATCACGCCAAACCTGAACCGCCCCAACCTCACGGTTATCACACGCGCCCATACGCAAAAAATTCTGCTTGAAAACAAACGGGCTGTTGGGGTCGAGTATCTTCACAATGGCCAGTTGCACACGGCACACCCCAACAAAGAGGTTGTACTCAGCGCCGGGGCATTTGGCTCTCCACAGTTATTGATGCTCTCAGGCATTGGCCCACAAGCACACTTGGAGTCACACCACATCACCACACATCACACGCTTCCAGGCGTTGGACAAAACTTGCAAGACCATGTGACAACAGTGCTGATTCAACGCACACCCAAGCCGACCCTTGCATTAGGTGTTTCTTTGCGCGGTAGTTGGATTCTGTTGAAGTCGATTTTTGAGTGGCGTAATAAACGCACCGGCTGGGTCACTTCCAACGTTGCCGAAACGCAAGGCTTTCTCAAAACTGAAAGCAGCGCCGAAAAGCCAGACATCCAACTCGCGTTGTGCACGGGCATTGTGGATGACCACAACCGCAAAATGCACTTGGGCCACGGCTATACCTTGCACGTGACCTTGTGCCGGCCCAAAAGCAGAGGCTCCGTCACGCTGCAAAGCAAGAAAGCCGACGATGCTCCACTGATTGACCCGGGCTTTTTTCAACATCCCGATGATTTAGCCACCTTAGTCAAAGGCACACAAATGGGCCTCGACATTTTGAATGCTCCCGCACTCGATGACTGCCGCGGTGAGATGCTCTACCCGGTGGAGCGAAACAATCCTAAACAAATTGAGCAATTCCTGCGCAACCACTCAGACACCGAATACCACCCTTGCGGCACGTGCAAGATGGGGCCACACAGCGACCCCATGGCGGTCGTTGATGCAGAACTGAAGGTGCACGGCATCCAAGGTTTGCGCGTCGTAGACACGTCCATCATGCCCACCCTCACAGGTGGAAACACGACTGCTCCGACCATCATGATTGCAGAAAAAGCGGCAGCGATGATGCGCGCAAACTGATAAGGTAATTTAGGTGTCAAAGCGCTCAAGAAGCAAGCGGTTTTTGTCGCCAAGCCAACGCACTACCTAACCAAAGCGCAAGTGCGGAGACGAGCAAGCCGCGCTCAAGGCCGCCCTCGCCGTCAGCAATCCAACCCACCATCGTGGGCCCCACAATCTGACCTGCAGCAAACACTACCGTGAATGCGCTAATGCCTTTGGCCCAAGCGCTCTGCGGCAGATTGTGGCGAACCAAGGCGGTCGTCGAGGCAACGATCGATAAAAACACGCCGCCAAACAGCGCGCCCGAGATTAAAAGGAGCAGAAAGTTTTGCGTTAAAGCAGGTAACACAATCGCCACGCCCAATAAACCATTGAGCAAAGCCATGGCGCCTCCACCGTGATGGCGGTCTAACAAGCCAGCCCAAATACGTGAAGATGCCATAACGGCAAGCCCGAGCAAACCATAGAAAACCATCACCGCCACAGGACTCGCCCCTTGGTTACGCAATAGGGCGACAACAAAAGTCATATAGCCGATATACCCGACACCAAACATGGCGTAACCGGACAAAGCAAAGCCAAAGGGTTTCCAAAAAAAAGCGCCGTTTTTTTGACCCTGCGCTTGTACGGGCACATCCCACCGCGCCATCACACGAGCAGGCCATCGCAACAAAAGCGTGCCCGCCACACAGACACCTGCCAAGGCCCACCACGCAAAGCGCCAACCATGCAATTGCATTTGCGCCAACTCCAGCACCCAAGGCACGAGAACCGCAGACAACGCAATCCCCAAACCCGTTCCGCCATAATACAAACCTAAAAGCAAACCGGCTTGTGCAGGCGCACGGGCACCCAAGCGTGCTGCCATCAAGCCACCAGCAACAAACACCACCGCACTGGCCACCCCGGCCAACAAGCGCTGCAAGAGCAACACATTCGCATCGGTAAAAAAACCACTCAAACCCATAAAAAGAGCAGCAAGCAAAGAGCCCGACCACAGTAAAACAGAAGGCCCCACGCGACGCAATAAGCTCGGGGTAAAAAGCGCACCGATAAGGTATCCAACGGCATTGGCTGTATTCATTGCACCAGCGAGCGTGTAAGACCAGCCTAAATCGTCACGCATAGCCGGCAGCAGCAAGCCATAGGCAAAGCGAGTAACACCCAAAGAGATGGCAGCCCCCACAGACAAAGCCAAAGCCAGCCACACCCATTGCCGAAACGATGTTTGCATCAAAACGTCTTAACGCAACGGGCGGCGCTTCCAGCGCTTTAACAACAAAGCATTCGCCATCACGCTGACGGAGCTGAGCGCCATCGCACTACCGGCCAACACCGGATTGAGATAACCCAAAGCCGCTAGCGGAATGCCAGCAGCGTTATAGAAAAAAGCCCAGAATAAGTTTTGCCGAATTTTGTAAACGGTTCTGCGTGAAATATCCAGCGCCGCTGACACCAGCCGGGGGTCACCGCGCATCAGCGTGATGCCCGCAGCCTGCATCGCAACGTCCGCGCTTGCACCATCCACATTGGCCATAGCCATGCTCACATCTGCTGCTGCCAATGCAGGGGCATCATTGACCCCATCGCCGACCATTGCCACCGTAAAATATTGCCCGTTCACACCTGATTTCAAAGCCAGCACTCGCGCCGCTTTGTCGGCCGGTAACACTTCGGCCATGACTTCGTCGCTGTCGGGCGCAGCGTTTAACCCCAAGCGACTCGCCATCGCGCGGGCTGCGCCCCAGTTGTCGCCAGAAATCATGACGGTGCGAATGCCTTGGGCGCGCAGTTCAGCGATCGCCTCTTTTGCGCCAGGCTTAGGTTCATCGGCAAAGGCCATCAGCGCATGCAACTGCCATTGCCCGGATACTTGTTGTGCCAAAGCGGAAACACTAGCACCTTCATTTTCAAACGCTTGCACTTGCGTCTCAAACGCTTCTCGATTTAGGCATTGCGCATGAAGTTCTTGCATCCAACGCACACTTCCCAATGCATAGACCAGTCCATCGACCTCCCCCAAGGTTCCGCGGCCAGCGACTGAACGGACATTCAATGGCGCACTCCAAGTTAAACCTTGCTCTTTTGCATGGCTAACCACCGCCAGCGCCAAGGGGTGCGCACTTCCACTTTGCAGCCCCGCGCAAATTTGCAAAAGCGCGGCATCTTGGAACTGGAGGCCGCTATTTGGAGGGGCGTTTAAAGCCCGCAGGGCGATAAGCCGAGGCTTGCCAAGGGTTAAGGTGCCAGTCTTGTCAAAAGCCACCACAGTGACTTTGTGTGCCAACTCTAAAGCTTGCGAGTCTTTAATCAAAATGCCGTGTTTTGCGGCAACCCCGGTGCCGGCCATGATGGCCGCTGGTGTTGCCAAGCCCAAGGCACACGGACAAGCAATGACCAGCACGGCCACCGCATGAATCAATGCCACTTCAAAAGCATGACCACTGATCCACCACGCCAGCATCGTGCCGATAGCAATCACCAAAACGACGGGAACAAAAACCGCACTGACTTGGTCAACCAACCGCTGAATCGGGGCCTTTGCAGCCTGCGCATCTTCAACCAAGCGAATCATTTGGGAGAGCATGGTCTGCGCCCCAACGGCATCAACGCGCACCAAGACTCGTCCTTCGCCGTTAATGGAGCCCCCCGTCACACGGGCACCTACCGCTTTACTCACAGGCAGTGATTCGCCTGTCAACATGGACTCATCGACCTGGGTTTGGCCCTCAGACACGGTGCCATCCACGGCGAATCGCTCGCCAGACTTGACCACCACCACGTCCCCCACGAGAACTTCTGCGATCGGAACATCGAACTCACCATCGGCCCCGAGCACGTGCGCTTGCTCAGGACGCAGCGCATGCAAAGCGCGAATCGCAGAGGTGGTTTGTCGCTTAGCACGGGCTTCCAGCCATTTACCTAGGAGCACAAGCGTGATCACCACGGCCGAACTCTCAAAGTACAAATGCACCATCGCCCCAGGCTCTGCGCTCAACCATAACCAAACCGACAAAGCCCAGCCCGCGCTCGTGCCCAATGACACAAGCAAGTCCATATTGCCGGCTCGGTTTTTAACCGCATGCCACGCTGCGACATAAAAACGCCAACCTAAAACAAATTGCACCGGCGTGGCCAACAAGAACTGCCACACCGACGACAACATCCAATGCCCGCCCCAAGCTTGGGCCACCATAGGTAAAACCAAAGGCACGGAGAGGGCTAGACCCCAAGCCACAGGCCCGAACCCCGCCCATGCGGAGGAATCTTGGTCATCGAGTGCAGCCTCCGCAGCCTGGGGTTGATAGCCAGCATTGCGCACAGCACGGCGCAATAACGCGTCCATGTGGGGTTGATTCTCCACACTGGCAACGAAATGAATCCGGGCAGACTCGGTCGCCAAATTCACACTGGCATCTTTGACACCCTCGACCCGCTTCAATGCTTTTTCAACACGCCCAACGCAGGAGGCACAGGTCATTCCCCCAATACCGATATCTAAGGACGATTGTGCGATGTTTTCAATAGAGGTCATCGGGGCATCTTCTAAAACCACGTAAGGCTTGGCCTCGGGGCTCTAACCATCCCACAGATTTGTCTTGCGACGCGCCACACTCGGAAAACCGATGGGACTCCAGCGCCTTTTCTAACGCAGGACGACTGATCGTCCAAGGAGACGCGAGCTGATAAACCATTGTATTTTTAAACACATTGCGCTTTCTAAAGGATTAAAACTCGCACTAATTTTTTATGAAACTTTACAGAGGCTTCATTGAAAACCACATTCCAGACACATCGTCACATCAAACTTAACCCCACTGCGATGCGATGTCCGCATCAAAGAACCTTAAGAGGAATTCACAATGAAACCCGTTTATAAATCTTTGCTCATTGCCGCCGTCCTTGGAGCCGCAGGGTTTGGTGCTCTCGCACAAATGGGGCCCAAAGGCGACCACCCAGAGATGATGCACATGGGCGGCATGCACCACGGGGAACCCGCCAAAATGGCGGAAAGAATCAATCGCCACCTCATTCAACTTAAAAACAAGCTTCATATTACTGCCTCGCAGGAAAGCGCTTGGAACACATTCACTGCGGCCATGCAACCACCCGCAAAAATGACGGCGTTACGTCCTGATCGTGCCGAATTGGACAAACTCACCACTCCCGAGCGCATCGACAAAATGAAACCATTGCGGATACAACACCACGAAGCCATGCTCGCTCACATAAACCAACGCGATGATGCAGTTAAAGCGCTATACGGCGCCTTAAGCGAAGACCAAAAAAAGGTTTTAGATGCTGAGCATGCCCGCATGGAAAAAAATGGTGGTCGCCAAGAAAAAAAGAAGGGCTAGGCCAATAGCTTTTTTAACTCTCCCGATTGGATCAGTGCCGCAAGATTTTCGGCACCTCCGATCAAATTGCCTTTAACAAAAACCATGGGAAATGTGGGCCAGCCGGTCCACATTTTCAATGCGTTTCGTTTGCGCCACGTATTAAAGTAGCTTCCGTATTCCAAGTAGGTATGAACCACACCAGCGGCATCAAGCGATGCGCGGGCGCGTTTAGGCATTGGGTTCATTGCCATTCCAACAACGACAACAGCGTGCGCTGCAATGGCGGCTTGTACTTCTTGCACGATCTCTAAGTGATGATTTTCAACTTCATGCCGAATAGCGGGGTGGATCTGGTTGTCTAACAATATAGGACGAGGCACAGCTGACTCCTGCGTTTAAAAACAAGCATTATCGACGTGCGCTGTTTGTCCTTACACTTCAGCTATGCAAAAGTTTGACGCAACCACGATTGTTCGCACGATTGGTGTCCTAAAGCCTTTGGAATGGCTTTCCTTGGCATGGAAAGATATTTCACGGCTGGGGTGGCTTAGTCTCATACACGGCTTAGCTCTCACCCTTGCAGGCGGTTTTATTGTCGCTGTTGCGCATCACCGGTTTTGGTTACTCGCTGGCGCCCTGTCGGGGTTTTTAGTTGTCGCCCCTGTATTGGCAACCAGTTTGTATGCCTTAAGCCGGGCTTTAGAACGCGAGGAAAAAATTGGTTTTGGTCTGATACTTAAAACTTGGCTCAATTGGCAAAACAGCCATTTCAATAAATGGGGCAATGACTACTGGTGCATGGTGCAATTTGGTGCGCTGCTGTCTATAGCTGCGACGGGGTGGGTCCTGACTTCGGCTGCTTTGATTACCTTGTTGTCGCCCATTCCAATTGAAAGCCCGATCGATTTTTTGCGGCATGTGGTGTTAGCACCGTCCGGTTGGCTATTTGAACTTTGGCTTGCCTTGGGTGGCGTGCTGACAGCGCCCCTCTTTGCCTCAAGCGTAGTGACGATGCCTTTGCTTTTGGATCGCCGCGTGTCTTTGCTACAAGCCGTCGTTATCAGCTGGGCTGTAGTCATCAAAAACCCGATCCCAATGGCTCTGTGGGCGGGGCTCATTATGGTGTTTACCTTGCTGGGACTAGGCTCACTCTTGTTGGGCTTGGTATGGGTTATTCCCATGTTGGGCCATGCCAGTTGGCACGCCTATCGTGACTTGATTGATATCCGTACCTTGCCTTCACGCACAGAAGAATAATGTTCGGTTACACAGAAGCAGACATTGCCGGCTTTGGCCTGACCTTTGGGGTCGGTGCTTTTATGCTCTATATGCTTTTCATCATTGGTCACTTGGCTTGGGAAGCCAAAGCCGGTAAATTCGGAACGTTCGTTTTGTTTTTAGGTTTGGCTTTTGGTATGGTGGGTTTTGTTGCCAAGATGGCCATCCAATGGATTTTGCATCTCTGAATGGTTAAGTCAACACGCGAATTCCAATCAACCAGCCGTGCCCCCAGAGCGCAAACAACGCCCAGGCTAAGCCACCTAAGACAACGGTAATCACTGTCGAGGGGTTATTCCCTGGCGCATAGCTTGTTTGTAAACGCTTTTCACGACGGCGTGCAGCTCGGAAACACAAAACACTCCATACCAAGAAGGAACCAAACAGCACCACATGGGCGGCGCTCGCATTAGATAAAAGATGCGCCAATGCCCAAACTTTGACAGCCAAGATCATCGGATGATGAAGTTTGGCTTTAACGGCATTACCAGGAACATAGGCGGCGGCTAATAAAACAAAAGAAATCAAGGTAAGCAAAGCAGCCACAAGCCGCATAGGCGGCCATGGCGTCCAAAGCAACAACGGGGTTTCTCTGGCAAGACCAAAGCCTACAAGTATCAAAATAAATCCCACAATGGACACAGCGGTGAACTGCAACTTGAAGCCTTTTTCACCCACACGTGCAATCCATCGATCTCGAAAACCGTCACCACTCAGACGAAGTGAATGAACTGATAAAAAAATAAACAGACCAAAACACAATAAAAACATACAAAAGACCTCAAAATTTATTGGATAAGTATGTGGATGGTTTGCAGGAAAAGTCCAACTTATCCACAGAAAAATATTTTTGAAGAATTTATCCCCATTTTGGAGACATCAAAAACAAAACCATGAACATGGATATACATACCTTAAGCCATTGATTTCAATCAATAAAAAAACGTTATAAACAAAAAAAGACCTATTTTACCTACTACTATTATAGTTAAATAAAGAAATAAAGAAGAAGACAAGGATAGAAAAAAACAAGCAACTTTTCTTTAGTCAGATTGTGCCCGCGCATCAAGTAAGATTTGGTTTCCTCTTTTTGGATCCTCAAACGCCCATGCCCGTTCATTCGACAGGATCACATTCTGGATCACCAACCGCCTCTTTTGACATAAAAAGCGCCCAGCTTTCCTTGGTTGCTTTGGTCGTAAAGACGCCACTCTTTTCCAAACTCGCCAATGATTTAATTCATCAGTTTGGACCTTTAAGCGAAAGTCCCGATTTTTTTGACCTAGACCCTTTGGTACTCGATTTTTCGCAAGTAAACGTGGCCGATCAAGACGCCCATTGGCCTGAACTTCTGTCTGCGTTAAAAAATTGCAGGCTTTTTGCAGTGGCTGTGCGTGGTTTACCACCCAGCGGCTTAGTCCAGGCCAAAAAGAGGGGGTTAACGGAAGCTCCTCCAGAAACCAAAAAAACGCAAACTACAGCAAAAAAACCAAACGAAACAGTAGCTAGTCAAATCAAAGAGGGTTCGATTGAAAAAGCACCACTAAAAACGGAAGTGGTCCCAGCACTGGTCATCGACAAGCCCTTGCGCTCAGGGCAAAAGGTGTATGCCCGTGGTGGCGATTTGGTCGTAATGGCGATGGTTAACCGGGGTGCAGAAGTGATTGCGGACGGAAATATTCATATCTACGCTTCCTTGCGCGGTAAAGCCATGGCAGGTGCACGAGGTAACACCCAAGCGCGAATTTTTTCACTTTGCATGGAACCTGAATTGGTATCCATTGCAGGGGTTTACCGAACGACTGAAAAAGAGCTTGGGCCCGATGTCCTTGGGAAACCTGCACAAGTGCGCTTAAGCATCGACGGTCAAGAAAAACTGATTATTGAAGCTTTAAGCACTTAAACTTAAAATCTAAATTCCTTAATCTGAAAGACATTCTTCCCATGGCAAAAATTATTGTGGTTACATCCGGAAAAGGTGGCGTGGGAAAAACAACGACTAGCGCAAGTTTTGCGACGGGTTTGGCCTTGCGTGGACACAAAACCGTGGTGATTGACTTTGATGTGGGCTTGCGAAATTTAGATTTGATCATGGGTTGTGAGCGCCGTGTGGTGTATGACTTGATCAACGTAATTCAAAACGAAGCCAACTTAAATCAGGCTTTAATCAAAGACAAACTATGCGACAACCTGTACGTTTTAGCAGCATCACAAACCCGCGACAAAGATGCCCTGAGCCAAGAAGGTGTTCAAAAAGTTCTCAATGATCTGACAGCCATGGATTTTGAATTCATCGTCTGTGACT
>SXGU01069191.1_pt1 | contig 10487 bp, 10 predicted proteins | sample 3174531 | NCBI WGS metagenome assembly SXGU01 (sample SAMN11356863, study PRJNA531348) | freshwater metagenome | isolation source: freshwater sample F1-140 | place: China: Fuxian Lake, Yuxi | collected 2017-12-25 | reverse complement strand
TCCAGCCATGACCTCCAGGAACCGCTGCGAAAGATCCAGACCTTCACCAGTTGGATCGAGGAAAAGGAGGCCCATAAATTATCCCCGGACGGTAGGCATTATTTTGAAAGGATTGGGAACGCAGCCGGGCGGATGCAGGCTTTGATCCGTGATTTGTTGGATTTTTCCCAGGTCGAGATTGCCGAAAAATCATTCCGAAAGCTCAACCTTAACCACATGATGGAGGAAATTTTCGGGGAGCTGCAGGAAGAAATCAATACGAGCGGTTGCATTACGGAAGTTTCGGACCTCAGGGAAATGAAAGTCATCCCGTTCCAGTTCCGGCAGGTCATTTTCAACCTGATCTCCAATTCGATGAAATTCGCACATCCGGAACGCCCGCTCCACATCAAGATTTCCCGGACCGACCTTAAGGGTTCAGAGTTATCCTTTGATGGTCCGGCACACGATTCCGATTACGGAAGGATTACCGTGTGCGACAACGGCATCGGTTTCGAGCAGCAATACGCCGAAAGGATCTTTGGCCTGTTCCAGCGCCTCCACGGCAAACTGGAATATGTGGGAACGGGAATCGGGCTCAGCATCGCACGCAAGATTGCCGACAACCACCGCGGGTTCATCCGCGCAGAAGGCCGTCCGGGCGAGGGGGCCGCATTCCATTTCTACATTCCGCTCAATTAAAGCTTATCGGGGTTGTATCCGATGTAAGGCATCTCTGTCTCCTTGAACTGCACGCCGAACATCTCCAGTTCTTCAAGAATGGGTTCATAAACTTCACGAGACAACGGCAGTTGTACGCCGGGGGTCGTGATCTTTCCGTTTAGGATCTGCAGCGCCGCCATCGCAACCGGCAGCCCCACGGTCTTGGCCATCGCGGTATAGGTTTGGTCGTCACCGATGCAGACCATTTTGGAATCGATTTGATGCTGTTCCCCGTTCAATTCATACCCAAACTTGTGGTACATCACGATCATGTCCTTGTCATTTGGATTGAGCGTCCATTTGTCCGAAAGTATCTTTTCGAGTATTTGCGCCGGCGTGGCATTCTTGATGCCGACGACCTTGTTGGGATTGAACAGCTCCAGTTCGAGAAGTTTGTCCCACATGATATCGTCCTGGTCGATCCCCAACTGCAGCCGAAGCTTGATCTCTACCGAATCTGTGGGATGGTATGGCAAAAATAGGTTGGTAAATTCCCTGTAGCTGATATTTTCGGAATTGTCGATGATGTAAGTGTCGTCGGTCATGCCCAGCTGCACGAACATGTTCCAGGCTTTTGAGAAGCCGACCCGGCGGATCGTGCCGCGGTACATAGTGAGGACGTTGTCAAGCCCGTAAACGCTTCGGTACTTAAGCGAATCGCGGTTTGCATATCCCTCAAAACGCCCGTAGCCTTCCACCTCGAGGAATTCCGTACGCCGGAAAAGCCTGTGGTAGGGTATATATTTATAGGTGCCCTCCTGGATGAATTTGGCCGCCCCGCCCTGGCCCGCCAGCACAACGTTTCTTGGCGCCCAGGTAAATTTGTAGTTCCAAAGGTTGTCATCGGATTCAGGAGCCACGAGGCCGCCACAAAACGACTCGAACAGGATCATCTTACCACCCTTTTGCCTGATGCCGTCGATCACCTTCATCGCGCTCATGTGGTCGATGCCGGGATCAAGCCCGATCTCGTTCATGAAGACCAGGCCCCTGGCGCGCGCCTCGGCATCCAGGCTTTGCATCGCCTCGCTGATATACGACGCGGTGACCAGGTGCTTGCCCAGATCGATGCAGTCGCGGGCAACCTGGGTGTGCAGCATGGCCGGCAACATTGAGATCACCAGGTCGGCGGCGGCAATGTGGGAGCGCCTCTGGTCGCCGTCGGCAATGTCCAGGGCAACGGGGGTTGCGCGCGGATGCCCGCCGGTCTTGCGGGAAGCGGTTTCGGGGGAAAGGTCGGCGATGACCAGGTGGAGGTCTTCGGCAATGGATTTATCGAGCAGATATCGGATCAGTGAGGACGCCGAACGCCCCGCTCCGACAATCAGGATGTTTCTCATTTTTTTTGCTTAGGCTGCAAAGGTAAGGATTCTGTTTATCGCGTCGATTAAGGTAACTTTGCCGAAACCTTTTTTATGGAAAAGAAGATTCTTGCCGCCGCCGCCTTTTTTGGAATGACCGCGGTGATCTTGGGCGCATTTGGCGCTCATGCGTTAAAAGATGCGCTGGAGGAAAGCCGCGCGGCAATTTTTGAGACCGCCGTACGTTACCAATTTTACCATGCCTTGCTGTTGCTGGCCATCGGATCGGTAACGGTGCTTGGCCGTAAGGCGAGACGGGCTTCGGCCTTGCTGGCGGCATCGGGAATCGTTCTTTTTTCCGGGTCATTGTACCTGATCTCGACCGCCGGGCTGACGGGCTTCGACTTTCGTCCCATCGTCTTCATCACGCCTCTTGGCGGGGTCCTGCTCGTTGTCGCCTGGTTGCTGCTTTTTATCGATTTTCTGCGCAAAAAAACATAAAATCCCACGTTACCAAAACGTTTCTAAATATTAATTTTTACTTTTGCCTCCTAGTTTACAACACAATTAACGCCTCTTTTATGGATCAGAACACACTGTCTACGAAATCGATTTCGTTAGAAGGTCTTGGAATAAGAAATGCCAACGTTCAATACCAGCTGAGCCCCGACGAACTTCACGACATCACGATCGCGAAGGGACAGGGCACCGAATCCTCCACCGGCGCACTCGCCATCAATACCGGTGAATTTACCGGCCGCTCACCGCAGGACCGCTTTATCGTCAAGGACGCGGTTACCGCCGACAAGGTTTGGTGGGGCAAAGTGAACATCCCTTTCGAACCGGCGAAATTCAATGCGCTTTATGACAAGATGACCGCGTACCTTTCCAATAAGGAAGTGTTTGTGCGCGACAGCTATGTTTGTGCCGATCCGAATTACAGGCTCAACGTTCGCGCCGTGACCGAAACACCCTGGTCAAACCTCTTTTGCTACAACATGTTCCTGCGTCCCGAAGCTTCGGAACTGGAATCTTTTTCACCCGACTGGCACGTGATCTGCGCGCCGGGCTTCAAGGCCGATCCCGCAGTTGACGGTACGCGCCAGCACAACTTTGCCATTTTGGACTTTACGCGGAAAATCGCGCTTGTGGGCGGAACCGGGTATACGGGCGAGATGAAGAAAGGCATTTTCTCGGCACTTAATTTCATCCTTCCGGTCTATAAGAACGCACTCCCTATGCACTGCAGCGCCAATGTTGGCGAACAGGGTGACACGGCGATATTCTTCGGGCTTTCGGGAACGGGCAAGACTACCTTGTCTGCCGATCCCAACCGCAAGCTCATTGGCGACGACGAGCACGGTTGGACCAGCGAGAACACGGTCTTCAATTTTGAAGGCGGATGCTACGCGAAGGTCATCAACCTGACCGAGGAAAACGAGCCGGATATTTTCCGTGCCATCAAACGCGGTGCAATCCTCGAGAACATCGTGTACAAGGAAGGCACCAATGAGGTGGATTTTGAAGACATTTCGATCACCCAAAATACACGCGTAAGCTATCCTATTTACCACATCGACAACATCCAGCCCGGATCGATAGGGCGCAACCCAAAGAATATTTTTTTCCTGACTGCGGATTCTTTCGGCATCCTGCCTCCGATCTCAAGATTGACACCAGGGCAGGCGGCCTATCACTTTATATCAGGATATACCGCGAAAGTTGCAGGAACAGAGGCCGGCGTTAACGAGCCACAGCCCAACTTTTCGGCCTGTTTCGGCGCGCCGTTCATGCCGCTGCATCCTACGCGTTACGCCGAAATGCTAAGCAAGAAGATGAAGGAAGCTGACGTAAAGGTTTGGCTCATCAATACCGGCTGGACCGGAGGCCCTTATGGCGTAGGACACCGGATGAAACTGAAGTATACACGCGCGATGATCACCGCCGCCCTTAACGGCGAGCTTGACCAGGTGGAATATTTGAACCACGAGGTGTTTGGAATTGCGCAGCCGCAATCATGCCCGAACGTCCCTGACGAAATTCTCAACCCCCGCAACACCTGGGAAGACAAGGCGCTTTATGACGAAAAGGCACGGGAGCTCGCGCTCAAATTCCGTGACAACTTTGCCAAGTTCGAAGAGTTTGCCAACGCCGAAATCATGGAAGGCGCCCCTCGCGGATAATAATTATTAATTCAACAAAAAAGAGCTGCCCCACGGACAGCTCTTTTTTTATTTTGTAAAGCCAACTTATTTGGTTTCCTTATTTGCCTTGATGATGTACTTGTCAAGCGCCATGGTCATGGAAGGTGCCTCCGGCGTTGGGGCCATGATGTCCACACGCAACCCATGGTCCAGCGCTTCCTTTTGCGTGGTGCTGCCAAAAACGGCGATGCGGGTATTGTTTTGCTCGAAGTCGGGGAAATTCTTGAAAAGCGATTTGATCCCCGTTGGGCTGAAAAACGCCAGTACGTCGTAATACACATCCGCCAAGTCCGAAAGATCGCTCATTACGGTTTTGTAAAAGGTGGCCTGTGTCCAATCGACCTTGAGGCTGTTCAGGGTGATGGGCGCCTCGACATTGAGCTGGTCAGATGCAGGCAAAAGGAATTTTTCATCCTTGTACTTTTTGATCAGGGGGCTCAAGTCGGCGAAGTCCTTCTGACCGACGTAAATCTTGCGCTTGCGATAAACAACGTATTTCTGGAGGTAATATGCAATGGCTTCGGACTGGCAAAAATACTTCAGGCCTTCCGGCACCTTGTAACGCATCTCGTCGGCAACCCTGAAAAAATGATCGACCGCGTTCTTGCTGGTCAGGATGATGGCAGTGTAATTTCCGATGTCAATCTTCTGCAACCTGATGTCCTTGGCGCTGACGCCCTCGACATGGATGAAAGGCCTGAAATCGATCTTGACTTTGTGCTTTTGCTGAAGTTCAAAATATGGCGAATTCTCGACCTTAGGCTCTGGTTGCGACACCAAAATTGTTTTCACTTTCATATAACGTCGGTCTCTTGTATTAATTCCGGCTAAACCAATAATACATAAAATAGTAGGGGCCTATTTCAAGAGCGCAAAGATACAAAATAAAATAAAACAACTTCCCCACGATGAAATTTTGATAATTCTTCAACGCAAGTAAGTAAGTTAACAGATTGATTGTCAATATCGCAGTGATGAGCACATAATAAACAATATCCGGCGCATCGTTATAATACAAGATCGCATTGACGGGCAAAAGCATCAGTGCAAGGTAAGTGCGGTAGCTGACTTTGCTCAGGTTGAACTGTTCAGCAAATTCCTCGATGTTGAATGACACGGCAATGATCTTGTCCATCAGGAATTTTGCCAGGATAAAGGTGCCCAGCAACGTGATGATCCTGGTAAACAGCAGCCAATCGGTCTTGGCGGCGTATCCAAATTTGTGCAGGGCGAGCAAAATGAAGAAAGATAGCGAGATCAGCTGAACAAAAAACAAAAGGATCGTGAAGCCGCCGGTCATATGGCCCGGATCGCGGTAAACCTTGACATACTTGTCGGATATCCCAAGCCGGACGAAGTCTGAAAAACGCTTTTCAAATACCGTCCTGCTGATGGCGACCAGGACAACCGCAAGCAGGAAGATGGCGGTGGCCCAATCCTGGGGAGTTGCCATACGGGGTTGCAACAGTTGCTCGGTCATGGCGTAAAATTAGGCAAACGCGCAAAAAGCCGATGCAAATGTTTACAAATATTTGCAATCGGAAAACGGCGGCCCATTAATATTTTATTATACCTCAAATGCATTACTTTTGCGCAAACCGGCGTATGGGCGACTGCATCGTAATTATTCCGACCTTCAATGAAATCGAGAACATCGAAGCGATGCTGCGCAAGGTCATGTCACTTGACGGGCGCTTTCACGTGCTCGTGGTGGATGACAATTCGCCCGACGGCACGGCCAACCTGGTCAGGTCACTTATTCCCGAGTTCACCGGCAGGATCCACCTCGAGGTCCGCAGCAAAAAATCCGGTTTGGGAACCGCCTACGTGCATGGATTCAGGTGGGCGCTCGAGCGGGATTATGCTTTCATTTTTGAAATGGACGCCGACTTTTCTCACAACCCGGATGACCTCTCCAAACTTTTGAATGCCTGTGAAACAGGTGCCGACATGGCCATTGGGTCCCGTTACATCACGGGGGTGAACGTCGTCAACTGGCCTCTGAGTAGGGTTCTGCTTTCCTATTTTGCGTCGATATACGTCAAGATCATTACGGGAATGAAGATTAACGATGCCACGGCCGGCTTTATTTGCTACCGGCGTGAAGTCCTGGAGAAGATCGGGCTTGACCGCATCCGGTTCATTGGGTACGCGTTCCAGATCGAGATGAAATACCGCGCATTTTCCACAGGCTTCAGGCTTGTTGAAGTTCCGATCATATTCACCGACAGGACGCTGGGCAAGTCAAAGATGAGCAACGCCATCATATCGGAAGCGGTCCTCGGCGTGGTCTGGCTTCGTGTCCGAAACATTTTTAACCGTTTGTAAACGCTTATGAAACCAATCCTGATCAAGAATGCGCGCATCGTAAATGAAGGCAGGACCACCGAAGGCGATGTGTTGATCCGGGACGGGCGGATCGAAAGGGTGGGCGGCAGTATTTCATTCCAGGGAGCTACGTTTGAAATTGACGCTAAGGGGAAGGTATTGATGCCGGGCGCGATTGACGACCAGGTGCATTTCAGGGAGCCGGGCCTCACGCACAAGGGCACCATCGCAACCGAATCACGGGCCGCCGCAGCGGGCGGGATCACTTCCTTTATCGAACAGCCCAATACCGTACCCAATGCCGTCACACTGGACCTGCTTGAGCAAAAGTTCGACATCGCCGCGCGCGACTCGCATGTGAATTATTCCTTCATGCTTGGAGCCACAAACAATAATCTTGAAGAAGTAAAGGCGCTCAACGCGAAAAATACGGCAGGCATCAAGATCTTCATGGGTTCCAGCACGGGAAACATGCTGGTGGACAACGATGCCGCGCTGGAAGGAATATTTAGCCACGCCCCGGCCATCATCGCCGTGCATTGCGAGGACGAACAAACCATCCGCAAAAACCTTGACCATTACAGGCAAATTTACGGCGAGGAAATCCCCGTGAGGTGCCATCCCGAAATCCGCAGTGCCGAAGCCTGTTACATTTCTTCCTCCAAAGCGGTCGCGCTGGCTAAAAAAACGGGGGCCAAACTGCACATTTTCCATGTATCGACAGCGCGCGAGCTTGAACTTTTTGACAATTCAATTCCGCTTGAAAAGAAAAAAATAACGGCCGAAGCATGCGTGCACCACCTGTGGTTCACCGACGCCGACTATGAAACAAAGGGCAATTTCATCAAATGGAACCCTGCGGTCAAGACTGCAGGCGACAGGGACGCGATTTGGGACGCGGTACTGGATGGGCGCATCGACGTCATCGCCACCGATCACGCTCCACATACGCGGGAGGAAAAAAGCCAAAATTACCTCTCGGCACCCTCGGGCGGACCTCTGGTCCAACACGCCGTACCGGCCATGTTTGAGGCTGTGGCTCGGGGAAAATTGTCAATTGAAAAACTGGTCGAGAAAATGTGCCACAATCCGGCCATCCTGTTCCAGATAAAGGATCGCGGTTTTATCAGGGAGGGTTATTTCGCCGACCTGGTTTTGGTGGATACCGATATGCCCTGGACCGTGCACCACGACAATATCTTATACAAATGCGGATGGTCGCCGTTTGAGGGTACGCGTTTTGGCGCATCGGTTACCCATACCTTTGTAAACGGTGCCCTTGCCTATGAATCGGGACGCGGCATACTTAACCGCGATTCCTCGCGTTTACTCTTCAACCGATGAAAAGTATTCTCCACATCATTGCCTTTGCTGCCCTGATGCTTTCGTGCACGAAGCAGGTGGTCAAAGAACCCGACAACCTGATTTCGGAAGACAAAATGGTCGATATCATTTACGACCTGTCGATATTGGAAGCGATCCGGACGCAACGGCCAATGTCGATCGAAAAAAACAATCTCGATCCGCGAACGTACATCTACAGGAAATACGAGATCGACAGCGTCCAATTTGCCGAGAGCAATAAATTCTACGCCGGCGATGTCGCGCGCTATAAAAAAATCTACGAAACTGTCGACAAGCGGCTCGAGATTGAAAAAAAGAAGATCGAGGACCAACTCCGCAAGAGCGGCCATACTCCGGTCTCGACCACTGACGAGCCCGTGGTCCGATAATGAAAAAAGCCTCCGTATGGAGGCTCTTGAATTAACTATGATCTTTCCTATTTGAATGCCGCGAATCCCGTGATGTCCATCCCGGTGATCAACAAATGGATATCGTGGGTACCTTCATAAGTAATGACCGATTCGAGGTTCATCATGTGGCGCATGATCGAATATTCGCCGGTAATGCCCATTCCCCCGAGGATCTGGCGGGCTTCACGGGCAATTTCGATGGCCATGTTCACATTGTTGCGCTTGGCCATGGAAATCTGCGCGGTGGTGGCGCGGCCTTCGTTGCGAAGCACCCCGAGCCTCCAGGTGAGCAACTGGGCCTTGGTGATCTCGGTGATCATTTCGGCCAATTTCTTTTGCTGAAGTTGCGTCGCACCGATGGGTTTGTCAAATTGGACGCGCTCCTTTGCATACCGCAATGCCGTGTCATAACAGTCCATCGCGGCACCGATCGCGCCCCAGGCAATTCCGTACCGTGCCGAATCCAGGCATCCAAGCGGTGCCCCAAGCCCTGATTTATTGGGCAAAAGATTTTCCTTTGGAACCTTGACATTGTCAAAGATCAGTTCGCCGGTCGCAGATGCGCGGAGGGACCATTTGTTATGGGTTTCAGGTGTTGAAAAGCCTTCCATGCCGCGCTCGACGATAAGTCCGTGGATGCGTCCCGATTCGTCTTTGGCCCACACCACGGCAACCTGCGCGAAGGGCGCATTTGAAATCCACATCTTGGCACCGTTGAGCAGGTAATGATCGCCTTTGTCCTTAAAATTGGTGACCATTCCGCCTGGATTGGATCCGTAGTCGGGTTCGGTCAGTCCAAAACAGCCCATCCACTCACCGCTGGCAAGTTTGGGAAGGTATTTTTTGCGCTGTTCCTCATTTCCATATTTCCAGATCGGGTACATGACAAGGGATGATTGTACCGATGCCGTCGAACGCACACCCGAATCGCCGCGCTCGATTTCCTGCATGATCAGGCCGTAGGAAATCTGGTCGAGGCCCGCACCCCCGTACTCTTCGGGAATATAGGGGCCAAACGCCCCGATATCGGCCAAACCTTTAATGATCTGGTTGGGGAATTCGGCTTTCTGCGCATATTCCTCAATGATGGGCGATACATCGCGCTTGACCCAATCTCTGGCCGCATCGCGAACAAGGCGTTGTTCCTCGGTAAGCAATTCGTCCAACAGATAGTAATCGGGCGCCTGGAAAAGGTCTGGTTTCATGGTTTGCGTTTTACTGCCGCAAAAGTACGCAAACAACGCAAGTTGACAATGTCAAGCCCGGTATTTTGGCACTGTCAATCCTCTGTGAGCTGCCCCCTGATTTCGCCATCGGGAAAATCGGCGCTGTGGATGTTGACATAATACATGCCGCTCAACAAATCATCCTCTTGTGCTTCGGTGAGTTCGATATTGGAAAGAGTCAATGGAGAAGTCAGCGTCGAAAATGGAAACACCGCGGGGCCCGTTGCGCCAGGAGCACCTTTGTGGATGTGTGCGGCCGTGGCGGTCATTCCGGTATAGGGTACCGTTATGGAAAGGCGGTTCGAGGTCTCATTGTAGGTGGCAGTCGCAGTCCCCGTAGCGGTTGAGGTGTTGGGCGGAACTTCGGACACTCCGGAAAGCGTGGCCGAAAAGTTGATGTTGTCTTCATTGTTGTCATCGTCGTCGTCACAACCTGTAAAGCCGGCCAAAATGGCTAAGGCAAAAAATGCCCGAATGAAATTTTTCATAGTCTAAAATTTTAATTACCCGCAAGTTAAACAATACTTAAAGTTACGTTTCCTTTCCCGCAAGCGAATTGCCTTTAAGGAAACATTGTGTTTTTTCCGCGGCCACTGAAACAATTGCCAAAGCCGCTCGTCATGCGATCTTTACGATTATATATATTTACCAAAAAATAATTTGCCATGCTTAAAAATTTACTTTTTAGCCTGCTATTAATTGGCTTTTCGCAGATTTCACTTGGACAGGTTTCGGCAAAGGTTGTGGACGCGAAGACTGGGGAAGTCCTTCCTTACGCGAACATCAGCATCGACCGGTCGCAAAACCAGGTCTCGAATGAAGAAGGTTTTTTCAGCATTCCCGAAAGCAAACCCGACGGCACGACAATCGGTGTATCATTCTTTGGATATATGTCCCGCGAACTTACCCTGGCGCAATTAAAATCGGCGGGTATGGTCGTGACCATGAGCCCCGCGGCGATCGAGTTGCAGG
>SXGU01384234.1_pt1 | contig 10488 bp, 8 predicted proteins | sample 3174531 | NCBI WGS metagenome assembly SXGU01 (sample SAMN11356863, study PRJNA531348) | freshwater metagenome | isolation source: freshwater sample F1-140 | place: China: Fuxian Lake, Yuxi | collected 2017-12-25 | reverse complement strand
CTAACCAAGACCAACACAATTTTGAAACGCTTTATTAGTTGGTAGCGTTTGTCCTTGGATTTTGGGTATCACTTCACATTCAAAGACTCCAGCCTATACTAGCATCAGCTCACGGTGAGCCTTTTTGAAGGTTTTATTGTTTATAAGCCTGGTTGCTTAAGCAGTCTCTTGAAGAATTTTAGTAAATTCCCTTAACTTTAATGAACATTGATTATTTGTCATGAAAAGCCAAATTGGCGTTACTTTGATCGAATTGATTATTACTTTGGCCGTAGCTGCTATTTTAACCAGCTTAGCGGTGCCTAGCTTTCGACAAGCGATGGTTAGTAATCGATTAACTTCAATCAACAATGAATTTATGGGAGCAATTAACTTTGTTCGTGCCGAAGCTATAAAAAGGGGGCAAAGTATTTCTTTATGCAAGAGCACTACAGGAGATGCATGTTCGACTGTGAATACCACATTTTGGGAGAATGGCTGGATTGCGTTTGCTGATAACAATGCTAACGGTGATTTAGATGTTGGGGAAGCCGTTTTACAAGTTTGGCCCTCTTTGCCGCAACTTTATACTCTAAGATCAACTACGTTCTCGGACTTCATTCGTTACACCCCACAAGGTGCCACTACAACAACCGGTAGTTTTGCAGTATGCCATAACAGTGAAGAGGAAGGCGCAAAAGCAGTAATTATTACTCGATTAAGGCCCCGAATAGCCGAGGATAGTAATAACGACTCAATACCTGAAACCGATGCCGCTAACATTAATTCTTGTGAAAGCCCATGAAGTTGATATCGAGAAAAAAAAATTCTGGTTTTTCATTGATAGAAGTTTTAGTGGCTGTTTTATTATTATCCTTTGGTCTTTTGGGTGTGGCCGCATTACAAACCAACGCGCTAAGAAGTAACTTAAGTGCCTTTCAACGTAGCCAGGCTAATATGTTGAGCTATTACATGATGGATGCTATGCGCGCCAATCGAGCCGCAGCTTTAATAGGATCATATGATCTTGGTAAAACCTGTACGGCACCATCGGCTGGAACGCTGATTACTAACGATCAAATCGTTTGGATCAATGCTTTAAAAACCAATTTAGGTAACCACTCTACGACTTGTGGAGAAATTACATGTAATACCAATAACTGTACTGTAAAAGTTTACTGGGACGATAGTCGTAGTTTAGGTGGTATTAGCACGCAGTTTGTCGAAATAAAGAGTCGTTTATGAACGAACCTATATCTACTTATCAGAGAAATGATGGCTTTAGCTTGGTAGAACTGATGATTGCCATGCTATTAGGTTTGTTCATTATTGGTGGAGTCATTAGCGTTTTTTTATCAAATCGAGTTGCTTACCGACAAAACGAAAACTTAGCGAGAATGCAGGAGAGCGCGCGCTATGCATTCGAAGTGGTTGGACGAGATATTCGAGAAGTCGGTGGCATTGCTTGTGGAGCAAATCTTGCGCCTTTAAACACCCTGACCACCCCCAGTGCAAATTGGTGGTCAAGCTGGAATGATGGCACCAATAATTACAATGGAATACGAGGTTTTGAAGGTAAGCAGGGTAATGCCAGTTTTCCAAAAGCTTTTGGTACTGCAGTTGCTTCAAGGGTTGAAGGTGCTGATGATGATACAACCCCAGATGCTTTAATTGTGCAATCAGCTACTAGTCATACCTTTGTGATAACGGCGCACGATCCAGTAGGAACACAAGAATTTTCGCTCAACACTGATGAACATGAAATTGGCGTTGGTGATGTAGTTATGGCTTGTGACTATAGTAAAGCTGCGCTTTTCTCGGTTACTGCAGTTGTTGATGAGCAAATTTCGCATTCCAATACTGTTTTACAAACATCGCAGTTCCTACCTGGTGGTCAGTTGTCTCAACTTTCAGCAAATGCTTGGTACATAGGTTTCAACGGTCGAGGTGGTCGTTCGCTTTATCGTATTCCTTTAGCGGGGGCTGCTGAGGAAATCGCGGAAGGTGTCATTGACCTTCAGATCCAATATCTTGCCAAAGATGCTAGCGGCAATTTACCAGTTTCTTATGTTGATGCTGATAGTGTGACGAATTGGAGTAGGGTTATTGCCATTCGTTTAATTTTTACCTTGCAATCTTTAGAAAGTCTTGGTACCGACTCCGCTCCGCTCCAGCACACATGGAACACGGTTATCAGCTTACGGAATCGGCAGCTATGAAAACCTTATATTTTCAACAAGGCGTAGCGTTATTTGTATCGCTAATGATGCTTCTGCTTGTCACAATAATAGGCTTGGCAGGCGTTCGTATGGTGAGTCTGGAAGAAAAGATGTCTGCAAATAGCTATGATCGAAATTTGGCATTTCAGGCTGCAGAAGCTGCTTTACGGGAAGCTGAACATTATGTTGAAGATAACAAGCCCGTACCATCTTATACCGATGATGACAATACTTGCCCAACGAGTAGCCCAGGACCAATAAATAATTGCGCATTAGGAGTTTGTCCAAAACCAGACAAGGATTGTGAATCACGATGGGAATTAGCAAGCTTTACTGGATGGGTAAATGCTACGACTACTTTGAGCACTTTGGCCGGAAACGCTCCGCAATATTTTGTCGAATATTTAGGTAGCTCATTTAACTGTACAGATGGTGGCGGATCGGATCCTAAGACTTGCAAGCGCTATCGGGTTACTGCTCGAAGTAATCCTGGTACGGGGCGGGCATCAGTTATATTGCAGTCGATTTATGCCACTAATTAATTTATGAGGGTATTAACATGAAACTTCAGTCCTCATCAAAAATCATTAATTTTCCTTTACTCGTATTGTTAGGATGCTTGCTCAGCTGTTTGAGTCTAGAGGCTTACGGTACGTTAAATTTACCTAATATTCCTCTTGCGGTCAGTGTTACTGCTACACCTGTTACTTTGCTTACCGCTTCACGAGATCACAAACTGTATTATGAGGCGTATAACGATGCTTCGGATTTGAATGGTGATGGCTTTTTGGATATTGGTTATAACCCGAACATTACTTACTACGGTTATTTCGATTCATATAAATGTTACAACTATGTTTCTGGTGTTTTCGAGCCTGTATATTTGACGGTAACTAAAACTTGCAGTTCGAACAGTGCCGAATGGAGTGGGGATTTTTTGAATTATTTGACCATGTCGCGTATGGATGCCTTGCGTCGGGTTTTATATGGAGGCTTTCGTAGCACGGATGGGACGGATACCACGGTACTCGAACGCTCATTCATACCACAAGATGCGCATAGCTGGGGCAAGGAATATACCAGTACCAGTGTTGATGGCTATAACATTAGTGATTACACGCCATTATCACAACCAGGAACAGGAACTCGGCATATTTTTGCAAATACTACTTTGCTGAATACAAGTAACCCTCTGCTCCGAGTATTGACCAACACTTCCTTTAGAGTTTGGGAGTGGCTATCCATTGAGAGGCCAGTGGCAGGAACCCAATGTGCTACTGGTAACAATGTACGTTCTGATTGTGCGATTGGTGGAGGTTGGTCAGTAGTTCCAAATTCGGTATTCACAAATTTACAACGTAAAATCTATAGAACTGGGGATAACGCTCCAGCTCATCCCAATAACGCTGCAGAATTTACAAATTTTATTTCAAATTACTCTGGCGATTTACGTTGCACTGACACCGTGACAAACATCAAACGTGATAAAGGCGTCGATTACTGTCGAACTTCACGTTACTTAACTATTATCAAAGGTAAAATTACTGTACCTACAACAGGTACTTACAAATTTGCAGTCGACGGAGATGATGCTGTTGAGGTTAAAATTAACGGAACCGTAGTCGCTGGATTTTATGGGGGACATGCATTTTGTAATTGCAATTCCTATTACGGCACAATTAGCCTAGCTGGAGGAGTGGCTTATGATATTGAGTTCCACCATGAAGAAGCGGAAGGTGATGATGGTTATGTGTTAAATTGGGAGCAAAATACGACTTCAACAATGACCGATTATACTGTTAGAGTGAAAACTTGTGTATCTGGATTGTTAGAACCAGAATGTCGAGGTTATCCAATCAGCTCTCCTACGTATTACAAGCCTATTGGTATTCTCCAACAATATGGTGAAGATAATAGTATGGCTTTTGGATTGATGACAGGTTCTTATGCCAAGAACACCTCTGGGGGGGTATTACGTAAAAATATTTCTTCTTTGACGGATGAAATCAATCTGGCAACAGGACAATTAAATAATTCTGTTGGTGTGATTAAGACTTTGGATAAACTCAAGGTCACGGGATTTGGTGGTAGTTATGAATACAACCAAAACTGTGGAGTACCTGAAGTCAATGCGGCACTGAGTGAAGGTCGCTGTAGAATGTGGGGTAACCCAATTGCCGAAGTGATGTATGAAGGGTTGAGATATTTGGGAGGTGAGGCTGCTGCAACTTCTGCATTCAATATTTCAAATACAGGTAATGACGATGCAACCCTTGGCTTGCCTTTGCCTAGTTGGCTCAATCCATATCGAAATTCAGCTGATGGGGGGTATCCTAGCTGTTCCAAACCTTCTCATATTGTTATAAGCGATATAAGCCCTAATTTTGATACAGACCAATTTCCCGGGCGCTACGAGTACACGGCGCCTTCTGCGTTGGTGAGTTTTACAGGAACCAGTAGTTTAAATTCAAATTCGCTGAGTGTAAATTCATTGGGGAATACTATTTGGACTGGGGAATTCGGTAGTGGTGCTACAAAGAGTTATTTTATTGGCCAATCAGAAAATACTTTCGATGGAGCACCAACAGCTAAAACTGTAAAAAGCTTTGCCAGCATGCGTGGCCTAACACCTGAAGAACCCTCACAGCAAGGGGGTTACTATGCTGCCAGTATCGCTCATTTCGGCAAAACAAAGGATATAAACGCTGCTAGTGGTGATCAAAAAATTGACACCTATAGCGTTGCGCTCGCATCACCCAAGCCCCGCATTGAATTCCCTATAAAAATTAACGCAACAGATACCAAAACTATTACCTTAGTACCATTTGGCAAAACAGTAGGTGGATGTGGCAGTATCAATGCCTCACAAGGCTATTATCAGCCAACCAATACAATTGTAGATTTCTACATTGTTTCCTTTAAAAATACCAACACAGGTAATCTTGACGCTAGTGTCAACAGTGGAAGGCCGTATGCCAAGTTCAGGATCAATTATGAGGACTCTGAATATGGTTCTGATCATGATATGGATGCGATTGTGGAATATGAACTGACAGCTACGGCAAGCAATACATTGCAAGTCAAATTGACGTCTGATTATGCTGCAGGTGGCTGTATACAACATATGGGCTATGTAATTTCAGGAACTACTGCAGATGGAACTTATCTTGATGTCAGAGATTCTGATACCAGCTCGGATATTAATTACTTTTTAGATACCCCTAACGATTCAGCTGCGTTACCTTTGACCAATACTCGTACATTTACTCCAGGCAATACTACTGCTCAATTTGTACCTTATGATCCACTGTGGTACGCAGCTAAATGGGGTGGTTTTATAGATAGAAATAATAATAATCTACCGGATCTCGTTCCTGAATGGGATAGTGATGCTAACGGGGTACCCGATACATATTTCTTGGTACAAAACCCACTAAAACTTAAGGAGGCATTGAAGCGAGCTTTTGACACTATTATCGAAAGAACTGCTAGTGCTGGTAACGTAACTACTAATAGCACCTCAATTTCTAGTGATACCCAAGTTTTCCAATCAATTTTCAACACTACAAGCTGGTCTGGAAATTTATTGGCTTACCCTGTTAGCACAGAAGGAGTGGGTACAACACCAAATTGGCAAGCCGCAAATACAATTCCTGATTCTGCAGATCGAAATATTTTTACTATTTCCAACAATGTGCCTGTTGAGTTTAAGTGGAACGATGCGCTTTCTGTAGCGGATAAAGCGTTACTGGTAAACGAGGATATTGTGGAGTTTTTGAGGGGGGATCGAAGTAATGAATTGCAAAATGGTGGTTCCTTAAGAAACAGACCCAGCCACGTTTTGGGTGATATTGTTCATTCTTCACCTTATTTTGTTAAAGATACTAACACTGTCTTGGTTGGCTCTAATGACGGTATGTTGCATGCTTTCAATGCGACAACCGGTAATGAATTGTTTGCTTATATTCCCAGCCAGGCTATTTCCCGGATAAAAAAACTTAGTCAAGTAGATTATGGTAGTTCGACTAATCCACATGATTATTTTGTAGATGGTGACATTGCCGTTTCAACAACAACTCAAACAACTGGGCATAATTATCTGGTGTCGACCTTAGGGCAGGGCGGTAAAGGTTTATTTGGTTTAGATGTGACGACGCCAGATAATTTTCAAGCAACAAATGTCTTGTGGGAGTATTCAACTAGCTCTGATCCGGATCTTGGCTATATGCTTGGTCGCCCAATGATTGCCAAATTGAATGGGGGCACCTATGTGGTGATTGTAGGTAATGGCTACAATAGTGCTAACGGCAAGGCTGTCCTGTATATCTTTAATCTGACTACTGGGGCTATCCTCAAAAAAATAGATACACAGGTTGCCGGAGATAATGGCTTGGCGTCACCCGGTTTATTTGACAGTGACAACGATGGTGACATTGATTATATCTATGCTGGTGATTTGAAAGGAAATGTATGGAAATTTAATGTTACCAATACTGATTCCAATCAGTGGGATGTGGCATTTAAATCTGGTTCAACACCAGAACCATTTTTCACGGCCAAGGATGCAAGCAATGTCGCCCAACCCATAACAGCGCAAATTTCCATTGATGTCAACCAAGTGAGTAGTGATCCCAATTTTCAAAAGCGTTTTATTCACTTTGGTACAGGCAGCTATTTCCGCACAGCAGATCCAAATGATCAGCAGATACAGAGTTGGTATGGTTTGATAGATGATAATGTGCAAATTTCTTATTGCAAAAATCCAGTTGAAGGAACTTGTGCTTTTGTTTTAAAAAAACGTTCCGTTGTCGAAACGGGTATTTTTTCTGGTAAACCAGTGCGCACTTTTTCCGAAGCAGTAATTTCACCAAGTAACGATATGATTGGTAAAAAGGGTTGGTATATCGATTTAACAAAAGCAGATGGTTCGGCTGAAGGCGAACGGATTGTGACTTCATCAAAAGTTTACCAACTAGCCGAGCCAACTTTGGTTGCTAGTTCAATAATTCCAGTTACCGATCCTTGTATACCAGGTGGTAAAGGTTATTTAAATGCTGTGAACCCCTATTCCGGAGCGCGATTGACTTTGGGTTTTTTTGATGTTAACGGCAATCGACAGTTTACCGATGATAAACTTAATGATCACCTGATAAGTTCGGTCGATCTGGGGGTTGGAATGCCAGGCGAAGCGGTGCTAATCAGTAATTTACTTGTAGTTGGCGGTTCTTCAGGAAATATTGAAGATATTCTTATTAATCAAGGGGTAGTGGCGAACAAAGGCCGTATTTCATGGCGAGAAATTATTCAGGATTAGAGGTTGAAATTTCTTCTCTCATATTTAACTTAAGGACTTTCATGGAAACAAAAAAAAATAGAGCTGCTGGTTTTACTTTGATCGAATTAATGATCGTTATAGCGATTGTGGGTATTCTTGCTGCAATTGCTTATCCATCCTATACCAGTCATATTCTTAAAACCAGAAGGACCGCTTCTGAGGCTTGCCTAGTAGAGTTAGGGCAGTTTATGGAGCGCTATTACACAACAAACATGAGTTATGCCAGTGCCTCTTTACCATCTACTCAATGTAGAACCGATTTAACCAGTTTTTATACTTTTTCATTTGTTACTGGTCAGCCAACCGCAACCACTTATGGTATCCAGTCTGTGCCATCGGGGGCACAAAGTCATGATAGTTGTGGCACTTTAACGCTTACCCACACTGGTGTTAAGTCTGCTGATTCCGATGGTTGTTGGTGATGTTTAAAAAAATTGTTCTAAATTTACTTCAGTAAATGCGATGTACCTGGCATAAACGATAGTTGGTTTGAGCTTAATGCGTATTAAGCTAATCCATTAAACTTAAGATGATGTAATATTTTTTCTACTGAATGATTAATTTAATTTTGGAGATAAAAAAGTGGCTACCATTCTAGCAGTCGATGATTCTGCATCTATGCGTCAGATGGTGTCTTTCACTCTTAAAGGTGCAGGCTATAATGTAGTTGAGGCGGTAGATGGGGTTGATGCTCTAAACAAGGCTAAGGCGCAAAACTTTGACTGTGTTGTAACCGATGTCAATATGCCTAATAAAGATGGAATTGCACTGATTAAAGATTTACGTGCCTTGCCTAATTACAAATTCACACCCATGTTGATGCTGACAACAGAATCTGGACTGGATAAAAAACAGCAGGGAAAGGATGCGGGAGCCACCGGTTGGATTGTTAAACCTTTTAATCCCGATCAATTATTGAAAACCATTCAAAAAGTTATGGGCTGATTTTGTTGCTTGCCCAATGAAAAATCGTAGCGTGGGTAGGAAATATGTCGATTGATATGGCTCAATTCCATCAAGTCTTTTTCGAAGAAAGCTTCGAAGGGCTTGATGCCATGGAGTCGGGATTGCTCAATCTTGACATGGGTGATGTAAATGCCGACGAAATCAACACCATTTTTCGGGCTGCTCATTCAATAAAAGGAGGGAGTGGTACCTTTGGTTTTATGGCTGTTTCCGATTTTACCCACGTGATGGAAACATTGCTGGATGAAATGCGCGATGGGCGTAGGCAAGTAACCCAGACAGCAGTGGATGTTTTATTAGGTTCTGTTGATTGTTTACGTGAGATGCTTCAATCTATCCAGGATGGTGGAAACATCAAACAGGAAATAGTTACTAAACATAAACAAGCTCTCGATCAGGAATTATCTCGGTCGTCTGAAGCTACGACCGAGTCATCCTTACATGCCTTTGTGAATAAGGAAAATAGCCAACAACAATCATCATTTGAGTCGCCTGAAATTATAGGTTGGAAAATTGCATTTAGCCCACATTCAGATTTACTTAAAACCGGTAATGAACCCGCGAGAATGTTCCGTGAACTTTCAAGCTTGGGAGATTTGACGGTTACTCCAGATTTGCAAGGTTTGCCTGATTTTTTTGAACTGGACCCAGAAGAATGTCATTTATCCTGGAAGCTTGAATTAAGCGGTTCAGTTTCAGCAAATGAGGTTGATGATATTTTTGATTGGGTTGAAGAGGAATGTGATTTAGCTAAGCAAGCTGTTTTTTCTTCAACCACTTTTTCAGAACCTTTAAATCAGTCAAACTCTCTCGATGTTTTGCCCGTTGAATCAGTCAACAAGCAAGACTTAAACAATGCTCAACCCGTTTCTACTGCTTCCAATATCAAAGACACTAAAAAAGAGGAATCTAAATCCACAGCGAAAGGTTCAAGCACCATTCGCGTGGATACCAGCAAAATTGATACTTTGATTAATATGGTTGGAGAATTAGTCATTACCCAATCGATGTTGAGTTTGGTGGGTGAGCACTTCGAATTGAATAAATTGGATCAGCTTAAAAATGGACTCTCACAATTAGAGCGTCATACTCGTGAATTACAAGAGAGTGTGATGAATATACGCATGCTGCCCATAAGCTTTGTGTTTAGTCGTTTTCCGAGATTGGCTCACGATATCAGTAGTAAGCTTGGAAAAAAAATTGAACTGAAACTGGTTGGTGAAAACACGGAAGTTGATAAAACTGTCGTTGAGCTACTTAGTGATCCTTTAGTGCATTTAGTCCGAAACAGTCTGGATCACGGAATAGAAATGCCTGATGTCAGATTGGCGGCAGGAAAGCCAGAAACCGGCACAGTAACGTTGGAAGCTTATCATCGTGGAGGAAACATCGTCATTGAAGTCAAGGATGATGGCAAAGGTTTGGATAAAGACAAGCTTCGCGCTAAAGCTATCGAAAAAGGCTTGATAGATCCCGATGCCATTCTGACCGACAAACAAACTTATGAACTAATTTTCATGCCAGGTTTTTCCACTGCCGAACAACTGACAGACATATCTGGACGCGGTGTGGGGATGGATGTGGTCAGACGTAACATTCAGGCTTTAGGCGGAAATATTGAAATTATTTCTAGGTTGGGAAAAGGCTCAACCATTGCCATACATCTTCCACTCACCTTGGCTATTCTGGATGGGCAATCCGTTGCGGTAGGTGATGAAACTTACATAGTTCCTTTGGGTTCAATTATTGAATCTTTAAATGTCAAAGAAGAAAGAGTAAACCGTGTTGCAGGTAAAGGTGAAACCTTTATGTTGCGTGGGCAATATTTACCCATAGTCAGAATGCATGAGATATTTAATGGAAAAGAAATAGATTTGCATCCCACAACCTTACCTGTACAATGAAGAAAATCTGGGCCGGATTTCCGTATTTAATACTTACAATTGTTACCACAACTATCCTTGCATCCGTCTTAAATATATATAAAAT
>SXGU01376784.1_pt1 | contig 10489 bp, 13 predicted proteins | sample 3174531 | NCBI WGS metagenome assembly SXGU01 (sample SAMN11356863, study PRJNA531348) | freshwater metagenome | isolation source: freshwater sample F1-140 | place: China: Fuxian Lake, Yuxi | collected 2017-12-25 | reverse complement strand
TCCTTGACCCGCATCATCTCCGGGCCCATCTTGTCCCAGCGCCCGGTTTCCTGCCACAGTTCGGCCGGTTGCACCAGGGGCATCAACAGCTCGATGGCGCCGGCACGGTTCATTTCCTCGCGGATGATGCCTTCGATCTTGCGGATCACGCGCAGGCCCATCGGCATGTAGGAATAGATGCCGCCGGCCAGTTTGCGGATCATGCCGGCGCGGATCATCAACTGGTGGGAAATGACCTCGGCGTCGGCGGGGGCTTCCTTGAGGGTGGCAACGTGAAACTGACTGGCGCGCATGGCAGTTGGAAGAAAGGCGGAAAGCGCACATTTTACCCATCGCCGTCCTTCGCAGAAGCGCCTTTCCAGCGAGCCCCGATTGTGAAAGAATGTTCACCAGTCAATCATTGGAATTAGCATCATGCTCGATCGTGAAGGCTTTCGCCCGAACGTCGGCATCATTTTGGTCAACCATCGCAACGAGGTGTTCTGGGGCAAGCGTATCCGCGAACATTCCTGGCAGTTCCCGCAGGGAGGCATCAAGAAGGGCGAATCGCCCGAGCAGGCGATGCTGCGCGAACTGGAGGAGGAGACCGGCCTCAAGCCTGAACACGTGCGGATCATCGGCCGCACTCGCGACTGGTTGCGCTATGAGGTGCCGAAACAGTGGATCCGCCGCGAGTGGCGCACTACCTATCGCGGTCAGAAGCAGATCTGGTTCCTGTTGCGCCTGGTCGGCCGCGATACCGACGTCTGCCTGCGCGCCAGCGAGCACCCGGAATTCGATGCCTGGCGCTGGAATAGCTATTGGGTGCCGCTGGCCAGCGTGATTGAATTCAAGCGCGGGGTCTATGAATCGGCGCTGGTTGAACTTGCGCGCCTGCTATTCAGCAACCCCCACGACCGCGTTCCGGACTGGGAGTCGGAACAAGGAGAGGAGCCGCAATGAAGCGCCTTGCACTTCTGTTGGTGCTGGCCCTGAGTGCATCCGCCGGCGCCCAGGCACCCAAAACCGCCCTCGATTACGCGCCCCAGTACAACAGCGACGCCGACGAATCCAAGCAGGTAGAGGAAGCGCGCGACGTAGCGCCGCCGGCCTTTCCCGGCGATGCGACACTGGTGGAAATCGATCTTGGCCCGGCTGCCACCAACAAGTACTACATCGACGCCGCCACCCTGGCGCTGGGCGACGATGGCGTGGTGCGCTATGTGCTGGTGGTGAAGACCTCGGGGGGTGCCACCAATGTCACCTTCGAAGGCATGCGTTGCGAAACCCTGAGCTGGAAGCATTACGCCAGCGGGCGCAGCGACAAGACCTGGACGATTTCGCGTGCCGCCCGCCAGGATTGGCGGCCGATCGAGAAAAAGCCGACCAATCCCCACCATGCCGTGCTCAGCCGCAGCTTCTTCTGCCCCCAGGGCAATCCGATTAAGTCGGCGGACGACGGACGCAATGCCCTGCGCCTGGGCCGGCACCCGAACTCCATCTGAGCCACGCGCCATGTCCAGCCTTGACGCATTGATCCCGGAGTTCGACAAGGCGCTGCGCGCGGTCTTCGGCCAGGCGCCGACCCGGCGCCCGATGCCGGGCGCCGACCTGCCGGAAGCCGAGCTGAGCGGCGCCGAACGACGCCACGTCGCCGCGCTGATGCGCGTCAATCACTGCGGCGAGATCTGCGCCCAGGCCTTGTACCAGGGCCAGGCGCTGGCCTCGCGCGATCCCTTGGTGCGCCGCGAACTGGACAGCGCCGCCTGGGAGGAAACCGAACATCTCAACTGGACGGAAACACGCATCGCCGAACTGGGTGGGCGCAAGAGCCTGCTCAACCCGCTCTGGTACGGCGGATCGCTGGCCATCGGCGCGATTGCCGGCAAATGCGGCGATGCCTGGAGCCTGGGCTTCCTCGCCGAAACCGAGCGCCAGGTCGAAGGCCACCTCGAAGGCCACAAGGCGCGCCTGCCCGCGCAGGACCGCAAATCCTGGGAAGTGCTCGAGCAGATGAAGCTGGACGAGATGCGCCACGCCGAAACCGCGACCGCGCATGGCGCAAGGGAGTTGCCGCCGCCGGTAAGAATGGCGATGAAGCTTTCCTCGCGGCTGATGACCCGCTTGTCCTACTGGATCTGATTGCGGGTCAGGCGTCAACCACCTCGAAACTGTGGGTGATTTCAGCAGTCTTGGCCAACATGATCGAGGCCGAGCAATATTTTTCTGCGGAAAGTTTCACCGCGCGCTCCACCGCATCCGACTTGAGATTGCGCCCGCGGACCACGAAATGCATGTTGATCCGGGTGAATACCTTGGGATCGGTCTCGGCGCGATCGGCCTGCAGTTTCAGTTCGCAACCCGTCACATCGTGGCGGCCGCGCCGGAGTATGAGAACGACATCATAGGCGGTGCAGCCGCCGGCGCCGGCGAGCAGCAGTTCCATCGGTCGCGGCGCGAGGTTGCGGCCGCCTCCCTCGGGCGCGCCGTCCATGCAAACCAGATGGCCGCTTCCCGTCTCCGCAACAAAGCTCATGCCCTCATGCCAGCGTACCGTGCATTCCATGCCCATGTCCTTTCTAGAATATCCGTGGCGGCTTCCGCAGCGCCGCATTGCGCGGCTTGAAACTGCCTCCAGACTGCCTGACCGAAGCCGAGTACAACTTTGGCGATACTACGGAAACTCGCCATAAAGTCAATTAAATCAGTTGAATCAAATACATCATGCTTAAACAGGTCGAACTCCAACTTTTTTGATTGCGCAACGCACAAAAACCTTGCAATGCAGCAATCGCTATGCAAGAATTCCTGCAACCGGGGCCCTCATCCGCCGCCGCATCCAGCAGCGAATCGGGGCCTGAACTCTGTCTCCTCCACCCTCCTCCTTTGGTGTGGATTTAACGCAACCCCGATCGGGTTGCGTTTTTTTCTTGTCTGTGCAACGTCGCCCGCAAGTCTGCACGGCACGACCGCGAAGTTTGACAGGCTTGGGGAAGCTCTGTAGGATTCGCGCCCTTCTGCGACGGGTCGGTAGCTCAGTCGGTAGAGCAGCGGACTCTTAATCCGTAGGTCCACAGTTCGAATCTGTGACAGCCCACCAGTATTAAAGCGGCCTCCAGTGATGGAGGCCGTTTTCTTTGGTAGGTCGGGCTAGCGCCGGGCTATCAGTCGGTCTGTTCGCTAGCGGCTCCACCCCCTTTTAAACCCCCATCGTTCTAAATACCCTCGGTGATAAGTTCACCGGACGCGATGAATGACAGGGATCAGGACAAGAATCTCCCAGTAAGCTAGACTTGGCAGGGAATCCCAATAGGCGCCCCGACCTTCCGTAAAACTGCACTTTTCATCCGCGCGGTCTTCCCATCGGTACAACCACGAACTTCGCGGATCGACAAACTCACCTCGCCCCTGATGCAGAGTGGTGACTAAATCGGTCGCACATTTGGCAACCGTCCTCTCCTTGTGCGACCAGTATCCATCGGCGTATGACGTCACCGATGTCGAACTGGGAGATCCAATCATGCTTCAGATGGCAGGCGGCAACGTGGCGTTCGTAAAGACGGTTACGGTCAAGATGAAGGATGGAAGCACGTTGGAAATTAGCTGCTTCAACTGCGCCGACCCTGATCAAGAGTATCGCGACGATCCCGAGGATGGTTGATCTGTCCAACGCTAAGCATGACCTGACAGACAGCGTCAGATTAGCTTGCAATGGGACGGCTTCAGACTACAAGCTGCCTGCTGACAACGTCATGGCCTATGTCGGTTCCCGCCACAAACCGGAGACAATCCGCGTCAAGGAAATAGCTATAGCCAATCTGCCAAATAGGGTATCAACGGAGTCACGCGTGCTTGGCTGACCCTACAGCGCCCCCTCAGATTCTGGTGCATCCGGTATCGTGACCGGCATACTCAAGTTCCTTCTCTTCCTTTGGATTAACCAATCAAATGAATTCCACTTCAGCCACTCATGAAGACGAAGTCGCTGTCACACCTTACGGCTCTAGATGGACGAGATGGATCAGACCCATAGGCCTTTCACTTCTGCTGATCTTCTTGGACGGCTTGGGCGTCTTTGCTTTTCTAATTGGCGCCATTCTGATCCTGGTCTATTTGCCAAGAAGCTTTCTGGCAAAGAAATATGCGGCCTGCCGAAAGGAGCGGATGATACGGTTTGCAATCTATCTGTCGGCCGTTGTTGTGATTTTGGGCCTGATTCCAATCAATAAGCAAATCGCCGAAGAACGCGCAGAAAGAATCATAGCGGCGGTTGAAAACTACAAGGCTGCCAACGGCAAGTATCCTGATCGTCTCGATCAACTTGCACCTCAATTCATCGCAGAGATACCTACCAAAGCCAGGATCTCTTTCGCGGATATCGGCTTTCGCTATCACGCTGGAAGCGAAGGACGTCCTACCCTTATGTACCTGGCCATGCCACCGTACTACAGGAGGGTCTATTCGTTTCAGACAAAGTCATGGGGTTTCATTGATTGACCGCAGCACTTTCCCCAATCGTCTGTCCTGTGAGCCGAACACTAGTCTTTGGAATGTCCGGTGGACTCTAACGTCGGCCGCCCAAATAACATGCCGGTGACATCGCCAATGACCGTTGCCGCTGCATTGCAGACGGACATCAAGCCAATCGATCAGCAGAAATGAATCATGAAAACTAGCTGGTGCTGTCAGATTGCGTTGTAGCTACGACAGTTGATCGCGGGTTCTTGGCGTGCCGCCAAGATGCATTCCCAGAGGTGTCGAGCGTCTAACCCATCAATTCGCGTTCCTTGTCCGATGGCAGGGGATCGCCCCCAAGAATTAAAACCTGGCAGCGCCGTCCCCTCTGGAATGCCCCAGGTAGCCGACGACCCTTGGGTTCCAGCAGGCGAATGTAGCCGGCCTCGCGCAGCTTCCGCATGGCCCTCGACACCGCTGGCTGGCTAATGCCCAGGATGCGGGCCATCGTCTTCTGATTGGGAAACGCGATTGATCGCCGTGAAGTGAACAGGCAAAGACAACCAAGCGCCGCAAGCGCCTGGCCGCGCATCCGCCGGTCATGGATGGCACGGGCTGGCAGGCAGGAAACAGCACCGACAGACCGTCGCTGGTCATTGAACCTTGCAATGCCCAATCCGGCGGCTCATGCGCCGGTTCCTGCTTTTTCCGCCTGGCCGGATTGTCACTTTTCAAAAAATTTTGGGTTTTCCTTCCTGGCCTATTTTTCTGAAAATCCGTTTATTGCCCCTTCCCCATACGGTGCTGGGCCGGTGGGAGGGGACATGGTAGGGGTCGCCTTCCGCTGCCTTACTACGTCCGCGACGTTCAAAAGGGGTAGACCTTCCAGGTCAGTGACCAATAAGACACGCAACCCGTCGAGCTCTAGACTCACTCGCCCGCCCTCCGCAGGTAGTAGTCCCGCGCATCGGCATCGTCCCGGCAGACGCGCAGGGTCACGACAACATCGGCATCGTCGCCACCGACTGCCTTAACCCAGGCGCGGATCGCCCGCTCCTCGCTCGATGTCATCGGTGCGCCCGGTACCCTTGGCACCGGCTCAAAGGGTTCCGCCGCGAGTGCCACCGGATGAAACGCCAGCACCTCGGCATGGGTCGCCGGGGGCGTGTAGGCCGCTTCCACCGGATCGCGGTCGGCGTAGTGAACAGCCACCAGGTTGATGCCGTGTCGCCAGAGCCGACTCTTTCGACTGATTTGGGAAAGCGTATACCGTGGGTACTGTCAAAACTGCCATAAGTGGCAATTGGCCGTCATGTCTTCGATCCGGCCCGCCTGGGGGCCGCCTTTCGGTTGAAATACTCGGAGCGCTGATGCAGCACCCGGGCAATTTTGACCTCCCGCGCCCTGGTGAGGTAGACCAGCGTGTAGGGGAAGCGCGTCATGACGCATTCGCGGGTGCCGGTCCGGATGCCTGGGCGAAACTTCAGATCGAGGGCGGCGATCTTCTCAGCTTGGGTCAGGATGGCGTCGACCGCCTGGTCGGCGACCAGTTCACTCGCCACTTCCAGATAGTAGGCTTCGATGGCTTCGACGTCCCGCAGCGCCCGCGCGGCAAACTCAAGCCGCTTTTTTGGCACGGCGCGCGGTTCGGCGTTTCTCGAAGTGCGCCCGGGCATCCTGGGCAGACCGGGTGCGCCCAGCGTCGATGTCGGCCAGGCCTTCGTTGACGCTCTTTACCGCGTACTCGCAATACTCCAGCCCATCCCGGATAACGAAGCGCAGCATGGATTCCGGCGTCCGCCCGGCGGCTTGCGCGAGCTTTTCGACACGGCGCGACAGTTGCGCGGGTAGCGCGAGCGATGCGTTGGCCATGAGGGTTCCCCGTCCCGATCAATCAGATTGGATGATAGCCGGCACCCGGCGGGGTGTCCATGCTGCCCCGCGTTATCCACTGATCGACTCCGCCAGCCTCGCAGGGGCGCTCCGTCGATCCGTGGATAACGCTACTCACCCAGGGGAGCCACCCTGAAACGCTTCTACAAATTCGGACACCCCCTCGCAACGGCGCGGGTTTGCGGGCAGTGTTTCGCGGTCGATTGTAGAAATTGGATGATGCTAAGTGCTTGACCGCGCGCGAATCCGGCCTTGGCCTCTTAATCCGTAGGTCGAGTGTTCGAATCACTCACAACCCACCAAATTCCCTGCGCCAGCCGATCATCCGGCCCCTTGCCTCCCGGCAATCGCCGCAAGCGTTCAAACCCCGGTCAGCAACAGGCCCGCCAGCAGCAAGGCGAAGCCGCGCAATGCGCTCCAGCGGCACAGTCGCTGGCGAAGCTGCGCATGCCATGGGCCCTGTACGCCGGGTCTGAGCCAGATCGGTAACAACTGGGCCGCCGCGCCGCTAACCAGGGGCAGCAGAAAGGCGATGACGAACCCGGCCACGGCCGCGCGGCCGGACAGGTAGCCCAGGCCGTGCGGCAGGGAAAGCAGCAGCAGACAGCCAAGCCCCAGCGCCGCGGCGAGCAGCGATGCGGCTGCACTGTGCGGCGCCAGCAGGGCGCCTCGAAAGCGCCTGATCCATTCGATTAGCATGCGCAGGACGACGGCGAGATAAAGCAGTCCGCCGACCGCGGCCAGCGGCGTCGCTGCGGGGGCCACCACTGCCGGCAGCAGGGACGAGGCGCCGATCGCGATCAACAGGCTACCCGCCACAGCCCACTTGAGGTCGCGCCGCAGGCGGCCGACGGCGGCCGGGTCGGCTAGTCCGAGGCAGGTCGGCAGCAGCACCTGAAGGGTTCCCAGCGCAGTCAGGCCGACGAAGCCGAGCAGGTTGGCGTGGAGGTGGAACAGCCTCAACTGCGCCCGCTGATCTGGGAACCAGGGCATCACCAGCACCGCACACAAGGCCAGCAGCAGCATGCCCAGTGCGGCGAAATACCAGTCGATGCCCGAGTGGCGTCGCCCTACCATTCGCCGAGTGCGATGCATCGCCCACGCTGCCAGCCAAAGCGCGGCCCCAAGCGCCAGCAACGCCGCCATGCTGATGAGGACGCGGGAATAGTCGGTGGCCAGCGCCACTAACAGCAGGATGCCGCCGGCCAGTGCCAGCAGTGGCGGCAACCAGGCGGCGGCACCCGCCCCTTCGCCGCGGGTCAGCACCGGCACGAAATAGCTCATGGCGGCAAGGATCAGGGGCATCACGCCCAAGGCAAAGCCGATGTGCGCCGCTAGCACCGGCGCGCCATTCCCGGCCGCCAGCAAGGCCGCTGCCAGAAGCAGCGCCAGCAGGGCCGCAAGGGCGAGCAGGGGCAGGAGGCGCGGAGCTGACATCGGTCGATTGTAATGGCAGGGGTGCCATGCGACACTCGCGCCATGCCTTCGTCCCGCCTGCCGCGCGCCGGCATCACCCTGCTGGCCCTGCTCTCGCTCGGCTGGGGCTTCAACTGGCCGATCATGAAGCTGGTCATTGCCGACATCCCGCGCCTAATCTTCCGCGGCGACTGCATCGTGCTCGCAGCGCTGGGCCTGTTCGCCATCGCCCATTTCTCCGGCCAGTCGCTGCGGGTTCCCGCCGGTCGCTGGCGGCAACTGGTGGGCTTAGCTGCCTGCAACATCGCCGGCTGGAACATCTTCGCCATCTATGGCGTCAGCATGCTGCCATCGGGGCGCGCCGCGATCCTCGGCTACACCATGCCGGTCTGGAGCGCGCTGCTTTCGATCTGGCTGCTCGACGAGCCACTGACCCGCCGCCGACTGCTGGGTCTGGCCCTGGGCATGGGGGGCATGGGCCTGCTGATCGGCGCCGAGTTCCACGCCCTGGGCGCCGCGCCCGTAGGCGTGATCCTGATGCTGGTCGCTGCCATCTTCTGGGCCGGCGGGCTGGTCTGGTACAAACGCGACCCCGTGCCGATGCCGATTACCTCTCTGACCGCCTGGCAGGCGCTGATCGGCGGTATTCCGGTGGCTATCGTCGGCCACCTGACGGAAACGGTGAACTGGAGCGCGGTCGGCTGGTGGCCCTGGTTCGGTTACTGGTACAACGTCTTCATCGCGCTGACGTTCTGTTACTGGGCCTGGAACAAACTGGTACAGATGGTCCCCGCCAGCGTATCCTCGCTCGGCTCGCTGATCGTTCCGGTGGTCGGTGTCTTCAGCGGCATGCTGCTGCTGGGCGAACAACCCCAATGGCAGGATTTCCTCGCCCTGCTGCTGGTGCTTGGCGCAATCGCCACGGTATTGATGCCCTCGCGTCGCCAGGCTTGACCCGCCACAAGTCGCGCCGGCGCGGTTTCGGGCACAATTGCGCCATGCTCAAGGTTTCGGGTCTTGCCTGTTCGCGCGGTGAACGCCGCCTGTTCGCCGACGTCGGCTTCACGCTGGGAACCGGTGAGTGGCTGCACGTGCAAGGCGCCAACGGTGCCGGCAAAACCAGCCTGATGCGACTGCTGGTAGGGTTATCCCCCGCCGATGCCGGAGAAATCCACTGGCGCGGCGAGCCGACACCCTCGGTCGAGTTCCGCCGCGACTTGATTTACCTCGGCCACCATGCGGCAGTGAAGGAAGATCTGACCCCGCTGGAGAACCTGCGTCTCTCGGCCGCACTGGACGGCATCGGACTCGATGAGCGTGCCGCGCTCGCCGCGCTGATCCGCCTTGGGCTGCGCGGCCGCGAAGACCTGCCGGTGCGCGTGCTGTCGGCCGGCCAGAAGCGGCGCGTACTGCTGGCGCGGCTGCTAACGCGTCCTGCCGTGCTCTGGGTGCTCGACGAAGCTTTCAACGCCCTCGATGTTGGCGCGGTAAAGCTGCTCGGGGAATTGATCGCGGAGCACCTCGCGGCCGGCGGCATGGCCGTGCTGACCAGCCATCAGCCGCTGCCGGTTCCCGGCGGCAAGGCGCTGGTGCTGTGAGGGCCGCACTTAAATCGCCGGCAGCCTTGCCTGGCCGGCCTGAGGGGGCGGCGGCGAAATGAACGCACTGCTTGCCACGGTCCGCCGCGACATCCTGCTCGCCCTGCGGCGCAAGAGCGAGGTGCTGACGGCGGTGTTCTTCTTCGTCATCGTCACCAGTTTGTTTCCGCTGGGCATCGGACCCGAACCCCTGCTGCTGAAGAAAATCGCCCCCGGCATCCTCTGGGTAGCCGCCCTGCTGGCGACCCTGCTCGGTCTGCCGCGCCTGTTCGCCGCCGACCATGTCGATGGCACACTCGAGCAGATGGCGCTCTCGCCCTCGCCCTTGGGGCTGCTGGTTGCAGGTAAAATATTGGCCCATTGGCTGCTGTGCGGCCTGCCGCTGGTCTTGCTGGCGCCGGTATTGGGGCTGCAGTTCGACCTCGACGCGTCGGCGCTGGGCATACTGACGCTGGCGCTGCTGCTGGGAACGCCGCTGCTGTCGCTGATCGGCGCCATCGGTGCGGCGCTGACGCTGGGGGTGCGCGGCGGCGGGGTGCTGCTGGCCCTGCTGGTGCTGCCGCTTTATATTCCGGCGCTGATCTTCGGCGCCGGCGCAGTCGAAGCGCACATTGCCGGACTGGACGTCGGCGGCCATTTGTCCTTGCTGGCTGCGATGCTGGTGCTGGCCACATTTTTCGCGCCGTGGGCAACCACGGCCGCTTTGAGGGTTGCATTGGAGTGAGACAGTCGATCATTCACTGGTTCAGGTTCGCCAGTCCGCAGAGTTTCTATCCGCTGGCCGGGCGGATGATCCCCTGGTTCTGGGCTGCTGCCGCCCTCAGCGGCATTGCCGGGTTGTGGATTTCCTTCTTCGTCGCGCCGACCGACGCGCAGCAGGGCGAGGGTTACCGCATCATCTTCGTGCATGTGCCGGCATCCTGGTTGTCGATGTTCATCTATCTGGTGATGGCCTTCTGGGCCGGCCTCGGGCTGGCGCTCAATACGCGCGTGTCGGCCATGATGGCGCAGGCCCTGGCTCCGACCGGAGCGCTGATGGCGGCGCTGTCGCTGCTCACCGGGGCCTTCTGGGGCACGCCGATGTGGGGTGCCTGGGGGGTGTGGGATGCGCGCCTGACGTCGGAGCTGATCCTGTTCTTCCTCTACCT
>SXGU01045346.1_pt1 | contig 10492 bp, 6 predicted proteins | sample 3174531 | NCBI WGS metagenome assembly SXGU01 (sample SAMN11356863, study PRJNA531348) | freshwater metagenome | isolation source: freshwater sample F1-140 | place: China: Fuxian Lake, Yuxi | collected 2017-12-25 | reverse complement strand
GGCGCCGTGGGCATGAGCATCGACGAGCGCGCGGATTGCCTCCGCTGCAAGCCCGAAATGGCGACGCTCAACTGCGGTACCCTCAACTTCGGCGACGACGTCTTCGTGAACACGCGCCCGGAGATCGCTCGGCTCGCTCGCAAGATCGGCGACGCGGGGGCCATTGCGGAGCTCGAGTGTTACGAGGTTGGCCACGTCGAGGAAGCCCTTCGCCTCAACGAGAAGGGCGTCGTCTCGGCACCCCTGCACTTCCAGTTCGTGCTCGGAGTGCCAGGAGGTATCGGTGCATCCGAGGCGAATCTACGCTTCATGGCGTCGCTCGTCCCGCGCGAGGCCACGTGGGGTGTCGCAGCCGTGGGGCGTCATCAGCGCCCGATGACCGAGCTCGCGATGCGCCTCGGCGGGCACGCGCGGGTCGGTCTCGAAGACAACGTCTACCTCGAGCGCGGCGTCCTTGCGGAGGGTAGCGCCCCGCTCGTTGCACAGGCCGTTTCCTATGCGCAGAGCATCGACCGCCCCGTTGCGACGCCATCCCGCGCGCGCGCACTCCTCGGCATTGGCATGAAGTAGACGTTCCCGCGCTTCGCTCGCCGTTCGCGCGCGCGAAGCCACGCTCAGAACGTGCCGAGCACGCTTACGCCATTCGTTTCGCCGACGAGGGGAGCGAGAACGATCGGACGCGCCGTGATCGTGCTCGGAGCGAGCCACCAACCAAGCACGCCTCCGGTCGCGGCGCCGGCGAGTGTGCAGCCAACGAAGGCGCGGTCCATCGTCGAGCTCGGTTTCTCGAGCAGGAATGGGGTCGCGGCCGCCGCACCGACGAGCGCACCGAGGCCCGCGCCGAGGTCGAGGTTCACGAGTCGGTTCGGATCGACGTCGGCTGTCGTCGCGAGGACCGTCGCCGCGAGCAGGCCGAGGCTGACACCCTCTCCGACACCGGTGGTGAGCGGGCTCTCGAGCTTGCCCGTGACGAGGCGAGCGCCGAGACTGCCCCCGAGGGCGCCAAGGAACGCCCCCGTTCCGAAGGTCGCGGCGACACCCGGACCCGCAGCGTTTGCAACACCGAGGATGCCGAGCGCGAGGCCCGTTACGCCGCCACCGACACCGTATGCATAACGACTTGTTTCCGTATCTCCTCGTGCATGGGATGCACCGGCTGCAAAGCCGCCGACCGTGCCCGCCGTCATCGCGACGCCGAGAGCCCACGCGCTCTCGGAGGGGAGGTTCCACTCGTCGGCCGCGAGGATCGCCGCCCCGGCGCCAACGCTGCCACCCACGGCGAGGAGCGGGAAAAGAAGGCGCGAGTCTTCCGTGCGGCTCGAGCGCTCCACGGCGTATCACGCGAAGGCACCGAAGGCGGCTCCGTGCAGCGCGAGGACCATGCGTCCCGACGTGCGTGTCCCCCCCACGTTCCCTGCGTTTGCGGTGGGCTCCACGACTTCGCGCAGCGCCGTGGGCGTGCCCGCGCGCCGGAGCAGCAAGTGCCTGAGTGAAACCAGCGCGCGCGAAGGGAGGTCGAGGGTGGTCGTCTCGTCGAGCCGTACGCGCAGCTCGCGATCGCCGGGTGCCACGGCCACGAAGCGAAGGACCCACTTCGAACCCTCGCGCTCGAGGCGGGGGCTGAGAACCCAACGACCGTGCTCGCCCTGTGACGCGCGCGCGACGAGCGAGGCATCGCGCACGCCGCGAGCGAGCTCGTCGGCATCTGGAATCACCAGGGAAAAACCTGAATCTTCGACCGCTTCACGAAGCGTTGCGTCGAGCTCGTCGGCGCGCGCTCGAACTTCTCCGTCCTCGGGGGTCGGCGCATGCACCGGCTTGCCCGTCGCGGCGTCGCCGACGGGCGTGAGCGTCGGAAGGAGGAGCACGCTCTCGCGCGCGGCAGCCTCCGCGCCAAGGGCTCGCGACGACGTGCCCGCGAGGGCGAGCGCGAGGACCGCGGCGAAGTGGGGCGCGCGCTCCATCAGAAGAGCAGGGATAGATTCGCCCACAGGTCCGTGATGAACGTGTCGTCGACGCGAAAGCGACGGCCGGGCGCGTCGATGCTCGGGCGGTAGTTGGGGTTCGGCGTCCCCGTTGGCTTAGGGGGTGCGACGGACGCATCGCGGCAGTTCGCGGCCTGGCCGAGGGACCCCTTGACCATCGTGTTGCATTCGTCGCCGCCGGTGATCGCGTGCCCCTCGACCCACTGGAGCCCGGCACCGAGGCCGAAGCTCACGAAGGGGCCAGCCTGCCAGCGGAGGGCCACGCGACCTCCGAGAGCGATGTGCGGCGCGATGTCAGTGATGCCTGTAAAGTACACGTTGCCTGCCGACGCCGCGGGACGAGTGCCTGCCGTGCCGTTGTCCTCGAAGGCTCCGGCGTTCGGTCTCGCAAGCGTGCTAGCGCCCGAGGAGCCGAGCGCGTCGAAGAGCTCGGAGTAGTCGCGGCCCGGCGAGATGTACGAGCCCTTCGCCTGGAGATCGAAGACGAGGCGTCGCCCGTGCCCGCGCTCTTCGCTCGCAGTGATTTCCACGCCAGAAAGCACGGTGCCGATGATGGGCGGGCGGTCGAGGATGACGCCCGTCTGCGTGCGCTGCGAGGCGTAGTCGGTGCCCGAGATGGGGAAGTCCGCGAGGATAGAGAACTGGCCGTAAGGCTCGACGTCGCCGTAGCGCCTCGAGACCGCGCTGCGCGCGATGAGGGTCGTCATGCCGCGGTTCAAGCCCGGCGTGCGACCCGTGTCGCGTTGCGCGGTCGGGTTATTCTCGTCGAAGAAGAACACGTCCCGGCACTGGATCTTCGCCTTCGCGTCGCACGCGTGGAGCGACTCGCCGATGGGCAGCTGCACCTCGAGGGCCGCGAGCCAGGTGGGCATGGCGGGGCTGCGTCGCTGGTTCGTGATGCCCCACGCGAGTTCGAAACCGAGCCAGTCGAGGCCGCTGCGCGAGGGGCTTGCGAAGGGCAGGGAAAAGAGCGGCGTTCCATCCCCTTGGGCGTAGCGCTCTGGGTTCCTGGCGGAGCCCTCGAGGCTCGAGAGCTCGCGCGTGTCGCTGAGGACGATCGGGAGCTTCACGCGGAGCGCGAGGTCCCTCCAGAGGCCCGCCTCCGCGAGAATGTTCAACGTGTGGGTCGTCTGCGCGTAGCTCGCGATGTTCTCGTTCGTCGCGACGAAGCGCCCCTGCGTGAGGCCCGGCTGCTTGAGCTCGGTCTCCCGGCGGATGTTCGCGTTCTTGAACCGTGTCGCGTAGCCGAGCGAGAACTTGAAATCGAACGGGTCGTCCGCGTCGAACGCGTCGAGAACGTGCGTGACGTCCGCCGTGTCGTCGACGAAAGGACGAACTTCGGCGGTTCTTGGCGCTGCGCGGGCCGGCAACGTTGCAGCCAGAGCAACCGCGAGTAGGGCGACGGACCTCGAGACTCCCATGGGACGCCTCGACGCTATCGGCCTCGTGTGAGAAGTCAACGAGGCGGGGATGCGAACCGCTGCTTTTCTCTGGAGTTTCGTCAGTCGTCGCTCAAGATTGACGAGCGAAGGCCGGTGAGTTCGTCGTTCGTCGAGTCGAGGCGCTCGGCGAGGACGTGAACGAAGTGGCTCAAGATCTTCACCCCGAGGCGCGCTTCGTCACGGAGGAACGCCTCGAAGTCGCGTCGATGGAGGAGCAAGAGCTCGCTCGGCTCTTCGGCGACGACGGTGGCGGATCGCGGTCGATGCCGCACGAGGCTCATTTCTCCGAACACGTCGCCGGCGCGAAGCTGGTTGATCGCCTCCCCCGACTTCACGATGCGCACGCGTCCCGTCAAGATCACGAAGAGCGTGTCACCCGTGTCCCCCTCCCGCACGATCGTGTCGCCGGCGGAGTACGTACGAGCTTCCGTCGGCTGGAGGAGGCGGAAGACTTCGTCATCGTCGAGTCGCGAGAAAAGCGGAACCGCTCCGAGCGTCTCGCGCTTCAGTGTGAGTCGACGTGATCGTTCGCGGCCGACCGCGCTGTCGCCGTCGGCGTGGAGGACGAGCACCGTGACGTTGTCGCGACCGCCGCTGACGTTCGCGAAGTCGACGAGCGCCGAGCTCGCCGCCTCGGGTGCGAGGTCCGTGTACGATGCGAGGTCGTGCTCGTGTTCGTCGAGGTAGCCGGTGAGGCCATCGGTCGCGAGGACGAGCCGATCGCCCTGCGCGAGCTCGAGCGCAATGGACTCCGGCTGCGCCTGCTCGTACGTTCCGACCGCGCGCGTGATCGCGTGCTTGTAGGGAAGAGCTTCGATCTCGGCGAGCGGAGAGGTCCCTCGCCGAATGAGTTCGTTTCGGACGGTGTGGTCGTAGGTAATCTGGCGCACCGCCCCCTCGCGCACGAGGTAGAGTCGCGAGTCTCCTACGTGGGTGACGAACGCGCATTCGCCCAGAACGAGGCACACGACGATGGTGGTCCCCATGCCGCGACGTTCCTCGTTCGCCTGAGCGTTCGCGTAGACGCGTTGGCAGGCGATCTGGATCGCGTCCTCGACGGCGAGGAGCACCGCTTCGCGCGCACGCGGCGACGCAAGCTTTCCCCCGAGCTCACGAAGGCGTCCGCGTCTCTCGGCGAGGGAGTTTCTGACCTCTTCGACCGCCATCGCGCTCGCGATCTCGCCTGCGGCGTGACCGCCCATGCCGTCGGCGACGATGTACAGGCCGAGCGCCGAGTCGATGAGGATGGCGTCCTCGTTGTGCTCGCGGGACCGGCCGACGTCGGTGCGCCCGCCGGCGCGCACGGTGATATCCATCGGTGAAGTCTCGCATGAATTCGGGCAGCGCGAAGCCCCGATGCGCCACGGCGCGGGTTCAGTCGTCGCGAAGGTCGATGACGAGGCGTACGAAGTCCACGTCGCGTTCCTCGATGCTGAAATCACCGCCGTGCCTCACCACGATGGATCGCGCCACGTCGAGACCGAGGCCGAGGCCACCGAGGCGTCTCGCTCGCCGGGCGTTGCTCGTCTGTTCGAGCAGCTCGAGGGGTTCGATGATCGAGCCCTCGGCGATCGGGGCGAAGGTGATGGTGGTTCGCACGCCGTGGGCAACGGGTGCGACATGCACGTCGACGTGGCCGTCTCCAGCGATGCGGCGGATCGACGCGAAGAGCGCCGTGAGACCAAGCTCGAGCCATCGCCCGTCGAAGGGAAGGAGAGCGGAGCGCGCACCCTGGAGACGAATCGGGCGGCGCAGAATTTCCTCGGGGGTTGCAGCCTCGTCGACTCGCTCTTGCGCGCTCCGAAGGGACGAAACGAGGTCCGAGAGCGCGGGGCGGAGCGCGAGGGAACCCGCCTCGAGGCGCGCGGCTGCAAGGATGGTCTCCACGAGCAGCAGCATCGAGCGGGCGCTGCGCTCCACGGTGGCGAGACTCTCGTGCTGGGCAACCACGCGGACGGAGCGTGATGCGAGCGTGGTGAAGCCCAGGATCGCATTCAGCGGGGCCTTGAGATCGTGACTCATCGTCGCGAGGAATCTGGCGCGCGTGTTTTCGTTGCGCGCGCGCGCGGCGGCGGCTGCTTCGCGTGCGATGGTCACGTTCCCGAGCACGGTGGCGAGACGTCGTGTCGCCGCGAGCAAGGCGTCCACCTCCACGAAGCGAACGTTCACGTGTGCGCCCTGGCCGGCGAGCGCCTCCGCCGCGCCGAGGTCTGCAAGGGCCGAGCGGGCGACTTCGAGGTCGCGCGCCAACGAACGCCCCGCACGACGACCGAGCACGATTCCGACGATGGCCGTGGCGACGAGGAGTGCCGTTACGGGGCCCGTCGATCGGGTGGTCCAAGCCACTGGGAGCTCCACCGTGGCGTGCGCGCCTCTCTCGAGGGGGACTTGGACGACGACGGCCCGGTCGCGAACGACCGCCTGGTAGGTACCGCGACCCGCCCCCACTTCGAGGGCGACACCGCGGTCCGCGAGGGCGCGCGCGGCCGCGTCGGCTCCGCGTAGATCCCCGTCGATGCCGTCTACGACCGAGCGTGCGACGGCCGCCGCACGAACCTCGAGAAGCTCTGCCTCCCAGCGCCGTTCGTGCGAGAGGAGCAGCAACGACGTTCCGAGGGCTACGAATCCCATCGGGGCGGCGATCGCGAGGGTGACGCGCGGCACGACCGAGAGCGCGCCGTGGACCCCGTGCCGTTCGAAGTCATCGAGGATCGGCGCGGCCCTCGCGGGAGAGAGCGCTCGCGCCAGGTAGCGGGCGACCGACCGGCGCAGGAGCGCATGGCCAAGGAGCGCTGCGAGGCTCCCGATCGACATCGTGAGGACTGCAAGATTGCGGTGGTCGAAGGCGGAGAGTCCCGCGGGCCTGAGCGAGGGAAGGAACGTGAACGCGAGCGAAACAAATGACGCCGCGATGTCGATGAGGATCATCCGCGAGGGGACGAGCGCGAGATCCACGAGGGCACGCGACGATGTGGCCCGCCCTTCGACGATCGCGGCGAGCGTCGGCGCAACTCGCAAGTGCAGCGCGATCGTGACGATGCACTCGGCGAGGACGAGCAGCACCCCCAGGACGAGGGCGGGGGGCCAAAGCTCAATCTCGGGATCGAGCTCGAGGAGCCGCGGCGCGAAGAGCGTCACCGTGCCCTCGGCGGCGATGCAGAGCGTGATCTGAAGCCGAAGCCACTCGTTGCGTGCCCCGATCACGGTCATGGACGACGGCTCCGCGGACGGCGCGAAGGGCGCCTCCGGTGGGCGAAATCACTGGCAGGAGCGTCTCGGATCGGAAGCTCGAGCGTGACGGTGGTGCCGGCTCCGACGCGGCTCTCGAGCCGCACGCGACCTCCGTGAAGTTCGACGATGCGCTTCGCGATGACGAGGCCAAGGCCGGTGCCTCCGCGCTGGAGGCGCTCGTCCCCGACCTGCATGAATTCGCGAAAGAGCGAGCGCTGTGCTGCCTCGGGGATTCCGGGGCCGGTGTCGGCGACCCGAACGACGATGCGGCTGCGCGTCGCCTCGGCACGAATACGAACGGAGCCTTGCGCGGTGAACTTCGTGGCGTTGCCGATGATGTTCGTCACGGCTTGGCGAAGGCGTTTCGGGTCGCACGCCGTCGGGAGCGAGACGGGCGCCGTGAGCGAGACGGCGACCGGTCGGCGCGCGACGGACGCGGAAGCTTCGCGGACGACCTCCTCGAGCATGGGCACCAAGTCGACCATCTGGAGCTCGAGGTTGACGTGTACGTCGTCGAGGGTGGCGAGGCTCACGACGTCCTCCACGAGATCGCGGAGGTGCCGCGCGCTCGAGAGAACTTGGGCGATGTCGTCTCGGACGTCGTCGGAAATGGGACCGTCGATCTCGGCGAGAAGGAGCTCGGTGAAGCCTAGAATCGCGTTGAGCGGTGTGCGGAGCTCGTGGCTCACCGTTGCGAGAAATTGCTGTCGTTCAGCGTCAGCAGACTGCGCCTCGAGCAAACTCTTGCGCCCGGTTCCCGTCGCCTCGGCGAGGCGCTCCACCAAGTGGTCGAAGGTCACCGTGAGCTTCCCGACCTCGTCGAGGGTGCGAAGGGCGATCGGGTCGGGCGTGAGCGATGCGGCGGACACCATCGCGTCGACGCGACGGGAGAGGAAGGCGAGTTCACCCGCGGCCTCGCGGTGCACGGCCCAGGCGACGGCCGCGGCGACGCCTACGAAGAGCACCGTGAGCGCGACGAGTCGACCCACGAACGGCGTCGCGGCACGCGTCGTCTCGGGAGCTGGGACGAACGCGAAAAGAACGAGTGGCGTCGTCGAGTTCGCGACGGTTTGCCAGCGATAACGGACGCGCCCGAGCGCGGTCGTCGTGATGCCGCTCGGCTCGAGGAGCGCCGCGTGGATCGCCTCGCCCGTGATTCGCCCGAGCGTCGCATCTGCAACGACGCTCCCTCCGAGGTTCCAAAGCAAGAGCTCCGTCCCGCTCCGACGAGCGGCCTGGCGGAGCATCTCGAGTCGGTCGTCGCCGTCGAGTGCCGCGGCTCGCGCGGCGACGCCAACCGCGAGGTCTTCCGCAAGAGCCGCAGCGTGGTCTTCGGTTGCAGACTGCAAGCTCCAGTTGCCGATGGCAAGGAGTGACGCCGCGGCCAAGGTCGAGAGCGCAACGACGAGCAGCGCCACGAGCAGGCCGAGGCGGACGCGTCTTCGCATGGAGCTCGGCGGGCTCAGAGTGCTTCGAGGAGCACCGCGATGCCTTGACCGCCGCCGATGCAGGCGCTGCCAACGGCGAGCTTGCCTTCGCCGGCCGCGAGCGCGTGGGCGAGGTGGGCGGTGATGCGCGCGCCACTCGCAGCGAGGGGGTGGCCGAGCGCGATCGCTCCCCCGTTCGCGTTCAGCCGGCTCGGGTCGAGACCGAGCTCCTTGGCCACGGCGATCACCTGCGGCGCGAAAGCCTCGTTCACCTCGATGAGGTCGAGATCCGCGAGCGAAAGCCTCGCGCGCTCGAGAGTCTTGCGGATGGCTGGCGCGGGCCCGATTCCCATGACGCTCGGGTCGACGCCGGCGACGCCCCAGCCAACGACGCGCGCGAGAGGCCGCACGCCGTTTGCCTTCGCGAAGTCTTCCGAGGCTACGAGAATGGCGGCGCCACCGTCGCAGATTCCCGAGGCGTTTCCTGCCGTGACGGTCCCGTCCCTCTTGAAGACGGGGCTGAGCTTTGCGAGGCCCTCAGGCGTCGACTGTGGGCGCGCGTGTTCGTCGACCTCGAACGTGATGGATCCCTTCTTCGAGGCGATCTCGACCGGCGCGATTTCCCGCTTGAAGATCCCGCGTTCGTGGGCGGCGGCCCAGCGCCGTTGGCTCGCGAGCGCGAACGCGTCGCAGTCTGCACGCGTGATGCCGTACTGCTCGGCGAGCTTCTCCGCGGTGAGGGCCATCGGCAGCTTGCAGTAAGAGTCCGTGAGGGAAACGCTGAGAAGATCTTCGAGTGCGGGGCTCTTGCCGTACCCGAGGCCGTCGCGGAGGCCGCGCACGACGTGAGGGGTTTGGCTCATGGACTCGCTACCGCCCGCCAGCACGCACTCGCTCTCGCCGAGCAAGATTTGCTGAGCAGCGTTGATAACCGCCTCGAATCCGGAGCCACAGAGGCGGTTGACCGTCACGGCCGGTGCCTCGATCCGAAGGCCGGAGCGTAGCCCGACGTGGCGCGCGAGGTAGATGGCGTCGGCGCTCGTTTGCTGCACGTTGCCAAAAACGACGTGGTCGATCTCCCTGGGGTCGACTCTTGCTTCGGCGATGGCGGCCTGCGCGGCGTGCACGCCGAGATCGTTCGCGCTGAGGCCCTTGAGTGCGCCGTTCATCGTTCCGAACGCCGTGCGGCGACCCGAGAGAAGGACGATCGAGCGAGGTGGACGATTCATCGAGCGGACTCCTGATTTCGCGCGGTCTTTGCCTCGTCCGCGCACTTCGCGTCGCCGAGGTCTTTGCAGAGGCCCTGCAGCCCCTTGAGTTCGTCGCGTGACGCGGCGCCGCGCTGCATGCGCCCGTAGAGGTAGTCGCGCGCCATGCGCTTCTCGGCGTCGGTTCCCATCATCCAGGCACGAACGCGGTCCGGATCCTCGACGCGCGGCGCCCGTTCGACTTTCGCGCTCTTCGGGGCCTCGGGCTTGGGCGGTGAGACCGCTGCGGAGGTCGGGGTCGGTTGGGCGCTCGCTTTGGACGGCGGCACGGTCGGCGGCACGGTCGACGGCGCGGTGTTGCGAGCCGTGGCGAGCGCGTCGAGGGCTCGCTTTGCGCGGTCGCGATCCGCGGGCGAGGTGTGGATCTCGAGTCGCACGCGCTCGAGCAGTTGGCGCTTGAGCTCCGTCGCGGTCTCGAGTTTCGCGCGCGCGGTCAAGTCGAGTGCCCACGCGTGAAAGAACGCGCTCGCTTCGGGGCTCGAAAGCCGTGGGTCGTCCGCGGGCACGGTGGACTCGAGAAGCTCGCGGGCTCGATCGCACTCCTGATGCTTGCACAATGCAAGGGCATCCCCGAGCGGGTCCACGATCGTGGAGGGCGCGTCAGCGTGCTTCGGGGGTGCGGGCTCCGGGGCGGGGCCGGGGGACGGCGCCGCTTCGGTGACGCGCTCGACCACTGTGCCCTCCGACGGAAGCTCGGTCGGTTGGCGCGCGAGGTACGCAGCGCCCCCCCCGATGGCTACGACGGCCACGAAGACGGCCGCTGGGAGCCAAGCGCGCGGCTTGTCTTCACCCGCCGAGGTCGCTGGACCGATCGCGAGCTGGGGAACGGGGGCACCGGGCTCGAGGACGCGTACGCGTACGTCGCCGAGCTCGAAGAGATCTCCCCCTTCGAGAATTTCGCGTCGGATGGTCTTCCCGTTGAGGACGAGTCCGTTCGACGAACCGGCGTCGACGAGCTCGAGTCGCCCGTCGGGTAGGACGACGACCTCGGCGTGGCTCCGCGATACCGACGGATGAGCGAGTTGAATCGTGGCGTCTTCCGCCCGACCGATCACGGTACGGCCGGCACCGAGCGGAAACACCTTCCCCGCGTCGGGCCCGCTCACGATGAGCACGCGATCGGGATCGGCGTGCTGCTG
>SXGU01314994.1_pt1 | contig 10494 bp, 12 predicted proteins | sample 3174531 | NCBI WGS metagenome assembly SXGU01 (sample SAMN11356863, study PRJNA531348) | freshwater metagenome | isolation source: freshwater sample F1-140 | place: China: Fuxian Lake, Yuxi | collected 2017-12-25 | reverse complement strand
GTGACGGTGTATTCGATGTCGGCGGGATCGACTGGATTCCCTTCGGCATCAACGATGACAAGCCCTTCAAGCAATAGATTCTTCGCGACGGCGAACCGTGCGGAACCGTGCTGAGTGGCGAGTGCTTGCAGTTTCGTCTGCAAGTCTTCGATGCTGCACATTTTCATGTGGAAAAAACTCCCTTGGATTGCGGATGGAATGAGACACCTCCGTGCGAATCACTCGTCCGACCTCAAGGGTCACCGATCCGAATCAGCGGAATACGGAACTATAGCCGTGCTACCGAAAAGTTCCGCGCACCTTCGCGAGCGCGAGCCGTGCGATCTTCGCGACCTCGTCGGTTCCGATTGATGGCATGATGATGGAGACGAGGTACTTGCGTGGCTTTTTCACAGGGACATTGATCGAGTTGAGGTCGTCGTGAACCGAGTTCGCGTAGATTGCTCGAACAATGTGATCGACTCGCATTTCTGCGGTGTGACCGCTTGAGTCGCGCAGCGTAAACATTTGGACACCTTTCGGCGCGTTGGTTGTCGAACCTGCCCCGTCCCATCGCTCGTCGCCAATCTTTTCGTAACCCATCGACGCAAGCGCGGCCGTAAACTCGCTGTACTCCATCCGCTTTGGGGTGCGAGGAAGCCAAAAGTCATGCGTCTTCGGCGCATCCATGCCAGCCGCGAGCGGCTCACCGCGAACCTTCGTTGTCGAGTTGACAACTGGCGGGTTTTTTTTTTCGCTCCTGTACTCGACTCTGCCGCGTCGAAGCGGGTGACTCTTCACCTCCCGCACCTGAACCACCTCCACCCGCGCAATTATTGCCGCTCTCGAATCCATCCGCGCCGACGCCGCAATTCTTCTCGACGATCACCCCAAGCGCGTCGAGACTCGCGCGTGTGCAAATGCCCTTGCTCACGGCAGAAATGATCGCCTCTTGGTTGGCGGGGATCGAGACGACGGAGACCTCAAGCAACTTCCACTTCGAATAGACATTTTTCACACCGCCGCCATACTTCTCGGAGTCCGCCTTGGTGGCCTTGCGCATCCCGCCTTCAATCGGCGCGAACTGGATGGATACGCCATTGAGTGCGCCGAATCGCATGAGTGAGCCAATCGTGTCAGGTAGCCATTCACCCTCGTGGTTGTCGGGGCGAGGTGCAAGCACGAAGTCCGCGTCGATCGCCGAGTCTCCGCGCCTCATCGAGAGCATTTTGCCGATCGGCTTGTTCGGATCGTGCGCGTAGAGGAGGACGGGGTTCCGCTCGTAGTCTTTCGAGTTCATTCCCGCGGGAACGACAACCTCGTGGTCGCGGTCGATCGCGCTCGTGGTAATGATCGCGGTGAACTTTGTTGGCTCCTTCTCCGAGCCGCTGAACGATGCCTTACAGATTTTCGCTTTCATTCTTCGCCTCCTGAGCGGTCGATGTCGGGGAGTTCGCCGCATCGGCAATTTGGATGCAGCGGATGTGACATGATTGGCCGATAGTCGATGACCATCGTCTTTCCATCGGCGGTGATCGTGTCGCCGAGGTTGTAGTACGGCGTGTCGAGCGGTATCGGCGTCGAGCCGTACTTGCGTCCCGCCGCCTCGCAGAACGCGCACGCGAACGGAGAGACGAGCCACATTTTGCCCTTCACGACGCCGCTCGCTTTCCACGCGGCTTGCTGTCCCGCGCCGTATGCGTGCGAGGTCTCGGTTCGCGCGATCGCTTGAGCGCGTCCCTCGTTGAAGCCCTGCTCTTCGAGCAGTCCGATGAGGTCGGTTCCCGTCGCGTTGTCTTCGACGCCCGTGCGGATGATGTTGACGATTCGATCGGCGAGCGAGGCGGAGACTGATTGCGCCATGCGCTGCGCTGTACTTTCGGTTGCCGCCGCGACAAACTCGCTCGCCTTGCCGAAGAGGAGGTCGTACTTGATCGCACCTTCGGGGAGCAGACTTGCGCCAAACTCGATACCAGCCGCTGCGATCAACTGCGTATACGGGAGCGATGCGAGGCGAAGTCCTTCGGCGAGTTCGCGCTTCGAGATTCGCAGTTCACGCAGCACGGCTTCGAGATGCTCGCGCTGGATGTTCTTTGCGCCGAGTGGTCGGAGCCGATCGAGGACGCGGACAACCACCGCGTCGAGCGTGTCCTTCGTGTCGCGCATCATCGCCCGCATGGCGCGGAGTTCTTCGTCTGCAAACTTTGAGCCACGCGCCTTGAGGAACTGCTCCTCCGCGTTGAAGTTGAGCCAATGGAGTGGAGTCTGTTTTGACTTGCAGACTCCACAAGGACACGCGGTCGAGTGCGTCATACGATCGCGCTCCCGTTGCTGTTCATGGCGTTCGAGCCGATCGCCCAAAACTCAAGGAACGAGCCTTGCATCATGACGTTCGAGCCAGCGGGCGCAACCGAGAATGTGATTTGTGGGGTGAGCGTGCCGCCGTTGTTTGTGCGAAGCACGCCATCGAATCGAACGATCAGCGTTGGGTTCGTGTTCGCTGCGTTCATCGCGCCGCCCGCGACGCCGCCGAAGTAGTTCGTGGCTTGCGTCGTTGTCTGCGTCATCGGGAGAGCCGATCCCGTGTAGGTCAAGGTCGACCAATGGCATGAGGTGATCGTCAGCCCGCCCGCGGTACGAAAACTCATCGATGTCGAGTGCGACACAACCCCAGTCGACAAGTGGTAGAACCCGCGAAACCGATAGGTCGTTGCTCCTGCGAGTTGCAGCACGTCGAGCGACTCGGGAAGCATTCCGTCGGGGAACGCGTCCTGCGCAAGGCTCGAGTCTGCTAGTCCGATGTTGCCGCTCGGGCAAATGATCTGCATCGTCGGGACGAGTCCGCTTCCTGATGCGACCTCACCCGTGAGCGCGGACACAGACGGATTGATGAGTTCGATCGTGCCGCTTCCACCGACGCCGTCGGCTCCAGTCGAGCCACGCGCACCTTCACGACCGCGAGCGACGAGGAGTTCCCAACCGAACCCATTCGGCGGTGACTGGTTCGTTGTCGCGGTGCAGATATACGCAGAGCCGAGGTGCGAGACGACGTCGCCGACCTCGTAGGTACGCGACGACTGGTACGCGCCGCGCCATGTCATGCCTTGCTCGCCGCGATCGCCCTGTACGCCCTTGTCGCCAGTCGCGCCCTTGATGCCGACCATACCGCGAAGTCCCCGCTCGCCCTGCACACCTTGCGCGCCGCTGAGTCCGCGTAAGCCTTGCTCGCCGCGCTCTCCACCCTTTGCGTGTGCGCGTGCGCGTCCGATCATTTCGCGCATGGCCGCAACGCGCGGATCGGTGCGTCGAAGCGCACGGACAGCGGATTGGATTTTTGAAAGGTCGATCATGTGCCGTTCTTGAGCGCGTCCTCGCCGAGTGCTTCCGCAAGCATGGTCACGATGTCGTCTAGGGCAGCAGATCGCTGCCTAATTTCGGCAAGTTCGGCCTCGAGCGACGCAATCTTCGGCGCGTGCTGCACCTCATCCCACGCTTTCGCCTCAAACGCCGCAATCTTCATGCGCGTTCGGTCGAGCCGATCCTCACGTTCGTCGTCGGTCTCGAGCGACTTCGACGCGGGCGGTGTCGCGCTACCAACGTGCGCCTCGACCATTTCCCGCGCCGTGCCGCTCGGTATACCGAGCGCGGCAATTGTCCACACCGCTTCTCCGACGCATATCTCACCCGACTTGGCCGACGCGAGCGTTTGCCGCATCTGTTCGAGCGCGTTGGGTTCGATGGCGAGGCTCTTGGTTGGCGCGGTCGCTGTAGCGTCGTCGCTAGGTGGCGGTAGTACTGGTGTGGACGGGGCGGAAGACTCCCCTGATGTCGGAACGGCTTGGAAGGGATTTGCGGCGGTCGGTATACCTCCGAGTGGTTGGCCGCCAACATGGAGCGCGTCGGCTTCCGCCGTGTCGAGTGGCTCGTATCCCTCTTCGAGCCGCGCTTCGTTTGGAGTTCGCCACCCGCCCGCAACGGCGGTTGCTCGCTCTTGCGAGTCGGCGAGCCGATTGGCGGGAACGGGATTGTCGTACGCAAGGAATGCGTCGTTCTCGATCCCGAAAAGCGGGAGCAATCGAGAGTTGAGCGTTTCCTCATCGAGCCGACAGATTGGCGCGATCGTCGTTTCGCGCCACATGGAATATCCCGCTTGCGCCGACGCGAGGTTCGGATCGTTCGCCTTGAGCATCGAGACGGGGACGCCAAACACGGCGGCGATCTCCTCGACGATGTCATCGCGACCAGTCAAGTCTTTGGCGGGGAAGTTCAGCGGCATCAACTGGATATCGCCGCTGATCGCGACCATGCGCCCGCTCTTGCGCGTCCCTTGATGGAGCGACCGCATCGACTCTTCGAACCTCCTCATGCTTGCTTCGCTCGATCCGCCCTTGATGATCGCCGCGTAATCGGGTCGGCTCATGTTGTCAAGAAACGACAAGTCCTGCACATGAGCAGCGGTTGATTGCTGAATCACGCTCCACGCGGCTTCGACCTTGCCAAGCCCGTAGTAGAGGTTCCGCGGGTTGGGTCGCTTGAAGTGGATGATTTCGTCGGTCTCGAACCGACGCATCGACTGCGAGTTCGTGCCATAGAGGTACGCCTCAATGAGCGTCGTCTCGCTCGGGAGGATCGTGACGTGCTGCGCGGGAACTGTGTAGAGCGCCGACGGAACGCCCATGACCGCGTCGGTGACGCAATGCAGATACGCGTTGCCAGTCAACTCCAAGTAGAGCATTCGAAGCACGCTCTGCGAGAATCCGTCTTCGAACGCGCTCGCGCTCCGCAGCAACTCAAGGACTGGGTGCTCGTCGGTGACCTCCTCGAAGTCGCCCGCGAGCGTTGCCGACTTGACAACGCCGAGCGACGGCTTCGCGTCACACTCGCTGCGCAGATACGCCGCTTGCTTGCGTCCAACCTTGCGCGTCCTCCATATCTTTTCGGTCGCTTGCGCGTCCGTGCGCACATAGAGCCGAAGCGGAACACTCGCCGCCGCTTGCGCGTTGAGCATCGCCGCCGAGTACACCCATGACTCGAACGAGCCGACGCTCCGTTGCATCGAGAACGGTGGGGATTGACCACGACCGCTCGAGCCGCCGATCATCGACACCGACGACTCCATGTATTTTGAGTCGTTCGACACCGATTTTTCATGGGTCGATCGTCGCTTAAAAAAGTCGCGTAGTGCCATCAAAGTATCCTTACCTCTAGGGTGTTTTGGCATTGATTCCCGAGCATCCGTACCGCAAGCGCAAGTGCGCAGACTCCATCGTCGTGCAGCCCGCTTGGCGCGGAGTACCGAACGCCAGTTCGCCCATACTCAAACTCAAACGATTCCAACTCCTCTGCAAGCCATCCGTCGGGGAATCGTATGCAGCAGCCCTGAATCTTCGCGGCGAGTCCCTCCATGATCTGCTGCTTGCTCCCGCTCGTGAACCGAAAGGCCTCGACCATCGGAAGCGATCGCTGCAACTCCTCAACGATCGGGTCACCAACGCCAGTCGAGTCGATCAGCGCGGGCGTGTCGCCGATGATGCGGACGAGTCGGCTCGTCGTTTGCCCCCAATCCGATTGCCACCGATGAAGTTCAACGACTTGACAATCTGTCGACAGCCCGACGGCAACTGTCCAGTCGTGCGATTTCGCGAGATCGACGCCCCATGCAGCGACTGGCGCGGTTGAAAGCGGAGCCTTACACGCGTCGATCGCAGGGATTCCGAAGGGGTTTCCTCCATCGCTCGCAGGCTCGGCGAGGTACAACTCACGGAATACGTGGTCGGGAAGGACGGCCTTGGCAGCGTCAACCTCCGCCCGATCCATGATGCCACCCTCAATTGCATGTTCGCACGTCAAGCGGTGGAACGCCATGTCTTGCCCGCCCGACTCGGCGAGCCGCGCAATCTTCCACGCCCAGTTCTTGCGTCCTCGCACGTTCCCGATGATTCGGACACTCCCTCGTGTCGCGGTCAAGGTCGATCGCACCGCGTGCCACACCTCTTCCTTGCACCTCGACGCCTCATCAATGACGGCAGCGGACACGTCTTCCCCATATAGGCCGTCTGGATCATCGCCCGACTTGCAAAGTATCTTCGATCCGTTTGCGAGCGTCACAACCTGCGACGAGAGGTTCATCGACCACACGCGCTTGCCTTCGTCGGCCTGACGGAGCCAATCGCATAGCCGATTGAACGCAATGCTCGATTGTTGATGAATCGGAGCGACCCACCAACAGATTGAGTTTGGATGGTTCCATGCATGAGTCAGGAGCCACATGAGGCAGCCGACGGTTTTGCCAGCCTTCGTGGATGCCTCGATAACCACGATTCGGGCAGGGTCGCATATCGCCCTATGTTGACTCGGGTAGAGCGGAGGGAGTTTTAGGGACGGGGCGTTGCTCATGTCGTGTCTGCTGTAGGCAGATCGGGGCGAGTTCGATGCGCTCAGTTGCACTTCCTGAGTCGAGACGTTCGACCTTGTCAAGTGCGATGAGCGCAGAGACTGTATCTCGTTGGAGCGAAGCGAGGAGTTCGGCAGCGCGGAGCCTGTCGCGGTCGCTCTTTTTTGCGTCCCGAAGAATGTTCGCCGCAAATGCGGGGATTGCACGGAGCGCACCTTCGGGTAACTCCCAGCCGTTCAGGATCGCCCGCTGTAAGAGCCGAAGCGTCGAGCGAGATTCACGGTCTGGTTGGTCAGGCAGTATCGGGTGCGATTCGTCCATCTGTGATTGTAAAACTGTATCCGCAGTCAGGGCAGATTGCGTCGAGCGTCGAAGGTGGCCGAGCCTCCATCGGGCGCACGAGCGCGTCGGAGGCTGTGGCAATGTCCGCGTCGGTCGGGGAGTCATCAAGGCGCAGCGTCCCCATTGCTCCTGCGAGTTCCTCCGCAGAGAAAAACGGCTCCATGACCGAGAGGTCTGCGAGTGTGCGAAGTTCTGCGATGAGAAGGGTCTCATCCCATGTGCTGAGTTCTGACGTCTTGTTGTCGGCGATCCGATACGCGCTTGCTTGCTGCGCGTCGAGCGGAACAGTCACGCACGGGACGCTCTTCATTCCGAGCGCACGTGCCGCTGCGTATCTCGTATGCCCCGCGACGATGACACGGTCGGAGTCAATGACGATTGGGCTGTTGAATCCGTACGCTCGGATCGACGCGGCAACCGCCTCAATGGCCGCGTCGTTCTTCCGTGGGTTGCGCCAATATGGCGTCACCTTGTCAATCGGCTCGCTCGTGACTTTCACGCTGCTCCTTCTTCCGCTTCGCGCGGATTGCAATTTGGCTTTTCGTTTCCCATGCCTTGCTGTATTCGACTCCCTCGTAGAGTTTGGCAAAGCCCGTCGTGTATTTGAGCCGTACGAGTTCCTCGGCATCAAGCCCAATCTCTCGGCAGATTGCAGCATCGCCCCATCCGCCGTCGAGCATGGCAAAGACCATCGACGCAACGCCAGTCACAGAATGCTTCCCGCGTGCTCGGTTGTGCCGAATCGTACTTGCCATGCGGTCGTTCATCGGCTTGTCAATCACGACAAGAGGAACGCACCCGCCAGTTGATGCTAGGATGTCGGGGTTCTCCCGAGTGACCGTGTATCGGTGGAACCCGTCAACAATCACGTACTGATCATTATCCGCGTCGTGGATCGCGACAATCGGTTGGGTAAATCCGTCGTTCTTGATCGACAGGTAGAGGAGCCGCATTTCATTCTTTGCGACCGAGTTTGGGTTGTAGTCGTTCGCGACGACCTTCGATATTGGCACCCATCGCACGCCAGTAATCGGATGATCTGCCTGCGTCCTCATGGCTCGACCTCCTCGACGGCTGCCTCTCTCGCCTTTTGTCGCTTCGCGTCCTGCGACGGCTTCGTTGTTTGGAATGACTCAAACGCTGTTCCGCACCAGTCATTTGTAACCACCACCTTGATACATACCCGCAACATTCGCGCTTCGACGTCTGTCCCGAGGTAGCGCTTGTCGGCGGTTGCAAACATCGCGCGATACCGTACTCGCAACTCGTCGGATGTTGGGAGGTGTTCAACGAGGTAATCGCGGTACTCCCGCCAGTCGCCGAATGCCGACGGAAGCGACGTTGGCACGTAGTCGTCAACGCCCAACTTCGCTGCTGCATCGATCCCTCCAATGCGCTGAGTGAGACGGCTGTATGTGCCTACCTCGATCTCTTGGAGATTGAACAGATTCACGACCGCCGTTTCGTGGACAAGCGCAGAGACGCGCATCTTCACTCGCGGCACGCCGAGCCTATGCGCTATGTCGTAGTAGGCGTTGTATGGGATGGCGTTGCGATTGATATGAGTCCACACGTCCGAGAGTGACCAGTCGTAGATTGGGTAAAACGTGTAGTTCCTTGTCGACTCGTCGAGTTTTTTGCCCCAAGTAATGTCTTGGTATGTGGCGTTGCGAGTGAGTCCCATGAGCCGAGCGGGCGATTCCTCCGCCCGTACCCCTGCGAGGTACACGGCGTTGTCGCCATAGTCCGCCTTGATGATTGCGCGGAACATTTCGTGAAAGCGTGTCGCGCCGTAGTGGTTGTCGTGAACCGATCCGACAGCGGTTTCCTTTTTTCGCATCCAGTCGCTCTCGCGTGACTCATCCCAACAATGAAGGTACGGCTCCGTCGCGCTCGTTCCGTTCATCAGGTCAAACGGCACTTGCAACCACCGCAGCGACACGCCATCCATGTCGCGCGTGGTTCGGATCATGTCGATCGTCGATTGTCGCTCCGCCTCTTGGTCGAGGAACATTGCGTGAACTGGCAGGCGATTCAGCCGACGGGCAACAACAAGGGCAAGGCTCAGGACGACGGATGAGTCCTTTCCGCCTGAGACACCTACAACGACCGTCTCAAACTCTCGGTACAGTCGCTCAATGCGTGCGAGTGACTCCTCGAGGACAGACGTTTTGAGGTACACCTTCATTTGACGAATGTCTTGCTTTGTCTCTTTGAACTTCGCCGCGCGTCGATGACCGAGACGCCAACGACATGATCAACGAGGTTTGGACAGACGATCCAATACTGCTCCCGACGGGAGCGGAGGAAGTCGCCAACAAGGAGATCAAGTCCCGTCGGATGCCTGAGCCGATCCTTCCACCCTGCGTGGTATGCCCGAACCTCCGCCGAGTAGTTCGGCGGGAGGTAGAAGCATTGACCCATGAGGAAGTTCCGATCAAGTCTCGTCCCGATTGTTCTGTCTGCTTTGCGCATTGAAAAGAATTGAATCACGCTCGACGGTGAAGCAGCGATCGCCTGCATGATCCGAGGCTCGAAGTTGCTCGCTAGGATGATGTCGTCCTCCATGTGAACTGCTGCGGAGGAGCCGACGAGGTCGAGCGCGGCAAAGAACGTGTCCATCGCGTTGCGCGTTGTGTCGTACACCCATTCCGCGTTGGCTGGAAGTTCGGCACGCATTGCAGCGTGCGCACCGGCTCGGTCTCTGACAGCGCGGACTACGAACCTCATAGCAACCGCCACGCTTCGCCATTCTCACGAAGACACGCAAGCATCTCATGCGTCTTGGCGCCAAGCATCATGCCCACCCCTGCTGTGAGATATGGCGAATGCACCGCCCGTTGATATCAGACATGACGTACCGCCTGCCAGCGTTTGCGAATATGCGCCCCGAGTTCCCGTAGCCACACGCAAAGTCGCCAACACTTGCGAACGACTCCGCGAGCCGCGCAAGAAGGTCTGCCGAATATCGTGCGGTCGAAGCAACGCCGATCATGTCATCGTGCGCGGAGTTGAAGTTGATGCAGAGAACTGAGCAGATCGACGAGTAGGCATAGTTCAATCTGACGGCGAACGATTTCGGAGCATCGAATAGCCGAGCGGAGGCCGCGCCGACAAGCAAGACCGCAGGAACTCCCGAAGCGACGATCGACGCTTCGATTGTTTTTGCGAACGCCTTGTACGTGACTTCCGAGCCGACAACCGCCCGACGGTTGAACTCCTCCCAACCTCCAATCCAAGGGAGTTCGGCGTAGATCAATGAGACGCTCATCATGTCGTGCGGCAGTCCGCGTGACGCGTCATGAACAAACGACCTCCCGTTCCGCCCTTCAAACAGTTCAAGCGGCGCAAGGTCGAGCGGATCACTCTTTGCCGAGTGCGCCGTGTACCTCATCGGATAGCAGCCCGATTGATGAGCGTCGTCTGCTCGACTGGAGCACCCATTGTCCAATAGCAACGCCCGTCGATGTCGAAGTAGGTGAATGTTTTGGAAAAAAACTTTTGCTCATACCCGTTCGCTCGGATGTGCCGCACGAAGCGTTGGAATGTCGGAAGGTCGTTCGTCCGATCAATGAGCGTGTACTCGTGCGGAATGTTTGCCATGCTCTTCGCAAAGCACCACGAACTAGACCGAATGAAGTCGCGCACCTCTTGCTCCGTCATCATGTCGCTACGCGCGTTCATTTCGCCCAATCGTAATCGGTCGCGGTCAAGCCGACGAGGTCGCGCGTGTCCACCCACCCGAGGTCAACGAGCGAGTCGGTCGAGTCGTCCCACGC
>SXGU01209723.1_pt1 | contig 10494 bp, 15 predicted proteins | sample 3174531 | NCBI WGS metagenome assembly SXGU01 (sample SAMN11356863, study PRJNA531348) | freshwater metagenome | isolation source: freshwater sample F1-140 | place: China: Fuxian Lake, Yuxi | collected 2017-12-25 | reverse complement strand
CTGCTCCCGCCAAGAAGGCCGCCGCGCCCAAGGCTGCTGCCCCCGCCAAGAAGGCCGCTGCGCCCAAGGCTGCTGCTCCCGCCAAGAAGGCCGCCGCGCCCAAGGCTGCTGCTCCCGCCAAGAAGGCCGCCGCGCCCAAGGCTGCTGCCCCCGCCAAGAAGGCCGCTGCGCCCAAGGCTGCTGCTCCTGCCAAGAAGGCCGCCGCGCCCAAGGCTGCTGCTCCTGCCAAGAAGGCCGCCGCGCCCAAGGCTGCTGCTCCCGCCAAGAAGGCCGCCGCCAAGAAATCCTAGGCGGTCATTGCATGAATTCAAAAGGCGGGCTTGTCCCGCCTTTTTTTGTCTTGATCGTGCTTGGCGAGCCCAGCCGCCACCAGATTCGCAGGCCCAGCAGAACGGCCAGCACAAAGGCGTAGAGCGGGCCACCTGGCCTGCATAGCCGTTGAACATCAGGGTGGATGGCTTGTCGGCCTAGGTGGCTAAAAAGCGTCGAAAGTCTGACAGGTCTGTCGAGCCCATGCCGGCATGCCGATTTGGCTCACGATAGAAAACTTGAATTTCCCTGAATTGATAGGCTGTCCCGCCGCTTTTGTCGACAGGTGTCCATGGCACGCTTCCTGCTCACTCCCTTGCCAGGTGAATGCTTCGATAAGCAAGGGAGTTGGAAATGAAACAGTTCGAAGTCGATGAAATTAACGTGTCACTGATTGCCGGTGACGATGGTTCCGACCGTGTCACCCTTAAAGTCGCCGATGGGATGGACCATGTGATGGTCCTGACGCCCGCGCAGGCCAGGGCATTGGCTACCGAGTTGATCACCGCGGTGAATCGCGCGGAAGTGAAAGCCAGCTTGAAGACCAGTCCGAATATGTGGCGCCGCTCGGGCAATGCCCCCACTCGTCCGGTGGAGGCCCCTTCCTATCAGGGGGAGCCTATGCCCCGCCTGGCAAGGGCGGGGTGAGGTCCCGAACCAAGGCGGCCTGAAAGATCATGCCTCCTTGAGCGTGGTAACATGGCTCGGCCGACTGAATGTCGGCCGTTTTTTTTGCTGGCACATCAGCCAATAACAGGGGATACCCATGGCAGTCCTGGAACTCAACGAGCAGAACTTCGAGGAGACAATCCTCAACAACGATTTTGTCGTCATCGATTTCTGGGCGCCCTGGTGTGCTCCTTGCCGGGGCTTTGCGCCGGTGTACGAGGCGGCTTCCGAGATGCACGAGGGCATCACCTTCGCCAAGGTCAACACCGAAGACCAGCAGTCCCTGGCGGCCCACTTCCAGATCCGCTCCATTCCTACCCTGATGATCTTCCGCGAGAAGGTCATCATCTACGCCCAGCCCGGTGCGCTGCCGGCGAGTGGCTTTGATGATCTGATCGCGCGCGCCAAGGAAGTGGACATGGCTCAGGTCCACGCCGAAATTGCCGCGGAAGAGGCCAAGAACCAGGCTTAATGTTTCAGCAGATTCCGGATGCGGTGGGCGGCTTCGGCCGCCCCGTTCATTTCCGGTCTTGGTTGGGCCGGCAGGGCCCAGAGCCGATCCAGAAGCGATTCGGTTCGCGCCGAGAACAAGTTGGGTTCGTCGATGGCCAAACCCCGGCCGTTTTGTTCCAGCCAGGCAGTCAGATAAGGTGTTTCCGGCCAATCCGGTCGATCGATGTAAAGCACGGGAATGCCGTGCGCCACGGCCTCCACAAAGCTGCCGTAGCCGACCTTGGTGAGCAGGGCGTCACAGGAGGCGAGCAGGTCGAGGAAAGGCATGCCCAGTGCCTGGAATGCAACCAGACCCGCTCGATGGCCAGCCCAGTTGTCCGGCACCAGCCAGGTCACCCCGGTGATTTCCGGGAGTTCGTTCCGGTAACCGATGCCACCGAAGCCGACCAATACCCATTTCGTGTTCGCGCGCGCGCCGAGTGATTGCGCCAGTTCCTTGCGCCGGCTTTTTCCAAGCGCGGTGATCGGAGGGATCTCCTCGCCATTCGGCAGCCAGGCCATGGGCATGGCGGGGACAGGGCGCAGGAAAGCACGGGCGCCTCGGTAAGCAGACTCCATCTGAGCGAGGATAAGGTCCATGCCACGGTGCTCCGAGAGATAGGCGCCGGCGATATCGCGCCAGTTCAGTGAGCACATCGCCACGCCGGGAATTCCCGCGCGTCCGGCCGCAGCCAGCGGTAGATAGGCGACATCGGAGAACACCCCCTGGAAGTGGTTCGCTTTCAGCCATGCTGCTTCCCGATCGAGCCGCCGCTTCCAATCCCGGTGGAAGTCCAGATAAGCGGCAAGGCTCTTCGCCGTATCGACATTCACCGCGTCGATCATGGCGAGTCCCTCGTCGGCAGCTTCCTCCCGGTGCTGGAACGGGAAGGGGATACGTGTGCGCAGGGCGGCGTTGCTGAGTTTCGACCAGATGGTCAGGTCGATGTTCGGCTGAATCGCGTGCAGGGCCTTGAGAACCGGGCCGGCCTGGGCCAGGTGACCAAGGCCGTGGTGGCTGATGGCGGCCAGCAATCTCACGGCAGCGGGAGCTGGAGGATTTCCTTGAGCAGAAGGAGCGATGCCGGGCGTTTTCGGCTCAGGGAATAGGTATCCAGGGCATCCACCATGGCCAGCAGGTTGGGCAGGTCGCGCCGGCAATGGGTGAGCAGGTAGCGCACCACGTCTTCCGGCAGGCGCAAGCCACGAGCTTCGGCGCGGACGTTGAGCGCCGAGATCTTGTCGGCATCGCTCAATGGATTCAGTCGGAAGACCAGGCCCTGGGCAAGACGAGTGGCCAGATCGGGGCGCAGGCCGAGTTGCCCGGGTGGGACGGGGCCGCTCGCCAGTATCTTGCCCGTGCCTTCCCGTGCGGCGTTGATAAGGTTGAACAGTCGAATCTGGTCGTCCGGACTCAGGCGATCCGCATTATCGACAGCCAGGCTGGCGACAGGCGGTTCCGGCAAGGGGGTTGACTCATGGGCTTGGGTCAAGGTGGACCAGGCGGCGAGCAGATGGCTCTTGCCCGTGCCGGCTTCGCCCCAGAGATAGATGACCGGCTCCCGTGAATGGCCCGCCGCGTGCTCGCGCAAGACGGCGAGGGCTTCCGCATTGGGTCCGGGCAGAAAATTGTCGAAATCGGGTGGGGAATCGAGACGTATGTCGAGGATCAATTGGCGCATGGCGGAAGTTTACCAGCCCGCACGGCCGTCTCCGGCGGGCGTCCCGACTTGACAAGGTCGCCGCCGCGCCACTACAAGGAATCATCCTTCCTGCCCATTTTGTGTCTTCATGATCACCACCCCAGTGTCCTTCGGAATTCCCTCAGCCAGGCCCGTCACCGATGTTCCGCCCGTGGTGGAGGAGGTGCTTGCACCCGGAGAAAGGGAGGAATTGATCGCGCGTATCAAGACCTTGCTGCTGGAACAGGATGCCGTGTTGGTGGCCCATTACTACACTTCGGCGGATCTCCAGAAACTGGCGGAGGAAACCGGTGGCTGTGTGTCGGATTCCCTGGAAATGGCCCGTTTCGGCCACGTCTCCAAGGCCAGGACCCTGGTGGTGGCCGGCGTGCGCTTCATGGGCGAGACGGCCAAGATACTCAACCCGGAAAAGCGGGTGCTGATGCCCGATCTGCATGCCGAATGTTCCCTGGACCTATCCTGCCCGGCCGAGGATTTCAGCCGCTTCTGCGATGCCCATCCGGATCGGGTGGTGGTGGTCTACGCCAACACTTCGGCGGCGGTGAAGGCGCGGGCCGACTGGATGGTGACGTCCAGCATCGCGGTTAAGGTGGCGGCGCATCTCAAGGCCCAGGGCAAGAAGCTGATTTGGGCGCCTGATCGTTACCTGGGCGACTATGTGCAAAGGGCCACTGGCGCCAACATGCTGCTCTGGCAGGGCAGTTGTGTGGTGCATGAAAAATTCAAGGCGGAAGGCATTCTGGAACTCAAGGCGCAGCACCCCGGAGCCGCCGTGCTGGTGCATCCCGAATCGCCCGCCAGCGTGATCGAAATGGCCGATGTGGTGGGCTCCACCACCCAGTTGATTCGGGCAGCGGCGGATTTGCCGAACCCTACACTGATCGTCGCCACCGACAACGGGATCTTCCACAAGATGCGCCTGGCGGCACCCGGCAAAACCTTCATCGAGGCGCCCACCGGCGGGCGTGGTGCCACCTGCGTGTCCTGCGCTCATTGCCCCTGGATGGCCATGAACGGCTTGCGTCGGCTGCGCCGGGTGTTGGAAACGGGAGAGAACCATATCCACGTGGAGGAGTCGATCCGCGTCAAGGCGGTGGTTTCCATCAACCGCATGCTGGCATTTGCCGGCCAGGCCGGCATCACCCTGGCCGGGCGTAGCGGCGACTGAGCCACCATTCACACTGGAGGTGGCCGGCAGTGAGATTGTTCACAGTGCCAAAGATCGGCCTGTGCTCATACCCGCACGGAGCGAAGACCGTGCTCAACATAACTGAGGGGGTCAAACAATGAGCTTCATCCAGGAATTCAAGCAGTTCGCCATGCGCGGCAACGTGATCGATCTGGCGGTAGGTGTCGTGATCGGTGGCGCCTTCGGCAAGATCGTCGATTCCCTTGTCAAGGATGTGATCATGCCGCCCATCGGCGCCCTGATGGGCGGCGTGGATTTCAAGCATCTCTACCTCAACCTGGGCCGCACGCCCTACGAAACCATGGAAGCGGCGGAAAAAGCCGGTGCGCCGCTGATCAAGTACGGCGCATTCATCAACAGCATGGTGGATTTCACCCTCATTGCCTTCGCCATCTTCGTCGCGGTGAAAGCCATCAACAAACTTCAGCGCAAGCAGGAAGAAGCGCCGGCCGCGCCCACGCCGATGCCGGAAGACATTCTGCTGCTGCGCGAAATCCGGGATGCCTTGAAAAAATGAAATTCGATCGCCGCCGCTTCCTGTTCGGCATTTCCCTGTGGGCGCTTGCTCCCTGGGCGCGCGCTGGCGGACTGGATGCCGTTTCCGGAACGGAAGCCGCTCAAGCCTTGCGCGACAGCCTGGAGAAAGGCGCTCGCGCCGCTCTCGCCAAGCTCGGCAAGGAAAACGGCTACTTCGCCAACCCCAAGGTCAAGATCGGACTGCCCAAGAATTTCCGCAAGGCCGAGCGCATCCTGCGCGGCCTGGGCCAGGGCAAGCAGGTGGACGACCTGATCCTGTCGATGAACCGGGCCGCCGAGGCGGCCACGCCCGAGGCCCAGGAACTGGTGTTGGAGGCAGCGAAGAAGATGACGGTGCAGGATGCCAAGATCATCCTCACCGGTGGGACGATGCCGCCACCCAGTATTTCCGCAAGACCACCGAAACGCAGTTGCGCGAGAAGCTGATGCCCGTGGTCAAGAGCGTCACTGACAAAAGTGGTCTGGCCCGTTCCTACAATGCGATGTCCGCCAAGTTGGTCAGCCTCGCCGGTATCAAGAGCGAGTTGTCCACGGTGGAGATATACGTCAACGAAAAAGCCCTTGATGGCATTTACGCCCTGATTGCCGAGGAGGAGCGCGCCATCCGAACCAATCCCGGCCAATATGCCGGCAGTCTCCTGGGCAAAGTCTTCGGCTTGTTGAAGTGATCCTGTCAAGGCCGACTCTGTCGCGATGAGGACTCAGCAGAGCTGACATGCCACGGGAATCCGCACTTTTGCCGGAATCCAATAAACTCTCGGGATAATTTCATCACCAAGGATGTTGCCATGTCGAAGCGAAGAATCCTCGTCATCATTGGATCCGACAGCGATTTGCCGGAGTGTCGCCGTGGATTGGAAGCCCTGAAATCAGCCAGGGAACGCCAGGAGATCGAGGTTTCCGGGGTGCTCACCATGAGTGTCCATCGGAATACCCTCCCGCTGTTCAGCGAACTGGAACGCCTCCACAAGCAGAACGCGGTCGACGCCATCATCACCGGGGCCGGATGGGCGAACCATCTCACCGGGATGGTCGATGCCTATCTCCGCTATACCCTGGGTAATGATCGCATCGCGGTTATCGGCGTCGGATTCCAAGACAAACAGAACGCAAGGCATACCGAGGCTGCCGAACTGTCGATGACAGAAGTTCCCGGGACCCAGGTCAGCTTTGGCGATAGCCAAGGCCCTTACATCGGAGAAGGTGGTTTCCTTCGCGCTTGCGAAAACGCCATCGCGGGACAACTTCCAGCCATCAAGGCGCCGTCTCCCCGCGCCGCGAAACGCCGCACCCTTGAGGCGGCGATCGCGGGCCTCGAGCCGGACGCAACCCGGGCCGCCTAGTCCGGGAAATCTTGGGCTCATGAGTCCTGCGAAGTTGGATTGACGGCCTGAACATGAGCGCGACGGTGTTCGCCGATATTGGCATTTCGCGCCCCATGCTTTCCCGCATCCTCAATGGTCATGCCGCCATTTCGGCCGATATGGACATCCGCCTTGCCGAAGCGTTGGGAACCTCTCCCGGCCATTGGTTGAAGCTCCAGGCTCAGCGTGATCTATGGCAGGCGCGCCAGCGCGCACCGGAACGGAAACCGGTTGAGAGGCTGGCCGCATAACCATGTGCCACTACACCGACGGCGGCTTGCGCAATGTCTGGCTGCGCAATGGCTACGAGATGCACGAAACGCCCTATGGCAAAGCCGTGTCCTTCCAGGATGGCGACGGGCTGATCCGTGCTGTCTGCCTGGCGCTGACCCGCAAGGTCGGGCGGCTGACCGGAGTGGAATTCCGCTATATCCGCGCCAGCGGTTTCCTCATGTCTCACCCTCACTGGCCAAGTTGCTGGGCGTGGACGGCCAGACCGTGGCGCGTTGGGAGAAATCCGGCAAGCTGCCCAAGTGGGCTGACAAGCTGGTCCGCCTGCTCTACACCGCCCACGCCGACAGCAACGAAACCATCCACTCCGTTGTCGCCCGCATTAACGATGTGGACCGGCTGGTGAATCAAAGCATCACCCTGGAGGCCACCAGCGCTGGGTGGGAAGCCGTGGCGTCGGAACTGGCTGAGGCGGCCTGAGCAGAAAAGACCTGTTGCTGGATTCGTCCCCGTTCGTTCAGCAACTGCCCAATTCTGTTGAACTAAACGTTCAGGTTGTCGTGACCTCGTAATCGGTCAGTTCGCCAATTTCATCCCGGCTCACAACCCGCATCGCTACCTCCTGCCCTTGCTCCCACGCTTCACAGGCGGGTGATGGAGACATGGTGTGCAATTCGGGCCTTTCAGGCACCGTACCTCGGCCCAGCACCTCGCCGATTATGATTTCTCGCACGAATCTGGAAAGCAGAACATCGGCATGATCAGCCAGAACCATCAGGTCACGCTTCAGTCGTTGGGCAATGAAGACCTTGATGGGGGCGATGTTCTTGCCCAGCTCCGGCACCCTATAGACGCGCGTAGCAATAGATGGCGCCACTGTAGATGGCCCCACTGCTCTGGAGAACATTGGTCCATCCCGACGACGAAACAGGCCCAACTGATTCTGCTGCATGTAGAGCAAGGCATACCGGCCATAGACATAGTCCACCAACAGGATGCGCACCATCATGGACAGCGAAACCTGGTACTGCCCGGCAAGATATTCCAATGCGCGTTCCATGGGTTCGGGCAACCAGAACTTGAGCGCGATTTCATGGCTGGCGAGGTCAGCAAAGTCGCCCATTCCAGCCACCAGGTCTGCATAGGTAAAGCGTTTCGGCTCGGTTGGCACATCCGCCACGAACCGGTGCTTTGATTTCACAGGGGCTTGCCCTCGACGTCTCAGAAAAAACCACATTTACCCGCCCTCCCCGGCCTCACCGCTCGATAGTTACCCTATTTTCATACTTGTTCGGAACTTGTTGGACGCTCTAGGCTGACAACTGGAATCTATCGCCAATCACAGGGAGAACACCATGGCGCACAACATTGGTCAGATGTTCTATTACGGAGAACAGCCCTGGCACGAACTGGGCAGAAAACTCGACCACCCCGCCAATGCAGAAGAGGCTCTTGCGGCTGGCTGCTTGGATTGGGAAGTGGACATGGTCCCCATCGCCCCAGCCAGCGAGCCGAATTCTGAAATCCCGCAACGCATGGCGGTCGTGCGCAAGGATCGCCAGCCCGGTGAAGCGGGACGGGTAATCGGTGTCGTGCATCCTGGTTTTGTCCCGCTACAGAACCGTGAGGGCGTTGAGTTGTTCGATTCGCTCCTCGGCAAGAGCGAGCGCCTCTACCACACCGGCGGTTATCTCAAGAACGGCGAAGTGGTCTGGCTGCTCGCCAGGCTGCCAACCGAGATACGCCTGAATGGCGAAGACGTGATCGAGCCTTACCTGTTGTTCACCAACAGCCATGATGGATCGCTTGCCATCGACATTCGCCTCACCACCATCCGCGTGGTCTGCAACAACACGCTGACCTTGGCGCTGAGCAAGAAGCAGGCGGCGAACAAGGTTTTTCGCCGGTCGCATAGTCGCAGTTATGACGTGTTGAAGGCTGATGCCGAAGCTTTCTACACGTTCTCGCTCAAACAATGCGAAGAGACTCAAACCCAGTTCGCGCGCCTTGCGTCGAAGTCCTGTGACGATGACGCCTTCGGGCGGTTTCTGATGAAGCTGATGCCGGATTTAACCAAGCCGCTGACGGCCGCAAGCAATGTCAAAGCACTCCAAGCCTGGGAAACTCGGATGCAAAATCTTAGAGCGGCGCGTGAGCGCATCGAATGCATCCGCCACGAAGGCATTCCCGAACGGGGCATCCCTCCCGACGAAAAAAACTGGTGGGGCGCGCTAAATGCGGTCACAGGCTGGGTTGACCATGTTCAGGAGACAGAAAACGACCGCTACGCCCATATTCTTTTTGGCGGTGGCGACACGCTGAAATCTCGAGCACTGCCGCTGGCCATGGCAGCCGTATTGGCGAACAAAAAACAATTGGCGGAGTTGTTGCCATGATGCAGCTGGATGTTATGGATGCCAAACCCGACCCTCCCAGCCCTTTCTATGCACTGGTCGATGCATCGCAGGTTTTTACCCTTGAGTTCCCGGTGGATCAGGACGGAGTCGGGCCGGTTTGTGACGAAGCCGGCGAGTTGATCGAGCGTTACATCGCCACTTGGGAGGCCGAAGAGTTTGAGCTTGTGCCGCTTGGCGAGGGCAGGTATCGCCTGTCCAGCAAGGACTTCAGCGTTATGTCCGCCCTGCGTTTGCGATGGGGGGATGAGTTCATTGCTGAAACCACGGCTGATGGGCATCTCAGGCTGTTACGGATCATTCTGCCTCGACGGTTCAAGCATTATTGCTTCGTCACCTCGCACGGTTTCAATAACGAGAACCCTATCGCCAAGGTCGTGCACAGCTTTGAAGGCGGGTGGGAAACGGAACTCGGCGGATTTCTAACCCTTACCGTGCCCCTTCATGTCGCTGCGGAGTTCGAGCGAAAAATGGATGCCGAAGCGCTTTTTCCGGTGATGTTCCTGGGGTCCGCATAAGCATCCGCACAACCATATTCAGGGAGCGATCATGTACGAAATCGACATGCATGAACCGAGTGAAGCCTTCGCCAGGGCTTGGCAAGCCGCTGGGCTTCATATTCAGAATCAGGGCCAAGGGGCCGTGAGTTGGTTGCGCGCACATCTGAATCCACCATTTCTTGAACATCTCTCTTTCCGTCTCGGAAATATGCTGTTTTTTGTGCGAATTGAAGCAGAGGGGTTGGATGTTCCCGGTGGCCGAAGGGGGCTGGAGCGCGTTGCTCTTGGCTGTAATGGGAATCCTTGTCTGATGCCCATGCGCCTAACGGGGGGAACATGGAAACCCGTGATTCCCGGTTGGGGGTTGCTGGATGTTCGATCGGGGCACGTGGTTGATCCCCCCGCCTTGATCAGCAATCAACCGGTTGAAATGACGGATTGGGAATTGCATGACTTCGCCGTACAGGTTGTCAGGAGTGATCTTGAACAAAAAGGCCACCAACTCATGTCATGGGCGGGCGATCCTGAAATCAATCCTTCGTTGTGGTTTGTTGAAGGACAAGGCCCCGCCTGGGTGGTTGTACGCGCTGCGCGTTATCCGATGCGCGAGGCCAAAGCACCGTCAAACTGGCAGGCTATTGCGGATGGCTGTGCGCACATGAGCCGCACCGGTTATTTCGCCAGCGTTTCTGTAGCATGCATGGACAGCATGGGCGCAGGTGGGGAGATATGGCGGGGACATGGCCTAACTGTTCAATATGAAGGGCTGCAAGTCCGGTAGCCATGGATGACGCCGCGCTCTTTTCCATCGCCGCCGAAGCCATCGACCAGGCCGATGGCCTCCTCATCACTGCCGGCGCGGGGATGGGGGTGGACTCGGGCTTGCCCGATTACCGGGGTGGCGAAGGGTTCTGGCAGGCATATCCGGGATTCAAGCAGACCGGCATTATTGATCCGGCCCCAAGAAGTATGGATTCTCATTGGCCTGAGGCATCATATTGGGATGGACAAAGAAGACGCGAGATACCAGACGCTGGAGCAGTTGCACGAGCGTCGCAAGCAGGTGGTGCGGCTATACAAGCGAGG
>SXGU01305357.1_pt1 | contig 10495 bp, 10 predicted proteins | sample 3174531 | NCBI WGS metagenome assembly SXGU01 (sample SAMN11356863, study PRJNA531348) | freshwater metagenome | isolation source: freshwater sample F1-140 | place: China: Fuxian Lake, Yuxi | collected 2017-12-25 | reverse complement strand
GACATGATGCCGATGCCGGCGTAGAGAAGGATGGTCGCAGCCAGGAAGATATAACCGAGGATGGTATTGGAAACACCCATCTGTTCCAGAATCGCAACCAGGATGACGAAAGCGATGAAACCACCGGTGTAGAGGGTGTAATAACGCTTTAACTGGTTAAAGAAGGCCGCGTTAGATTGCGTAGTCGTCATGTCAGTCGTCTCCCTCATGTACGCCATAGTCTTTGTCCATCTGATTCATACGCTGGGCGTAGTACCAGATCACGACAACATAGATGATCAAAGCACCCTGCGCGCCCATGTAGAAGGCCAACGGGAAACCCGCGATCACGATTTCGTTTAGTTCTTTCGCGAACCAAATCACCACAAAAGTGGCGACGAACCAGATGGCAAGCAACACAGCGGTCAAGCGCAGGTTCTTGCTCCAGTACTCCTGATGCTTCTCAGTTAGTTTCATATATCTCCTCCAACCAAAAACGATGGTGTCTGGTATTTCCCTCCCCAAGGGTGCCACCGCGTCCAGACACCAAACACGCGACTGGGGGAGTATAAGGACCAAATACCGAGTGTGTCTCCCCCTTGTGTAGTGGAAATCCACAATACGCTAAAAAAATTGCGCCTCAACTCTGCCAAGTGACCCAGCGATAAGACTGTTCAAGGTCCTGGAGCGAACGGTAATGCTCGGAGCGTTTGTCCTTGGCCAGCGGCAAGGCCACCAGTAACAATTGGGCCGTGGCCAGGGCATCTGCCAAGGCTGAATGCCGGGCGAAATTGCCAATCCCGAAATAGCCCGTCCAGTCATCAAGCGCGCGATATTTATGCCGCCACTGCGGTAGAAGTCCCGGCACGGCATAGGCCAAATCCAACCAGGGGTGCTTGAGGTTGATGCCCAAATACGCCCGCATGGCACGCCCAATCATGGTGCTGTCGAAAGCGACATGGAACGCAACCAAGGGCGAAGGACCGAGAAATTCGAGAAAATCAAGTAAAGCGTCAACGGGCGGCTGCCCCTCACGCTGCGCCGCACCGCCTATCCCGTGGATGAGGATGTTTGCCCGGCTACTGGCCTGATCCTGACGCAGAACCACCTCAAAGCTCTGGGCCAAATCAATGCGTCCACCCACCACCGCCACGGCGCCAATGGCAATCAGGCGATCTTTCTGCAGATCCAGTCCGGTGGACTCAACATCGACCACCACATAGCGGGCCTCGGCAAAAGGCCGTCGCAGATCCTCGGCCGGCTGGGCCAACCAAGCCTCCAGGCGTTGCTGCTGGGCAGGCAACAAGGCCACGCCGCGCCAATAACGACGGAGGTGGGCCCAGATATTGCTCATGCCTGATAGTCCATGGACAGACGCGACTGCAATTTGCGCGCCTGACGGAAAGACTCCTTCAGGATGCGCCGATCGAGGTCATTGAGCCGATCCGGATTGATATGGTTATCCAGCATCTCACCCGCTAGGCTCTCTTCATGTTGTCGACGCAAGCGCAACAATTGCAGGAAGAAAAAGCTCGATATCCACGCTTCTACCTCCACGCTGGCAATATTGAGTGGCACCGCAGCCGCCCGCAGGCGTGCCGCCGTCCCACTCGCAGACGAGCCCGTGGCGAGAGCGAAAATGCGTGCTGCATCTACAAAAGGCGTGGCCCCGTTCAGCTTGAGATCCAGCGTTGAGGGATGTTCGCCCGAGGCCGAGGCCACCACAAAGTCGCGTATCAGCCCAAGCGGCGGACGGTTGCGCAAGGCATTGACAGCCATCTGGTGCAGAAAGCGCGGGGCAGTTTTGACATAACCGCCTAACCAAACGCGTAGTTCGGTGGCTAACGCATCCACGCCAAACAGGGGCCGCATGTCAAAAAAGATACTGGCATTGAGCAAGGCCTCGGGATCGCCCGAATCAATCCATTGAGCAAAAGTCGTCTTCCACTCGTCCAAGGTCAGACACCAGCGCGGATTGCTCGCCATCACCTGCCCCTTGCAAAGCGGGAAACCACAGGCATCGAGCGCATTATTGATGCGTTTGGACAACGCCAGCATATGGGCCCGTGCCGTCTCCAGATCGTCCCCTTCTGGCAGAATGAAGATCAGACCGTTGTCCTGATCGGTGGTCAGGGTCTGCTCCAACCTGCCCTCCGATCCGAAGGCCAGCCAACAGAAGCGGTACGGACAACCCTTGTCGCACTCCATCTCGATGACGCGTTGCGTTAGCAAATCATTGAGCGTGGAGATAATCTGGGTAAGCTGTTCCGAGCCAACCCCCTGGGCCAGCATGTTGTGGCCTAACTGGCGAATGTCCTCAGCAAAGGTCCTCAGATCCTCAAGACGCGTAGCCGAACGAATAGCCGCCGAGATCTGGGTCACGCCGACGCGTTGCAAGGAAAAGAGATCCTTTTCTGAAATCACCCCCGTCACCCGCCCGTCTTCTGTCATCAGGACATGGCGAAACCCGTGCTGGGCCATCAATAGGGCAGCCTCAAAGGCATGCGCCGACGGCGGCAGGGTCATCGGCTCAGGCGTCATCACGGCCCGGATCGGGGTCGTCAGCGACAGTCCGGGGAGAATCACGCGCCCGATTAAATCCCTCACACTGAACACCCCAAGTGGATGTAGGGTCGCATCCGTGATGACGATCGCACTGATTTGTTGCGCTTGGATGGTCTGCAGGGCCTCAGCCAACGGGGTATCTGGCAGACAGGTAACCGGTGCACGGCGCGCCAGACTTGACAATGGACTATGCAACGACTGTCGTTCATTGCTGGACGCCGCATAAACGCCCTGCAGGCTGCGTTGCGATTGGTCCAGCAGGTTAGCAATGCGCTCGGTGCAGAAGCGCGAGAAGGGCAGCGAGCGCTGTATCAGAGTGTGAAAATCTTCCGCCCCCAACACATAGGCAAAAACATCGCCCTGCGCCCGGAAAGTCGACACCACCGGGCGGTTACTTAATACCGCACCAATCGGGAAAGCCTCGCCCTCGTGCAGCTCCAGCCACGCTCCCGCCTCGCCACTCTCGCCCACCACGCGGCCCTGCTTGACGATCAGCACACGCTCCGAAACGCCATCCGACGGTGCCAGCAAGATCTCGCCGTGGTGGTAATAAACCAGCGACAAATGCTGCGCCAGCCAGAGCAAGTCTGCCTCTGCCATGCTGTCAAAAGGGGCAAAGCGTGACAAGTGCTCGACCGTAGCCGTCAACAGGGAATTGGAAACCGTCATGGATTCTCCTCCAGGGACATGCGTTTACTAAAGAAAACCTTCACTCTGCGAACGGGCGCGGATGGCTCATTTTACTACCACCATAACAAGAAACCCCCGAACCAAGTCGAGGGTTTCTTAGCGCTGTCGTGCGTCGTATCGCCGTTAATGGGCCGTGGCACCCTCAGCGTGGATGCCGGTATTCTGACGCACATAAAGCTCATCCCACAGCGCTTCGGCACGACGGTCGCGGAACAGCAGGGAGAACAAGATAACCATCAGGAAACCGAGCGGGATGGAAATCAAGCCGGGGTTCTTGAGCAGGAAATAAGGCTTCTCGAGACCCATCATGCTAACCGTTTGGCCTGCAAATTTCTTGAGATCACTCTCGGCCTTGACCTTGGCCTTTTCAGTCGCGGCGATCTCTTTCTTGGTCTTGTCTATCTCCTTGACATCGGTCAGCGTGGCAAGTTTTCCATTCAGTGCCAGCAGCTTGTCGGCCGCACCCAGCTTAGCCGGCTTCTCTGCAGAGGCTGGCTTGGCCGGTGCGGAAGCAACGCACCCCTCCATGGCGAACAGTTCGCACATCAAGCTGGACGCCGGCTTCGCGGCTACCGCCTCTTTGGCCGGCTGGGCCGGTTCACCTTGCAGCACCTTATCGGCAGCGCCGAGGACGGCTTTGGGATAGGTCATATTGGGAGAAATCATCACCAAGGCAATGGCCGAGATCGCACCAACGAGCATGCCGGCGACAACACCATAGGTATTACATTTCCGCCAGTACAGCGTCAGGAGCACGGCAGGTAAGTTGGACGATGCCGCCACGGCAAAAGCGAGGGCCACTAAATGCGCCACATTCTGGCCCTCGGCCGAGATGCCGACATAGATGGCCATGATGCCTACGATCACAGAGGACACCCGGGCCGCAATCACCTGCTCCTGCGGCGAAGCGTGATCTCCCTTGATAACACCTACATAAAGGTCGTGCGCCATCGCGGAGGCGGCCGCCAACACCAGGCCTGCCACCACTGCGACGATTGTCGCAAAAGCCACGGCTGACACAAAGGCAAGGAATAGATTACCCAGCATGGAATCGGCACCCCCACCAGCAAATTGAGCCAGTAGCGGAGCCGCCATGTTGCCGCCCTTGTCGAGCACAGAGATGGGGCCGGCGCCAACATTAATGGCCGCGCCCATACCCAGGAACAGGGTAAGGACATAGAAACCGCCGATGATACCCATCGCCCAGATCACCGATTGACGCGCGGCTTGAGCGGTTGGTACCGTGAAAAAGCGCATCAGGATATGCGGCATGCCCGCCGTACCCAGCACCAAGGCCATACCCAAGGATATCTGGTCGATCGGGTTCTTGAGGAACAAGCCTGGCTCCAGGAATCGTTGGCCCAACTCTTCTGGCGTCATGGTGGTTGCAGCATCGCCGATCAGCTTGGCAACTTGGGCCTGCACCTTCGGATCGGACACCACCGCCTGCAGGAAGCCTGGCAGGCTGAAACCATACTGACCCCAAGTAATCATAACCAATAGAATAGAGGCCGTTACCAGCAGCACGGCCTTGATGATCTGCACCCAGGTCGTCGCCTTCATGCCGCCAAACACCACATAAGACAGCATCAGGACACCAACACCAATCACCGACACCGCGTAATCAATGCCAATCAGGGTCTTGATCAACACGCCCCCACCCACCATCTGCGCCGTCAGGTAGAAGGTCGAAACTGTAATGGTGGACAATGCGGCCACGGTCTTCGCGGCCTTGGGTTGATTGCGGAAAGCCAGGACATCGCCTAGCGTGTACTTGCCAATATTGCGGCACGGCTCGGCAATCACCAGCAGGACGGTGATATAGGCCACCAACCAGCCCACCGAATACATAAAACCATCGTACCCGTACAGCGAGATCAGGCCGGCGATACCCAGAAAAGATGCCGCAGATAGATAGTCACCGGCGATGGCCCAACCATTCTGAATCCCCGTGACCGAACGGCCTGCAGCATAAAACTCGGAGGTGGTATGGGTCTGCCGCGCTGCCCAGTAAGTAACATACATCGTCACGGCAATGATCATGCCGAACACAGCAAAGGTCATCCACTTGTATTCATCCGCCACCGCACCGGCGCCTGCGAATGCCAATGAGCTTACCAAGGCGAGCACAGCCGTGCCGCCAATCAATTTTAGATTCATGGAGGTGCCTATTTGATGTTGTGAGCGTCTTTGATGATTTCGGCTGCCATTGCGTCAAATGTCTTGTTTGCGCGTTTTGCATACACGCCAGCAATGGTCCAAGCCACGACAAACTCGGATAACGCAAACAGGATGCCCACATTCACGGGACCCCAAACCTTGATCTTGAACAGCTCCTGGTAATAGGCTGCCCCAACGGGAAGGAGAAAATAATAGACCGCCGAGAATGCCATCAAGCCCCACAAGAGCGACAGCTTCTTCCTCTGCAACAACTGGAAACGAGGGTCAGCATCGATTGCCAGCCAGTTCATTTCTGCTTTAGACACAACTTCCTCCACACAAGACCACCCCCGTTTTTTCATCATACCCGCCCGGCCATAAAAATACATTAATACGACCTTGATATACCGAATTGGCTATATCGGCAGGCGGACCTCAATCTTCAACCCACCGCCGGAGGCATCGCTCAACTCAATCTGGCCCTGACAGAGCTGGACAATCTCGCGCACAATGGCCAAGCCCAAGCCGCTCCCTGGAGTTTCGTGTCCTGCCAAGCGGTAAAAACGCCGAAAGACCTTGTCCCGCTCTGCGCTGGGAATGCCGGGGCCCGTATCGCTCACGCTAAACACCGCCCAGCCATCCTCCTGGCGCAGGGCCACATCTACCCGTCCACCCGACGGCGTATAGCGCACCGCGTTATCAATGAGGTTGCCAACCAGAATCTTTAGTGGCTCGCTATGGCTGTACAAGGTCACCGGGGCACTGCCAGTCAAACCCAAATCTACCTGATGCGCGTCCGCCACCGTCGAGAAATCCGCTACCACCCCTTTTACCAAACCATCCAGGTCCACGGCGACCCGTTCCGCCTGGGCCTCCGGTTCAAGCCGGGCCATAGCAAGCAATTGGCTCACCAAACGGGCCGCGCGATCAATTCCCTCTTGCAATCGCGCCAAGGTCTGTTGACGCTCGGCCTCGCTCTCCGCCCGTGTCGCCATCTGCGCCTGCAATTTGAGCGCCGTCAGCGGCGTGCGCAATTCGTGGGCCGCATCGGCCACAAAGCGCCTTTGCAAGGACATAGCCTTGTCCAGTCGCGACAGCAAGGCATTCAAGGCCTCTCCCAAGGGGCGGATTTCCTCAGGTGCGGTCGCCATGTCAATGGGGTGCAACATGGCCACATCACGCACCCCAATCTCGCGGCGCACCTGCTCAAGCGGCGCCAAGGCACGCACCACGGCCATCCAGATCAATATGCCCAAGCCAGCCACCAGAATCGCCAACGGTAGTAACAGCCAGTTGGCCAAACGAGCATAGGCAAGGACTCGATTAGCCTTGGGTGCAGCCACCTGAATCGTCAATCCGACGCTGTGCAGGGTATAGGTACGCCACTCTTCACCATTCCAGGTGACTACGGCGAATCCATTCGGCTGGCGAGGGAGCGCCACATCGGGGCGCGAGGCATAAACCAGTCGGGATTTTTCCCACATTTGGCTGATGAAACGGCCATGATCCTGGGCCTCGTCGCCTTCCCCTGTGGCCTCTACCCCGTGCCGCATGATGGCGTGCGCCACCTGTTCCAAGGTGTAATCGCGGGCCTTGTTAAAGCCGCTCCAAGTAATGCTGTAGGTGACCACACTGACCAACAATCCGGTCAACAACAACGAGGTGATTTGCCAGATAAGCAACTGGCGGCGGATGGAATTCACGGCGCGACCACCTTGTAACCAACACCCCGCACATTGCGAATCCACTCGCCCCCCAATTTGCGGCGCAGGTTATGTAAATGCACCTCAATGGCGTTACTGGATACTTCCTCGTCCCAGCCGTACAGGCACTCCTCCAATGACTCACGCGAAACCACCGTGCCAGGGCGCGCCATCAAAGCCTCAAGCAGGGCAAACTCGCGCTGCGAGAGGGCAATGGCCTGATCCAACAAAGTCACCTCGCGTCGGTCCGGATCCAAACAAAGCGTGCCTAGGCGCATCTCGCTTCGCCCACGACCGCTATGCCGGCGCAACAGGGCCCGCACTCTGGCCACCAGCTCATCAAGATCGAAGGGTTTGACCAGATGATCGTCCGCACCCAAATTAAGCCCGGCCACCCGGTCCGCCACAGCATCCCTCGCCGTAACCACCAACACCGGCAAAGTGTGCTCAGCCTGCCGCAGGCGTTTCAACACCGTCAGTCCATCTTGGCGAGGCAACCCAATATCGAGCACCAACACCGCATAATCACCGGCATTCGCGGCCAGCTCGGCCGCTGCGCCATCTCGCGCCCAGTCCACGACAAAACCCGCCTGCCGCAAGCCCTGCTGCATGCTCTCGCCGATCATCGGGTCATCTTCAGCCAGTAACAGTTTCATCGCGATCCGTTTCTGTCAGCATTATGCCGCGCCCATAGAAAAACGGGGCTCACGCCCCGTTTTTGTGCCACGGAAACCAGAATTACTTCTTGGCAGCCGGAGCAGCAGCCGGGGCAGCAGCAGCCGGGGCAGCAGCAGGAGCGGCCGCCTTGTCTTCCTTCTTAGCCTTCTTGGCCTTCTTCTCAGCCTTGGCCGGAGCAGCCTTGGCATCAGCGGCCGGAGCAGCAGCCGGAGCAGCAGCAGCCGGGGCTGCGGCCGGGGCAGCGGCCGGAGCGGCCGCCTTGTCAGCCGCTTGAGCGGAAGCGATCATGGAAACAGCGGCCAGAATGGCGAACAGGGTACGGGTCATCTTGAATCTCCTTGAATGGGTCATGCTCGCAACACCGCGAGTGCCCGCATTCTGGTGTAGCGAAAATTAAGGCCGCATTAAGATCAGAAACTTATCAAAATTATTTTTTGTGCCCATAAAAAATCCCCGCCGAAGCGGGGTTTTGGCGTATTGCCGGTTGACCTGGATCAGAAACCCATGTCGCCCATACCACCCATGCCCCCCATCCCGGGGTTCATGTCGGGAGCGCCACCCTTTTTGTCTTCCGGCAGATCGGCCACCATGCAATCCGTGGTCAGCATCAGGGAAGCCACCGAGGCGGCGTTTTGCAGGGCAATGCGGGTGACCTTGGTCGGGTCCAGCACGCCCATCTCCATCATGTCGCCATAAGTGCCAATGCTGGCGTTGTAGCCAAAGTTACCCTTGCCTGCCAACACCTTGTTGACCACCACGGAGGCTTCTTCGCCACAGTTGTTGACGATCTGGCGGAGCGGCTCTTCGATGGCACGCAGAACGATCTTGATGCCGGCATCCTGATCGTGGTTAGCGCCCTTGAGCTTGGAGATGGAAGAACGGGCGCGCAAGAGCGCCACACCACCGCCAGGAACAATGCCTTCTTCGACGGCTGCACGGGTCTGGATGAACCGCGTGGCCGACAACGGCGCGGTCGTCAGCATGGAGGTCAAACGCCAGGCCGACGGGTTCCCGCTCCTCGTGGGCGAAATGGCCGGTCCGCTGGGCATGCGCCTGGGGTTCTCCGAGGTGTGGTCCAGTTGGGTGCACGGCCGGTTCTTCCGCCAGGTGCGCGACCTCGCGTCCCCCCTGGTCGCCCGCAGCGACTACCGCGCGAGCCTCGAGCCCGCGGTCGGCGGCGTGCGCCCGGTCGTCGAGATGGCGCTCACCGGCCCCGGATGGGGCTCCCTGCTGCGGCGCGGCCTGTCGCTCGGCGCGATGGAGCGCAAGTGGCACGCCGCGCTCGAAGCGCTCGTCGTCGGCGACGGCGAGGTCGGCGCCGCCCGCGAGCTCGGCCCCGAAGCGCGCGCGGCCCTGGCGCGGTGGCGCGACACCGCCGACCGCACCATGGTCGACCGGTTCGAGGTCCACTATCGCCAGGCCCGCCCGATGGACCTCGCGCGCATCCGGCCGTTCGTCCTCGCCGACGCGTGGTCGGTCGACCGCGAGGTCATGCTCGACACCCTCCTCTCCGGCGTCGACGCCGGCGCCACCGAGGTCTTCTGGTCGGTGCGCTGCGTCCGGTGCTACGGGCAGGTCGCGGGCGGCCGCCTCCTCTCCGACCTCGCCGACCACGCGGAGTGCCCGGCGTGCGGGGTGCGCTCCCAGACCGACCTCGGCGACAACGTCGAGGTGATGTTCGCCCCCCACCCGAGCGTGGTCACCGCGCTCGACGTCAACTTCTGCACGATCTTCCCGGCCCGCGCGCCGGCCCAGCACGCGGTGCTCACGCTCGCGCCCGGCGACCGGGTCGAGGTCGAGACCGTGCTGCCCACCGGCGAATGGCGCCTCGGCAAAGGACAAGGGCTCGCCGACCTCGACGTGCACGCCGCCGCCGAGGGCGCCGACCGCGTGGCGTGGCGCACCGACGCCGCCGGCCGGGTCGACGTGCGGGCGGGTACGGTCACGCTCGACGCCCACAACGACACCGCCGCGCGGGCCCGCGTCCAGCTCACCCGCGAAGGCGGCGCCGTGCCGGTGGTGCCCGCGAGCCTGCTCACCACGCGCGAGCAGTTCCGGCGCCGCATGGGCCACCAGGTGCTCGCCCCCGACCTCCGCATCGGCGTGCGCTCGGTGGCGTTGTTGTTCACCGATCTCAGCGGCAGCACCGCGATGTACGAGGCCCTGGGCGACGCGCAGGCCTTCGCGGTCGTCCGCGACCACTTCGCGATGCTCCGCGCGGCGGCCGCCGAGCACGACGGCACCGTGGTCAAGACCATCGGCGACGCGGTGATGGCCGCCTTCTACGACGCCTCGGCCGCGGTCCGGGCGGGCGTGGCGATGCAGGAGCGGGTGCAGGCCTGGGTGCCCGGGCTCGGCCTGGAGCATCCGCCGTCGCTGAAGGTCGGCGTCCACGTCGGCCCTGCCCTGGTCGTACACAGCGACCAGGCCGGCCTGGACTACTTCGGCGGCACGGTCAACCTCGCGGCGCGCGCGCAAGGGGCGGCACAGGGGGGCGAGGTGGTGTGGACCGATGCGGTGCACGCCGACGCCCGCGTCCAGGCCCTGCTCGGGTCAGCGGGCCTCGCCCCGGAGCCGTTCCTGCGGCCGCTCAAGGGCCTCGGCGAAGTACGGCTGTGGCGGTTGGCGGGCGCGCCGCGACCGTCCTGACGGCGGCCGAGGCCGCTGCGCGCCCGGCTGCGTCGCGCGCCGGACCCGGAATCGCGAGCGGACGGTCGCGG
>SXGU01013245.1_pt1 | contig 10495 bp, 9 predicted proteins | sample 3174531 | NCBI WGS metagenome assembly SXGU01 (sample SAMN11356863, study PRJNA531348) | freshwater metagenome | isolation source: freshwater sample F1-140 | place: China: Fuxian Lake, Yuxi | collected 2017-12-25 | reverse complement strand
CCGTTTGTTGCTCGTGCTCGGGTAGCGTAATAGGCTCGGACATGCCGGCAGTTAAATAAAGTCAGCGCCTTTTGTCCAGTTTTATACCGCCTTTTGTTTCACCTGCCTCCTTAAAGTCGAAATCTTGAAACTGCCCTGGGCCCAGCTCAGTCTCATGGCATCGTCCACCCTGTACCCTTTGTCTGCCACCAAAAGGAGGGTATATTGCCAGCGGTTGCTCAGGAACAAGCCCACGCCGATGGCGACGACGACGGTCAGAGCTACCAGGATTCCCACGACCCAACTAATGCCTCGGTTGCCTCCGGGCGCGACACCTAGGAGCAGGGCGGGAATGACGGCAACCAGGGCAATGATCGCAGCGGACAGACCTGTGGCAATGGCTGGCAGGGCATACCCCCCGGCGAGCGCACCAAACCGCGGACCAAATCCACTGAACGCCACGCCCAATTCCGGGGATTCCCCACGGAACTTTCGCAGATAAAGCGTCATGAGTCCCCCGGTGAAGGGTCCGGCAAAGATCAGGGACAAAATGCCGCCGATGTAAGGAAAGATTTGGACGGCGTAATTGAGAAAGCTGATCAAGACGCCTGCTCCCATCGCCATGCCCACCGGCTGGGTCAGCAATCGGGCCGCCGAACTGACACTCTCTCCAATCTCCACACGGTGGACTTGTTGCAGGAGTTGTTCTTCTGAAATCCAGGCGCCTCCAGGCGCTGGCATGGGCGCCCCCTCTCGCAGCCGCTGCAAGAACACTGGCTTGCATCCGGCACAGACATGCCGCGTGCCAAATTGAACGGTCTCACTTGTCGGAAAGAGGTTTCCGCACTCCGCACAGATCACCTTGTCCGTCCCCTTGCCACCCAATCCCGAGGCACTGCCCCCGGTCCCATCGCCCCTACCTCCCGCCAAATCCACTGGTGCCATCAGTTCGGGCGGAGGTGCCGTTGGTGATGTGGCCAGTGTGGATCGAAGGGCGGAAAAAGGCTCCCAACCTGACATGCCTTCCTTCCAGACCAATGTCTCGTCTTGAACAACTCCGGAGGACACCAGCTGGATCAATTCGGATTCCGTGATCGGGCCACTTCGATTTCCTCCGTTCGCATAATACCATTTCATGAGGTTGGTTGATGTTTAATGCGCTAATCATGAACCAAGCTGCCGTGGGATAAAGCCTCAACTTGAGTGATTTGTTCCCCAAGGCGTCGCTCCGAGTTGTCGGACATTTGGTGATCGGTTGTTACGGGAATTCCACCAAAGCGTTGGAGGGCCACCGCATCTCCAAAAGGCGTGGTGTTTTTGGAGTGCGGCAGCCCTGCCGCTTTCCGCCCCAGATTCCAATGCGACGCGGGTCACAAGGATCCATCGATCGGCACTTTTGACCGTTGCCAGGCTTAATCCGCGGGCGCGGTGCGGAAAAACTGGCGGTCCACGGCATTCGTGGTCCCGTCTAGATACAGCAGAACCCCTTCGGGATCCCTGATCTCGATCGCGGGTCCCCGGATCCAGTCGATCAGATTTGTGGAGCGGTCCAGGCGGAAAACCTGATCGGGTGCACCACTAAATAAGAAAAGGCTTTCGTCGGCATTCTTTGGGTATTCCAGGAATTTCACGGCGGATGCAAACGCACCTGCTTGAGACCGCAAGATTGCTCCCTCCGCTCCGACGGCGATGAGTTGGCCGTTTCGGGTTGCCAGTCCATAGAGGGATTTGCCGGTAATGGAATCCACTGGCTCCCATTCGAGGGTGTTTTGGCTCGCGAGCACTGTTCCCTGAGTTCCTACCGCATAAAAAGTCCTTTCCACCTCGATGACATCATTCAACCAGGCGTTTACCCGGCTGCTTCGTTGGTCCCACGACCTCCCATCGGCACTCGTGAGAATCAACCCGTTTTGACCGACAGCAACAAATCGGTCGTTGAGCCAACGGACGCGATAGATCCAGTTGGTCGTGGCCATGGAATGGTCGGTCCATTGCAATCCGTCCGCGCTATGCAACAAGGTCCCGAGATCGCCAACACTGACAAATCCCTGGCTGGAATAAGCCAACGAACTGAGAAACGTGGACCTCGGAGAATTCCGTGGAGTCCATGTCTTGGCATCGGCGCTGGTCAGAATGGTTCCGTTCGCTCCGGAAACGACGACCAGTCCGGCACTGATACAGACGCCCTGGAGATCGGACGTGACTTTGGAGGTCGATGCACCCCACGCCAAGCCGAGTGTGTTGACTTGGTTGGTAAGCACCACTTGAGTGACCACAGTGCCGTTGGTGAAGAGATTGGTCGTGGTGAAGGGTTGATATTCAGGTTCACTGACCGCGATGGCGCCGCCGCTGCCGACGGCGACCAACAGTTGCTCGCGTCCAGCAACGCCCAGATAAACCACATCCGTCGCGTTTGCGGGCGCCAGTGCGGTCAGCCAGCCAATTCCATTTTCACTTTGCAACAATGCTGCACCTTGTCCGACTGCGGAGTAGAAGGTGTTGGTCGTGTGGTTGGTGCTGATGACGACGCGTTCGTTGACGAAGGAGGCAGCTAAATTGGTTCCATACGCGGTCGCCTGAGTGATGTCCCACAACCACGATCGGGTTGGATTGGCCAAAGCGCTCCAATTGTAGCTGAAACCGCTGCGGCGACCTGTTACCAGCAGCCCCGTGCGACCTCCTAACACAAATTGGGACCCATCCCAGACGGCACTGTAATAGGTTGCTGCCGGCGGTGGTGAAATCCGGTTCGGATCCACTTCGTTGTTCCAGTCCTGACCTCGACCCAACGTGGTATCGATCAGGACAACGCCTGCCCCCACTGCAACTGTCTGACGGAGATTGTTGACCGTACCGGCGGTGAGATGATTCGTGGTTCCGGTGGAAACCGCTCTCCAATTCGATGTGCCATTCGAGCTCGTCAGAACGACGCCGCCTTCGCCCAAAGCGATGAAGACTAGTCCAGTCCAAACTACCCGATTGAGATTGGCGGTGGTGCCACTGGAGCGTTTGGTCCAGGTCATGCCATTGGGACTGGTGGCGATCGAACCTCCTTCACCCACGGTGATAAAGAGACCTGCCGTGCTGCTGTAGGTGACACTGCGCAGCCAGTCGTTGAGGCCTGACGAACGGGGGGTCCATGCAATTCCATCGGGACTGGTGTAAATCGCGCCGTTGTCGCCAACTGCCACCACCAAGGATTCGGAGACCCCCACACCTTCCAACCAATTGTCCGTTCCCAATTCAATTGAAGTGAGTTCGTCGGCACTCATTCCACTTAGCAGCAGTCCGGACTCACCCGTGACGATGAGTCGGTCGCCAAAATAGACTGCGGCGCGCAGCGCTCGCCTCGTCCGGGTCTCATGGCGTTGCCAATTGGTCAGATCACTGCTGGAGTACAATTGCCCCCGTTCGCACGCGGCGATGTAAGGCAGGTTCGTACTGCTGAAGGCCAACGCCGTGACATTATTTCCAAAAGGAAGTGGGTTGGACCAGTGCCAGTGGAGGTTGGTGGTATCACCTTGGAGTGCTAGTGGTTCGAGTCCCAGCCACAGGAGGGTCAACCCGATGAAACGAAGTGAGGCAGACCATCGGGAGCAGGGTTGGCATTCACCGAATTTAAGGCAATACATGCAGAGCAGCGGTGCATTATACCCCTGGCACCGCAAACAGCAACTGACCGGGGAGTCACAGAAGTGCCAAATCTTGGAACAATCGCGAATCGGATCTCCGTTACCATTTCACACCGACACTCAGTTTCGCGCCGAAACGGTTCTTGTAGAACAGTTGCTTTCGCGTCGCGCCGTACTCATGCACGAGCTTCGTGAGTTTCACGTCGAAACAGCAATATTCCGCAATCTCGACCATGCGCCCCTCGCGAAACCATTCGATGGCTTGCAATTCTTCGCTGGTCTTCTCCAACCCCAGGGTCGCTGCCGCAATGGAATCGAGCGAGAGTCGGTGCTGGAGTGTGCGCTGCAACTCAACCAGCATGTCCAATGTTGGTACCTGCGTCAGATCGAAGATCGTGTAGCCGTGCAGCACTTCGTAATCGAATCGGAGGTTATTAAAGCCCACGACCAGGTCGGCACGCTGCAGTTCACGTATGAGCTGGTCGACGCGCGTTTCACTGTAGATTTCGTACGTGCCCCGCGTGGTGCTGTACGTCACCCCAATGCTCATGCGCATATCACGGATTTTGTCCCAGCCCCCCACCTCATCGGCCGACTTCTGCGTTTCGAGATCAAAATAGACAATGTTCTTCATGCCAGCGCACACCCAGATCAATCGGTTCAGCTCAAAAGTTCCGGAATCGGTGCGCCACCATTGGTCACCATCCGTTGCCGGCCAAGAAGATCCGGAAATTCCGCGTTTGGCGAGATGCCTAATCGATGAAACACGGTTGCCGCCAAGTCAGCCGGCAGAATCGGACGCGCTGTGGGATATCCACCCTCGCGATCACTGGATCCCAGCACCAACCCGCTTGGGGTTCCCGCTCCAGCCATCACCACCGAGAAACAATGTCCCCAATGATCCCGTCCGCCTTCTGGATTGATCTTGGGCGATCGTCCAAACTCACCCATCACCAACACGAGGGTTTCATCGAGCAATCCGCTGGATTCGAGGTCGTCGAGCAGAGTGGCAAATGACCGGTCAAATGCTGGACAAAGAACGTCTTTACAACGCTCCGCGTTTTTTTGATGCGTATCCCACAGCGGATTTCCAACCGAGGTGTCGCCCGCTTCGCGCGGCCAGTTCACCTGCACCAAGCGCACACCGCTTTGAATCAATCGACGCGCCAGCAACAGGCTCTGGCCAAATTTGTGTCGACCATATCGATCGCGCCAGCTCGCCGGTTCGGCGTCCAACTCAAAAGCAGCCCGCGACCCGGCATTGCGCATCATGTCGAAGGCCTGCTGTTGCACCCGGTCGAAGCCTCGCGTGAGGGACGTACTGACTCGCGCCTGAAACGAGCGATCCAATCCCTCTAACAATCCCGCCCGCGCCGTCATTCGGAGTTCGTCCACGGCCGGTGGCAATCTCAAACCGTCCACCACGAATGGAAAGCGACCCGGATCGCATCGCAGCAGAAACGGGTTGTGGGTCGCACCCATGATGCCCGCGTCTTGTCCAGGCCACGGCACATTCGGGTTATTGACGATTGCCTCCGGCAAAACCACTGACGAAATTGGCACCTTCTCGCTCGGCTTTAATGCCCCTACCATCGCCGCCAAACTGGGGAAATCGTCGGATGTCGCCGGTGTCTCCGCGTTGCCAGCGGGGTGCGGATATCCTGTCAGCATGAAGTGCCCACTCGACGAATGCGAATTGATGTCGGTGGTCATCGACCGGATTATGGTCACTCGGTGCGCCTTGCGTGCGATGGCAGGCAGGAGCTCGCTGAAGTGAATACCAGGAATCGATGTTGGAATCGACCTGAATGGCCCCCGGATTTCTAGAGGCGCATTGGGCTTTGGATCAAAGGTTTCGTGCTGGGGCGGTCCTCCGGTCATGAACACCAGCAGACAGGACTTCGCGCGACCAAAGGAAGTCAAGGAGGAGGGGCGCGGCCGCGATGCGGCTTGTGCGTGGTTTCGAAGCAACCCAGGCAACCCAATCCCCAGTGCCCCGATGGCACCGGCTTGCAGCCACTCGCGCCGGGACCAAGCGTCACCCCCAGATCTCATAGGACCCCGGCTTGCGCTGTGATCAATGGTTGAAGAGGAATTCTTTCGTGTTCAACAGAGCCCAAAGAGTGTCTTCATAGGCTTCTCGTCGAGCCTTGGTGCGCGCGGCGTCCGTTTCCTTCGCGTCTTTTCCTTCTTTCACCGCCGTATTCTTTTTCGAGAGATATTCTTTCGCAAACTTCAGCTCTTCGGATTGCGGATCACGCGCGTAGGCTACTCGATACAAATCTCGAAGCTTGTCATCGTCCTGCCGCTCGGCATCCAGCGCCAACCGCGCAGCACGGCCGGAATCCGCCGCAAGACGGTCTTGAATATCCTTCGAGTTCAGCAAGTGCAGGCTCTGGCTCAGACTGGCGTCCATGGAACGTTCACATTCACAAGCGCTGCTGCTCTCAGGCCGACCAAATACCGTTAGGAAATAATTGTTTGCGTTGAAGCTGTTGTCGGGGAGGCACACCGCACGGGTTCCCGGTGGTAATCCTTCAAATTTGGACTCACTCATCAGCATGGTGTTGACGGCATCGAAAAGCACTTCCGCCGTCAGTCGGCGTGGATAGTAGCGACTGAAGTGATGGCGATCTCGAGCGTTGTATTGGTTTGGAATCGAGCTGAGTTGGTACGTGGATGACCGTGCGATATTCCTCACCAGGTCTTTCAGATCGTAGCCGCTCTGAATAAAGCGGTCGGCCAAGGCGTCCAGCAGTTCGGGATTGGTCGGTGGGTTGGTGTCCCTCAAATCGTCCTCCGGATCCACCAAGCCCCGGTTGAAAAAGTGCTTCCAGTACCGATTCACCAAGCACCGCGCAAACGTCTTGTTATCCGTGGAAGTGAGCCAATCCGCTAACACCAGGCGCGGATCCTCGTCAGCACCCAGATTCAACGGCGTTTCGCCCAATCCAGCGGGACGAACGTCTTTATTGTTTTTCTTGTTCTTGGCGACCGCCGTGCCTCGCCGATGGGAGACCAACTCTTCGCCTGGCCTCGAGCCCGGTTTGGTGCCTACCTGAGAGAAGAATGCTGAGAAACTCCAATAATCATTTTGGCTCCATTTTTCGTAAGGATGATGATGGCACTGGGCGCACTGCAATCGCAGACCGAGGAACAATTGGGCGGTATCTTCCAATTGAGCCGTGGGAGTCTTCACCTGTCGATACCAAGCCACTGGCGGATTCTCGGTGATATCGCCAGATGCTGAAACGATTTCCCGCACGAATTGGTCGAAAGGCTTGTTCTGATAGAGACTGTCCCGAATCCAGGCATGGAAGGCATAGGTTCCATTTGCGTGTTTGGGATCGGTACGCTTGTTTCGGAGCAACGCACCCCATTTGTTAGCAAAATAGTCCGCGTAATCTCCAGAATTCACCAACCGCTCGATCACCGTATCCCGATTGTTGGGACTCTTGTCCGACAGGAATGCCTGCGATTCGGCCGGAGTCGGCAACCGCCCCGCAATGTCGATCGTCACTCGGCGGATGAACGTGGCGTCATCGCAGAGGTCGCTCGGGGGAATGCCCACTTTCTGCAGCTTCCGGAAAACATGCTCATCCACAAAGGTCTTCGCGATCGGCAAATGGTCGACAGGCGCTCCCAACGGAACCGTCGCCCGAAAGACCGCTACTTGGGCTTGGTAACGTACCATGACCGCAACTTCGCCGGGTTGGTTGAATACTTTCACCAACCCGCGTTCCTCCGGACGGGCCATGTCCTTGTCATTGGCCTCAAACAAGGCACTGCGAGTGACGTCCTCGGTGCTGCCATCCGAGTAATGCGCGCTCACCACCAACTGTTGTTCCCCGTTCAACGGAAGTGTCCGTTCGGTCGGAAACACAGAAATTCGCGTTACCGTCGGGTCCGAATCCTTGCCAACGGGCATTCCTTGCCGAATCCAGCGGACCAGAAGTCGGTAATCGTCGCTGTCAGGTTCAAGTCGTTTTCCGCCGCCGTGCGGGAGCGTGGCAGCTCCTTTTTCCAGAAGCAGACTTCGCTCGGGTGACGCGGGGAAAATCCGACGCCCTCGCGCTTCCTTGACCAAATGTTCGTAATCTTCCTCTGGTTCAAACCCTAACAGGCTCAGGCGAAACCCGTTCTGCCCGGCGCTCTTCCCGTGACAGCCTCCGCCATTGCAGCCGTTCTTGGTGAAAATCGGGACAATCTGGTTAGCGAAGTTGATCGAACGGGATTGCGTCGAATTCTCCACCGCCACGGGAAAACTGGACTCCAAGCCATCCGCGCCCTTTGCGACAACCCGACACGTGCCGTCGGTCACCGGGGTGACGCGACCGGCTTTATCCACGGCCACGATTCCTGGTGGTTCCGATGACCAACTCAATTGTTGGGTCAGATCGCGCTCTTTGCCGTCGCTGCTGATCGCGGTAGCCAACAATTGCTGGGCGGCATCTTTGCTCTTAAGAACGAGTTTGGAAGTGCTTGGCCCGTAATGGATTTTGAGTGTGTCTGCCTCGATGGAACTCGCTTGCATCGACAGCCAACAAGCCGCCAGACCCCCCAAATGCCGACGCCACCGCGCTCCAGCGGTCGCTTGATCAGGACGATACGTGATGAGCATGGTGGAACTGTACCGCAAAGAGGCGAGGAGGAACAAGGGCCACTTTCATCAAGGCAACAATTCTCCTTTTGAAGCTTTTGATAGGTTTAGGGGAGCACGGTAAGGCAACTCCTTGAGGAAGGGAAAATTTGAGCAATTCATTCGTTTTGGACGCTTCCGTCCCAATTTCTTGATCGCCCTCCGTCGGCACTCGCTGGGTGATTGGGGCGATTGCGGCGCTGAAGATTAGGCTAAGAATGGCTTACATTAATTCCGCTCCTTCTAGCGCCCGCAGACCCCGCCACTGCCGTGTCCCAACAGGCAGATCAACGAACCGCAAAATCCAAAATGCCAACAAACCGTTATCAAATCTCCCCCCCCCAACCGCCGAACCTTTTGCGCCGTCTTCGGCGTACACTTAAGCAATAATTGCACATGCCCCAACACCGGACGACCCACCCCACACCGCTTCCCACCACGACCCCCACCCGTCACCAGCAAGGCATGCGATACCGCTTGTTTGGGCTTCGCCGACTCCGCAACCGATTTGGGCGCCTCGCCGTGATGGTCATACCAAAGACGGTACCGCGCTTCAATCTCCGCCCCTCTCGAAGCTCGGCTTTAGCCAAGGACTGGTCGCTCACCTGATGCCAGTGACGAGGAAATCCGTGTTCTCAAAGAGCAGCTCGGTAAGCCACCTCGATTCACTGACGATCAACGGCGACGCCTCGCTGTCAAACGCAAACCCATCGGCAGAAAAGGCCTTTTGCAATTCGCGAGCATCGTCACCCCAGACACCCTGATCGGCTGGCATCGTCGACTCATCGCAACACAGTATGATGGCTCCGGAAAGTAAAGACAGCCAGGAAGGCCCGGCACTCGGGCTGCCATCCAGGAACTGATCTTAACGATGGCGAGAGAGAATCGGTCGTGGGGCGATACACGCATCCAAGGAGCCCTGGCCTATCTTCATCACGAAGTGGGACGTGGCACCATTGTTGATGTCCTTCGTGAAGCCGGCCTCGGGCCATCACCAGAGCGGCGCAAAGGCACCGATTGGAACACATTCCTAACAACCCATTGGGATTCCATCGCGGCAACGGATTTCTTCACCGTCGAAGTATGAACCGCTTCGGGCCTTGTCCGCTACCATGTCATGTTCGTCATCCGGTTGGTCACTCGGGAAGTCCACATTGCTGGAATCATACCGGAACCGGATTGGCCATGGATGAATCAGATGGCCTGCAATCTGACCGATGCCTCAGAAGATTTTCTGCGCGGCTGTCGATTCCTGATCCACGATCGTTCTACCCTATTCACCGCTCAGTTTCGTGACATCCTCGCATGTGCTGGTGTGGACTCCATCCGACTCCCGGCACGATCTCCAAAATCTGCCTTCCTCCCAAATCTAGCCCGTTGCGCTTTCTACTGTCTGAATCGCAGATTCCCACTGAAATGCCTTGAAATAACAGGGGCTGTTTGATAGGGGCAGCCATTCCCGTGATCGCATGGATGGTCTCTTCCTCGCAATGGATAAGGATAATTCCAACCAAAGGTTTCAGCTTGAGATGATGGAGCCGAAGCTTCTGCTGTCGGATGTTCCCGCAGTTGAGTTGCTTGGAGCCACTTCGGTACCCGATGCGCAACCCCGAGAAACGGGTGATGAAGTTGCCTGGTTGTTCCTAGAATCGACGGCGGCGGACTCCCAATCTATTCCGTCGCTACTTGACGCAGCGGTTGAGCAGCTCAGCGGTCTCGGTTTTAGTCCCGAGCAGTTGGAGAAAGCCCGTGATGTCCAAGCACAAATCGCCGATCTACCTGGATGGACGCTGGCAGAAGCGAGCAGCGACGGCATCACGATCGATCGAGAGGGTGGCGGCTATGGCTGGTTTATCGATCCGAGTCCGGCGGATGCTGTTGAATTCACTCAACAGGGCAAAGATCTTCAAGCGGTCCAAGGAAGCCCAGCCGAAGGGCGCTTGGACCTGCTCACCGTTTTAACTCATGAGTTAGGCCACTATCTGGGGTTGGAAAATAGCGACGGTAGCGAAGCAGCTACCGCGTTCATGCAGTCTGGAATACGACCTGGAATAAGGCGGTTGCCCGCAACTATAGCAAGTGAATTCCAACAAACCCAATTCGACGGCAGGGCAGTTTCAAGAAAAGTGGTTTGGCCGGATTGGTTGAAGGATGGACCCGCGGAAGAACAATAGGCAGGCGGGATATTGAGAACTCGGCTGATTTTTCACAATGGCCACGCTTGAAAGTAAGCGCATGGCTTCTT
>SXGU01575851.1_pt1 | contig 10496 bp, 13 predicted proteins | sample 3174531 | NCBI WGS metagenome assembly SXGU01 (sample SAMN11356863, study PRJNA531348) | freshwater metagenome | isolation source: freshwater sample F1-140 | place: China: Fuxian Lake, Yuxi | collected 2017-12-25 | reverse complement strand
CTCGAACGCATCCTCACCGTCTCGGAAACCTGCCGCCTCCAAAACCGTTCGATCTACGACTACCTAGTCACCGCCGTTCAAGCTCATTTCAAACAACAGCCAATTCCGTCACTGCTGCCGTGCTCGTGAACGATTACCCCAACTTTGGAATGCGGCGATTCATCGCCGCTTTCCCTGTCTTCCATGCCGAGATCATTACCCCTGTCGATCTGCCGAAGACAAGAAAGGCGGAAATGAATTTCCGCACTCCAAGCCGTTCTTCGCATTTAGAACAGAAAGCCGGCATCCGAATCGTCATCTGCTTGCGGGGGAGTCGGTACTTCTGCCGGCTTCGCCTTTTTCGCCCGCCGCCGCCCCGCAGCCGGAGCTTCAGCGTCCGCCGTCGCGCTGGCGTCAAACGGCTCCGTCAACGGCGATCCATCCGCTTTCGCGCCAACCAGCAGTTCGATCCGTTGCTCCGCTTGCTCCAGCGTCGCATAGCACGTCTTGAGCAACGTCACGCCACGCTCAAAGCGAGCCAGCGATTCTTCCAGGCCAACGCTGCCGTTCTCCAGATCGGTGACGATCCGCTGCAACTCGGCGAGAGCAGCCTCAAAGGTCGGTGTTTCAGCGTTAGACGTCGCGGGCATCGGTGTCGTTCACTCGACGGGGGATGTTTCCACACGGCTGATGACTTCGCCGTGGGCGAGGATTGTCGTGATTCGTTCGCCGTTTGCCAGTTGGTCCGGCGAGGCAACGAGTTCACCAGATTCGGTCCGCCGCGTGATCGAATAACCTCGGCCCAGCACCTTCAGCGGGCTGAGCGCATCGAGCGTTGCGGCGACAAGATCGAGTTGCTGTTTTGACACAACCGCTCGCTGCCGCACCGCGTGACGCAGTCGCACGTCGAGATCATCCAACCGAGTCAACTCATCATGCACTCGCTGAAACGGCCGAGCGATCACGCGCCGCGCCGCCAGCCCATCCAGCTTCAACCGAGCTTGCTTCGCTCGATTCGTCAGGCCGCTCACCAGCCGCTGTTGAAGGTTGTCGAGAGCACGGCGTACCTCGCCACGATCGGGAACGACTCGCTCACCCGCTTCACTGGGAGTCAGTGCTCGGACATCTGCCACAAGGTCGGCGATCGTGACGTCAATCTCGTGCCCGACCGCGCTGATGACCGGCAGCTTGCAAGCGGCGACCGCACGAGCCACGACTTCCTCGTTGAAAGCCCACAGGTCCTCGAGACTGCCGCCACCTCGGCCGCAGATCACCACGTCAACGCCGGGCAAACGATGCACGTTGCGCAACGCGGTCGCGATCTCTTGCGCGGCCCCCTCCCCTTGCACTTTGACCGGCACGATCACGAGATCGGTGGCGTGCCAACGACGAGTGATGACTTGAATCATGTCCCGCACCGCAGCGCTCGAAGGACTGGTGATGAGTGCGATGCGTCGCGGAAAGCGCGGGATCGGTCGCTTACGGTTCGGACTGAATAACCCCTCGGCATCCAGCTTCGCGTGCATCTGCCGAAACGCGAGTTCGAGCGCACCGACTCCCTGCGGGATCAACTGCCGCACGATGACCTGATACGAGCCACGCGGCGCATAGACCTCAACCGAACCGTTCACGACGACTTGCAAGCCGTCATGCAGGTCAAAGCGAAACCGCGAAGCCGTGTTCCGCCATACGACCGCCGAAAGCTGCGAGCCTTCGTCCTTCAGCGTGAAGTAGATGTGCCCGGAGTTGGCTTTCATGCAATTGGAGACTTCACCACAGACCCAGACCTCCGGCAAATTGCCTTCGATCAGATCTTTGATCTCGCCGGTCAACTCAGAAACAGTTTGAACATGTGGTGGCATGAAGTACGTCAGCCTTTCCAGGCTGACCAGAGTGTGGATTGACGCGGTCTCGCGCGTTCGGGTCAGGCTGGAAAGCCTGACCTACTTAACCGCCGATTGAGTACATCGCTCGCTTCGGTTGAATGAACTTCGCCGTGTTGATTTGGTGGCCTTCCCATTTGGCAGCGACGCAGGCCTTGATCGCTTCGGCGATCGCCGCGTCGGAGGCTCCGTCGCGTAACAGGCCACGAACGTCGGTCTCTTCGAGGCTGAAGAGACAGTTGCGAATCTTCCCGTCGGCGGTGATGCGGAAGCGGTCGCAGCTCATGCAGAACGGTTGGCTGACGCTCGCGATGAATCCGACGTGTCCGATGCCGTCCTCGAAGACGAACTCGGTCGCCGGCGCGTGCGGGTTTTGATCGGGGATCGGGATCAGCGGCATGATCTCGGCCGAGAGACGTTCGATGATCTCGTGTGCGAACAAAACTTTGTCTCGCTCCCAAGCGTTGTCGGCGTCGAGTGGCATGAACTCGATGAAGCGGAGTTCGACGCCAGTCTCGCGGGCGAACTTCCCGAACGGCACGATCTCATCCTCGGTCATCCCGCGCACCGAGACCGCATTCACTTTGACCGGATCGAAGCCGACTCGTTGAGCGGCCTGAATTCCCTCAATGACCTTCTCGTATCCCTCGCGGCGCGTGATCTCTTTGAACTTCACCGGATCGAGTGCATCGAGCGACACATTGATCCGCCGCAGCCCCGCGTCCCACAACGCTTGAGCTTGCTCGGCCAGCAGGATGCCGTTGGTGGTGATGCCAATGTCCTGGACGCCGTCGATCGCGGCAATCATCTCAACCAGCTTGTGCAGGTCTTTGCGAACAAGCGGTTCGCCCCCTGTCAGTCGCACCTTGTTGACGCCTAAGCCGACGCAGATGCGGGTGAAGCGCTCCATCTCCTCGAACGTCAGCAGATCTTTACGATCCATGAACTGCACGTTCTCGGCGGGCATGCAATAGAAACAACGGATGTTGCAGCGGTCGGTGACGCTGATGCGCAGGTTCGTATGTTCGCGGCCGAACGAATCGACCAATTGTGATGTCATGATTTCTTTTGCTCGTAGTGACCGCATTCATGCGGTCGATCTTGCGTCTCCAGTATCTCACCCGTTGGATCCGATAAATCGGGTCACTACGAGCTAGGAACCAGGATGGACCCATTCGGTGCTGCCGTCGCTCCAGTTTTCTTTCTTCCAGATCGGGACCACTTCTTTTAAACGGTCGATGAGGAATCGCCCCGCGTCGAATGCCTGATGTCGATGGGGGCAGCTCACGGCAACCGCCACACTGACGTCGCCGAGTTCCAGATGTCCCAACCGATGTACGATTCCCGCCTCAATCACCGGCCATTTCGCGCGGGCTTCTGCTTCGAGTTCCTTCAGCTTCGCTTCTGCCATCTCAGGATACGCATCGTAATCGAGAGCGACCGTTTGCCGTCCCTGAGTCATCTCGCGGACGGTGCCGAGAAACACGACAACCGCGCCGGCCTGCGTCGATCGGACAGACTCAGTTAGCGCGGCAAAGTCGATGGGTAAATGAGTGAGCTGGATCATGGATTGGTTTGAGGCGGGAATTCGTTTGAAAAGGATCTCATCGGACGGTTGTCCGTTTGCGCATCGTTGATACTCGCCACCGAGGGAGCTTTCCAGGCAATGACAATGGCTCGCAGGATGCCCCAACCGACGAATGCTGGAACAACTCCGAGCACTGGCGGCAGTGTGAAATGAGCGCGACATCCGGTGAACGTGCCAAACGCCCCCAACACAACGCCGAGTGCAAACGCAGTGGCCGCGCAGATTCGATCAAAGGTATTCATCGTTCGAAGTTCTCCCACGTTGATTGACGTCTCATCCGCCACTGACCGGCGGAAAGACGGCCAGATCCGTGCGGCCGGCGACTAGCGTCGTGGGAACAGCGTAATCGTTGCCAACCGCGATGAGCAGGCTCGACAAGATGGGCTGCATCGAGGGAACCCGTTCGCCAAGCACGAGACGCAGATCGGCGGCTGTCGCGGATTCAGGAAGCTCGATTTCCAGAGTCGGCGAACCAGCGAGATCGCGGGCGCGGGCGAACAATTTCAAAACGGTTTTCATGTGACGACGAGTTTCTTCGCGGCTTTCTGAAGGTGTTGTCGAATCTCCGGCATCAGCCCGTAAGACAACGCCAGTAACTTGATCGGGTGCAGAGTCGGCGTGGTTGTCTCCTGCTCCATCTGCATTTTGCAACTGCTGCATTCGGTTAGGCCAATGTTGATGTCGGTCGTTCGCATGTACTCGATCAGATCGTGGCCGATACGCAGAGAAGCGTCGAAGTTCTCGCGAGTCAGTCCGAACGCGCCCGCCATGCCCGAGCAACCCTTCTCGATCGAGAACACTTCCAATTCGGGAATCCGTTCCAGCAGCTTGAGCACCGGGCTGCCGTGGTGCAAGGCTTTCAGGTGGCATGGCGTGTGATAGCTGGCAGTCAGCTTGAGAGGGCCAAAGTCGGTGCGAAGTTGATCCTTCGCGAGCAGTCCCGCGAGGAAGTCGGTCGCTTCGACCACTTGATCCGCGACAACCTGCACGTCGGGATGATCGAGCAGTCGCGGATATTCGTACTTCAGGCAGAGCGCGGCAGCCGGTTCGGTGCAGATGATTGGCACCCCTTCGCGAGCCAGTTCGGATAACTCTCGCACGTTTTGCTCGGCGACCTTGCGAGCGGCATTGAGATCGCCGGCCGAGATCATCGCCATACCGGAGACGGTTTGATCTTCCGGTACATGCACGCGAACGCCGTTGTATTCCAGGATCGCGAGGAACGATCGACCGAGTTCTGGGTCGTGGTAGTTCGCGAAATGATCGACGAAATACACGACCGGCTTGTTCTTACCGAGTTCTTCCGGAAACGCGGTCAGCTCGCGCGAGACCGTATCCAGCAGTGGCTTGCGGGCGAATGTCGGCAGCTTGCGTTGCCGATGAATTCCGGCGAACCGTTCCAGCAACCAGCGCATCGTCGCGTTGTTGAGTCCGCGATTGACGAACCAGCTCAACATGCAGCCAATCACGCCGAACGAGTGCGCTCGGGACAGCAGCCAATGAGCGCGGTCGAGTCCATGCTCGGCGACGTTCGCCGCCTTCGCCTCGATCATCATCTGCGAGACGTTGACGTTCGCCGGACACTCAAGTTCGCACTGCTTGCAGTTGAAGCACAAATCGGCGATCCGCTTCATCGCCGCCGATGCGAAATCCTGAGGCGACACTTGCCCCGACACAAAATTGCGGACGATATTCGCCTTCGATCGCGGCGCGGCTTCTTCGGTCGGATTGGCTCGAAAGAAAGGACACATCCGCAAGTCGGAAGACTGCGTTCGGCACATCCCACAGCCGTTGCATGCGGCGGATTGAGCCAGCAGTTCGTCCGGTTTCCACTTCAAGTGCAACTCGACCACTGGCGGAGCGACGGATGCCGATGCCGTCGGTCGCAGGTTCTTGACCGTCAGGTGCGGATCGTCGCTGACTTTCTTGCCGGGGTTCATCAAGTGCAGCGGATCGAAAACATCTTTGACCTGCTGGAAGACTCGATACAGCGATCCGTATTGCGAGCGTAGAAAACTGGTGCGTGACAGCCCGTCGCCGTGCTCGCCGCTGATCGTGCCGCCAACGTCGAACACCGCCTGATAAAGATCGCGAGCGATCGCTTCGAGCCGCGGTGCGTCGGCAAGTGTCGGGTTCGGAAGAAACGGTCGCAGATGAATCTGTCCCGCCGCCGCGTGTGAGTACAACGACGCGATGACTTCGTGCTTCTGCAACACTCGTTGCATTCGAGTCAGAAACTCGCGGAGCTTTTCCGGCGGAACGGCGATCGCCTCCACAAACGGCTGCGGCCGAGTGGCTCCTTTCACCCGGTTCAGATGCGGCACCACTTTGCGCGGCAGCGACCACAACAACTCGACCGAGTCGTAATCGTAAGCGTCCGCCGCCAAGTGGCCGTCAAATCGCTGAGCCGTCTCGACCGCGAATCGAATGCGGTCACGAGCTTGTGCCTCGCTGAAACCAGTCTGTTCGACGATCAACGCGGCCTCGACCGTCTGCGGAATGATGTGCGTGAAGAAGGCGTCGGCTTCGCGTGCCAGCGTCAGCAATCTCCGGTCGAGCAGGTCGCACGCGCTGGGAAGTTGATCGCTCAAGGCATGGACCGCGTCGATCGCGGCATCCATGCTCTTAAAGAACAGCAATGCGACCCCTCGGCCGGTCGGCAGCGGCGCGGTGTGTAGCGTTGCTGAAGTGAAAAACCCCAGCGTCCCTTCCGATCCGACCAGCAACCGCGCAGCGTGTAGATGCGTGCGAGACAACACGCCACGCAGGTAATACCCAGAACAGTTTCGCGGGATCGGCGGCTGCTTCTCTCGAATCAAGCGTTCGTTCTCGGACAGCAACCGAGCCAACCGGCTGACTAGCCCACGCCGCGCTTCAGGCTCGGTGGCCTTCAGGCCCGCATCGCTACTGCCGCCGAGCAATGTCGCCGCCAACGCGGTCACGCCGTCCGTAACCGTTCCCAGCGGATCGCTCAACAACGATTCGACCACCGGCTTCGCGATGTCCTTCGGAGGCAACTCGGTTTCCAGCGGTTCGTTGCCCAGTTCGAGACACTGCCCGCCGGCCAAGACGATCTCGACCGACCGCACATGATCGCGCGTCGAACCGACTCGCATCGACCGCGATCCCGCCGCGTCCGTCGCCAACATGCTGCCGATCGTCGTGATCGAAGGATTCGATGGGTCCGGCGGGAAGTACTGACCACACTCGCGCAGCACGCGATTCAGATCATCAAGCACGACCCCCGCTTGAACTCGAACGGTGTCGGGACCGATCTGCTCGATCTTCGTCAAATGCCGCGAGCAATCCACGATCAACCCGCGTCCGAGCGCTCCACCGGTCACGCTGGAGCCGGCCCCGCGCGGGATCAACGGAATCTTCTTCTCGGCTGCATATTTCGCGAGGGCGACGACGTCGTCACGACTCTTCGGAAACGCGACCCCCAGCGGTTCGATTTGATACCAACTCGCATCGCTGGCAAACATCGCCACCGAGAGCACGTCTACGGCCAGTTCGCCCGCAAACACGCCCGACAGATCTTCGACAATGCGCTGCCGTTGTTCGTGCATGGGTTTGAAAACGACGTCAAGATTTCACTTCGGCCGGCTGGCGTCCTCCAACCGGATCGCCTCTTGCCGGTAACGCTCGTGAGTTTCGAGGTTAAATCGCTCGTGCCGCCCGTCCAACGGCGCGTGCCGATGCCGAGTGCCACATCGATAACACACCAGCACGTCACGCATCAAAGTGTAAAGCACCCCATCCAGCAACGCGAACAGCAGCAACACACCGATCGCCCACTCCGGCATCATGAACCACCAGAAGATCGTGCTCACCAACGCCCCGATGGCGACCATCAGCACCCCCACTCGCTGCGGAAAATCCTTCTGCCGCCAAATGTCTTCGCAACCGCAAGCGAGACAGCTCGTCGGTTCATTGCCGGAGCGATTCTCCGCCGCAATCGGTCGCTGCCACGAACATTTCGGACAACGCAAATCGGTCGTCTCGGCAACGACCTCCACAAGGCTGCTGACATGACACGACGGGCATTCAAAGACGATCCACATGAGAGTTTCAGATTTCAAATTTGAGAATTCAAATTGGCCGCTCACAACGGCAGCTTCGTCTCGCTGAGCAGCAACGCGGCTGTCATGTCTCCGATGAATGCCAAGATCACACCGACAAACAACACCCCCGTCGCCGCCTGAGTATTCCGGTATTTCATGATTCGCCACACCATCAGGCTGACAACAAGAGGCCCAAAGACTCCTGCTAACCAGCGAAGTCCAAGCCAAGTACTCGACGCGGCCGACGATCCAATGAGCCTTCCATCCGCATCTTCCACTCCTCCCAAAAACATCAGCAGGATGACGGCAGATAACACGAGACGCATCACACCTGCGATCCCCAAGTGCAGATTGACTCGCTTCAACGGTTCAATCGACATCGACGGGGCCGTGAGATACCAGTGACCGAGCAACATGCCAACCACCACACTGCCAATCACTCCGGCATTCGTGAACTCGGACACGATTGCCAAGAACGCTGGGCAAGCCGAGGAAACGGCAGGAGCACCGCTTCTCACGATCATGTCTCTCCAAGAAATGAAGAATACGTGGTGCCCAGCAGCGGCGAACGGAACGATCAACTCACCACCAGAAACAAGAAGGATTCCGAAGCCGACCACCGCACCACTGGTTCGACGCTCAAGAGTCCACAGGACAGAGCCGACGAAACCCAAGCCAGCGATCACGCTCGATGGAAGCGCCGCTGCCAACGGCGACGGAAGAGCGGAAACCAATTCACTCGAACCCGCGTCGCGAATGGCCGACTGCGCCTCCATCGCCATGCTTAAAGCCGCGAGCGTGCCCAGTCCCATGACCACCAGCATCTGAATGCGGAAGAAACCAGAGGTCACTTGCCGGCGCGGCATCAGCGCCCAAATCAGGCTCATGCCGCAGATCAGACGCAAAGAAAACTGTGCGATCATTGCTCGGCACCATCGTCAAAGCACATGCTGATTAACCTTCGTTGACACTTACGATCGCACCACTCCAACGACGGAACTCGAACGTCTCTTCGTCGGTTTTGTAGCGGACGCTCTCGGCTGGGTCTTCCGTCTCCCAAAGGTTAAGTATTTCGTCACCGACTCTTACGACGCCAATGATCGCTGCGTCATGCAGTATTCGATCGACGTAGTTTCGGACGGCGGTGTCTTCGGAAAGCCCCGTGGTCTTGGCGAGAATGTCACCATGAGTGTGTCCTAGTAAGCCCTTGGGGCCACGATCAGGCTCCGTGGTAAAACCGATCGTAAGATCTCCCGACAAAGCACGCATGACGACCAGGTAGACCTCACCATCCAGGCTGCGATGCACTTCAACGAGCTGATACCCATCAATCACCTGCATATCACGAATTACCTTTGATTGATCAGCGACATGACTTCGGCCCGGCTGGATTGGTTCGTCAGGAACAACCCGCGCACCGCGCTGGTGATCGTAATGCTGCCCGGCTTGCGGACGCCTCGGATCGTCATGCAGGAATGTTCGGCCTCCAGCACGACGACGACCCCTTTCGCATCGAGTTCGCGATGCAACAGGTCGGCAATCGTGTGCGTCATCCGCTCCTGCACCTGCGGACGTTTGGAGACCTCTTCGACGACGCGAGCCAGCTTGCTCAGCCCCGCGATCTTGCCGTTGGGCAAGTAGCCGACATGTGCCTTGCCGATAAACGGCAGCAGGTGGTGCTCGCACATGCTGTTAAAGGTGATGTCGCGCACGAGCACCAGTTCGTCGTATTCCTCCACGAACACTTTCTTCAGATGCCGCGCCGGCTCAGAGTGCAGGCCGGAGAATAATTCGGCGTACATCCGCGCGACTCGGCCAGGTGTTTCGAGCAGCCCTTCGCGATTCGGATTTTCGCCGACCGCCGCCAGAATCTCACGCACCGCCCGTTCGATACGCGGCAAATCCACGGGCATCGATGCTTCAGCGTTATCGCTCACAATAAGAATTCCTGGAAACAGAACGCCGCCGGAGCGGGATTCCGTTCCGACAGCGGAGATCTGCGAACCGAAAATACGATCCACTACGGCGGATTGTGATCGCTTTCCGTTTTGCCCGCCATGCTTGGCCGCGCCTTGAGGCTCTGTGGCCGGTCTTGCAACTCGACAGCCCGACCATAATACTCCCGCCCCTCCCAACGCGAACCGCTGGGGAAATTTCCGTTTGAAAAGGGTAAGAACGTCATGAGTCGGAAGTGCGACATTTGCAATCGAACCGCTGGCCGAGGCAACTCCAAGATCGAACGTGGGAAGGCTAAATACCTCGGTGGCAACGGCCGCAAGACGACCGGAATCACCAAGCGGCATTACTTCATCAATCTCCAAACCGTGCATATCGAAAAGCCGGAAGGGGGAGCGACTACGTCTCGCGTTTGCACTCGCTGCATTCGCAGTGGAGTCGTCCGCAAGAGCGTCAAGCGAAAGCCGTTCACGCTGGCCGAGAACAACTAGGCGGCGAACGAGCACTCTCGAATTACTCAAACCCGGCTCCTTAAGGAGCCGGGTTTTTGTGTTGGAGGACGGGGACAACATGGCCGAACCGCTCACGAAAGAAACCGTCACCAAGGTTGCTCACCTCGCTCGGCTGAAGCTGTCCGAGTCAGAACTGGACCTGTTCACGACGCAACTCGGCCAAGTGCTGGGATATGTCGAGTTGCTCAACGAACTCGACACGACCACCGTCGAACCGATGGCGCACGTCGCCGACATTGCCAACGTCTTCCGCGATGACGAAGTGCGACCGTCTCTGCCGCGAGTTGCCGCGCTCTCGAATGCTCCAAAGACAGACGGCAAGTTCTTCGTCGTGCCACAGATTCTGGAAGAGGGTTAAAGCGGGACGCATTCAAAGTCACCCGAAGAGGCTGTGATTTTTTAGAAGCCGAACTTCAAGAAAGTTTTTTGGGCGCTATAAGTTCTGACATGAATGAATCCAACTCACAAAATGAAGTGTCGGCCGCTCAAGCTCGGATCAAGCGGCCTCATCGGG
>SXGU01387640.1_pt1 | contig 10496 bp, 6 predicted proteins | sample 3174531 | NCBI WGS metagenome assembly SXGU01 (sample SAMN11356863, study PRJNA531348) | freshwater metagenome | isolation source: freshwater sample F1-140 | place: China: Fuxian Lake, Yuxi | collected 2017-12-25 | reverse complement strand
GCCGCTGGTCGATGCTGGACATCTATGTGGTCACGCTGCTCTCCGCCCTGGTACAGCTCCAGAGTCTCGCCAGAATCACCCCGCTACCTGGCGCGCTGGCCTTTGGCGCGGTAGTCGTGCTGACCATGCTAGCGACCCTGGTGCTCGACCCTCGACTGATCTGGGATACTAAGCCACCCGCACCCGCACCGGCCACGCCGACGCCGCCCCACCCCTCGCCCACGGATACCCATGTCTGAACTGCCCCCCATCGACGATCTGCCGCAAGCCCTCGCCATCCCCCCGCGCCGGCAAGCCATCCAATTAGTTTGGATCATTCCTCTGGTCGCGGCCATTATCGGTGGCTGGCTGGCAGTTCACACCTTCATGCAAACCGGCCCCACCATCACCCTCACCTTCCTCACCGCCGAAGGCTTGGAGGCCGGTAAAACCAAAATTCGCTACAAAGATGTCGACATCGGCGAAGTCAATACCATCGCCATTTCGCCAGACCGCAGCAAGATCGTTCTCACCGCACAATTCACCAAGGAAGCGGAAAGCTTTCTGGTCAAGGACAGCCGTTTCTGGGTCGTCCGACCACGCATATCCGGTGGGCAGGTATCCGGCTTCAGTACATTACTGTCTGGCGCCTACATCGCGCTCGATGTCGGTGTCTCACCGGAGAAAGCCCGGCATTTCGAAGGGCTGGAGGTCGCGCCAATCCTCACCGACAAGCTCCCAGGCCGGCAATTCACACTGGAAGCCCAGGATATGGGCTCGCTGGATATTGGCTCACCCATCTATTTTCGCCACATTCGCGTCGGCGAAGTGATTGCCCACGAACTGGACCCCAATGGCCACGACGTCCACATCCAGTTTTTCATCCATGCTCCCTACGACCAGTACGTTACTGTCGCCACCCGCTTCTGGAACGCCAGCGGCTTCGACGTCACCCTCGACAGCGGTGGCCTGAAGCTGGAAACCCAGTCCATTACTTCGATCATGTCCGGCGGCGTCGCCTTTGAAACACCGCCCGACCGAATGGATAGCGAACGGGCGGCCGCCGGTTTCAAGTTTCAGCTGCACCGGGATCGGACCATCGCCATGAAAACTCTGAACGGCGTGCCGGAAATTTTCGTCATGTATTTCAGCGACTCCCTGCGTGGACTGCTGCCCGGCGCCCCAGTTGAGTTTCGCGGCATTCCCATCGGCGAAGTACTCTCCGCCGGCGCGACCTACAATCAGAGAAGTCGTTGGTTCGACTTTCCCGTCAAGGTGGCGATTTACCGCGAACGCGTCGAAGGTGAGCAACAGGCCGAGCTAACCCAAGATCAACGCAACGACCTGATCAACCGCATGATTGACCGCGGACTAAGAGCGCAGTTACGCAGCGGCAATCTGCTAACCGGTCAACTTTATGTATCACTGGATTTCTTTCCCGAAGCCCCGAAGTACACCATCGACTGGGGGCAGTCCCCGCCACAGCTCGCGACAGTACCGGGTACGGTCGAGGAATTGCAGCAATCGGTCGCCAAGTTGATGCGGAAGCTCGACAAGCTGCCGCTGGAAGATATCGGTAACAACACCCGCGATACCCTTGCCACACTGAACGCCTCCGCTCATAGCCTCGACAAACTGTTGAAACGCTTTGAAAGCGAGCTCACCCCGGAAACAACCGCCGCTGTTGCCGACCTGCGCAAGACCCTGACCACGTTGCAAACGGCCGTCGGCGCCGAATCCACCTTACAACAAGAACTGCGGCAAAGCTTGCGAGAAACGACCCGCGCCGTTCAATCGGTGCGCACACTGGCCGACACCCTGGATCGCGAACCCGAAGCTCTGATCAGAGGCAAAACGGATGACTAACCCCATGCCGACCTACTCCTTATCCCAAACCGTCGTCCGGTCCAGCTTGGTTCTGACCTTACTCGTGAGTGCCGGCTGTGCGCGATCCCCGCAACGCAGCTACTATAGCCTGCAAGGCCCCGTCCCCCAGTCGACCCGCAGCGCCGCCTTCACGCCCAACCAGATGCAGGTGGTCGTCGGCCCGGTCACCCTGCCGGAAACTGTTGATCGTCCGCAGATGGTCACCCGCAGCGGAGCCAACCGGCTGGAGATCGACGATCTGCATCGTTGGGCGCAGCCCTTGTCCAGCGAAATAGCCGCCGTCCTCGCCGCCGATCTCTACCGCGATCTGGGCCAGACCACCCTCGTCGGCATCCAGGGCCAGGAAGCGGCGACCCATGACCCTGCCTACCGGGTCGTCGTGGATATCGAGCGCTTCGAAGCCGTTCTCGGCCAAGGGGCGACAGTCGAAGCGGCCTGGAGCATCCGCCGCAAGGGCGCGGAAGCCCCGCTCCATGGCCGCACCCTGGCCCGCGCGCCCGTCAGCGAGACCAGCCATGACGCGCTCGCCGCCGCCTTTGCCCAAGCGCTGCACCGGGTGAGCCGGGAGATCGCCGCCACCCTGCCCATTCGTTGACGCATACCGACATGATTCCTACCGCTAGTTCAGCGGTTGCGCTGCAGTGATTGTGGAGCGTGCGCCAACGGCCAATGCCTCGATCTCTGGTAACAGCAGACGGGTTTATCGGACTCGGCCAGGGGGGCTCTGCCGTCCTCGCGCCGGAGGCCTCCAGGGCCGATAAGTCCACATCCGGTACACGGGGTCCGCAGAGACCCCAAAAGGACCCTCCGCCGAGCACTCCTGAAAAATGCGGGCTAGATCACCCTGCCGAGCAGCGGTGGATGTGATTTCCGGATGCGCCGGCCCTGGATCAGGGAAACACCCAGGACGCCCGCATGTGCGATCACCGTCGTCATGGTTCCGTTGAAGCGTCCAGCAAAGGCCCCGAGAATGCAGAGCAGGTTCGACGGCACGGTTCGAAGGCTCGAAAGACCCGTCCGCAGCCGCAGGGTTCTGGCCACAAGGACCAGATCCGGCAGCGCTTCAAGGGAAGGCCCGAGCAGCTGGATGGCGGGCCCATCCAGAGTCCGGATGGCTTCCAGAGGCCCAATGACCACGGCGGCATCCCGGGTAATAACGGGATTCAGGGAGGAGGCCGCAATGAATCCCGAGCGGTATCCCTTCGCCTCAAGATCCTCCCTGAGACGTGCAAGACCCCCAGCATCAAGATCGGGATACGCGGCATCCACACCGCTTACCGCTTGGGCACCTTCGCCGAAGACCGCGATGGCGATGCCGAGAGCACGCAGCTGCCCGAACGTCTTGCCCATGCGGGAGACATCGGTGGGACCAAAGCGCAGGAGTTCATCCGGCTCCCCTTCGACACGAATCCTGAGGGACGGCCATTCATGACCCTCGTCGACATCTTCAAGGATGACGGTGTGACCTTCGATCTCAAGTGTGGTGCGTCCTGCTTCAAAGCGCACGAGGCTTGCAGCGCCGGTGGTTTCATCACTCACCCGCGAGAGATCCCGGAGCGCGAGCGTGCGGTCATCACCGACCCAGACGGCGAGGACGCTGGCCCAGCTATTGGCCCGCGATACCGGCTTTTTATCGGAGATGATGTCCGTCACGCGGGGCCTTCGTGCGCAGAGTCCCGGCAGCCGGGCATCGATGAGAAGCACCTGGGACTCGGCCAGACCTTTCAGGGCACCGGGCGTCCGGACCAGGACGCCGTGGGGCAGCGCCGTCCGCAGATCCCTGAAGAACTCGGTAGGAGCGGAGATTCTCGGGCTGGCTATCCAGTCCTGATGCAGGACTGCACCGGCCATGTGCAGACCCCCGGTCATGAACGCCACGCCAGCGAGGGCGAGATTGGGATAGACGCTGAGGTCTTCGATGCGGCGGGATTCGGCCTTGAGGACCGGATCCTCCATGAGGTCGGCGGGCAGTGCCGAGAGAATCTGGACGACGGAGGTCAGCCGGTCTTCGCCTTCTTCATGCAAGGGCCTGATCCTCGCCTCACCCGCCACCACACGGTAGCCGGAAAGGAGGGGGTCACCTGGCCGCTTCCGTTCAAGCGGTGCCCTTTCGTGCCTCGGGAAAAGGGCGTCTTCAACGAGAAGCTCGCCGTTCTCGATGATGCCATCGAAGGCCATGACCGTACCCGCCACCACAACCCGGGGCATCGCGGTTTCACCCGGCGCCAGCCGCAGTGGCCGTGCCGGCATCTGGTCGAGGAGCTGGCCGGATTCCCGGCTGATCTGCTTCTGGGCGCGCCGCTCCCAGACCAGACTGAGCCACTCGGCGAGGGCCGAGGCGAAGGGGGCCATGGTGGCAACCGAACACAGGACGACCACGCAGCCATAGAAGGGCGAACCCACCTTGCCCCTGAACAGTTCACCACCCGCCTTTCTGAACTGGGGAATCCGGCTGACCAGTAGAATTCCCGATACCAGGGGAATCACCGGCGGGTAGAAGAATTGGCCGGTGGTACAGAGAACGAGATTGGTGTTCGCCATCACGGACGGCGGCTTTCGTACATCCGCTGTTGCAAGGCCGTGCGCCGGTGGATGGAGGATACGCTCCAGCAGGCGAATCCACGGCGTCGGATCGACCCTTGGGTCGTAGCCGATCAGGATGCTGGCCGGCATGAGGCGGCTCCGCACGCGATGGATGCCAGGCAGGCGCCGGAGACCCTGAAGCGCTTCCCTCGACCCGCCCCGCTGGAGAACCGCTGGCGGGACGACGGGGCGGACTTCACCGGGGGCCAGGTCGTTCAGGGACAGCAGCGTCACAACGCCGCGCCAGCGCCGGTAGATCAAGGAGCCGGAACTGAACGCGACCGGCAGCGAGGCATCGGGAACCGAAGGCTGTGAGAGGAGATCGGCAAGGCGTGCCAGCGAAGCCCTGGGCTCCGTATCTCCAGGCCGCAGCCGGATCAAAAAGCGGCCCTTTCGCGGTGCCACCTCGACGGTTTCCGTCTCGGCGTGCGCGAAGACCCTTTGCAGAAAGCGGTCGGTGTCGCCGGGGCCGAAGGCCGCCGCATGCGAGATCTCAATGTTGCGGCCAGACAGCCGGATTCGGGGCGCAGCGGACATATCAAGGTCTCCAGTGGCTCGCCGGACGAGTCCGGGACCCGTCCCTCAATGCAGGGATTCAAACGCCATGCGGGGCAAACCCTGTCGCCGCCGGAGTGCGCAAAAAGAGCACGAAGGGAGCAGCCGCATGGTTGCGGATGATATACCAGGCACCGCAATGGCGGCACCAGGTCTGCCCGAGACACGATTCAAGGGGACGCCGGTGAACCGGGACTGGCGAGGGGAAAATACGCGGGGCTTCAGTGACTGTGGGGGGGATCAAACCAGTGGTACATGGCGGGCACGACCACCAGTGTTAACAGCGTAGAGGTAATCAGGCCGCCGATGACGACAATGGCCAGTGGACGCTGCACCTCGGAACCCGGTCCAGTGGCAAACAGAAACGGCACCAGCCCGAGCATGGCGACCGTCGCCGTCATCATCACTGGCCGGAAACGCTGGATACAGCCCTGCCGGACCGACTCCTCGGACGCCTTGCCACCCCGCCGGAGACTGCGGATACAGGTGACCAGCACGACGCCATTCAGTACGGCGATACCCCATAAGGTGATGAACCCGACTGAAGCGGGTACAGACAGATATTCGCCGGTGATGAACAGGGAAATGATGCCGCCCATCGATGCAAACGGCAGCACCAGAATAATCAGACCGGCAAATCGCAAGGAATTGAACAGTATGAACAGCAGGAAATAGATGGCGACGATGGTAACGGGAATGATGATGGCCAGCCGCCTGCTGGCGCGCTCCAGGTTCTCGAACTGGCCGCCCCATTTGAGGAAATAGCCATCCGGCAGCGTGACCCTGTTCCCCACGGCCTGCTGTAATTCGGCCACAAAGCCGCCAAGATCCCGATCCCGCACGTTCGCGCCGATGACGATACGGCGCTTGGCCATCTCCCGACTGATCTGCGCGGGTCCATCGACAACGTGAACCTGGGCCAGGTCTTCCAGCCGGACCAGTGCGCCGTTGGGCGATTTCAGCAGGATTTGCCCAATGGCCTCGGTGCTGTTGCGGAAGGATTCCGGAAAGCGCACCACGGCAGAGAAACGCCGTTCGCCTTCGTAGACACTGGTACTGATGCGGCCACCAATGGCGGTTTCAATAATGTCGTTCACGTCCGAGACATTAATGCCATGACGGGCAATGGCGCGGCGATCAATGTCAATGGTGAGATATTGCTGGCCGCTGAGTCGCTCCACCCGCACATCGGACGCGCCCTGAATGCTGTTGAGTACCTTGATGATCTCGTCAGCGGTGCGCTTGAGTTCGCCGAGATCATCGCCGAATACCTTGATGGCGATATCCGAACGCACACCGGTCACCATCTCGTCCACCCGGTCGGAGATGGGCTGCGCCATGACTACCTGCACGCCCGGCAAGACCGCGAGTTTTTCCCGGATTTTTTCCATGACCGTGGTCTGATCCCAGCCATCGGGCAGCTCATGCCGGGGCTTCAGCGTGGCAATCGGCGTAGATTCATTCTCTGCCTGGGGGTCAGCCGGGCTTTCACTGCGGCCTAACTGGGAAACGACCATGCTGATTCCAGGCACTTCCCTGACCAGACGCATGGCTTCGGACTCCAGTTTGATGGACTCCTTGAGCGACATGCTCGGCACCCGATTGATGCCCGGAACGATGCTGCCCTCCATCATCTCCGGGATAAAGGACGTGCCCAGCAAAGGCAGCAGCGACAGACTGGCCGCTAACAGCGCCACCGCCATCATCACCACGGTTTTTGGCCGTCCCAGGGCGAAATCCAGCAGGCTCAGATAGGGTTTTTTCATCAGTGCAATCAGCCAGGTGTCATGCTCCTGACCGCCCTTCAGCAGGTAGGAACACAGCACCGGGGACAGCGTCAGCGACACGATCAGGGAGATGAACAGTGCAATGGCGATGGTGTAGGCCAACGGCCCAAACAGCTTGCCCTCGATGCCTTCCAGGGTCATGAGCGGGACAAACACCAGACAGATGATGCCTACCCCGAATACAACCGGTGTGCCTACCTCACGGGTGGCGCGCAGCAACACGCGGCCCTTGCTGTTCGGATTATTTGCCGCCTGTTCACCCAGGTGGCTGAAAGCGTTCTCCACTACCACCACCGAGCCATCCACCATCATGCCAATGGCAATCGCCAGACCGCCCAGCGACATCAGGTTGGCAGAAATGCCGTAGTAATTCATGACCATGAAGGTACAGAGCGGCGTCACTATCAGCGTCGCCACCACAATGAGGCTGGAACGGATATCGCCGAGAAAAACAAACAGGATGATGACCACCAGGGCGATGCCTTCCATCAACACCTTGCTCACGGTATGGATGGCGGCATCGACCAGTGCCGAACGGTCATAGAACGGCACGATCTGCAGATCGTTCGGGAGCATGCCCTGTTCGTTGATCTCTTTCACCCGCGCCTTGACATCGCTGACGATGCGCTTGGCATTGCCGCCACGGAACATCATCACAATGCCGCCCACCGATTCGGTCACGCCATTTTTGATGACCGCCCCTGAACGCACGGCGGTGCCAATGCCCACCTGCGCGACATCATGGACATGGATGGGGATGCCGCCCGACTCCTTGAGAACAATATCGCCGATGTCTTCCACCCCCTCGATGAGGCCCACGCCCCGAATCAGGTATTGCTCGTCATAGTGCGGCAGCTTACCGCCGCCGCTGTTGGCATTGTTGAGCGCCAGCACCGTATAGACATCCTTCAGGGTCAGACCGTAGTGGCGCAGGCGGTCGGGGTCGGGCTGGACCTGATACTGCCGCTCGTAGCCCCCGATCGAGTTGATTTCCGCGACGCCGGGGACACCACGCAACATGGGCCGGACCACCCAGTCCTGGATGGTCCGGCGCTCGGTCAGCTCGGCATCGGTGAGCGCACGCGCCCCATCAGCGGGAAGCTCCAGCGTGTACTGGAAGACCTCGCCCAGGCCGGATGACACCGGCCCCAGCACCGGAGTGACCCCCTCCGGCATGCTGGAACCGACTTCGATCAGACGCTCCAGAACCAGTTGGCGGGCAAAATAAATATCGGTCTGCTCGGTAAAGACGAGCACGATCTGCGCCAGGGAGTTGCGGTTGACCGAGCGCATTTCCACCAATCCCGGCAGCCCGGTCATGGCGATTTCCAGCGGCACCGTTACAAAGCGTTCCACCTCTTCGGGCGAACGGCCCGGGGCCTCGGCGGCAACCTGAACCTGGACATTGGTGACATCGGGAAAAGCATCCACCGAAAGCTGCCTGAGCTGCAAAATGCCAAAGCCAATCAAGACCAGGGCAATCACCAGCACGACAATGCGCTGATTGAGCGCCGCCCGCACAATCGACTCGATCACGGGCTACTCCAGTTCCTTCAGGTTTCGCACGTTGTTGAGATGGAAGGCCCCCTCCACCACGATGCGATCTCCCACCGACAACCCGCCAATCACCTGCCGCCGGCCATCGCGGTCCGCATCCAGGCTGACGGGACGCAACTCAAAGCGATCCCTGGCCACCTCAATGAAAACATGATCGCGGTTGCCCTCGCGCAGTACCGCCCTGGCTGAAATCGTCGGCACTTTTTCTGCGGATCGCCGGATAATCATGTCCGCCAGCATTTCTGGCTTGATCTTGCGCTCCGGATTGGCAACTTCCATGCGCATGGTCACGGTACGGGTATCGGGGTTAACCGTATCCGCGATAAAGACAATCATGCCAGCGAACCGCTGTTTCGGCAGCGCCGGGATGTTCACCTCCACCCAGCTTCCCACTTGCACCACATGGGCGTCCTGCTCGGGTGCCTCGGCCGCCACCCATACCTGGGAAAGATCGGCAACCGTGAATAGCTCATCAGAAATCTCGGCAATCTGGCCCACCGAAATCTTTCGTTCGATAATCGTGCCGGTCAGGGTGGCGGTGATGGGGGTAAACGAATTGATCTGCCCCGTGGCCGTGAGTTTCTGGATGGCGGGCTGGCTCATCCCCATCACACCCAGCTGATCGGCCAGCGCCCGGATTTCAACCTCTGCCTCACTCAGGCCCGCCTCACGCTCTCTGAGGGTGGCCTCGCTGATGATGCCTTCATTGAACAGTCGGCGCGCCCGATCTACGGTCAGCTTCTGCAAACCCCACTGTGTTTTGGCTTTCAGGTAGTTCGCCTGGGCATTGCTCAGCTCGGTGCTGTTCAGTACCGCCAGCACCTCCCCCTTGCTGACATGTCTTCCGGTGAACGCCTTGATATCGGTCACGCGCCCACTGATGCTCGGACCAATACGGGCGACCCGGTGCTCATCCAGCGTGACCCGTCCCGGCAAGCGCAATACATCGCCGTATTGGGTCATCTCGACCGGTTCAACGGTAATGCGCGCCCTCAATTCGGGCGTAATCTGCACCGAAGCGGTTGATGCTGGATCACCAGCAAAGGCGGTTACCCAGGTGAGGGCCAGCAAGAGGGCCGGAAGTCGGTGCATGGAGTGGTTAAATCCCTGGTAAAACCAATTACTTTCTAAAACTGTCAGCAAGAGCCGGGCCGCCCATTTTTTCAACCGTAGGATGGGTAGAGGCGATAGGCGATAGCCGAAACCCATCATGCAGCTATCCCAGATCCAGCATTCCTTGACTCCCCCCAGCCCAGTCCTGCGGATAAACTCCCCGCTCTACAAACCGGTGGAAAGAGGAATAGGGCCAATCGAAGACCTGCTGTACCTGCCCGTGCTTTACCGGGTTGTAATGAATGTAATCCACATGAGCGGTGTAGTCGGCATTATCCCGTATCGCATGCTCCCAGAATCGCCGCTGCCAGACTCCCCGCTCGCCCTTCATTTTCCGGCTCCTCGACACCCGCTCACCGCTTTCCAGTGCTCGGGAAAAGGCCGATTTGATCTGGCGCCACCTGAGGCTGAAATCATCGTCACCCTCCGGTAAAGTCCAGAGGCTGTGGAGATGATCGGGCAAAATGACGACTGCATCCAGCGTGAACGGATGGTGGTGCTGCACTTGCCGGAAAGCCTCTCTCAATTCGGCAATCCGGTCGGTCAAGAGCGTTTGCTGCCGATCTTCGAGATTGACGGTAAAGAAATAAGTCCCGCCCTTGACGCGGTATCGCCGGTATTCGGTCATGGCCGCCTTGCCGATGGGTTTCGCGGGTACGCTCTACCCATCCTACGGATCACCCAGAAGGCTTCGCAGGATGGGTAGAGGCGATAGCCGAAACCCATCAATCAAATCCCCAGCTCTGCCCAGATCTCATCTACCCGCTGCTTGATAGCGGCATCCATCACGATGGGCAAACCCCATTCACGGGTCGTTTCACCGGGCCATTTGTTGGTGGCGTCAAAACCGGCCTTGGAACCCATGCCGGACACCGGCGAAGCGAAATCAAGGTAATCAATCGGCGTGTTGTCGATCAGCGTCATGTCGCGGGCCGGGTCCATGCGCGTGGTGATGGCCCAAATGACATCTTGCCAGTTGCGGGCATCCACATCGTCGTCCACGACAATCACGAACTTGGTGTACATGAACTGGCG
>SXGU01553644.1_pt1 | contig 10500 bp, 8 predicted proteins | sample 3174531 | NCBI WGS metagenome assembly SXGU01 (sample SAMN11356863, study PRJNA531348) | freshwater metagenome | isolation source: freshwater sample F1-140 | place: China: Fuxian Lake, Yuxi | collected 2017-12-25 | reverse complement strand
GTCAACGACAGCCCAACCCAAAATACAAAACCATCACCGACTTCCACGCTGACATGGGGGAAAACAATCTCGCCAAAGCCATGCGCTTCGTCTCTCGCAAGCGTCCCTCCCTTTGAATCCCCTTCATGCATACGCGCTGATGAGACTCGTCGGCCCGCACTGACCGCTTGTTTTTCACCGGCATGGACCCTAATCATCTGCCGCCAATTGCATGCAGTTCACTAAGGGCAAGACACTCATCATCGTGCCGACGTACAACGAGCGGGAGAATCTTCCGGACCTCGTTCAACGTGTCATTGCACTGCCGGTGCCGGTTGATTTGCTCATCGTGGACGACAACTCGCCGGACGGCACTGGCAGGATGGCGGATGATTTCGCCCGTCAACACTCTCAGATCCAGGTTCTGCATCGGAGTGGGAAGAATGGCCTGGGGAGGGCTTATTGCGCTGGTTTCCAATGGGCGCTTGAGCGTGATTATGAATTCATATTCGAGATGGACGGCGACCTCTCGCACAACCCGGATGACATCCCACGTTTCGCAGCGGCTGTTCAGGATGCGGACCTGGCAATCGGTTCCCGTTATTGCAACGGAATCCGCGTGATCAACTGGCCGTTGCACCGGCTGATGTTGAGCCTTTGCGCCGCGAAGTATGTGAAGGTCATCACAGGCATGCCGTTCACAGATCCTACGGGAGGCTACAAATGTTTTCGGCGGCGGGCGCTGAGAGCCGTTGATCTCGCATCGGTGGATTCCAATGGTTACAGCTTTCAGATTGAACTGACCCACAAGATCTGGCGGCAAGGCATGAAGGTTGTCGAAGTTCCGATCATCTTCACGGATCGTTTTCACGGCACCTCGAAAATGGAGCCGAAGATCGTGCGTGAGGCGCTGCGGATCACATGGAAGCTGCTGTTTCAAAATCACCTGAGCCGTTCGCCGCATCGAACTTCGTCTTGAGCGCGGTGACGGAATGGCACGGGCGCTGTCCAACCGTCATGAATTCGCATTTGAATTACAGTGGGGAAGCTTGTTCTCAAGCCGCTAAATCACGCCCATGCTCCCCGTAGTTACCAGAGAACTGATCGTCAGCTCACGCAGGCGGGGAACCTACCATACTCGCGTCGGAGCGGCGGGGCTGGCGCTGCTGGCGATGCTATGGTTGATGCTTGTCAGCTCCCTTGGCACCGGCACGGCGGTTCTGGAGAAGATGCTCTTCGACACTTTGTCGGGCATCGCGTTCGCCTACTGTCTGCTGGTGGGAGTTCGTGTGACAGCGGATTGTCTGAGCGCCGAGAAACGCGAAGGCACACTCGGCCTTTTGTTCCTCACAGACCTCCGGGGTTATGACCTTGTTCTCGGCAAACTCGTTTCATCATCGCTGGCGTCAGTGTACGGTTTGCTCGCAACGGTGCCGGTCCTGTCATTGGCGCTCTTGTTAGGCGGAGTAAGTCTCTCACAGGTGTTTTTGGTGGCGATGGTGCTGTTCAACACCATGTTTTTCTCCCTGTCGGCGGGAATTCTCGTTTCCACCATGAGTCAGAACGAACGTAAAGCGGCATTCGCCACGCTCATGCTCATTCTGTTCTGCACCCTGTTTCCAGTAGTTGTTCTCTTCTTCATACATGAGTTTCTTGAGTATGATTTTCCGGACGAAGCGAGCGCTTGGGGCATGTTGCCAAGCCCCCTTCTAGGCTTCCTGATGACCTTCAAGACGGGGCCACTCTCACTTGCGCCGTTTCCGATCTGGGTTCCCATCGGCGTGATCCACTTCCTGTCCTGGTTATTTCTCGCCATCGCGAGCCGGATGTTGCCGCGATTGGCCCACGACCGGCCGCAAAGCAAACGAACCGAGCGCTGGACCGCAAGGTTCCGGACATGGAGTTACGGCGAGGGGGAGGAACGTCTGCGGTTTCGCAGACGCCTCCTGGATTTGAACCCGTTTACCTGGCTCTCATCACGCGAACGGTTCAAAGCCTATTACGTGTGGTTCTTCCTGGGTGTCCTTCTCCTCATGTGGGGAATCGCCGCCTGGAAGTATCCGGACATCTTCTTCGTCTGGGATATTTCGCCCGGGGCGCTCTGGTTGCTGCACGGTTTTGTGAAGATCTGGTTCGCTTCGGAAGTTTGCCAAAGATTGATTGAGGACCGGCGGGCGGGAGCGTTGGAGCTGCTGCTTTCCACTCCACTGGGCGTTCAAGAGATTTCGCACGGCCAGTCGCTGGCATTGCGACGCCAGTTTAAGGGGCCTGTCATTGCGCTGCTCAGTGTTGATTGTACCACGGCAGTGGTGGGAATGATGATTCCAGGCCCCGTGATGACTACGAACGATCAGATGGCGCGGCTGCTCGTGTTCCCAGCCGGTATGATTGTGATGCTGCTCGACCTCTGGGCGATTCAGTGGGTGGGAATGTGGAAGTCACTCACATCAACCAGCCTTAATCGCGTGCTGCTGACGACCTACGGACGGATCCTCATCCTGCCGTGGCTTCTTTTCTTTCTCTTCGGTTCCGGCATGGCTGCCTTCCAGTTTTTGACCGGCGTTACAATGCGGATGTCTTCCGTGACACTCGTCATAGCCTGGACCATTTTCAGTGTCATCGTGGATCTGGTTCACATATTTCCCTCGCGGAAAAAGTTCATGGAGCAATTTCGGACGCTTGCAGCCTCACGCTTTGATTCGCCGGTCATTCAACCGGGAGTGACATCGAGGCTCGGGTTTCTCGGCACGCTCTTCACTCGCTCTACCACTGCGGAACCCCGCGGCAATTTGTTTGTCGTCCTTCGACGTCATTGGACGATGACCTCCATCGGCCTCGTGTTGGTGATCGCGGTCGTTTCGCTGGCAGTTTACCGAGCCAGCCTGCGGAGTGAATTGAAGCGCGAACTGGCCGCCATTTCCGCGCGTGGCGAGCCGGCTTTTCCAGAGGAAATCGACAGATGGGATCCACCCATTCCAGAAGCGCAGAACGCCATGGACCGCCTGACGCCGTTGCTGACGATGCGTTACATCGGGACGATAACCAATCAAGAGGCGCTCGTGGCAAAGCATGCAGCGGCGCTAGAGGAGGTTCACCGGAGCCTTCAGTTGTCGGGGAGTCGCATGGAAATAAACTGGGACAATCCGAACAATTTCCAAAATTACCAGCAGTTGCACAACTTGAGCGAGCTGGCGCAGGTGTTGAATGCGCAGGCGTCCGTGCGGCAACGAACAAATGATATCGATGGAGCCTTGGATTCAATTGCTGCCATCGCCAGGATCGGGAGGATATTTGGGGGGATTCCAATTCCGATCGCGCAGCATTTCCGACTGGCTTGCGTGAACATCGGTTTGGATGCCAGTGAGCAGCTAATCGCGAACGGAACCGTACCCAAGCCCCAGCTCAATCGATTGATGAGGATTCTGCGTGAGTCGGAAGCGCAAACTCTCGACGGCAACTGGCGGGTTCGCGCCTTTATCGGTCACCGCTATCTGACGATTCGTATTCACGAGAATCCTGGACAGCGCTTCAACCCGTGGATGGGAGGCCCGCCTCCGCCGGCCATACAATTATTGGCAGGGATACAAACCTCCCTCGGAATGTCGGATCGGGCGCTGATCAAAGCTCTCCGCTCGTTGAACGCGCAAATCGACGCTCTCAAACATCCCTTTCCCGAAAATCTCCGACAGCTTCAAACGATCCAGGGTCAACTTGGTCCCGATCTCGGAGCAAATCCATTTGGGAATTGGTTGGCCAGCATGACAATGATTGATCCAGGAGCGTTGAGCTGGGAAATGAATCTGGTCAACCGAACGCGACTGACCGAGATCGCCGTGGCGATCGAGCTTGCCCGATTGGAGACGGAGGCTGTTCCAGAGGATCTGCAGTCTTTGGCACCAACATTTATAGAAGCGCTGCCTGTTCCACTTGGCGACGGCGGGCCGTTTACGTTTGAGCGCCTGAACCCCGGCTATCGGATTTTCCACGGGACGAATGCACCCGTCGTGAAGGCAAACAAGGGAAGGAACAATTTCCAGACTTCAAGTTCTGCAGCGGTCATTACTGTGAGACGCTGAAACGAACCTTCGCCTCAAAGCTTCACACGCTGCGCCTCGCGATCCAGCGGAGACAATACGAAGCCGTTCTACTCCAGCTCCGCCACTCGAACACGTTTTCGATCACGGCAGGCTTCGATACTCTGACGGAGTTGCTCGCGCAGATCGCGAGCGCCAGGAAGATAAGCCAGCTCCAGGCCCGGCGTGGACGCGTCATTGGTGGTAATGACGATGCTTCCGCAACCGAAGATTCGTGCAGGCAATGATTCGACCAGTGTCACGTCCTTCACCCGGTAAAGTTCCAAGTCGTCCGTGCGGCGGGTCAAAAGCCCCGTCGTGACACGGATGCGCTCGGTGGTAATCTCGTATTTGCGAATACGAATAAAAAGCCAGCTAAATGCCGCATAGATCAGAGCCACAGCCGCCGCACCGAACAAAATCCAATTAACAGGCGATGGCACGAAGAAGCCCGCCGACACGGCTGCGACAAAAACGACTCCGCACAGAATGAAGGCACCAAGATTGATCACTGGAGAGGATGAGCCTTGGAAGAACGTCTTTTCTTCGGTCATAAGTATTCCATTTCGGTCGAGAGTAACTCATCGCTGCATCGGGGAAAACTCCTTTCCTTGGCGGGCCCGGAAACGTGTCCACTCGGGCCTTTCAGAGGGAATGGCGGCACGTGTTGAACACGCAGAATTTGAGCCAGTGCTCGCCAAATGTTTTCCTTGCGGCGGGTATGGGCCTCCACTAGGTTTCGCGGCGCTTTTTGGGACGGTCTTCAAGTCTTGTTCCTGAGGCCTTCACAAGTGTGGGTTGGTAGCTCAGTTGGTAGAGCAGTGCCCTTTTAAGGCATTGGTCGAGGGTTCGAGTCCCTCCCAACCCACCACTTCAAAACACTCACGTACTGACCATACCGCAGTTACGACGTGGAGCTCCCAGACTATCACTGAGCATGACGACGAAGAAGCTGGCACCGATCCATCCGGAAGAAATCCTCCGGGAAGAGTTCATGCAGCCGCTCGGCTTGTCTCAGAACGCGATGGCACGGGCGCTCCGGGTTCCGCCCCGGCGCATCAATGAGATTGTGATGGAGAAGCGCGGCATCACGGCGGACACGGCCCTGCGGCTGGCCCGATGCTTTGGCACCAACGCGGAATTGGGGACGGGCTTGCAGTCGGACCATGAGTTGCGGCTGGCGCGTTACGAGACCGAGAAGGAAATCGAGCAAGAAATGTCGCCGTTTCAAACGGCGGTCCCGGTGCCGGCGTGATCGCAGCAGGCTTCTTCTACGTTGGATCGTCGAACGGATTGTCCGCCTCGACTAAAAATCTGAAGGCAAGCTTGCTCTGCTCAGTCCCTGCCGCTAATCGTCTCGGCATCCACTCCCGAATCACAAAAGCTGGGGGCACCAGCAAAAACCCACCAAAGAGAAAATTTATTTCGAGGGGTAGGACAGTTTTTGTCCTACCCGTTGTGATGTAATCCTCCGGCAATGGCTTCAAAAATGGTTCGTCTTTGGGCGAAAACAACAGAAGACGGGCAACCAGGGATCTCGGTGCGCGATCACTGCTTGAACGTCGGTTGTGTAGCCGAGGCAATAATGGAATTGTTGCCCAGAAGAGTTCACGCGCTGCTACCACAAGCTGGGGCGCTGCTTGCGGCGCTGCACGACGTAGGCAAGATCACGGTTGGCTTTCAGGCCAAGTGCCCGGCGTGGTTGGCCTCGGCGGCCTTACCTCCCGGTTCCGATGGCAGTATCGCTTTATCCGTCACCGATCACGCGTTCGTCAGCCAGGCGTTCCTGCAAAAGCTCCCGGACGCAACGGCCAGTCGGCTCTGGGCCGTCGCGGTCGGCGCACATCACGGGCGACCGAAGGGAAGATCTGTCCGACTGAACAGCAGCAACCATCTGGAAGCACTGGCTGACTGGGCCGAAGCGCAGCGGCTCCAACTGTTGGCTGAACTCAAGATGATCTTCGGCCCTCTGCCGGACGCTCCACCCGATCCACGACTTACTCCCGATCACTCCGACCTCTGGCTGCTCGCCGGCCTCATCACCGTCGCGGACTGGATCGGCTCGAACGAAACGTGGTTCTACCCTAGCGGAGGGCTGCCGCTGGAGGCTGCTCGAACCCAGGCCCGCGACGCGTTGCGCCAAATCGGCTGGCCCGGCGGCAAGCTGCGTCCGACGAGTTTCGCCGCTGCTTTCGGAACCGGAACCGCTCCCGCCTTCAAGCCGAACAAGGTTCAAGAAGCCGTGGCCTCCGCGGCGCTCCAACCTGGCGTCATCGTGGTCGAAGGACCGATGGGTTGCGGCAAGACCGAGGCGGCGCTGTTCGCCGCGCAGCAACTCATCGCCGCCGGCCACCACCAGGGAATCTATTTCGCGCTGCCCACCCAGGTGACGAGCAATCGCATTCATCGCCGCATCGAACGCTTTCTCCTTAACACCCTGGCTGGCGACGCACCGCTCCGGTTGGCGCATGGCAATGCGTGGCTGGAAGCCGACTTCATCCAGAAGCTCTCGCCTTCGTTCACTCGATGGGAGGATAAGGACGGTGAGAAACCGGACGACCACGTCCGCGAGGCTCGCTCGTGGTTTGCCTCGGCCAAGCAGGCACTGCTCGCACCCTACGGCGTCGGCACCATTGATCAGGCGTTGCAGGCCGTGGTGGCCGTGAAACATTTCTTCGTCCGCCGGTTCGCCCTCGCGGGCAAGGTCGTCATCCTCGACGAGATTCATTCCTACGACATCTACACCGGCACGCTCATCACCGCGCTCATCCGCGAACTGGTGAATTTGCGCTGCACCGTGATCATACTCAGCGCCACACTCACCGCCGAACGGCGACGGGAACTGTTGGCGGCGGCTGGCATCGCGGAAACGGCCGCGCCTTCCGCCTATCCGCTCATCAGCAGCGGAGCGCCCGGCAACGCCGCGCTACCGGCTGTCGCCCCGGAATGGCCGGATCGTCGGCCCATCGCGCTCCGCAGCGCAGTCATTCCCGAAGTGGAAGTCGTCGAGGAACTCATCCGTCGCGCCGAGACGGGCCAGCATGTTCTCTGGATCCGCAACACCGTCGTCGAAGCGCAGGAGTCCTTCCGTTCCGCCTCCGGTTCCGTGCGCGAAGACACGGTGCGTGTCGGCCTGTTGCACAGCCGGTTTCCATTTCATCGCCGCGCGGAACTGGAGGACGACTGGCTGGAACTGCTCGGCAAAAACCGCCCCGCCGCCGGGCTGGGCTCCATCCTCATCGCCACTCAGGTCGTGGAGCAGAGCGTGGACATCGACCTCGATTTCATCGTCTCCGACCTCGCGCCCACCGACATGCTGCTCCAGCGCGTGGGCCGGCTCTGGCGACACGAACGGCCCCACCGCCGAGCGACCGCGCCGGAGTTTTGGATCCGCCTCCCCGAGTTGCCGACGACGGACGATACGAAGGAACTGACCAAAGCCCTCGGTCGCAGCGCCCGCGTCTATGCGCCCTATGTTCTGCTTCGTACGATGGAGGTCTGGCGCGCGAAGACTGAACTTCGCCTGCCCACCGACATCCGTCCGTTGCTCGAAGCCACCTACGCCGAGCCGGCTGCCGACGAGTCGGAAACCTGGCGGGAACTCCACGCCCAACTGGAAACCGAGAAGCGCCAACTCGCCGCCAACGCCGAAGCCGCCACACGCGTGCTGGGGAATCCGATGCTCGACGACAAGGAGGAAATCCTGACGCGCCGCAAGGGTGCGCCGACCAAGCCCGTCGTGCTGCTCCGCTCCGTCACCACCGGCGCGAACGGCATCGTCCTCGCCGTCGCTCTCGATGGCACCCGCGCTGAGATCAGCGAACATGAATGGTGCCGAGGCTCCGCCAAGTTTCTACACGACTGGATCGTACGTGCGCCGCGCTGGATGGTACCCGACGATGCGCCACGCCCTCGCTGGCTCGCGCTCCACGGCCCAGCCGGTGCCACCGTCGCCACCGTGGGCGACGATGGTCGCTGTGATTTCGGCGAGGAAGTTTCCGCCATGACTTACGATCCGCGTCTCGGCATCTATTCCGAACGCCCCACTAAGACCGCCCCGCAACAATGGAAGGATGACGACGATGAATTTGACTCTTGAACCTTGGATTCCCGCGCTGCGGGTCGATGGCCGCCGCGACTTGTTCAGCCTGCGCGACCTGTTCGCCCACGCCCACGAGCTGCGCGACCTCGCCGTGAAACCTCACGAGCGTATCGCCCTGATGCGCCTGTTGCTCTGCATCACCCAGGCCGCGCTCGACGGGCCCGCCAATGAAGACGAGTGGGAGACGTGCGAGCCGCTCATCCAGCCGCGCGTCCAGGATTACCTGAGCAAGTGGAAGACTGCGTTCGAGTTGTTCGGGGACGGGCCGAGGTTTCTGCAATTGCCCAACTTGAAACCTGGCAAGGAATCCGACGAAGGCAACGCTGCCACGAAACTCGATCTCGCGCTGGCCACCGGCAACAACTCGACTCTGTTCGACAACCGTGCTGGCGAGGACCGAACGCTCGCGTCGGCCCGCTCCGCTCTGAATCTCCTGACCTTCCAATGCTTCGCGCCCGGTGGTCGCATCGGCGTCGCCAAATGGAATGGCAAGGAGACAGCCGGCAAAGGATCGAGCAATCACGCCCCCTGCACGCCGTCCAGCATGGTTCACACTCTGGTGCTCGGCGGCACGTTGTTGGAAACCCTTCACCGCAATCTGCTGACCCGAGAAAATGGAACGGACTTCCACGGCCTCAGCCGGTGGGGAAAGCCGGTTTGGGAACAGCCTGTCGAAAAGCCGGATGACAAAGCGGCCTCTGGGAATGCCGGCATGACGTATCTCGGAAGGCTGGTGCCGTTGAGCCGGGCCGTCCGCCTGGCCGACGATGGATTCTCCATCATCCTCGGCAACGGCCTCGACTACCCAATCTTCCCGGCCTTCCGCGAGGCCACCGCTACCGTCATCAAGCGCAAGGACGAGCTCGCCCTGCTCCCGGCCTCCACCGGTCGAAGTCTCTGGCGGCAACTCGCCGCTGTTTCCGTCACGCGTCGTGCCGGGGCGGAGGCGGTGTGCGGTCCGCTGGCTTTGAATCACTCCATGGCATCAGCCGAGACGACGCTGTGGGTCGGCGCCTTGGTTACGGACAAAGCCAAGATCGAAGACGTCGTCGAGTCCACCTACTCCCTCCCGGCTGGAATGTTCACGGACTTCGGTCGTGCGGCTTACGAAAAAGGTGTGACCTGCGCGGAGGAGCGGGAAGGCGTTCTCATCCAGGCGGTGAAAGTCTATGCCTCCACGTTGAAAGTGGTTTCTCCCGCCTACGACCGCGCGCGCCAGTTTTTCTGGACCCGTGTTGAGCAGCACCTTTCCTCGCTCTTCGATGTGGCGCGGAATACCGACCTCATCGCCGACCTGCCAAACTCGCCGTGGGGTGAGGCGGTTCAAAAAGCGGCGCGCGCCGCCTATGAGCAATCCTGTCCGCGCCAGACGCCGCGCCAGATTCAGGCTTACGCACTCGGCCTCCGTAAACTCACTTTCGTTCCCAAACCATCCAAACCAACCCCCGCCTCGCCATGAGTGAAACCAAACGATCCCCGAAGGAACGCGCCGCGCAATTTGTCGGTGCCCTCCGCCATGCCTGTGAAGACCGCGGCAAACGCGCCGCGCTCCGTCGCGGCCTCAGCCCCGCCACCGTGATGGATGCCTGGCCCGTCATCGCCAGCCTTGGCGGCGACATCGGCCAGCCGGGCGAATCCGTCTGCGTGGACATCGCCGCGCTGTTCGCCAGCCATCCCAAGGAATCCAATGACCGCAACTTCGGCGAAACCTGCCGCCGCATCGCGCAAGGCGACGGCAAGGAGATCGCCGACAGCTTCGAGCGGCGCTTCCGCCGCCTGCTCGCGTGCGACGACGTGACCAACGTGACCGGACAACTCCGTTCCTGGGTCCGCCTCGCCGCGAGCAAGGGCGTCGGTGTGAACTACGAAAGCCTCTTCGCCGACCTGCGGAACTGGCCGTGGTATGTGGACGACATCCGCGTGAAATGGGCCCGCTCCTTCTGGCAATCCGGCGATCTCGCCCCCGAAACTCCGACCGCCAATCTCAACCCCGCCACCGCATGAGCACGCTCACTGTCCCCGCGCCCGTGACGCCCATCACAGCCCCGCTTCATCTCACGCAAATTCTCGTTTCCTACGAGGACGCCGTGCGGCTCCTTCGCATCCGCGATACCTACGACTGGCATCAGCGCATCTGGCAGGCCTTCGGCGATCGCGATGGTCAAACCCGCGATTTCCTCATCCGCGTGGATCGGAAGGAGGAAGGCTCTGACCTCAGATGAGATGGGGCGGACTGAAAAAGCAATGGCGAGTTGAAATCCCTGCGAACGGGACGGTATTCAGGCGGGCGAGCGGATGGGCGCCAGGGGCACCGGTTGCGGGGCAGTGTGCGGGAGAGGCTCAGTG
>SXGU01042548.1_pt1 | contig 10500 bp, 13 predicted proteins | sample 3174531 | NCBI WGS metagenome assembly SXGU01 (sample SAMN11356863, study PRJNA531348) | freshwater metagenome | isolation source: freshwater sample F1-140 | place: China: Fuxian Lake, Yuxi | collected 2017-12-25 | reverse complement strand
CGGCATCATCGATCCTGCCGCAGGCGGCCTGTTCGCCGCCGCGCTGATCGCCACCTTTGTCGGCGGGGTGATGGCGGGCGCGATCATCGGGCGCTGGGCCGGACCCTATCGTATGCAGGCGGTGATGGCGTCGGTAACGATCCTGCTGGCAGCAGCAGCGCTCGCTGCGACTGCCGCTGCGGCGACGGTGCTGACGACGCTCCTCATGGCCGGAGCGATGGGGACGGCCAATGCCGTCTTCGAGCGCGATGGTGAGGTCAGCGTCGGCGTGACATACATGACGGGCACGCTGGTCAAGCTCGGCCAGCATCTCGCATCGGCGCTGACTGGCGGTCCGCGCTTCAACTGGCTGCCCTATCTGCTCCTCTGGCTCGGGCTGATCGGAGGGGCGATGGCGGGCGCTGCGACGTATGGTGTGCTCGATCTGAAGGCGCTGTGGGCGGCGGCATCCGGAGCGGCCGTGCTGACACTCGGAGCGCGGCGGCTGGGTCGCTCAAGCGCGGAATAAGCATCGGATGCCACGAATATTTCTCGTTGCATGACGCGCCCGGAACATCATGGCGCATGTGCGTGACAAAAGGCTCGATATCAAACATGATTTAGAGGCGAAACAAACGGGGGAGAAATATGAGCCCGCGAAAACTCGTTGCCGAGTTCATCGGCACATTCTGGCTCGTGCTCGGGGGATGCGGGAGCGCGGTGCTGGCCGCGAAGTTCTGCGGCGACAGCAACCCTTTGGGCATCGGATTGCTAGGAGTTTCCCTTGCCTTCGGGCTTTCGGTCCTCACCGGAGCTTATGCATTCGGGCATATTTCGGGGGGGCACTTCAATCCGGCAGTCACACTGGGATTGTGGGCCGGGGGCCGCTTTCCACTCGCCGATCTGCCCGGTTACGTGGCCGCCCAGATTACAGGCGCTATCGCTGCGGGCGCCGTCCTCTTCGGAATTGCAGGCGGGGCTCCAGCGTTCGCGATCGATGCCGGCTCGGCCGGGGCGTTCGCGACGAACGGCTTCGGCGCGATGTCGCCGGGCGGCTATTCGCTTACTGCGGCGCTGCTGGCCGAAGTCGTCCTGACCGCCATGTTCCTGATCGTCATCCTGGGCAGCACGCATCGTTCCGCGCCGGTAGGCTTCGCGCAGATCGCGATCGGTCTGGCGCTCACGCTGATCCATCTGATCTCAATCCCCGTGACGAATACATCCGTCAATCCGGCGCGGTCCACAGGCGTTGCTCTGTTCGTCGGGGGCGCAGCCCTCCAGCAGCTCTGGCTGTTTTGGTTCGCCCCGCTTACCGGAGCCTTGGGTGGAGGCGTCCTCTACAAATGGCTGGGGAGCGACGACAAGCCGGATATCACGGGGGAGCCACTGCGGTAAACAGGCACCTCCCGCCGGAAGCGTTATCCACTTTTACACACATTCGCCTTTGCGCCCTACCGCTCGACCTTTGAAAGAAAGCGTCCGTTATGTTCCGTTTCTCCAAGATCATCGGTTTGACGGTCGCCCTGATGCTATCCGCCTGCGCCACCCCCGGCCCGGGGCCAACGCCTGAGGGCGTGACCTCCGCTGCTACACTTCAGAAAGGCGAATGGCGGGTGGAGGACATCGCGGGTGCGGGTGTCATCGACAATTCGCCAGCGACGCTGCTGTTCGGCCCGGACGGCAGGCTGTCGGGCAATGCAAGCTGCAACCGTTTGATCGCCAGCTATACGATCGAGGGAAGCAAGCTGACGATCAGCCCGGCCGGCACAACGATGATGGCATGTCCGCCCGCGCTGATGGAGCAGGAGCGTAAGCTGGTGGATCTGCTCGGCACGGTAACTCGCTATGCCATTGACCAGACCGGCACGCTCACCCTCACATCGGCATCGGGCAAGCAAATCATCGCTCGCCGCCGCTGATCCCTGTCGCGCATAGACCGCGCAGCTGCTTCTGTGTCGACGCTAGGCCCTGCACGCGAGAAACGTATTCAACATACATGATGCCCCTGGGGCACCGGACTAGCATGGCGTCAGCGCGACATGTACATCGGCGCGCCATCGCTGACGCGGCGTCCGGTGAAGCCATCTCCGCGTCCCCGCCGGAACGAGGCGACGAGCGTACCGCCCATGTCCGTGATGTCGAGATTACGCCCATAGGTGCGCCAACGATTGTTGCCGAACAAGCCGCCGGTGCATCCAGGCCCGGTCCACGCCGTGCGGAGACCGGATACCTGATCGTTCGATAGGCGAATGGAGCAGCGTTCGCTGCCATCGCGTTGACCGATCGTCCACGATCCGGTCAGCGCGTCTCCGGAGCGATCGTCCGGCCGGGAACGAGCAGTATCGTCATTCGAGGCCTCCCACTTTTTCATTTCGTCACTGCTGCCGACGTCGCCGGTGCTTCCCGCACTGGTTTTATTTGACTGTTCCCATTGCTGCATCTCGGAGCTGCTACTGCTGCTGCCGGTGTTCGCGGGACGATCGGGATTATCGACCTGGCAGCCGATGCCATGACATCCGGTCTGGTCCTGAGCATGTGCTACTCCCGATCCGAGAACCGCAAGGGCAGCTGTAACAGCATATCGGATAGCCATCGATCATCTCCCATTTCGACATCCAAGGCCCGTACTGGCCAAGGGTGTCCACACTATGCCTTCTAAACGGTTGCGGCGCGATCGAGCGTGAACCGCACCATGCCTCGACGCGAAGGGCTGAACGCGGCGGTGACGGTGATCGTCAGATCATAGGGCCGACCGTGCAAACGCTGACGAGACTCATACATGCGGGACAACATCCCGCGCGCGGCAAAATGCCTGATGCCAAGCGCGACAGCGACGTCCTTTCGCGTGCTGCCCAACGAGAGACCTGCCGGCAAACGGGAGAGAATCTGGTGCTGGCCACGTGGCGGGACAGCGCAGGAACGTGCCCGGCGTGCGGCACGTTCGACATCGACGCCGGTCACTTCGCGCTTCGGGCCGCCAAGCTCGCTCGAGCGGAATGTCACCTGGATCTGCTGCGCGGGCAGCCAATAGCAGAGACTGCGCATCGCGCCCCCGGCATCGCCGGTGGAAACGACTGTAGCGGCTCCGAAACGCCGGCGCACATCCGCGAACACGGTCTCTCCAACCGAAATGCCGGCGATGTGCGTGAACTTCGTGCCGGATCGATCGACTGGTTGGGCCGCGCTGAGCGGCGCGCCTGCGCCGAGGATAATCAGTGCTGAGAAAGCGACCCGTGCTAACACCTAGGGCGCGCTCTGTTTGCGGGCATCGCCTTCGACCGAGCGCAGCCATGCCTGACCGTCGAACCAGTGCGTGCCCACCCCATCGATAAACCCATCTGCGCGGCGCGCCGCGATCCAGTTATCGACGTAGGTTAGCAGCCGCGTGTCCGCCGGGTTCAGCACGAAAGCCTCCGCCGTCCGCCGAAGCGGGCCGCCGACAAGCCGCAATTTGGCATCGTACAGCGATGCCGCCATTCGCGGCACCGGTGCGGTCGCGACCATGGCCTGCGTTTCGCCCTCGATCACCGAGGACAACGCGCCCGCAGCCGAAGGAAAGGTCACGATCGTCGCTTTAGGATAGGCGCTTCGCGCTGCATCTTCATCGGTCGAATCGGCAAGCACGGCGACCTTGAGCTTGCTGTCAGCCATCGCCTTTAGCGGCTCGGTTCCGAGCGCAGCCCGGTCCGCAACCGTGTCGATCTCCTGCAAGCCAGTAGGCGCGCTGAATGCAACCTTGAGCGCCCGTTCCGGTGTGATCGCGAGACCAGCGACCGCCATGTCCGCCTTGCGGTTCGCAACTGCATCGACAAGCTGGTCGAAGGGCATCTCGACGTAGGTCGGCGTGACACCCATGTCCTGCGCCAGCGCATCGACCAGATCGATGTCGTTGCCCGTGTAGGTGCCGTCCGCTTGTTTGATGACCCAAGGAGCGTTCTGCGCCACCGCCACCTTCAGCACCTTGGCTGTGATGACTCGCTGAAGCGCGTCCTGCGCGCTGGCAGGCGCGGCGCATGTCGCTGCGGCTAGGGTGATCCCGATCAACGGTCGCAGCCATCTCGTCATGCCGAGTCACTCCTGGTTTTACTTTGCGACGATACTATTCAATACTTCGCCCGTCGAGTCGTGAGGGAAAGACGGTCATGCAGCGTCTGAAGAGGTTCACCGCCTGGATCGTCAGCCTTTCCATGATGATCGGCGTTCCCGGTTTGGGAGCAATCGGTATCGCACCAGCCCAGGCCGCGACGAAGCTCATCTGCTCCAGCGTTGATTTCGATTACTCTTTCTGTCGCGTCGATACCCGCGGCAAGATCAGGATCGTGCAGCAACTCTCGCGCTCCCCCTGTATCGAGGACCGGACGTGGGGTTCCAACTCACGCGGCATCTGGGTTGATCGGGGGTGCTCAGCACAGTTTGCCATCTCTAGCGGTAATGGTGGATCGCTCGTTGGAGCCGCCATCATCGGCGGTATCGTCGGCGCACTTCTGACCGGGGGTAGCAATGACCGCGACCGCCATAAGCCGCACTACAAGCACGACTACCGCGATCAGGACAGCCCCCCGCCCTATGACCGCTACGGCAGTCCCAACTATGACAAGAAGGGCCGCTACCGCGGATGCCACGGATTGGGCTGCACGGTCGACAACCCTGATCGCCCGGACACATCGCAGGCAATCGATACGCGCCCGCAATTCGACAAAGACGGCAATCCGAACTTCGACGTCCATGGCAATTACATCGGCTGTCGTGGACCGGGGTGTAACGTCGATAACCCCGACGCCAACTAAGCGACAGGCTATCGATTTGCCCTATCGGGTCACGGTGCCCGGAGCAGAGAACAGCGCAGCCGCAGCCGCGGCACTGCTTTGGCAAGGCGATCGTCAAACGCCTCGCAGTCAAGGATATTGTCGCGATAGCGGCGCCGTGCGGAGTAGACGTTGACGTTCAGTCGAACAATTCGGTCGGCCAGCCACCCGACACGGCGCCTGTCCACATTCCCGGCCGTAAGGGCGATCGAGCGGACCCTTGGTCCAACCACGTGCCGCTCCCGCCCGAGAAGCAGATTGCCGACCTCGTCGGCCTCGCGGCGATGCGCTGTAGAAGGCGTGCCGTACCAGTAGGCGTCGATCACGATCCCCTCCCCAGTAGATACGAGCCGCCGGGCAGCGGGGGGCGTCAGATCGAGGGTGATTTCGAGTGCAAGCGGGGACGACTTAGCGGCGGCTGCCGAGCTTACTGCAAGGGCAAGCAGGACCGCCAGGGACCTAATTCGCATGGGTCAAACGGTAGAGCTGGAAGCGCGAGACTTCGTAACGGCACATAAGACCGGTCGCGGTCCGCGCGCCTGGATCACCCTCGAAACCGTGTTCGAAGGCACACCAGCTGTCGCGATAACGCCTGAACCCGGTCATTCCGTTCGCCAGTTCCTGGCCCAGTCGCCGCTTGTTAGCCTCGGCCGCCAGCGCTTTGTCGGCAGCCACGATCGCAGCGTCGGCGCGCACGACGGCCGACTCGTAGCAAGCCGTCACCTGCTCACCGCCATCGCTCGGAGAGGGCGCCGCCAGGCAAGCGGCAAGGTCAGGATCGTCGTTCGCGGACCTCGGGTCGGCGGGCTGCGACGAGCTAAGCGCCATTGTGGCGAACAGTGCGAACAGGATCATGGCAACCTCCGTTGAATATTCACGGCGCACGTATCTGCGCCGCCTATCCTCATGATGGGCGAGGAAACGCAAGCCGGAACATGTCTACCGGCTGCGCCAGGCTAGAAGGCAGCTTCGAGGAAGACGGCGGGCCCATGGAATGTATAGTCAACCCTGCCCTCCCAGTCGCTCGCTTTGGCGTGCAGGGTATAATCGACATAGCGATAGCGCACGCCGATACCGACATGAGGTAGGACGCGCGCGGAAACGCCCGCCGACAGATCGATCAAACGCCCCTTATAATCGTCGACCTTGAGCTGGAACCAGTTCGCCCCACCGCTCACTGTGAACACCCGAGAAAGATTGGCGTTGGCGTACAATCCTACATTGGGCAGAGGAATAGTTCTGTTCTTCGCCTCATTTTTAAGCAAGATTGTCTCGCCATCCACGGTCCCATTGCCCTCGATGAACATCTTGAAGTCGGTGACATGCGCGCCGATCCGGGCACCGACCTCCAGGTTCGGCGATTTCACAAAGGAATATCCGACGGCCACACGATAGATATCGGTTCTGAAGCCGCTCTTGACGTCAGCGGTGGCGGGGTAGATCGTCTCTTCCCAGCGTATGTCCCGGTCAAGCTTTGTCTCGCCGTTGCGCTTCAGCGAAAAGAAGCCGCCCTCCAAACGCAGGCGATTGGTTATCCGCAAACCGCCTTCGATATCAGGAACCGTTTTCCGTTTCGCCAGATCAAGATCCCTTTCGAAGTCGATGACAGTGCCATCGATCGAGGTATCTGGTACGTCAATTTGAGCGGTGGAGTCGAAGGTCGGGAAAAAGGCGCCGGCTTGTAGCCAGGCCTTGTCTTCGGGGCGCTCGGCATGAGCAGGCTGCGCAAATACCAAACACGTCGTGGCTGCCGATATCGCGCAGCATCCAGTGCGGAAACGCATGATCTACCCCCGTTTCTCGTTCGTCGTAACTCTATCCGTTCGCTTTCGACTATAAAGACACTCTTACCGTGAACAGGCAATGGCGCCCATGAATCGCTGCCTTTTCCTATTGCCGAGGCCGATAGTTGATCTGGGCGGTGCCGGATGCCTCGACGGGCATGAACAAGCCAGCGCCGGTGACCATGATGCGCCCATTCCTTACAGTCGTGATCCGTGTGGAGATGACGAAGTCCTTTTCTCGCTTGTGGCCAACCGCTTTTTCTGCGGCGCGGATGACCTTGTTAAAATCGGGCGCAAAGTCGTGGCGCAGCCCCTTGGCGATGCTGGCCTGAACTGCGGAGTCGGAGAACAAGGCGACCACGAGGTTGACCAGACGATTGTCGGTTTGCGCGGCAAAGGTCACATCGCGCGCGTCCACAAGCTGCGATCCCGCCTTGTTGAATGGGAGGGCCGTCAGCCACGCCTCACCCGTCGCCGCGCCGAAGGAAAGCGCCCGGGCCTTCACCCGCGTCTGTACCCCCACCGCCAACCGGCCGTTGGCGGTGGCGTAGATCGTGACTTTGCCGAACTCCGCATCGACGGCGCCAATGCCTTCCAGGCTGATCCCCTTGGCTGCCAGCTTGCGCAGCGTCCGCTGCACCACCGGCTCGAGCTGAGCATAATCGGCGAGCACGGGAGCGTAGAAACGAAACCCTGGCACGCCCTCGATCCGCCGCGGCGGCGGAAGGGCCGTCGGTACAGGATTGGCCGGACGGGTATCGGTGACAAACGTCTCGGTGAGCGCCTCGGCCGAGAGCAGAAGCCTGAGCGTCCTGCCCTCCACCCGATAGCCACCATAGCCTAATGCGCGCGGCGTGATGCGCATCCACGCCGGCGGTTTCCGGCGATTGAGCATGATCGTCGTGAACGCCTGCGACCAGGCCTCCTGAAGAAAGCTTCGCAGGTTGAGCTTCGCCAGCTCCTGCGGCAGGTTGCGCTGGAGAGTAGCAATTACGGGGCGCAATTTCTCGTCAGCCTTTCCGGCGAACGTGATGCGTTGGCCCGGGATCGTGATCCCCGGCTTTTGCATCCAGCGATAATGAATATCCGCGACGCCGCTTGGTCGCCAGTCGCCGGCGATCGACAAGCGAGCTGTAGCATGCACCGCCGCGTTACCTGTTGCGGTCTCATGCACCACGCCAGCCAGATTACGGACCGCGATCGTCGCCGTGACCGGCATCATGATGTCGATCTCGTCCCCTGTCCCGGATAATGTGATTTTGCCGCGTACTGCCTCGCCGATGATCCGACAGGGTAGATCCGGCGTCACCTTGATCCTGGCAATTCCGACATTCACACGCTCCGCCTTGACACATGCACTCCGCCGTTCGTCGATCCGCCACAAGGTGCGCGGCGTCTTCGCGTCCAGTGCACGCTCGAGGCCGTCGAGCGACGTCGTAATCGGAACCACCAGTGTCGAGGTCTGTTGCGGAAACCGGACTTCGCTGGACACTCGCGGCGGGGCGGGATTCACAACGTCCTTGGAGCAGCCCGCAATCGCCAGCGACAGCAGCACGGGCCCATAGCATCCCCTCTGAGCGCTTCGATCCCGCAAACGACTTTGATTGCCCTCTATAGCCAATGGTCTTTTGCCCTCCCCTTGCTGCCGGACCTGACAAGTGGACATATCCAAGAGGTTCAATGACTATCAGCGCTCCCATAGCAACACGAGCCCTATCCACCGCATCGTGTCGAACCAAGCAATTGCGGAAGACTACGAAGCTCGATCCGTCGGCAAGGCTCTCCCGTGGGATTCGACGTGAGAGCGCTGTCGGCGGCGAAGAATCGCGACTGCTTGAAATGCGGACCGGAGTCCGCTCCACTGTTCGTGGGCGGGCGCATCTGACAACCTAATTCGACGCACCTAAAAGGACCATGTATGCGAGGAGTGAGAACGGCTTCGATTACGCGTATTGCCGATCTTTCGGGCACGTTCGTGTTCGCGGTGGAAGGTGGGCTCACCGGGCTAAGGGTGGGCCTGGACCCGATCGGCGTACTTGTGCTGGCGTTCCTTACGGCACTGGGAGGCGGCCTGATCCGCGACATTCTGATCGGATCGCTGCCGCCTGCCGCCATCAAGGATTGGCATTATAGCCTGATCGTCCTTTTGGCGGCCATGGCCGTATGGGGCCTGTATGCATCCATTCTGGCGATCCCGCCCGAACTGATGATCGCGCTCGATGCCGCTGGCCTTGCCCTCGCCGCCATAGCGGGGACGGAGAAGGCGCTTGACCATCATATCCACCCATTCGTGGCCCTGTTCGTGGGCACTGTCAGCGGAGCTGGCGGCGGCACGCTGCGCGATACCCTCATTAACGAAGTGCCCCGCGTCCTGCACACAGACATTTATGCCACAGCCGCAGCGGCAGCGGCGGGCGTGATCATCGTTGCGCGCAAGCTCGCTGTACCGCCGCGATTGGCGGCAATAGTCGCCGGCATCGCGTGTTTCGGCCTGCGGATGTTGGCGTATCGCTACGGCTGGCATTTGCCGACAAATCATTGAACCGATGTCAGCGATTTCGAGCGGCGGCTCTGATCACGACACGCTTGTTCGTCACTACAGGGAACGTAGCATGTCGCGCGGGGCGATGACCGTTACCGGTATGCAGCGCCCGTGTGACGGACAACGAACTCGATACGTCGATCAATAAGTGGGTGTTGCTGATGAGGTGGAACAGCAGCTGGCTGCCGGAGCGGGCGGACGGCAGGTAGCCAAGCTCGTCGAGCACGACGAGGTCGAGATGGGGTAAGCTGGGCCGCCAGAGTCCCGGCCTTGCCGATCCGGGCTTCTCCTCAAGCCGGTTCACACGCCGCGTGGCGCAAAGGGTGATCTGCACCACTTCCCCGGACAGCCAGCTAAGCGGACCGGCACTTGAAAACGGCAGCCTGTGCCTCATAATGTACAGATGAACATTTATGAGGCGCAAGACAATGGAAGTGGCAACCCGCCGACGCGGACGCCCACCGAGAAATGAAGTCGACGGGCGCGACGCGTTGCTGCGCGCGGCGACCAGAGCCTTTGCCCGCGTCGGCTTCGAGCGCGCGGATTTGCGCGGCATCGCCGCCGATGCCGGCGTCAGCCCCAACCTCGTGCGTGTGCATTTCGGCAGCAAGGCCGCGCTGTGGACCGGCTGCCTCGATCGGTTGACCGCCGCAGTCGCCCCCTCGCTTGCAGCCGTCCAGGGCCTGGCCAATGAGCATGCGCATCGGCCGCTTTCCGCGCGATTGCGCGACGCCATCATGGCAGCCATCGCGATCTACGACGAACATCCCGACGTCCGCGATTTCGTGACGATGCTGGCTCACGAATCTCCCGAACGCGCCGCTTTGGTCACCGACCGCCTGCTACGCCCGGCCTATGACGCGGGTGTCGGGCTGATCACCGCCGGCATCGAGGCCGGGGTGATCCGCTCCAGCCATCCCGCCTTGTTCTTCGTCCTGCTGCACAGCGCGATCAGCCAGCCCCCCGCCTTCGGCGCCCTGTTGAACCGGCTCGCGCCGGACATCGACCCCGCCGATGCCCGTAGGCACCTGACCGATAGCGTCGTGGCTTCCTTTCTCCATCGGGGCGACGATCCGCAAGCAACGGACCCAATCTCATCCAACCTGAAGCCCATCGGCGAGGAGCCGTGACATGACCGAATCCTCTAATGCCATCCCACAGCCGCGCGGTCTGCCGATCCTCGGCAACCTGCCCGACATCGATACAGACGCCCCCATCCAGGGGCTGATGCGGCTCGCGCAGACGCACGGCCCGATCTTCCGGCTGTCGATGCTGGGCAACTCGCTCGTGATCCTCAGTTCGCAGGAGTTGGTGGACGAAGCGTGCGATCAGAGCCGCTTTGCCAAGAAGGTACACCGGCCGCTCGAAGCGCTGCGCGAACTCGGCGGCG
>SXGU01214851.1_pt1 | contig 10502 bp, 9 predicted proteins | sample 3174531 | NCBI WGS metagenome assembly SXGU01 (sample SAMN11356863, study PRJNA531348) | freshwater metagenome | isolation source: freshwater sample F1-140 | place: China: Fuxian Lake, Yuxi | collected 2017-12-25 | reverse complement strand
GAGGATCAGGAATTCGAACAGTGCGCGTTCGTCGTGGCAGGGAACGCCCCATTCCCGATCGTGGTAGGCGACGTAAAGCGGATCGTCGCCGCACCAGGGGCAGCGTTGTCCGCTGGCCGGTCCGGAGCTCATCAGAGGGGACAGGCCTCCGGCTCGCGGACCGCGTCGCCGCAAACCGTGGCCACGCAATTACGGCCGCGGCGCTTGGCCAGATAGACACCCTCGTCGGCGAGTTTGATCAGGCTTTCGAATTCCGCCATCGCGGCGTCGCGTACTGCCACGCCGATACTGATGCTGCCATGCCATACGCCGCTACCGGCAGGTACGTGCATGGCGGCGACTGCCAACCGCAACTGCTCGGCCAGCTGCAGGGCGCCTTCGAGCGATGTGTCGGCACAGATGACGAGGAACTCGTCGCCGCCGAGGCGGCAGACGAGATCGTCGGTGCGCACGCCATGGCACAGCTGCCGAGATAGCCGGCGCAGGACTTCGTCACCGGCGTCGTGGCCGCAAGTGTCGTTGATCGCCTTGAAGCCGTCGGCGTCGATCATCATGCAGGCCAGCGACGTGCCCTTGTCCAGGGCGGCCTGCCATTCCCGTTCCAGGCTGCGCAAGCCGTGGCGCCGGTTCGGCAGACCGGTCAGGACATCGGTCATGGCCAGGTCTTCCAGGCGCTGATTGGCCTCCGAGAGTTCCCGCGTCCGTTCGGCAACCCGCGCCTCCAGGGTCTGGTTCATAGTGAACAGGGCGCGGTTGCGCTCGGAGACCTGGTGGAATAGGCCGTTCAGGGCGTGGAGCAGCGCTGCCGTGGCGGGATCCTGCTCGGTGTGGGCTGCAAGGGATGCATCCTGCGGTGTTTTACCGCTACCGATCGCGGCGATCTGCTGCGCCATCGCCTTGTCGGATCCGAGGATGTGATAAGCCAGCCAGTGGGTCAGAAAACGCAGCAGTGATTCCGCGGCCTCTTGTCCTTCCGCCGCGCCGGTGCCATGCATGCGGGTGACTTCCTGCAGAAAGGCGGCGTGCTCGTCACGGTGCCGCTGAATATGGCGAGCATCCACGCGTTCGCTCACCATCAGTTGCTCTTCCTCGCGGAAATGGTAAACGGCATACGCCGCCAGTTCGCCGAACACGGCTTCGATATCGTCGGCCAGCGCGCCTTCCTGTCGCTTCAGCAACTCGCCATAGCGGTTGATGACGTCTATCAGGTGGTGATGCTGCCGGTCTACCTCGCTCAGGCCGGTGATGTAGCAATCGTTCCAGACAAAGGATTCCATAGGTCGGAGATCATAAACCAAGCCCCTGGCGGATGCGGTTCGTATTGCGTGCGTCCCGGTATCCCCGGCGCCGTGTCATCGGCGCCGACTCTTGGACTCGCCCGCTCAATTCAGCACCAGCACGCCGCGCTTGAGACCGGGGTCGTCCGGGTGCGCGGAGAGCACGAAACCGAGGCTGGCGACGAAGGCCAGCATACGCGAGTTTTCGGACAGGAAATCGCCGTGCATGTAGCGCAGGCCGCGGCTTCTGGCGGTGTCGATGATGACGCCCATCAGGCGCCGCGCCAGTCCTTTGCCCGCCCAGTCGTCGGCGACGACGATGGCGAACTCGCAGGATTCGGCATCCGGGCTGGTGGCGTAGCGGGCGACGCCGACTTCCTTTTCCGCGCCCTTGTCGTCGATGGTGGCGACGAAGGCCATCTCGCGGTCGTAGTCGATCTGGGTCAGGCGCACCAACTGCGCCGGCGAGACCTCGCGGATGGTGTTCATGAAGCGCATGTAGCGCGATTCCGGCGAGAGGTTGCGCACGAAATCCTGTTCGATGCGCACGTCCTCGGGACGGATCGGGCGGATCGTGACCTGGGTGCCGTCCTTGGCCTGGTAGCTGGTCTGCAGGTGCGACGGGTAGGGATGGATCGCCATGTGGTCGTAGCGACCGGCGGTAAGCGGCAGGTTGTCGATGGTGATGCGGGCATCGACCGCGACCGCAGTGTTCTCGTCGACGATCAGCGGATTGATGTCCATCTCGGTGATCCACGGCAGTTCGCAGACCATGGCCGAGACATTGAGCAGCACGGATTCGATGGCGGCCATATTGACCGGCGGCATGTTGCGGAACTCGCCGAGGCGGGCGGTGGTGCGGGCCGAGGCCAGCATGTCGGCGACCAGCACCGAGTTCAGCGGCGGCAGGGCCACGGCGCGTTCGCTGGTGCTTGCCTCGATGCCGCTGCCGCCGGGGCCGAAGACGATGGTCGGGCCGAAGATCTTGTCACGCACCATGCCGACCACCAGTTCGCGGCCGTTGGGTTTCTGGATCATGGGTTCGATGGCGATGCCGTTGATCTGGGCGTCGGGCCGGTTCTTCTTGACGTCTTCCATGATCTCCAGCCAGGCGTCGCGCACCGCCGCCAGGCCGTTGAGGTTGAGGCGCACGCCGCCCGAGTCGGCCTTGTGCACGATCTGTGGCGAATCGATTTTCATCACCACCGGCAGGCCGAGTTCTTCGGCCAGCACCATGGCCTCGGAGGCGGAGCGGGCGACCACGGTTTGCGCGATCGGGATGCGGAAGGCGGCCAGCACCGCCTTCGATTCCATCTCGTTCAGGACCTTGCGCCCTTCCATGAGCGCGGTCTCGATCACCAGGCGTGCCGATTCCAGGCGCGGCGGCGCCTGCTCGGAGATCGATGGCGGTGTCTGCATCAGCAGCTGGCGGTTGCGGTAGTAGTTGGATATGTGCGAGAACAGGTCCACCGCCGGTTCCGGCGTGCGGAAAGTGGGAATCGCGGCGCCCTGGAACAGCTTGCGCGCCTCGCCGACCTGTTCCTCGCCCATCCAGCAGGTGACCAGCGGCTTGTCGGTCTGGCGCGCGATGTCGATCACGGTGCGCGCGGCCTGGGTCGGATCGGTCATCGCCTGCGGCGTCAGGATCGCCAGCACGCCGTCGACGCCATCGTCGTCGATGCAGGCCTGCAGCGCCGCGCCGTAGCGCTCCGGGCCGGCGTCGCCGTGGATGTCGATCGGATTGGCGCGCGACCAGGTCGCCGGCAGCAACTCGCCGAGCTTGGCCATGGTGGTGGTGGAAAGCTGGGCCAGCGGGATCTCGATGTCGGCGGCGTGGTCGGCGGCCATCACGCCGGGCCCGCCGCCGTTGGTGATGATCGCCAGGCGCTTGCCGCGCGGGCGGAAATGCGAGAACAGCGCCGAGGCGGCGGCATACATCTGGCCGACGTTGGCCAGGCGCACCACGCCGGCGCGGCGCAGCGCGGCGTCGAAGACGTCGTCGGCGCCGACCAGGGCGCCGGTATGCGACAGCGCGGCCTTTTCGCCTGCCGGGTGCTTGCCGACCTTGATCAGCAGCACCGGCTTGCAGCGCGCGGCGGCGCGCAGGGCGCTCATGAAGCGGCGCGAGTTCTTGATGCCTTCGATGTAGAGGAAGATGTTCTCCGTGCGCGGATCGGAGACCATGTAGTCGAGCACCTCGCCGAAGTCGATGTCGCCCTCGGCTCCCAGCGAAACGACGTTGGAAAAACCGACATTTCTTGCCAGCGCCCAGTCGAGGATGGCGGTGCACAGGGCGCCCGACTGGGATATCAGGCCGATGGTGCCGGCATGGGCGAAGCCGTTGCCGAAAGTCAGGTTGAGCTGGCTGCCGGGGCGCATGATGCCCAGGCAATTCGGGCCGAGCAGACGCATGCCGTGGCGGCGGGCGTTTTCCAGCGCCGCGCGCTCAAGCGAGGCGCCGCGCGGGCCGGCCTCGGCAAAGCCGCCGGAAATCACGATGGCATTCTTGCAGCCGGCGCGGCCGCAGGCGTCGATGATCTCGGGGACGATCGCCGCCCTGGTGCAGATCACGGCGATGTCGAGGCGCTGCGGGATGGTGTCGACCGAGGCGTAGGTCTTCTGTCCGAACACGGTCTCGTGCTTGGGATTGACGAAGAACAGCTTGCCCTTGTAGCCCGAGTCGAGCATGTTGCGGACCAGGGTCACGCCTATCGTATTGGGTGTCTCCGAGGCGCCGATGATGGCGATCGAGGCCGGTTCGAAGAGGGTGTGCAGGTAGTGGCGTTCGTTATGCATGGCTGGGACCCGCTGCCGCGGCAGGCCGGATCAAGAGTATTGTGCGGTGCAGCATAACATTATCCGCGACGAGATTTTGAGGTCGGACACTAGAAATATCCTGTCAATTACGGCCGCGCCGGCAACGGCTTTAGTTCCGGCTTCAGCTGGCGTCGGCGGGCGCGCCCTGGCTGCGCCGAAAATGCCCGAAATGGCGATCGGCGCTAACGATGTGATTCACCAGCCAGCCGGTGAAATAACGCTTGATGCGGAACAGCAGGTAGATGCGGTCTTCCTCTCCGGACTCGATCTCGCGCCGCATTTCCTCGAAGTATTCGAAAAAACGCTGGTGCTGGCGCGCATGCAGGTCGAGAAACGGATAGCCCGACTCGCGCATCAGGTCTTCCTCGATGCGGAAGTCGGCCTCGGCGGCGCGGCGTATCTGCGCCAGCAACTGCCCGGTCTGCTCGAGGTGGTTGTCGTGAAGTGCCCTTGAAAGCGCGTTCATGTCGGCGAGCAGGTTCTGGTGCACGGTATCGACCTTGGCCAGGCCGTAGGTATACATCTCGTGCCAGTGGTGCGCCGGCTCCGCGCGTGGCGCTCCCTGGTTCTCTGAGAGCGGATTGCATCGCTCGAGATAGACATGCACGGCCGTATCTTCGGGCACGGCGGCAGCGTAGTCCACCAGGCGCAAACGTGCAGCGGTGTGATCACCGATGTGGTAGCAAGCCAGGGCCTGTTCGAACTGCTTGAGCGTACGCCGCTTGGCATTCGCAAGTTCGGGTGGGTCGCTGTTGAACACCTCGTAAACCGAATGCGAGCCCTGCTTGCCGCGCACCTGGGTGCGGTCGAGAAAGCGGATCGACCATTCCTCCGGGCGGTCGAGCGAGTAAAGGGTGTAGTCGCTGATCAGGATGGAAACCCGGTACTCCTTGGTCAGGCGCTCCAGGCGGGCGGCGAGGTTGACTGCGTCGCCGATCACCGTGCCGTCCATGCGCGCCGCGCCGCCGATAGTGCCGAGGATGACGATTCCGGTATTAATGCCGATGCCGATCCTGATCGGCCGGTAGCCGGCGCGCTGGCGGCCGAAGTTGTAGTCGTCCAGTTGCTGCAGCATGGCCTGGCCGCAGCGCAGGGCCTCGTCGGGCGAATCGGGAAACAGCGCCATGATGGCGTCGCCGATGTACTTGTCGATAAAGCCGCCGTGTGCCGTGATGACGGGCTCCATCTGCACCAGGTAGGAGTTCAGGAAATTGAAGTTCTCCTGTGGACTCATGGTTTCCGACAGCGCGGTAAAGTTGCGGATGTCGCAGAACAGGATGGTCATCTTGCGCTCGACCTGCTGTCCGAGTTCCACCTTGCGGATGTCCTCGATCCCCAGCAGGTTGAGGAATTCCCGCGGCACGAAGCGGCTGTAGGCCGCGGTGGTCTTTTTCAGGCGTTCACGCAGGACTTCCGTGCTTTCCGGGGCACTGCCTTGCGGGAAACTCGGAGTAGCGGACATATTTGCGTTGCAGGCCCGGAAAGTCGCTGGCGACAAGGTTTAGGCTCAAAATGATACCCGACATGGCTTTTGATATATACGGAAATGCATCACGCTGGGTGCGGCGCTTCCTGCCCCTGGTCGTGCCAGGCGGGCGGGTCCTCGACCTTGCCTGCGGCGGCGGGCGGCATGCGTTGCTGCTCGCCAGCCAAGGCTTCGAGGTCGAAGCCGTGGACCGAGACGCCGAGGCGCTGGCATCGATCGCGGCAAGCGAGCCGCGCATCGTGACGCGCGAGGCCGATCTCGAAGGCGGTCCCTGGCCCTATTACGGCCGCGTCTTTGACGCCATCGTCGTCACCAACTACCTGTTCCGGCCGCTGCTGCCGCAACTCGTGAATTCGCTCGAAGCGGGCGGCGTGCTGATCTACGAAACCTTCATGGCCGGCAACGAGAAATTCGGCAAGCCGTCGAATCCGGCTTTCCTGCTGCGGCAGGGCGAATTGCTCGACGTCCTGCGCCCCAGGCTCAACGTGATTGCCTTCGAGCAAGGCGAAGTCAATACGCCGCGTCCGGCGGTGGTGCAGCGCATTTGCGCTACGCGTGGCCTGGTTGGGGCTTTGCCTGAAGCGCTGCCCGAGGCCTTGACATCCGTCGCCATCTGACGCCGTTCGTCGGCCGAAATCCGCTGTCCGTCGTTTTCCGGTGGCTTTGGAGCAGGGCCCCGGGGAAACTGCAGCCATCCCGCCCGTTGGGCGCTTTCCAGGAGAAAACCATGGTCTGCCGTTCCCGCTACATCGACGATCCCGCGCTTCCCGCCGTTGAGCGCGACGCCCGCCGCCAGGTGAGCATGCTGCGCGGCTTCTATCACCACCTGCTGGTCTTTGCCGTGGTCAATACCGGCATGCTGGCAATCAACCTGATCGCCTCGCCTGGGCGCCTGTGGTTCTACTGGCCGCTGCTGGGCTGGGGCATCTGGCTGTCGCTGCACGCTTTCGCCACCTTCTCCCGTGGCCGCTGGCTGGGTGCCGAATGGGAGGAGCGCAAGCTGCGCGAACTGCTGGCAGGCAGGGCCGTGAAATAATCCGGCGATGCGCGTACTTGTCGCCACCTTACTCTTCAACACCCTGATCGCCGGATTCCTCTCCGCGATCGGGGTCGGTGGCGATTTCTGGATCAATGTTTTCTTTTCGCAGTGCATCGGTTTTTGCATCCTGGGGATGATGTTGGCGGTGCTGCGCCTGCCGCTGTCCGGCGCGGCGCGGGGCGCCGTGGTGGCCGCCGGGGTCCTCGCCGGCGCCGCACTGGGTGGCATGCTGGCGCGGTTTCTGACCGGCATCGGCAGTTCGCCCGATGGCGGCCACGAGGCGCAATCTCTACTGATCGGCCTGGTCTTCGGCGGCATCGCCGCCGGCTTCTTCTGGCTGCGCGAACGCAACGCGAAGCTCGAAGCCGATGTGCGCGATCGCGAACTGGCGCGGCTGGAGGCCGAAAAGCAGAGCCTGGCCGCCCAGTTGCGTCTGCTGCAGGCGCAGATCGAGCCGCATTTCCTGTTTAATTCCCTGGCCAACGTGGCGGCGCTGATCGACGCCGATCCGCCGCTGGCCGGGCGCCTGCTCGACGCCCTGATCCGCTACCTGCGCTCCAGCCTGCAGCGGACCCGCGCCGAACGCGGTTCCCTGGGTGACGAGGTGGCGCTGCTGACAGCCTATCTCGACGTGCTGAAAATACGCATGGGCGAACGGCTGGACTACGCCTTCGAGGTCCCACCGGCGCTCCTCGATCGCGAGTTCCCGCCGATGCTGCTGCAACCCCTGGTCGAAAACGCGATTCGCCACGGGCTGGAGCCCAAGCTCGCCGGAGGCCGCCTGCGCGTCTCGGCAGCGGAGGAGGGCGGGCGCCTGCAGATTGTCGTCAGCGACGACGGCGTCGGCTTCGCCGACATGCCCGGCGATGGCGTCGGCTTGTCCAACGTCAGGGCGCGCCTGGCGGCGCTTTACGGCCCCGAGGCGCGCATTGCCGTGAGCTCGGGAGTCGGCGCCGGCGTCACGGCGACGCTCGAACTGCCACCGGTGGCGACGGCATGAAGGCGCTGATCGCCGACGACGAGCCCCTGCTGGCCCAGCACCTGCGCGCGCGCCTGGGAAAGCTCTGGCCGGAACTGGAGATCGTCGGCACGGCGGCCAATGGCACCGAGGCCCTGGAAATGATCGAGCGCCTGCAACCGGACGCCGCCTTTCTCGACATCCGCATGCCTGGCCTGTCCGGGCTGGAAGTCGCGCAGCGATTGACGCCCGTGGCGCGTGCGGCCTGCCGCATCGTCTTCGTCACCGCTTACGACGAGTTTGCGGTGCAGGCTTTCGAGCGTGAGGCGGTCGACTACCTGCTGAAGCCGGTGGCCGACGATCGCCTGGCCCTGGCGGTCGAACGCCTGCGGCGCAAGGTGCCGGTCGCACAGCCGGACGACCTGCTGCAGCGCCTGCAGGCGCTGCTGCCGGCGCCGGCGTCACATCTGGCCTGGGTTCGCGCCTCGGTCGGCAGCGAGGTCCGCCTGGTTGCCGTCGACGAGGTCTGCTATTTCCAGGCTGCCGACAAGTACACGGCGGTGTTCACCCGCGATGCCGAGCTCTTGATCCGCACGCCGATCAAGGAACTCGCCGAGCAGCTCGATCCGGACCGCTTCTGGCAGGTGCATCGCGGCACGCTGGTCAATGTGCGGCAGATCGTGTCAGCCCGCCACGACGCGCTGGGGCGGGTCAGCCTCAGGCTGCGCGACCGTCCCGAGGCCGTCGCCGTCAGCCGCGGCTACGCCCACCTGTTCAAGCAGATGTAGCGAGGATTTGTGTCGCCAGCGCATCCAGCGCGCTGGGGGACAGGCTGTCCGTGACGTAGCGCGCGGCGGCGTCGAAGGCGGCGTAGTTGCGGGCCTGCGAGCGTTCGTAGAGCGGGTCATAGTGCTGGGTCAGCAGCTGCTCGACCAGCGCCGCGTGGTCGCCGGCCTCGACCAGCTTCTGCCACCGCTCCAGGGTTTCATTGCTTTGCAGGCCCCTGAGGTTGGCCAGGCGCGCCAGCAGCCAGCCCGGATCGGCGACCGCGTAGTCGTAATCGCGCAACAGGAACTCGACCCGTGCCGGCAGGCCGGCCTCGATGCGCAGCACGTCGGCGCCCCGGATCGCTTCGAGCAGGGCTTCGGGGACCTGCAGGCGGCCGATTTTGCGGCTTTCGGCTTCGACGAACACCGGCCGCCGCGGATCGAGCCTGGACAATTCGGCGTACAGCATCGATTCGAAGCCCTTCTGCGCCGGCTGGTCCTGGTCGGGCAGGTTGCCGAGCACCGAGCCCTTGTGCGCCGCCAACTGCTCCAGATGCAGGATCTGGGCGCCCTGCGCGGCAAGGGCTTCGAGCAGCCGGCTCTTGCCGCTGCCGGTGGCGCCGCTGACGACGCGGAAGCGGAATCCCTGCGGCAGTTGCGCCAGCTGTTCGATCACATGGCGTCGCCACACCTTGTAGCCGCCCTGCAGGCGATGGGCGTCCCAGCCGATCTCGCGCAGGATGTGGCTGAAGGCGCCGCTGCGCTGGCCGCCGCGCCAGCAGTACACCAGCGGGCGCCAGTGCTTCGGCTTGTCCAGCAGGTGACGCTCGATGTGGTCGGCGACGTTGCGCGAGACCAGCGCGGCACCGAGCTTCTTGGCTTCGAAAGCGGAGACCTGCTTGTACAGGGTGCCGACCCGCGCGCGCTCCTCGTCGTTCAACACCGGCATGCTGAGCGCCCCGGGCAGGTGGTCCTCGGCGAACTCGCCCGGCGCGCGGGCGTCGATGATGGCGTCGAAACCGGCGATCTCGGCCACCGTCGCTATCCCGCGGGGGAGCCTTTCCGTCATGGCTCAGCCGATCAGGGGTTTCAATGCGCCCCAGACATGGTCGAGGATCTTCGCCTGCGCGGCGGCGGTGGGATGCAGGCCGTCGGCCTGGAAGGCGGTGCCGTCAAGGGCCACGGGTTCGAGCAGGAAGGGCAGCAGCACCAGTTTTTCCGCCCTGGCGACGTCGCGGTAGGCGGCATCGAAATCGCGCGTGTATTGCAGGCCGTAGTTCGGCGGCAGGCGCATGCCGACCAGCAGCACGCGCGCTCCGGCCTTTTTTGCCTGGCGCGCCATCGCCTGCAGGTTTTCCTTCATCGCCGGCACCGGCAGGCCGCGCAGGCCGTCGTTGGCGCCTAGTGCGAGGATCACGACCCCCGGTTTGAACTGAGTCAACGCCGCAGCGAAGCGCGTGCGTCCGCCGGCCGTGGTCTCGCCGCTGATGCTGGCGTTGGCGACGACGAAGGCGGAACCTTGCTGCTGCAAGCGCTGTCCGAGCAGGGCCGGCCAGCCGTCGCGCACCGCGATGCCGAAGCCGGCCGACAGGCTGTCGCCGTAAACGAGAATGCGCTTTTCGGCCGCAAGGGCGGGTTGGGCAAGTAAGATCGCTAACAGCAGACAGGAGGCAAGTTTCTTGAGCATGAACGAAAGTACGTCATTGGCGGATGCAGTGATCGATGTCGCGGGCCTGGGCAAGGTGGTTCCCAGCGGCGGCGGTTTGCTCACGATTCTGCACGAGATTTCCTTCGCCGTGACCGCCGGCGAGGCGATGGCCATCGTCGGCGCCTCCGGTTCCGGTAAGTCGACGCTGCTTGGCCTGATGGCCGGCCTCGACCTGCCGAGCTCCGGTGCGGTGCGGCTTGGCGGCCAGGACCTCGCGGGCCTCGACGAAGATGCGCGGGCGGAGTTGCGCGGGCGCATGCTCGGCTTCGTCTTCCAGTCCTTCCAACTGCTGCCGGCGCTCACCGCCCTGGAAAACACCATGCTGCCACTGGAACTGGCCGGCCGCAGCGACGCCAGGGCCACGGCCGAGGCGATGCTCGGGCGTGTCGGCCTGGGCGAGCGCCTGGGCCACTACCCCAAGCACCTCTCCGGCGGCGAGCAGCAGCGCGT
>SXGU01023208.1_pt1 | contig 10504 bp, 5 predicted proteins | sample 3174531 | NCBI WGS metagenome assembly SXGU01 (sample SAMN11356863, study PRJNA531348) | freshwater metagenome | isolation source: freshwater sample F1-140 | place: China: Fuxian Lake, Yuxi | collected 2017-12-25 | reverse complement strand
CCGTACACGACTCATATGCGCAACGAGGATGACCAACTCCTCGACGCCATCGACGAATCAATTGCCGTCGCGCGCGGGGCAGGGTGCCCGCTGCAGATCTCGCACCTCAAGACGCAGGGGCCGCGCAACTGGGCCAAGCTCGACACCGTCTTTGCGCGCGTCACTGACGCCCGCAAGGCGGGGCTCGACGTGGCGTTCGACCGCTACCCATACATCGCCTATCAGACCGGGCTGACTAATCTCTTTCCCGTCTGGGCGCGCGACGGCGGCACGCCGCCGTTTCTCGCGCGACTGGATTCGGCCGGCACCGGTGCGCGAATCAAGGCGGAAGCCATCGGCAAGGTCGACCTCATCGGCGGCTGGGACAACGTGCTCATCGCCAACGTGCGTGCCGCCGAGGACAAACCCGCCGAGGGGAAGCGCCTCGGCGCGTATGCAAAGTCGCTCGGCCGTGATCCCTATGAACTCAGCGTCGAGATGCTGAAGCGCAACAACGCGAGCATCGGCATGGTGGGCTTTGCGATGAGCGAAGAAAACCTCGATCGTATTCTCGCGCATCCGTATGGAATGGTGTGCAGCGATGGCGGCGCGTTTGCGACTGATGGCCCCACGCGCCGCGGAAGCCCGCATCCGCGCGGGGCAGGGAGCTTCCCGCGCGTGATTGCCAGGTACGTTCGTGAGCGAAAGGCGCTCACGTTGGAGCAGGCAATCCACAAGATGACCGCGCTTCCTGCGGCGCGAATGCGCTTGTCCGACCGGGGCCGCATTGCGCCAGGACTGGCGGCGGACATTGTCGTATTCGACGCAGCGAAGATCACGGACACTGCGACCTACGAACAGCCCTTCAGTTATCCCACCGGGATTGCGGCCGTAGTCGTGAACGGCAGCATTGCGGTCCGCGAAGGGCAGCGCGGTGCAGCGCGGACCGGACGCTCGATACGTCCCTCGTAAGTCGGCAAAGCCATCACTGGAGTGACCAATGAGTGATACAAAATTCGGCACTGTCGGCTGGGTCGATCTCACTGTACCCGATGCTACTGCCGTCCGCGATTTCTACACGGCGGTAGCAGGCTGGACGCCGCAGGATGTGCCGGTGGGCGACTACGCCGACTTTTCGATGAATGCGCCCAATGGCGAGACGGTGTCAGGCATCTGCCATGCGCGCGGGTCCAACCTAGGGATGCCCGCGCAGTGGCTGATCTACGTCACCGTGCCCGATCTCGATGCATCGCTCGCTGCCTGCGTCGCCAAGGGTGGCCGGATCTACCGCGAACGCAAATCGATGGGCGCGTACGGCGACCTCGCCGTAATTCAGGATCCGGCTGGCGCGGTCATGGGGCTGATTCAGCCGCGCGAGTGACCCGGGCCAAGCGCAGCAGCGAGTATCAGTCCGTGTTGATGAAGCGGTAGAGCACCCGAATCATGCGGTAGGCGTCGGGCATGTTATCTCGCGAGAACTCCACGGTGCTCGGCGAAATGCTGCGCACCTCGCGAAACGCCGTCGCCACTTCGGGAAACGTGAGGTTGGTGAACGCCATCCGCACGGTATAGCTCGGCAGCCGTTCCGGAGCAAACCGCCGCGCCCCGCGTACGCCTTCACGCGCTGCCAGTTCAATCTCGCGGCGCGCTTCGGCCAGCGGGCGCAGTTCCACCGCGCGGCTGTTGATCGCGCGCTTCACGGCCACCGCACGCACGCCCGGTGTGATTTCCTTCTGCTGTTCCACGGCCACGTCGTCGCCCGTGACCACGACTACCGGCACGCCGAACCAGGCCGCGAGAATCGAGTTCATTCCGCCCTCGCCGACCGACTTGCCGTTGATCTGCAGATCAGCGAGTACGCCTGAGCCGGTGTGGGCAAAGAGCCCCCGCGGCGTCCCGGCCTTGGCGTGGTAGCCCACGAAGATCACGGCATCGAACGTCGAGTCGAGCCCTTCCATCATGCCGTGGCGTTTGAAGCTGTGGCTGATGAGTCGTGCGCGGGGGTCGAGATCTTCCGGGAGAAGGTTGCGCTGGAATCCGTGCGAATCGTTCACGAGCACGTCCGTTGCGCCGCCCGCGAATGCGCCTCGAATGGCGGCATTGGCATCCTCGACCATCAGTTTCCGCGCTCGGCCGAACTCATTGCCGCTCGGACCGGTCTGGTTGTCGCCGTTGATGCCGCTGATGCCCTCCATATCCACCGAGATGTAGACCTTCCGGGCCTGCTGCGCAGCAGAGAGCGCAGGGACCAGCAGGGCAACAAGCGTCAGAAGCGGGCGGATACGCACGAGAGGCCCCGAGCTAGGGATTGATCCAGAATGTGGCCTTGACGATGAACACGTTGTCGGGCTTGATCGCGATCAGGTCGTAGCCATCGAGCTGCGGGTCGAAATTCCCAATGCCATACAGGCCGTTGGCCGCGCGAACGTTGGAGGTGCGATCCTGCTGCCAGACGAAGAAGAGCGTCGAGCCCGGACGCCACTCCCAACGCACAACGGCATTCCCGCGCAATGACCGGAAGTCGAAGTCCGGATCGCTGATCGTGGTGGAGGGCGCGGCGCCGGCGCCATCCGGGTCCAGCGTGTACTTCGAGGTGATGGGGTCGCGAGTCACGGTCCCGGCACTGCCGGCCGCACCGAAAGTGTTGAACGTGAATGTGCGCGCGGCGCGGAGTTCCCTGAAAGCCTTGTAGTCGCCGCTCTGCAGTTGCGGGTTCGCGAACAGCTCCAGGGTCAGCTTCGGCGTGAACGTGACATTGAGCCGGGTTTCCATTGAGAGCGATTTCTGCTCCAGCTCGCCGAACAGGATTCGCCGTCCGGCGGTTGCCGTTGCGGTGGCGTCCGAGATTGAGGTGATGTACTGTGCCGCCGACGAGCTCATTGACCAGTTCGGCCCCACCGACAGTTCGAGATTGGGACCCGGGCGCAGGCTGAAATCGAGATCGGTGGAGAACCGCGAGTCACCTGCGCTGGACTCCGACCCGCTCACTGACACGCGGGCGGTATACCGGCGTCGCGAGTCCGTCGACAAAAAGATGAACCCGGAGTTGCCGGACGGTTTGGCCGCGAGCACACCGCCGCGTGTGAGGCGGTCATCAAGTGATTCGATGGTGTGAGTGTAGTTGTATCCGAAGTTCCAGAAGTTCACGAACTGTCCGTTGCCCCCGCCGCCGAGCGACGTTTCCACCCGCTCACCGCCGTAGTTCCACGACACGTCGGGTCCCAGACGCGCGTTCCATCGGCGAAAATACTTTCCCGGTCGTACCTGCTCGTAGGTGAGGTTGATGTCCACTGCGCTGCGGTCCGCCGCCGACTGGAATCCGAGGTCGTTCACCTCGTAGCCAGGACTGGTTGTGTTGACGGCCACGTTGCCCCGCCAGGTGCCGGAGCGCTTGCCGATGTCAAGTCGAGCCGCGTACCCGCGCATCGTGGTTGCGGAGGAATCGAGATCGAGGTGGTCAGCATCGGGGCGCTGATAGTACCGCGCCGAGGACCGTTGCGCCGACACCATCACGAGTGGATTGCCCTCGATCGCACTGCCCGAGATTGAACCATTGGCCGACCACGAACGGTTCGACCACTCGTGCCGAAAGTCCGCCCCACCGACATATGCCGCACTGCGCAAACGGTCAGCGTTCAGCGAATCGCCAAATGCGCGATGCACGGCCGTGGACAGCAAACCGACGGACGACTGTCCCGCGCGCAGGTCGCGGCGGACGCGTGCGGCGAAATAGTTGGTGAGCGGCTCCACTTCCACACTGCTTTCGTCGCCGAGCGTGCGCATGATTCGCGCCTGCTCGCGCTGCGTCACGGCATCAATCAAGCCGAGCGACCAGCCCTTTGAGGTGCGCGCAATTGTCTTGAATGCGCCCAGAATCGTCGCCGATTCGGGGACGTCGGAGTAGGCCGCATCGCTCGGCACGCTGAGCTGAGGATTGCGGCCAATCCGCCGGGAGTAGACGATGCTGGCAGGTCCAGCTCCACCGCCCCCCCCACCGCCGAACCCGCCTGGTCCGCCGACCCCCCCGCCGCCGCCCGGCCCGCCGCCCCCGCCGCCCGGCCCGCCGCCCATGTCTCCGCCACCAAACCGACAGAGCTCTGAGCCTTCAACGAAAAACGGTCGTCGCTCCTGAAACCTCACTTCAAACGCGCTGAGGTTCAGCACGGCCGGGTCCAGCTCGACTTGGCCGAAGTCTGGGTTCACCGTGCCGAAAATCGTGACGTTGGATGTCGGCAGATACTTCAGGTCCACCCCGTACCCAGCGGTCTGACGCGAGCCGTCGCGATACGGGTTGGGATACCCGGCCCCGCTGTTCTGGAAAGGGGAACGAAAGTCGCCCTTCGCCAGCGAGTACGGGCGCAACTCAATCTGCTGGGTCCGCGCTGTGGTGCCGCCCATCCCGCGCAGATGCCCGTAACGTGGCACTCCACCGCGAACGAGGCGCGAGCTGTACGAGAACACCGCATGTTCGTTCTTGCGGCCGATGCGGCGTTCAAGCTGAATGCCCCACTCGTCGGCGCCGCCGGCAAACCGAAGCTGTGACAGGGGAATGCGCATCTCCACCGTCCAGCCGCCGCTGTCCACCTGCGTCTTCGCCTGCCAGACGGGATCCCAGCTGGCGTCGCCGCCAAAGGTGTTGCTGCCGCTCATCAGTTCGTCGCGAACGACCCCTGAGGGATTGACCGCGAACTTCGCCGCAGCGAGGTGGTCGTGGTAGCCATCAAGCGATACGGCGAACCAGTCCACGTCCGGGAGGTTTCCGTCACGCCTGCCGAGCCGCGACGCGATGGCCCCGCGATCATGAAGCCGCGCGCCGATGTAGATCGCCCGATCGTTGTACACAATACGTACTTCCGTCCGCTCCGACGCGGGCGACCCATCGTCGGGTTCGGTCTGCATGAACTCAGTGGCCGGTGTGGCGGTCCGCCAGGCGGCATCGTCGAGGCGCCCGTCGAGCACAATCGCGGAGGTACTCCTGACAGCGACGATCGAGGGCGCGGTCGCATGGGACGGCGTCTGCGTGACCGCGACGACCCGGTTTGACCGCCCGCCTGCCTGGGCAGAGGCCTGCGTCCCGCCAACAGCCACAAGGGCGGCGAGGATGAATAAGCGCTGCAGACTGAGGTCGGGACGAAGCAATGTCTGTAGTCGAAAGAGGCGAAAGGAATGGCGGCGCGTATAGAGACAGCAAAACTCTGAAAAATAGCCGAACGGCGCCCCGCACGGGCCGTGGGAGACAACCCGATGCCGCAATTACGTCCCGCCAACGCGTAATGCTGACGGAGCGCTACCATAGAGCGGCGCGGAACCCGCCCAGACTGGCGCACCCGCTAGTCTGGGGTCAACTTCACTGCGCCACCCATACAATCATCATATGCCGACCTCCCGTCGCATAGCCTTTGCGATAGCGCTCTTCATGATCGCGGTCGCCCCCCACCCGGCGGCGTTCGCGCAGGGTGACCCGATGGCTGGTCACGCCATGCCGGGCCAGATCGTGATCCCAAAGGGCGCCATCATTACCGTGGCCGACGTCCAGTTCATGCAGGGTATGATCGCGCACCATGCTCAGGCCATTCACATGAGCCGGATGGCACAGGCCCACGGCGCCAACGCCCGCGTGCAGAAGCTAGCCGACAAAATCGACCAGTCGCAGATCGCCGAAATTCGAATCATGCAGGCGTGGCTGCGCCGCTATCAGCAAGTCGCACCCGACACGGGGTCGTGGCGCACCATGCATATGGCGGGGATGCTGACTGAGGCGCAGCTCAGAGAACTCGATGCCGCGAAAGGCATCGAGTTCGACGCTGCTTTCCTTGAGCTGATGATCCAGCACCACCTCGGCGCCATCAAGATGGTGGACGATCTGCTGGCCACGCCGCGGGCAGCGCAGGAAGTCGATGTGTCGGTCTTCGCGACCGATGTCGTTACCGTACAAACCGCTGAAATCGGCGTGATGCGCCAGATGATCGGTCAGCTGTCCAAGCCGTAGCACCGCGGCCCGTTGGTCCCGATGGGCCTCCCCCTGAGCTCACCATGATTCAACCTGAACCGACCCTGGAGCGTTTCGTCATGTCCATCTCGCGCCGGTGCATTGCGCTCGCTGCCGCCATTGCGCTGCCCACGTTGGCGGCCGCACAGACGTACCCGAGCACGACCGACCCGCGGACCGGACTCAAGGCCGGGCGACACGACGCTGGTCAGGCAGCCAGCGGAATGCGGCTCGTCTCGACGACCAAGAAGGCCACTCAGTTTGACTCGGCCGCCGGGCTGTCGTTCGCCAACTCCGACCTCGCGTTCGGCACCCATTACGTCTACCAGGCCAACTTCGCGGGGTTCACCATTTGGGATGTGACCAGCCCGGACAAGCCCGTGGCGGCGGCGATCTACGAGTGCATCACGTCGCAGGGCGATCCGTCCGTTGTCGGCAACCTGCTCTTTCTCTCTGCCGAAGGCAACGGAAATCGCAAGGACTGCGGGAAGGGCGGCGTGCAGGACCCCAAGGACCATATGCGTGGCGTGCGCATCTTCGATGTGTCGAATCCCCGGGCCCCGAAGCTCATCAAGAACGTCGAAACGTGCAAAGGCTCGCACACGCACACTGTTGTTCCACATCCGAAGGACAAAAACATCGTCTACATCTACGTCTCCGGCCAGCAGCCCGCGCGGTCGGAAACGGAACTGACGGGATGCAAGAACGCGCTCGATCCAGACGATCCGACAAACTCGCTTTACCAACTCGATGTGATCAAAGTGCCGCTCAACGCCCCGGAGCGTGCAGAAGTGATTCCAGGCGCTCGGATCTTTACCGGCATCGATTCCGCTCCCAGTACGGCCGTTCGTCCTGCAAGGGCGCGAGTGAACCCGGCGGCCGATCCGAATCTTCCGGTCGTGCGCACCGGTCCCCGTAACTGCCACGACGTCACGGCATATCCGGCGTTCGGTCTGTTGGCTGGCGCCTGCGGGAGTCATGGCCTTCTCGTGGATATTTCGAATCCCGAGAAACCTGTGCGGCTGGCGGCCCAATCCGACACAAACTTTCAGGGATGGCACACGGCGCACTTCAGCAACGATGGCAAGAAGGTCGTTTTCACTGACGAATGGGGCGGCGGCACCGCGCCGATGTGTCAGCGGAACAGCATGATGGAGATGGGTGGCAATACGACGCTCGTCATCGGCAAGGACAAGAAGTTCACGCAGCACGCCTATTTCAAGATTCCGACGGCGCAGACGGCTGAGGAGAACTGTGTGTCGCACAACGGCGGCCTGATCCCGGTGCCCGGCCGCGACGTGATGGTGCAGGGCTGGTATCAGGGGGGCGTGGACGTGATTGACTTCACGGATCCCGACAAGCCCAGGGAGCTGGCCTTCTTCGACCGCGGGTCAATCGACCCGCCGGCTGGCGCCGATATCCCTGTCGCCCAGCCGACAGCGGCTGGTGAGCGCGCATCACGATCCACTTCGGGCGGTTCGTGGGCGGCGTATTACTGGAACGGGATGATCTACTCGTCCGAGATCGACCGCGGATTCGACGTGCTGGAGTTGCTGCCGAGCGAGCACCTCTCTGCCAACGAGATTGCCGCTGCCAAGTTGGTGCAGCTGAGCGAGTACAATCCGCAAAGCCAGCCCAAGCTCAGCTGGCCGCCCGCGTTCGTCGTGGTCCGCTCGTACCTCGACCAGCTCGTGCGTGACAAGGGTCTGGCAGAGGCGCGCACGTCGGCGATCTCCGCCGCCCTCGATGCGGCCGAGCAGAAGACCGGCGCGGCGCGCGGCACGGCGCTTGGCGCATTGGCGAAGTTGGTGGACGCCGACGTCACCGGTGCGAAAGATGCGGCCAAGGTTCGCATGATGTCGGAGGCGATCAAGGCGCTCGCGGCAGTGTCGAAGTAGATCCGCCGACTCCGTAACCGCTCGCGGTCAGATCAGGGATGGCTGAGCACGCCGACCGTCTCAATACGGCCCTTGCCGGCCGCTACCGCATCGAGCGCGAGCTCGGTGCGGGCGGCATGGCCACGGTCTATCTCGCCGAGGACCTGAAGCACGACCGCAAGGTCGCGATCAAAGTGCTGCACGAGGATCTCGGTGCGACGCTCGGGCCCGAGCGCTTTCTTGCCGAGATCAAGACCACGGCCAAGCTGCAGCACCCGCACATCCTGACGCTGCTCGACTCCGGAAGCACTGCCAGCGGTGATGACAAGAGTGGGCTGCTCTACTACGTGATGCCGTATGTGGAGGGCGAGTCGCTGCGCGACCGCCTTGAGCGCGAGAAGCAGCTCCCAATCGAGGACGCCGTCCGCCTCACCAGGGAGATAGCTGATGCGCTTGGGCTCGCGCACTCGCACGGCATCGTGCACCGCGACATCAAGCCGGAGAATGTGCTGTTGCAGGGAGGGCACGCGCTCGTCGCGGATTTCGGCATCGCGCTCGCCGTGCAATCCGCAGGGGGCGCGCGGCTTACGCAGACCGGTCTCTCGCTCGGCACGCCACAGTACATGGCGCCCGAACAGGCCATGGGCGAGAAGTCGGTCGATGCGCGCGCAGACATCTATGCGCTCGGCGCCGTCACGTACGAAATGCTCGTTGGTGAACCGCCGTTTACGGGCGCGACGGTGCAGGCGATCGTCGCGAAAGTGCTGAGTTCGGAACCCGAGCCGCCGACCACGATGCGGAAGACGATTCCGCATCACGTTGAGGACGCCGTACTCACCGCACTCGCGAAGCTCCCCGCGGACCGCTTCGCCGATGTGAAGGCGTTCAGCGCGGCACTTGGCGGCGGAGCACACATCGGGCATTCCAGCGGAGCCAGGAACGCGGCGGCTCGCGCGCGAACGGGCACTGGCGGCATCGCCCGCGGTTGGGCGGTTGCGGGCATCACCTTCGGTGTATTCGCCGGGGTGGCGCTCAGCTATTTCATGTGGAGCGGAGCGTCGCGCGCCAAAGGCACGGGCACTATCGGCCGCAGCTACGTCATGCAACCTGCCGCCGAGGCGCTTCCGGACGGCACCACTGATTTTGTGCTGTCGCCAGACGGTGAAATCATGGTCTATGTGGGCCCCGGCGAACAGCCCGGGACCACGCAGCTGTGGCGGAAGGCCCGCGCTGAGCTCCACGCGACGCGTCTCGCCGGTACCAGTGGCGCTCGCGCGCCGTTTTTCTCGCCCGATGGCGCGCAGATCGCCTTCTATTCCAGCGCCGGACTCATCACCCTCCCCTTGGCTGGCGGGGCGCCAACAACGCTGGTCAGCGGGATTCCCGGCGGTCAGGGACGCGGGGCCTGGCTGGAAGACGGCCGTATTGTCTTTACCGAGCGGCAGATCGTCGAGATCGTTCGCGCGGACGGGGCGGGGCGGGAGCCATTGGTCCAGCTCGCACAAATCGCCGGCTACAACCCGGTCACGATGGAGGCGCTGCCGGATTCGCGCGGATTCGTGTTCCAGGCTTGCCCCACCCAGTGTCCGCGCGCGACGATCTACGTGACCGACCTGGAGTCGCGCGAAACACGCCTGCTGTTGGAGGACGGACGGTCGCCCACCTGGCTATCCACCGGACACCTGGCGTGGATCACCAGCGAAGGCAAGCTCATTGCGGGGCGTTTTGACTTGAAGACGCTGACGCTTCAGGGGGAACCCGTGGTTCTCCTGGAGCAAGTCTCGGCGTTGTCGGTGTCTCGGACTGGCCGGATGGTCTACCGCGAAGGAAGTACTGGTGAGGCAGCACGACTCGTCTGGGTGGATCGTGCCGGCAAGGTCACGATTGTCGATTCTTCGTGGGTAGCGCACATCAGCTCTTTCGCACTGTCACCAGATGGAAAGCGCCTGGCCGCGTCGATCGTCACCGGAGGCGACCAGAAGATCTGGATCAAGGAGATGCCTCGTGGTCCGCTGAGCAAGTTCACGTTCAATGAGGCGAACCAGTTTCGTCCCGTGTGGTCGCGCGACGCCAAGCGTCTCTGGTTCGTGACCGGTGATCAGACCTTTGGCATTGGTGAAAAGAGCGCGGACGGCGGCGGCGACGCACGCTTGTTGAATCATCCCGGGCACCAGGTGGTCGAGGCGACTGCCTCTCGCGACGGCCAATGGCTATTGCTGCGTACCGGCGGTACAGACACGTCCCGAGTGTTGCTGACCATGCGTCTTGGCGTGGATTCGCTCCCGCGCCAAATCACGAGCGAACCCTCGAATCGCGGCGGCTTGGCGATCTCCCCGGACTCGCGCTATGTGGCGTACGTGTCCACGCTATCGGGCCGTCCGGAGTTGTATGTCAGCCCGTTTCCTGATATCGACTCCGGACGCTGGCAAGTGTCCATCAATACCGGACTCGAGCCGCAGTGGTCACGTGACGGTACTGAGCTCTATTACGTGTCTCTGAGCCGCGAACTCATGGTGGCCAAGGTCGTGACGCGGCCGACCTTCGCCGTCACATCTACGCAGAAGCTCTTTGACGTGCCGAACTACGTTCGGGACGGCGGCTTCCACGCATATGAGCCGGAACCTGGCGGCAACCGGTTTCTCATGTTGCGGCAGGAAGT